>WNFB01038539.1_pt1 | contig 11481 bp, 8 predicted proteins | sample 5400501 | NCBI WGS metagenome assembly WNFB01 (sample SAMN13153341, study PRJNA577476) | soil metagenome | isolation source: 200 cm saprolite under Douglas fir tree site 2 hole 1 | place: USA:California | collected 2015-04-18 | reverse complement strand
AATCCCGCGAAGGTCCCTGGAGAGTGCGAACCGAATAACCGCGAATACTGGCCACCTCATGGTTCTCGTCATAAAGAATAATCTCAACTCCACTCCTAAATCCAAACGCAAAGGGAGCAAGAAAAAGCAATGAGGGAATGTTCTCCGTGCTGTCCGAACCCGGACCCTGCCCCCGAGGATCAATGATGTGCCGAAACAACAATAAAGTCTACTGTACTGTTGGGCAGTCTTTGCACAGTGTACGATTTGGCCCTTCCCGGGCAAAAAGGGCAGACGAATTGGAGTCGCAGAACCGTGGCGAATGCTTTCGTTCGGGCGTTGGCAAATTGTGGCAAAGGTTTTCCACTTTGATTGTTATCGTAACAGCATGGTGTCGTGCTGCTGCTGCGTTTGTTGCCTTCATGCAGTTAACCTTTCTATTTTCAATGAATTATGGACTTTTTGCTAAGTCGGCTTTGGCGCCCTCCCCGAAGCCTTTGGCAGGTTGATTGCGAATCTGGTTGTGGCTATCCTGATGTGTTAATGGCGGTAGCCTGCGAGTCGGTCTTTGCGAGGGGTATCCGATTGATAACACTAGCGAGTCGGAGAGTCTCCCCTTTTATCGACCAACGCACAAGGTGCCGAAGCTGTCGTAGCCATTACACCTGACGTCAGATTCGCCGGCTAAAGAATAATTTCGCCAGAATTCTCCACTTCTCAAAGAAACTCTATGCGAACTGGGACAGAGGTCCGAAAACCGCGTATCTGCATGCCGTCGGGAAGACTCTTCAAGAAGAAGGCTTTTCTGGCCGGCCATTACGAAGCGCAGGACGTGCTCCAAGAAGTTGACGATGTGGACTTAATCTGCCTCGAGCCAGGTCCCGGCTATGAGTTCAAGGAGAGGTGGCAGAGACGCCTGCTTTTCCATGATTTTTCTCGCAGGCTCATCTACCAGAATCCGGGGTTGAAAAAGGTCCGGCTGACGCAAGAATACGATCTATTTCTTGCCGTGTGCCAGTACACGCATGATTTTGTGCATATCAATGCCATTGAAGGGTGGAAAGACCAATGCAAAGTGAGCGTCTGTTGGATCGACGAGTTGTGGTTAGCAGAAATTCAGGAGTGCGAATACTGGATTCACGCTCTAAGAGATTTCGACTATGTATTCGTTAGCTGCCTGGACACTGTCGAGACCCTATCGAAGGTCATCGACAAGCCTTGCCGCTGGCTTCCTGGTGCGGTTGATGCGTTTCGGTTCAGTCCGTATCCGAACGCACCCTCTCGCGTTGTTGATGTGTACAGCCTCGGGCGGAGACGCGAAGAAATTCACAAAGAGCTATTCAGGGCGGCGGAGGACGGATCGATATTCTACCTCTACGACACCTTCGAAGGTTCTCTCTCGGATGTGTATGACTATAGGCAACATCGCAATCTTCTTTCCAGCGTTGCCAAGCGGTCTAAATACTTCATCGTGGCGCCTGGAAAAGTAAACTCCCCCGACGAGACTCGAGGGCAGGAGGAAATCGGGCGTCGCTACTACGAAGGAGCAGCTGCAGGCACGGTTATGATCGGGCAGGCTCCGAATTGTGCTTCATTTCGGAGAATATGGATGTGATCGCGAGGCTAAATAGGGTGCCGGAGCAGGTTCTTGCAATCAGCCAAAGGAATGCCAGTGAGGCCCTGTTGCGTCACGACTGGGTGTACCGATGGAAAGAGCTCCTTCAGGTTGCTGGCCTTGATCCCACGCCAGCTATGGCGGCACGTGAGCGACAATTGAGAGAATTGGTGGATCTACTTGTCAACACAACAAGCCGCTGCCCTTGAGAACAACTTTGACACTCTCATGGTTGAGCTGTTGCCCACTTGCTGAAACCCCGACCGGAAAACAAGGAGACATGACTATTACGCACACTCGCGCAAGCGGCTTGCCCCGCTGGCCGCGCAGCGTGGAGGCGCTCTGAGCATGCCTCGCCGACGTCCCCAATATGCATGGATGGAACCGATCGTTGGCGGGAAAGTACAGAAATCAGCACAGATTGCCCTTCCACAAGGTGAGGGCTTCGTTGGTGCGGTGCTGGGGCAAGGCGATGTACAAATTAGAGAATCGCGGCAATGGGGTCAGCCGTCCAACTGGTTCAGTTAGCGTCACGTAAGACGAAAACAAAGGGAGTCCGGACGTGACAAGTTCAAGCAAACAGGCAAAGAGAATCGTAGCTATTTGGAATGAGCACCTGGAGGTAGCCCAAGCTCTTCAAACGCTCTCGTCATCGGTCTCAGATGCAGTTGACATGATTTACTCGTCGCTCGCCGCCGGCGGCCAGTTGCTCATAGCAGGAAACGGGGGATCTGCGGCAGACGCGCAACATATAGCTGCGGAGCTTACGGGCCGTTTTTTGTTGGAACGGCAACCATTTCGCGCGCTGGCCCTGCACGTCAACACATCGTCTCTTACTGCGATTGCAAACGATTACGGATATGAATATGTCTTTGCACGCGAACTTTCCGCCCATGCTCGACCAGGCGATGTGCTGATGGTCATTTCCACCAGTGGCAACAGTCGGAATATACTTCGTGCGATTGAGGCAGCTCGCAAAACCAATGTCAGCGTAATCGGACTGACGGGTGGGTCGGGCGGCCAGATGCAAAACGCATGTGACCTCTGTCTTTGCGTGCCCTCAAAGTCCGCACCGCGGATCCAGGAGATGCATATCACCATCGGCCACACAATTTGTGAACTTTTGGAAGAGAGATTAGCAGAGGCATGAAGCAGAATATTCAGATGGAAGGAGAAAATACGGACCGGCGCCAGGCCGAAGAGAGGCATGCTTTGGCGAATTCTGGCACGTCTCCAGGGTTTTCTGTGACACTGCTTACCGGCGGCAGTGACCGGCCATACGTCTATGGCTTGACCAATGCACTTAGCTCCGTCGGGGTAACTGTTGACCTCATCGGCAGCGATGAGTTGGACGAACCAGATTTTCGCAGCAACCCCGGAGTGACGTTTCTCAACCTGCGAGGCGACCAACGACCAAATGCCGACCTCAGCGCGAAGATGTACAGAATAGTAGCCTACTATTCAAGGTTGATTCGCTACGCGGCTACAGCAAAGCCGAAAATCTTTCATATCCTGTGGAACAACAAGTTTGAGATGTTCGATCGCACACTGCTCATGCTGTATTACAAGTTGTTGGGGAAGGCTGTAGTACTCACGGCTCACAATGTTAACAAGCCGAAACGAGATTCTGCAGATACCGCTTTCAATCGGTTGACGTTGAGAATCCAATATCGATTGGCCGACCACATTTTCGTTCATACGCCTAAAATGAAAAGCGAACTCATGGAGGAATTTGGTGTCCCACCAGGCCGGGTCACTGTGACCCCATTCGGGATTAACAATTCCGTTCCAGACACAAATCTCACGCCGAAAGAAGCAAAAGAGCGGCTGGGAATCCGCAAGAATCGGAAGACCATTTTGTTTTTTGGCTGGATCAAACCGTACAAAGGGCTCGAATACCTAATTGCCGCGTTCCAAACACTTGCTCGCCCACACGCCGATTATCAACTGATTATTGCTGGGCGTCTCGAGGAAGGCTCCGAGAGATACTGGGAAGTACTCCAGAGCCAAATCCAAGAACATGCAAAAGCTGGGCAAGTTATTTCGCGGATAGAGTTCATTCCAGACAACGAGGTTGAAGTGTACTTTAAAGGCGCTGATGTTCTGGTTTTGCCTTATAAGGACATATTTCAGAGTGGCGTGATCTTTCTCGGATACAACTTTGGCCTCCCTGTCATAGCGGCGGACGTGGGTTCACTGAAAGAAGAGATTATTGAGGGGACCACTGGATTCGTCTTCAGGCCCGAAGATCCAATTGATTTGGCTAGAGCGTTAGAGGAGTACTTTGCAAGTGATTTGTTCGCGGACTTGGAAAAGCGGCGCCACGAGATTCGCCAGTTCGCCACGGAGCGCCACTCCTGGGAAGTAGTCAGCCAACTAACCATGAGCGTATATATAAGATTACTTAAAGGGAAATCTGGAAATTCACCCTACACGTCGAGCATGGCTCCATCAGATTGATTTGGCCAGGCCCGACGGCCTGTACGATCCCATCATCGATGGCACTAAACACCCCCTTTAAAATCTGATCTAGCCTAGAAATTGGCCAATGCAAATTTACCAGATTGATCCTATAAGCGATGAGCGCTGGGCGAGTGGGTTGGCTCAAGGCGTTGCGGCACACTTATGAATATGAACCAGTGGTTTTCACGACCTCCTCGCCGACCAGTGAGCTAAAGAATGCATTGCTTTTTTGCCGTGTTGAAAGCTGGTGGACCGGGCGTCGTTTGGTATCGCTGCCTTTTTCAGATCACTGTGAGCCTCTTTGTGATCGGGTAGATGACCTGAACTTTCTGATTGGCTACTTGCAAACCACGATGGAACGTCAGAATTTGAGATATCTGGAAGTTCGTCCGGTCAATGGGAATTTCGCGCAGATGAATGAAACGAATGGCTTTCGACCTGCTGCGACGTATTATCTGCATGTTCTGGATCTGCGCCGAGATTTGGATGAAGTGTTCCGAAGCCTTGACAAGGATTCTGTCCAGCGTCGCATCTACCGAGCAGAGCGCGCTGGTCTCACCGAGAAATGTGGCAGTTCCGATGATCTGCTGAAGGATTTCTATGGTTTATTCGTAATGACGCGGCGCCGGCATCGGCTTCCTCCCACCCCCTACGCTTGGTTTCAAAACCTGATCGAGTTCCAGGGCAAAGCCCTGGAAATTCGCGTGGCATATAAAGCGGAGACTCCCATCTCCGCCATATTGACCTTGCGGTGCAAGGAGGCAGTCTATTACAAGTACGGATGCTCCGACGCGCAATTCAACAGATTCGGGGCAATCCCATGGCTATTATGGAGAGCCCTCACCGCAGCTAAATTGAATGGAGCAACCGAATTTGATATGGGACGGACAGACGAGTACGACAAGGGACTTCTTGTGTTCAAGAACCATTGGGTGTCTGAGCCCCTTCGACTGGTTTATTGGAGATTTCCTCATACAACTTCGGTGAATTCGGTCAATGGCTGGAAATTAAGGATGGCAAAGCACCTTTTTTCGGCCATGCCCGACGGATTACGGACGGTCGCTGGCAAATTTATCTACCGCCATATCGGATAGAAAGCCCGGCCGCATGCGACCATGGTGAAATTCTCCATAACCTCGGAGCCGCCTACGTAGCTGGCGTGGTTGTCTTTTCCGAATTGAGTACTAAACGAGTGAGGAATAGCTTTCATAAATCATGCTATCTTTTCTTGAAGGCAAATCTATGTCGGGGAAGGGTGAAGCTGGACCAAACATGAATGAGACTCTCTTGGACTATTATCGTCTTTCCCCGGATTCGTTCCCCTTTGCGATCACAACCAGCGATAGTTTGTCGGGGGATATTGGCTTCTTTCAATTCGGTACAGGCAATATTTGTTACGGCCAATGCCAGACTGGCGTTGCAGTGGATGTCAAAGGCTCTGGAGAATTCGATGCCTTGAAGCACGTTCACGGCGACGGCACAACGACACAGCTTCCTTTTGCGTTTAGTGAGATAGTCGAGAATCTGCGGCGTGAACGATATCGGCAAAAAACGCTCCGCGGAAAGAATCTGTTCCTCGAGAGAGAAGGGGCTCGCGCGATTTACTATTTCATCCGGGACTATGTCCCGATTTCGATCCGCCGCCGGCTGCAAAAGGTCTACTTTTGCGATTGGAAGAAATTAACCTTTCCAGCTTGGCCCGTCGACTTCACTGTGGACAATCTTCATGAAGTCTACTTGTGGTTGTTCATGGAAATCACCGGCGCGAAGAAGGTCCCCTTCATTTGGTTTTGGCCGGAGGGCGCGCCTAATTGCCTGATCCTAACGCACGACGTGGAAACTTCCGTGGGCCGAGATTTGACGTCACGGTTAATGGATCTGGACGACTCATACGGGTTTAAAGCATCGTTTCAAGTCATCCCGGAGAAGCGCTACGAGGTTCCGAATGAGTACGTCGAGGAAATTCGAGACCGCACGTTTGAATTCAATGTGCATGACTTGAATCATGATGGGCGGTTGTACTTGGAGCACCAGGAATTTTTGCGTCGAGCGGATCGAATCAACGCGCTCATCCATCGGTACGAGGCCAGGGGTTTTCGCGCCGGATCGATGTATCGCAACCAGGATTGGTACGATGCTTTTGAATTTTACTACGATATGTCTGTTCCAAACGTCGCGCATCTGGACCCAATGCACGGCGGCTGTTGCACCGTAATGCCTTATTTTGTTGGCAAAATAGTTGAGCTGCCCGTCACCACGGCGCAGGACTATACGCTCTTTCACATATTGAACGACTATTCGATTGATCTGTGGAAGCAACAAATAGCTCTAATCCGCGGAAGAAACGGACTGATAAGCATTATTACCCATCCGGATTACCTTTTTGAAAAGGGCGCGTGTCACGTTTACTCATCTTTGCTTGATTATGTGCGGAAAATGGTTGACCAAGATAGAATCTGGGCTGCTCTACCGAGAGACGTGGATTTGTGGTGGAGAGCAAGAAGTCAGATGAAGCTGGTACGCAAAAACAACGAATGGGAGATCATGGGTCCCGAAAAGGAGAGGGCGCGACTGGCATATGCAGTGCTGGATCAAGGCAGGCTCTCTTACGAGCTTGCCGAGGTTCCTTGCCGAGAGCGTCTGGCTCGGTGATTCTCGTCGAGTCCACAAAGGATCCCCCCATCGCTTACCTTAGAAAAAGGATTAGGCTTGAAACGGTTGATAGCCAACGGCTCAACCGTTTTCCTCGCAAAATACGGCTTAAGACCCAATAATACGACATCAAGGAGCGAATAAATTTGCCTTACATATACACTTTGCCAGCTTCCGTATCCTTTCGCGGTAAGGGTCTATTCGGATATTCATTTGGCCCCATGGTGCAGAAGGATCTGGAAGTTCTGTACATCCAGTCTGAAACGGGACATGACACTTTTATGATCTGTAGGAGTGTCACTCGCACCTACTATGTGCTCGCCGGAAGCGGCACATTTACGATTGAAGGTCGTGAGCATAGCGTTTGTCCGGGAGTCTTGGTCGAAGTTCCCTCCGGTGTCGAATATTCCTATTCCGGACGAATGACGATGCTGGCATTTTGCAAACGACGCGGCTGGTTCCATAGAAAAGACAAGTTCACGAGATGGAATCGCGATGTAGTCGGTGAAGAAGCACCACGGTCCCTTGATGGTGGATCTTGGTTGACACGATTGGTCAGGTTGCGCGTCTTCGGGAAATCGCCTACGAACGCCTTTCTACGAATCAATCAACGCGTTTGGAAGATTATCCCCCCGTCCTTTGTTGGCCTTCGGCTATTCGATTGGTATGGCCGGTTTTTGCATGAATTGGCCCGGATAAATGGTGTTCGGGCGCAGGCACTAAACACGTTCTTTCTCCGGAATCGGCCGGAGTTAGAATTGATACGACGTCTGGTTAGCAGCAAGAAAAACGGTGAAACAGTTAGGATCGCTGTGCTTGGTTGCAGCACTGGTGCAGAAGTGTATTCGATAGCCTGGACGATAAAGACTGCACGGCCCGTCCTAAAGTTGGTAATGCAAGCGGTCGACATTTCGGACGAGGCAGTAAAATTTGCGCGGCGCGGCGTTTATCCTCTGAACGCGCGAATGAACCTTAATGCAGTTCGGGACTGCATGGCGGCGGGGCATTGGCGAGTCAGCGCGACTGGCTCGGTGGTCGATTCAGAAATTTTTGAGCGGCTGACCCCAGTTGAAAAAACCGAGCTTTTTGATGCTCATGAGGATGCGGCTGCGATAAAAGACTGGCTCAAGGAGGGAATCAGCTGGTCCGTAGCGGACGTGAGAGAACCCGAGATTCTCGACAGAATTGGTGTCCAAGATATCGTGGTCGCAAGCAATTTTTTGTGCCACATGGAAGGGTCCGAAGCGGAGCGATGCCTGCGAACCATCGCCCAACTGGTGCGTCCTCAAGGCTTTCTTTTCGTGTCGGGAATCGATTTGGACATCCGGCAGAGGGTTGCCCAGGACCTCGGATGGGAGCCGGTAACTGAGTTACTTGAGGAGATCCATGACGGGGACCCTTGCTTGAGGGGGCAGTGGCCCTTCCTTTACGGCGGCTTAGAGCCTCTGAACAAGAGAAGGAAGGACTGGAAAATTCGCTACGCGGCCGCCTTCCAGGTAGTCTCTTCTCTAAGAAGCGGCCGCAGATTGCATTATGACAGCGCAACATCCCAGGAAGGGCTCGAGGCTCAAAGTACAACGATTTAGGCCATGTAACGAGCACGCGTCATTATGCAATTCTCCTGACCTTTGAATGCGGAAATGTGAGGTCAGCAAGCTCGCCGCAGACAGATCGCAAAATCTCTGCCGATTTCGCACATTAACTTGGTTCCGTAGGCTCTACACATGTTCCAGAGACTCATGATATTAGCTCGGCTCCTGGGCCCGAAAGAGTTCGGATTGGTGGGTATGGTCACAGCTTTCACCGGAGTCCTGAATCTCCTCAGGGACTTCGGTCTTTCGTCTGCTACCGTCCAGCGCACGACGGTCACAGATGAGCAAATTTCAACATTATTCTGGATCAATATGTTCGTGGGCACAATCCTGTGGCTCCTGACAGCAGCAATGGCCCCGCTCATTGCTGCCTTCTACCACGAGCCACGACTCGTTGCTGTAACGGCGGTTTTGGCGGCGGGATTCATCTTCAATGCAGCAGGGGTACAACACTCAGCGCTGCTCCAACGCCAGATGCGCTTTACCACGATGGCTGTAATACAGGTCGTCTCCTTGATTGTAGGTACTGCCGTTGCGATTTCAGGAGCCAAAGCCGGGTACGGATATTGGGCCCTTGTAGGAATGAGCCTCTGTGTGCCACTCGCTGGTACCATCGGTGCGTGGCTAACTGCGGGCTGGCTACCAGGCATGCCACGTAGAGGGACTGGAATTCGTTCTATGATGCGCTTTGGCGGTACCGTCAGCTTGAATGGTATCGTAGCTTATCTCGCTTATAACGCGGACAAAGTTCTAATAGGTCGTTTCTGGGGAACCAGCGTACTCGGAATCTACGGAAGGGCCTACCAGTTGGTAAACATTCCGACGGAGAATCTGAATGCAGCAGTAGGCGAGGTGGCATTTTCGGCGTTGTCCCGAGTTCAGCACGACCCCAATCGATTTAACAGCTACTTCTTGAAGGGCTACTCTCTCGTTCTGGCAATGACGAAGTGGATGGATGCGGTCGCTCTTTTTCGCTTGCTTGCTCCGACCATTATGATCTTTGCTGTTATCAATCCGCTAGGATGGCTGCTTTACTCTTTGGGATTGGTGAGGCGCAGCTTGAACATCGCTCTTGTCTTCGCCCCCACAATCGTCGCAGGCTATCTTATGGGATTGCCTTATGGACCCAAAGGAGTCGCGTTCGCCTACTCGGCAGTGATGGCGTTATGGGTCATTCCTTTTATTGCATGGTGCGTAAAAGGAACAGCAGTCTCCTTCTGGGATGTCTTGTCGGCCCTGATCCGGCCACTGGGTTTTGGCATTTTGGCTGGAGGGCTGGCCTTCGCAGTACGGGTAGCCTGCGGGCAGTTGTTGGCACCTTTTCCCAGGCTGGTCGTTGAAACTAGCGTGCTTCTGATCGCATTCTTTGGGCTGTTGTTGTTTGTCGGGGGCCAGAAAACATTCTATCTGGATCTCATTCGCGGATTGAGGAAGCCTTCGCTAACGAAAGGCGGGGAGCTTAGCCTCGGCGCAAGCCAAACGTGATCGTCTCATCTTAAAGTTTGATGACCGCTAGCCTGGGGCCAGAGCTCCGCTCTCGTACCGACTGAGCGTCGCGTGTATTCCGTAAATTTCATTGAGCATTTCTTCATCTGTCCCCAACACAGTTAAAGATCTATGCGAACCCACCTTAAGATCAAATTAGCGGAGCGTTAAATAAAGGTCGTATGCAGGTCTCTATGCAAAGCTCGACACATTTAAAGACACAAACAACGCCGCGAAAGATCGCTCTTTTTGGATACTTTGGCGAAGGGAATTTGGGGAACGAGTGCACATTGCAAGCTCTTCTATACAACATTCGAAAGTATGCTCCGGATGCGGGAATAAGCTGCATTTGTTCAGGCCCTGAAGAGACGCGCTCGGCATACAAGATATCTGCCTCACCGATCAGGGAAATGACATTCTCACCGATTAATAATCGCATTCTGCGATTAGTAAGAAGAATTTTCGTTGGCATTCCGATGGAGATTTTTCGATTGCTAAAGGCGATCGCCACGCTAACACATGTCGACATGCTCGTAATGACAGGCACAGGGATGCTGGGAGACTCCGGCATTGCTCCTGGCTTCCACTATGAAATACTAAAGTGGGTAGTCACCGCAAAACTGTGCCGGTGCAAAGTCATATTTCTCAGCGTCGGAGCGGGCCCCATTCGTCATGCCCTGAGCAGGCGTTTCGTGAAGGCGGCGCTGTCATGTGCTGACTACCGATCGTATCGGGACGACTTCTCGAAGGATTATCTAAAGTATATTGGTTTTGACAGCGGAAATGATCACGTGTATCCGGACCTGGCATTTAGCTTCCCGGCAGATATGCTCCCCCGGAGTTTCGATCATGGCAGCAACAAAGCCATCATTGGCGTTGGGCTGATGACTTATTTCAACAGGCGCTGCATTGCAAATAACGACGAAACGACCTACCGCGAGTACATCGCTAAGCTAGGAACCTTTGTGAGATGGTTGCTCGACAAGAAATATACTGTCCGATTGCTCATCGGCGACGCGGCTTGCGACCACCGTGCGAGACACGACTTGAGAGCATTTGTTGAAGAACACGGAATCACTTACGAAGATACAAGAATCATCGATGAGCCCGCAGCTTCCGTTAAGGATGTACTATGGCAGCTCAATGGAACGGATCTCGTTATCGCGACCAGGTTTCACAATCTACTGCTGGCTATGATGCTTGGGAAGCCGGTCCTCGCGATTTCGTACCACGAAAAGATCGACGCCTTGATGGCGGACGCAGGGTTGGCAGAATTCTGCCAAGACATCGAAAGCATTGATGTTGAAAAGATGATTCGACAATTTGGCCAGTTGGAGGAAAGAACGAACTGTATAAAGCTCCAGCTTCAGCGAAATGCAGAGGCTTGTCGCGTAGCGTTACATGATCAGTACATGAAAAGTTTTAGCAGTCGCTTCAGGTGATTGACGCCGTAGCGTGAGCAAGGCAGCAGGCAATTAATCAGACATGTCGGGGATGTTCCCATTTCGGCCCTGTGAGCGCACCTGTCAACATGATTGTCTTATGCAGGTTTGCCCTTGTTCATCAGAGATCTCCGAGCGGTGTTATAGTTGATCTTCCTGGCTCTATTGCCCATCGACTGTAAAAATAAATTCGTATGCGAAGGCCATGCTGGAGGCGTCCTGCGCCACAGCGCTCGTTTGGGCGCTGGAAACG
>WNFB01005327.1_pt1 | contig 11489 bp, 12 predicted proteins | sample 5400501 | NCBI WGS metagenome assembly WNFB01 (sample SAMN13153341, study PRJNA577476) | soil metagenome | isolation source: 200 cm saprolite under Douglas fir tree site 2 hole 1 | place: USA:California | collected 2015-04-18 | reverse complement strand
CGGGGCGCTGACGCGCAGAAAGGCTGCGGGCGTGGTCGGCAGATTCTTATGGACCAGCTTCGTGCCGTGCTGAGCAAGAATACAGACGTACAGGGCGCGTGCATGTAGATCGATCCCGCAATAATGTGTATGCTGCTGCGTATAGAAGTTCATCCAGGTCTCCTCCTTGGGGGGTGAATTTTAGAGTACCGCCACCCTACCGCTGCACTTGGCAGCGGAGGAGGCCTGGCTGAGTATCAAGCCCGTGCACCTGACCGCCGCCCGTTTGCGGTTCTGGATAACGTGACAAGGACTCGTCTGGGCGGCGACCCCGAGACGGCGGGCGTTAGCCCTCATGAAGTGGGGCTTCGCCACCACCAATGAAATCAAGGACTTACGTCCTTCTTTCATAGCAGGCCTTGGTTGAAAGGATTCCACGGGTCTGGGAAAGGGTCAAGTCTTGATTTATAAGCCTACCGTTCTTGCCCTATACGGAGCCTCGGGCGTCTTTACAGAACCGGCGAGAGTGAACTTCTAGCCGTTCTGTGCTCCCTAAGGACTATCGCCCAACGAGGAGAAACTTCAGTACGGACAACAGGTAGGATTACCTCTAAAGCGCAAGACGAAATAATAACGGCCTTCGTTCAAAAGCAGAGATTCTTTTATCGTACCGGCCGGAGGATGATTTTTTCCGGGCGACACGAGTCTCGGACCTCCGCACTGCAAGAGCGTGGCTTCAGGTCCTTATCCAGGCACACTCGCACCTCGCTCAGGAAACGGCCCTGACAAAGTACGGCAAAGCTCCCCGCGGTGAATTGCGGATTCGCCGTCACCAAGTCCTGTTTCAGACGGCTCGGTTCGACGGCGATTGCGTCAGTAGGATTTTTGTACCGTGCGGGAATTGTGACCCGCCCAAACGCACCCTCGACCTTCGCAAAGTATTGCTCCGCCGTCAGGCCGCTACAGGTGCCGTGCTTCTGCCACTCATGCCGGATCAGTTGTTCGCTCGGCGTGATCGGCAGCATTTTCTGAACGAGGCGCGAACCAACCTGAGGGTTGCCTCTGCAGAATTGCGGGTATCCCTTTTCGTATTCCGGCCAAAGTCCGTGAACGACGAACCCATACCGGCGTCCCTCGTCGCATTGTCGATGGTCATTCTCCCGCCCAGATCCCGCACAGTACTCAGGGGACCACGAAAGGCTGAGTAGATAGTAGTCGAAGGCTCCTGCTCGGCCTCGTGGCTGATTCTTCTCTTCAGATCGCGCCTGACTCAATCCCAGCGCGAGCATCACCATTGTCAGGAAAAGGAAAACCGCACGTAACCGAGACATGAAGACCTCCACGAAGACCGGGGAGCGCAGATGTCTCCCGATGTCTCCCTATAACAGATCTGGCAGAACCCCTACAGAGGAGATTCTCTTCTCCTGCGGGCACCGTTGCAGCAATACGGTTGAACTTCTGTCTGTTCTGTGCTCCTAAGAAAAATGGGCAGAAGAATCTTCTTCATTGCGCAAAATGTTTTCTGAAAAGCCGAAACGCTAATTGATAACTCACCAGATCGTCGTATGAGGCGCCATTCCATGCTGGACGTTACCTTGCAGACAAAGAAGCAGATCCGAAAGGGGCCTCTTTTCACAACTGCCGTAATCCCCTTGCTCCAACTCGCGTTGTTGCGTGGCATGCCGATAGGCGCGACAGCGTTTTCCGGCCAACCGGCGGCGGCGTTCCCTGCCGGGTCCTCTACCGCGCTCACGTCTCCCACGCCGCTGAATCCTTCCCAGGCGCATCCAGCACTGGCAAAAGGGAAATTTCTCGTCGCCAGCCGACGCCTGGGCGATCCAAACTTTGTGGAAACCGTCATTCTCTTGATTGCGTATGACGAGAAGGGTGCAATGGGCGTGGTCATCAATCGCCCCACTGAAGCGCGACTCTCTACCCTGCTCTCGGATGTCAAGGGACTGCAAAAGCGGACCGACCCGGTCTACCTCGGTGGACCGGTCGGCAGAAATCAGATGTTGATTCTCGCCCGCTCCAACGGCCAACTTGAACAGTCTCTGCGCGTGTTCGAGGATGTTTACACTGTCGCAGGCCAGAGGATGCTTGAGCAGCTCATCCATGATGCCGGCGCGCGTGCGAAATTCCGCGCCTATCTCGGCTATGCCGGGTGGGGGGCAGGACAGCTCGAAATGGAGATAGCGCAGGGAGGCTGGCATGTCGTGCCGGCCGACGCGGCAACCGTTTTCGACAAGCCACCTTTAGAAATCTGGCCGGAACTCATTCGCCAGGGCGAGGCGCAGTGGGTAAAGCGGCAAATGCCTGATCCCTTCATCCTCTTTTCCAGCGATCCCAACGCACAAGTGTCCGTACAATGACAGCTCCTAGCGTCTGTGCATCAGTCCGTGGATCTATGACTTCGCCGCAGACGGCTATTGGAGCCAGCCGCAGCGCGTCTTATGACTGCGGCGCGAAATACGCGCCCATGCGCACGACAAGGCGCAGATTCCCTTCAACCTTAAGTCGGCCGTTCATGTAGGCTAACCCGAACGGGTAGGCCCCAGTGACGATGTTCATGTAGTCAGCGGCCGTGGCCGAGATGGTCACATCCGGTGCAGGGGCAATTCCCTCCTCGACCGTGCATGTACCGTTCTTAATCGTGACGATAAACTGCCCGCCGCCTTCTCCGCTCAGGTTGAACTGGTAGACGACGGCCGCCTCTTTGGCCGCTTCTTTGTTGAGGCTCAGAGGCATAGCCTCGAAGATAGGTTTGACACTGACTGTTTCGGACACGATAGAATTCTCCTCTTAAGCGATCTTCTATAGCGGAAACCGCTCCTTCAGCCAAGCGGGAGCGCGCGCTCCCGGCCGCCAGGATGATTGGGTTTGGTGCCCTTCTTGGTATACAAAATGCCGCGCGACACCCCACCGTCTTCGGCCTTGAGGGTGACGAATTCGTAGGTCACATCGCTGGGCAGGTTACCAAGCTGAATGGTCGAAGGAAACCCCGCGGTTTGATAGCGGCGGTCCATACCTCACCTCCCGTTTCACCTTTTCCCCTTTTCCCTTTTCGCCCTACTTCTCATCACCGTACTTTTGATCGATAAACTTGCGGATCTCATCCGGCGGGGTACCGGTCATGAAGAGAGAGTGCGCATCCAGCGCCTCGTTTATGCAGTGGCTTCAGCCAGCGCCGTGATCATCGGAGAAGCAATCAAGCAGGTGACGATGCCCATGGGATTTATTACAGCCGCAGTAGCAGGCGAGGCCGGCAAACACATCGGGGATTTCCGCGGCTGCTTTGTAAGCTTCGCGGGCTCGGCCTTGAAACAGTTCCGCCGGGAGCGGAGTGGGCAACGCAGTCGTGGCAGCGGCCGGCGCGGGCTTGGCTTTTGCCGACGGGCTCGGCGTCTTCGCCGGTTCGGCCCACAGCGGCGAGCCAAGCCCGAAAGTGAAGAGTACCGCACAGGTCAGAGTTTTCCGCATTGCTTTATTTCCTTTCCGTGTTGCATACTTATCATAATATCAGACACTTCCCCAACTCTCACCCTCATATCCATTTTTCGTAGTGTGGTATAGCAATGAAGGCAGATCTAGACCATTGGAAACAACAACAAAAAGGAGGTGGTTATGGCGCTCTATGTACAACTGGTGAAACTGTCCAGAGAAGGAGCGATGAAAATCAGAGAGGTGGCCGGGGATTTCGCCAAGGTGCAAGCGTTCAACGAGTCGTTAGGCGGCAAGTTTCTGTACGTGGTGGCCTGCTTCGGCGAATACGATTTCGTCGCGCTGGCGGACTACCCCGATGAGGTCGCGGCGCTGAAGGGAGCCGCGTACGCCGCGGCGCAGGGCAACGCGTCGATTCAGACCCTACCTGCCCGCCCGATCGACGAGTTCTTCAAGCTCATGAGCGAGCTACCTAAATGAGTGATGAGTAACGAGGACTGAGGACTGAGCGAAAACAATGCCTTAATGATTCGATGACTCAGTCCTCAGCACTCAGTCCTCAGCACTTTCCTTAAAGCACCTCGACATTCATCGGGCTGCGGCGGGTAAAGGTGTAGAGCGTGGCTGGCCGGTGGGCGCCACGACGAGTTTTCTGCAAGGGTTTGAGCAGACCCAGGGCCAGGATCTTGCGGCGGAAGTTACGCCGGTCGAGCCGCCGATCCAGGATCACTTCGTAGATCTCCTGGATCTCGGCTAGCGTGAACTCGCGCGGGAGCAGACTGTAGACAATGTTGGTGTACCCGAGCTTAGCCTGAAGCCGCTGCAGGGCATAGGCGGCAATGGCGTTATGATCGTAGGCGAGTTGCGGCAGCCCGCGCACCGAGAACCAGCCGATGTCGGCGTACTTCTCGCCCCTACGGAGCGTGCGGCCCGGGTCAGGCACCAAGGCGAAGTAGGCGACGGCGACGGTATGCGCAACCGGGTCGCGACGCGCATCGCCGAAGGTGTAGAGTTGTTCGAGGTAGAGGTCCTGAACGCCAGTTTTCTCGTACAGCTCACGGCGTGCTGCGTTATCGAGCGACTCCCCGAGCTGCACCAGGCCGCCGGGAAACGCCCAGCGTCCGGCACGCGGCCCTTTTTTGATCTTAACCAGTAAGGTCTGCAGTACGCCGGCGGAGATAGAGAACAACACCGCATCCACGGCCACGCGCGGATGAGTCTGAGTTGTGTAATCCGCAATCGCCAATCCGCAATCCGCAATCGGGCTAGGCACTGAGTTGCAGCATCCGCTCCAGCGAACGCTCCGCTCCCACACGCACGTCCTCAGGCAGCGAGATCTCGTACCGACGATGGCGGAGCGAGTCGCGCACGCCGTCGAGGGTAATCATCTTCATAAAGGCGCACAGCTTGCAGCTCTTGTAGAATTTCTTCTCCGGCACTTCGAGTAACAGCCGGTCAGACAGACCGCACTCGGTGACGATGAGAAACTCCTGGGCCGGGCTCTCCTTGGCGTAACGCATCATGGCGCTGGTCGAGAGCACCGCGTCGGCCAGTTGAATCACATCTTCTCGGCACTCGGGGTGCACGAGGATTTTCACCTGCGGCAAATTGCGGCGCACGGAGAGAATATGCTCGGGCGTGATCTGATGGTGGACGTAACAGTTTCCTTCCCAAGAGAGAATCGTTTTGGCGGTCTGGCTCTGCACGTAGCGAGCGAGATTCTCGTCAGGTACGAACAGGATGTGCTGGCTGTCCAGCGCTTCTACCACCTGCAAGGCGTTGGCCGAGGTGCAACAGACGTCGGATTCGGCTTTGACGTCCGCCGTGGTGTTGACGTAGCAGACCACTTTCAGGTCGGGATAGGCTTTACGCAACTCTGCTTTGCGGTCGGCCAGCGCTTCGGCGGTGATGCTCTCGGACAACGAGCAGCCCGCACGCAGATCAGGCAAGAGCACAGTGCGCTCCGGGTTGACGATCTTAGCGGTCTCGGCCATGAAGTGTACCCCGCAGAACACAATCATATCCGACGAAACTTTCTTGGCCGCGCGGGCTAGTTCGAGCGAGTCACCGATAAAGTCGGCCACCTCGAAGATCTCCGGTCGCTGGTAGTTGTGCGCCAGGACTACCGCGTTGCGTTCTTGTTTGAGGATTTTGATCTCGCGGCTCCAGTCGGCGTATGTCGCGCAGGCTTCGAGGGTGTAGCCGCTGTCGAGCTTGGACAAATGATCGTAAAGTTCCTGCGGGGTCTTCTCCCCGCCGTAGACGGTTTGCATGCTCCCTCCACAGGGCGTTTGCGTAGTTTTGACGCATAGTAGTCAGCCTGCTATGCTCTGTCAAGGGGAGAGAAAACAACAGCCCGGCGCTGAAGCAGCGGGCTGAAAACACGAAGCCCCCCCGAGGCTTTGTAATCTGAGTGCGCCCGTTTACGGGCGCGCGGTTCCGGTACACTCAAGAGGCTTCGCCTCAGCGATCTCCTGCCCCAACCGCACTCGCTCACTGACTGAGAATTGCTGAGGCGCGCAATGCTCGACGGCCGCAATCAACGGTCGCAGGCCACGACGGTTGGCGAGTTGGATTGACAACCCTGGCCGAGCGTTCAACTCCAGCACGTACGGTCCCCTCTCAGCATCCAAGGCAAGATCAATTCCCAGATACCCTAAGGAGACGGCCTCAGCGCAACGCGCGGCAATGGCAAGCACTTCTTGCCAGCGCGGGATGCATACCCCGCCGAGAGGGCGCTCAGTATCTGGATGCACCGTCAGCCAGCGTTTGCCCGCCACCGCGTAGGTCGTCACCCCGGTGGTCAGATTGACCCCCACGCCGACACCACCTACGTGCAGGTTGGCCCGTCCTCTGGATGCTACCGTCGCCAGCCGTAGCATCGCCATCAACGGCACGCCGCGGAATACAATCACGCGGATGTCAGGTAAACCCTGAAAGCTGAGTCGTGCGAGCGTCGGATGGGCGCGCAGTCGTCGTTCGACGAAGGCTTCATCGTACCGCTGGTTAAGCGAGAACACCCCACCCAAGACGTCTGACAAGTGGCTTTCTAAATCACGAGCCTGCAGGTGACGCCCATCTAAGGTCACAAAGGCTGATTCTTGTCGGCCGGTCACGATCACTACCCCTTCCCCACCGGCCCCCTGGGCAGGCTTGATGACAAACTCTTGCCAGTCCTGAGCCTCCGCGGTGAAGCGGGTGATATCACGTTGGAGGCGGTACACACCCAGTGTTTCTACGACTGGCAGGTCGAGAGCGCGGAGAGCCGCCTTGGTCTTGAGCTTATGATCCACGACCTGGAAGAGCGCACGGGGATTATAACGTGCCAGCAAGTCCTGGTTACGCCGGTTGAGGCCCAGGAATTCGCGCGACAGAGTGCGGAGGGAACGGAACATTGAGAAGCACTCAGCAACTAGCTCTCAGCTATCAGCAAGGCAAAATCGCCAAGGCGACCTCTCACCGTCCAGTCTGTGGCTTGGCAACAGTTGTCGCTTCTGGGCTTGTTGTGTTTTGGCTGAAAGCTGACTGCTGAAAGCTGACTGCTTCCTGCCGCGCCAGATCATAGAATCGTACATACTCGACCAACCTGAGTCCCCGCCAGCGTCCGAGGAGCAATTCGATGGCGATCACGCCAATGAGGATCTCGGGAAAGGTCAGCACCAGCGGTTTCAGGCCGGTATTCTCAATGCCCACGTAAGAACAGGTGGCTACCAGCAACGTGCTCAGCGTCAGCCGCAGCGCTTCGCCCGTGCCGCGTTCAAGCTGTGTATTGGTAAAACTCTCGATCTGGTTCGCCATGATAACCATAGGAAAGATACTGGCGTGCAGGAGCGCGCCGATGCCCAATGTTGCCCCGAGGACTGTCAGCCCCGCCATACTGACTGCGACCACGGCGATGAGAATGGCGATCCGCGACACCAGGTGAAGACGTAGACGTTGCAAGGCTAGACGCAAGCCACTGCCCAGACCGACAATGATTAGGAAGACGACTAATCCCCAGCCTAAGCCAGTAGTCAGGAACGCCAGCGCCAGTAACATCGGCGAGAAAGTGCCAAAGGTCTCTAAACCGATGACATTGCGAATGATCAGGAGAAAGAACGCAATAAGCGGGAGTACTAGGATCAAGTTGAGGGAAGGCAACGGCACCTGGGTTTGCACGGCTAGCGCCCACAGTTTCACCAGCGCGTGTCGCCACCAGCCCAGACCGTTGAGGGTCTCAGCGTTCAACACGACAGCCTGGGCATCGTAGTGAGCGGTGCTCTCAACCAAAGGAAGCCCATCGTGCAGATGAGAGCGGGCAATCTGCCACAACCGCGTGAGGTCGGACTGTTGCTGGACCAAGACGATCTCCGCCGGTTCCAGCACGCGCAACAGCACTGCGCCGAGTACCCGGCCCACCGGCCGGGCAAACCCGCCGGCGATCACCACATGCAGGTCGGCGAGTTTCACTCCCAGTTCTCCCTGTTTGAGCAGCGCGTACAGACCGGCGGTGTCGGCGGTGTTGATCAGCAGGAGGTTCGCCTCCCGCACGAGCGTGAGGTTGTTGCTCACCAGGGACTGGAGGTAGTGTTCGCGAAAATAGCTCGACTCGAAGTCCGCGCTCAGCAGCGCGATGTTGAGCTGGGCTTCCCGAGCCGCGGCCAGGATCTGGTCCACCACCCCCTGCGGGATAGCTCCATCGTTAATCAGCACCACACTGGCGAGCGGTCGATCGACATAGGCCGCTACGGTATGGACATGCTCGCTCTCATAACGCAGCCCTTCTCTCCTCCTCTTTCCTTGGCTACGCCCCTCCGGTTGCTCTGTGGCCAGCGCGGCGCCACGCGTGAGTTGGCGGATGAAAAAGGTGTACTCGACCGGCACCTGTCGGGTGTGGATGAGAAGAGGGAGGTCGTTACGGTAGAGGGCCAGGTAGGTATTGGGCAACCAGGCAAAATAGCCTCCAGCCGGATCCATCGGCACCCAAGTGTCACCGATCAGTGCTTCCGCCCAGGAGATCGTCGTGCGTTTCCGCGCGGTGTCGCCGAGCCGGATACCGCCGACGACGCGAGCCGGAATGCCGGCGGCACGCAGCAAGGCAACCAGTGCCCGCGTCTTGCCAAAGCGGCTGCCACGCTCTGCTCTGAGCACGGAAAGCGCGTCGCTCTTCTCGTTGCTTGTGTCCGGCGCGAGAAAGGCGGCGGTGTATTGGTACAGTGCCCATGCTGCCTGGTCAATCCGTTTACAGCCCTGTACGAGACGCCGTGCACGGGTACGCACCTGGGCCGCGTCGCTCTGGATCAGGGTTGAAGGTGAAAGGTATGGTCTGAACTCGGGAGCAATCACCTTGGGGGGAAATGGCGCCGTTGGCAGTTCAGTGCGCGCGTCGGCGATCTGCACGGTATATTCGTAGCGGATCTGTCGCTTGGCCTCGCTCGCTCCGGTCACTTGCCAGTGACCCCAAAGATTGAGTCCATCGGCTTCCTCGCGATAGTTGACGCCATCGGCGCCAGTGTGACGAGAAAGCACGCTCTGGCGACCATCAGACAGAGGCAGCAACATCTGCACGTGGGTTCCTGGCGCGGCGGCGGCCAGAGTCATGGTGGCCGCAACCTTCCAGTAGGCAGTAGCAGGATGAGCCGGGGAGTTTGTCCCGTTTGGGGTACTGGCAGTGGTCAGTGCCTCATCGTTGCTGAAGATCGGCTCCTCATCTTGGGCGAGACTCAGGGAAACCAGACAGAGTACGAGACCGAGACAAACGAGGCAGCGTGTCATAGAGAAAAAAGACTATCTGGCTGCGTCAGCAGCACAAGCTAAATCGAGCCACATAACATTGGGACACAATCGGGGTCGCGTGCGCTGCGCGCACGTCTGTAGTGCCGCCGGTTTGTCTTCGTGCGCATGGCGCACGCTACTGAGTTCAGGCAAGAACGTGTACGAATCTCCTGTGATTTGATTTAGCAACCCATGCCACCAACCATTAACACGCCGCGGCCAAAGGCGCAGCCGGGTTGGCCTTGCGCAGTCGTTCTTCCAGAAAGCGACCTACTAGCTCGTGATACTGTGCCGCGCTGTTCAACTGCTTCATCCCCAGCCGCAGAGTGGTGCACGGACCGAAGGCGCGGGCGTACCAATCGATCATCTTACGGAACTGAATGCAGGCGATGACCTCGCCACGCAGGGCGGCCGTCCGGAGAAAATGACGCGTCATAAACGCCACCCGTTCCTCCAGCGTGGGGGCGGGTGGTGGAGGACTTCTATCCAAAGCGGCACGAATTTCGTGAAACACCCAAGGGTCCGACAGCGCGCCGCGGCCGATGACCAGACCAGCGCAACCAGTCTCATCCAGCATGCGTTTGGCGGACTGCGGATTGCGGACATCGCCGTTACCAAAGATCGGCATCGTCCGCACGGACTGCACGACCGCACGAATTCCGGCCAGGTTTACCGATCCGCTGAACGCGCCTTCCCGGGTACGGCCATGAATGGTGAGTGCGGCAACTCCGGCATCCTCAAGGAGAGGAGCCAAGTGCATGGCATCGAGCCGCGAGTCATTCCAGCCCAGCCGCGTCTTCACCGTCACGGGAATTTTGACCGCTTGCGTGACCATGCGGACGAGCTTGCCGGTTTTCTCCGGATCGCGCAACATCGCCGCACCGGCGCCGCGCTGGACTACCTTCTCGACCGGACAGCCCATATTGAGATCAATCAATGGCACCCCTGATTCTTCGAGCCACTGCGCCGCATCGCGGATTTCTTCCGCCACCGCGCCAAACAATTGTACGCCCAAGGGACTATCGGCTGGACAGGTCTCAATCAGTTCAAGGGCCTTGCGGTGCTGCTCCAACAGAGAGCGAGCATGGACGAGTTCGGTTGTAGCCAAGCCGAATCCGCCGACCTCACGCATACACAGGCGGAATGGCAGGTTGGTATAGCCGGCCAGTGGCGCTAGCAGCAGATTGGAGGTCAGGGGAAGAGTGCCGATGTGCAAGGAGTCAGTCCTAAGATTTATGCATTAAGAGTGAAAAAATAAGCGGATGATTTTCCTTCCCACTTTGCCTTTGCAGAAATAGTACAGGTCCATCAGTGAAGTTCGCCCGGACCGTCCCGACGCTCTCCTGTTGCCAAAGAGGCTCTTTCCTTTTGATCAGTTGCTCCTGCTTCCTCGATACGAGTCCTGACCTCTTCGGGCTTCCTGACAACTGCATAGCACCACTGCCCGAAACTACCATCAGCATTCACGGCGTTCACCCACCGGATGGCGGCCTGTGCCTTTACTTCCATGAGCGGATCGAAGCCCTTGGTCTCCAGGATCAAATACCTCGTAGGTTCTCCCCTGAGGCGGACGATGAAATCGGGCACGTAGTCGTGTGGCTCGCCGTTGTGAAGATAAGGGATCGCAAAACCGAGCCCGGAGTTTTTCACGAACGCATCAACCTTTTTATGTGTGTCGATAAAATAGGTGGCTGACTGCTCCCACTGTTTCGTATCCGCAACAACGTAGTTCAGATGGCTATGGACGACTTCGCGGACATCCCGACTCGTCCAAAAATCCACCTCAGCTGTGGAGCCAGGACCTCGGCTCGTTTCGTATCGGGGAACCTCCGGCGCTTCACCGAGCGAGGTGTCGGGCCTGACTGCCCCCACGAGCCGCTCGATAACCCAACCGTAGTAAGGCGAGAGAAAAACATCCAAGATGTTCGCTGGTGGAATTGGCTGTACTTTCTCTCTGAGATACCGCTCGGCAATTTTAACAAGCTGTGGAAACAAGACATGGGCCGGAGCCTCACAACTCGACTGCGAGGCGTAGGCACGAGTCAAGTCACGGGCTAGTTCGAAGATCAGTTCTTGGAACCGCCGCCCCGAGCGGTACGGATTCAGGTCAACGCTCTCTAGCTTACCTGGCCCCGAGAGCGACGGCCGGCCATGATTGTTCACGACAGCCGCTTTCATCTCGACCTCGGGCGGAATCCGCAGAGGGTCGAGCCGGAGCGGAGCAACCGAACTCCAATCGACAGTTACGCGATTGCGAATCGCCTGCCGGTAACCTTCAAGCCGTGGATAGATGATCTCAAATCCCGCTTTTTCCG
>WNFB01005324.1_pt1 | contig 11493 bp, 8 predicted proteins | sample 5400501 | NCBI WGS metagenome assembly WNFB01 (sample SAMN13153341, study PRJNA577476) | soil metagenome | isolation source: 200 cm saprolite under Douglas fir tree site 2 hole 1 | place: USA:California | collected 2015-04-18 | reverse complement strand
CAAGAAAATTGCCGGCGTCACGGGCAGCGTGGGCAAGACCACCACAAAAGAGATCCTGGCGGCGCTGCTGGGCGCGAAGCTACGGGTCTTGAAATCCGAAGGCAATTTCAACAACGCGTACGGGCTGCCGCTCACGCTGTTTCGGCTGGAGGAAGAACACGACGCCGCCGTGCTGGAGTTGGGGATGTCGCGACGGTATGAGCTGCAAGAGCTTGCCGCGATCGCCAAACCGGACGTTGGCGTGGTCACACGCGTTGCGCCGGCGCACCTGGAATTCTTTGCTTCGGTCGAGGAAATCGCGCTCGCCAAGCGCGAGCTGATTGAGGGATTGAACGGGCGCGATTCGGTTGCTGTTTTGAACGCGGACGACCCGCTGGTGGCGGCGTTTGCTTCACACGCGCCGGGACGTGTCTTGACGTACGGCGTCGACAATGCAGCGGATTATCGCGCGGAAGCAATCGAAGACCGCGGCGCCCTGGGCTCAGCCTTTGTTCTGGTGGAAAACGGGAAGCGCACTCGGCTGGAGTTGGCGCAGCCGGGCCGCCATGTCATTTCCAATGTGCTGGCGGCGTTGGCGGCGGCCAGCGTTTGGGGCATTGGCGCGGCGGAAGCGCAGACCGTCTTTCGCAGTTTGCCCGCGCCTGCGATGCGCGGGGAATTGTTGCGTTTTTCCAATGGAGCTGCGCTGATCAATGACAGTTACAACTCGAGTCCCGCGGCGCTGCTCGCGATGATCAAGGTATTGGCGGCGACTCCAAATTATCGCCGCCGCATTCTGGCCGCCGGAGAAATGAGGGAGCTAGGCGCGATGTCGGCACAGCTTCATCGTGAAGCCGGCAAGTTTGCGGCCGAAACCGGAAAAATTGATTGGGTCATCGGCGTTGAGGGCGACGCCGCGCACCTTGTGGAAGGCGCCGTAGCCGCGGGCGTACTGCCCTCGCAGACTAAAATTTTTGCGTCGTCCGAAGAGGCCGCGAAGTTTCTCGCTGAGTTTGTTGCTCCCGGAGACTTGTTGCTGGTGAAAGGCTCGCGCGGCGTGAAGATGGAGCGCGTCGTCGAGAGCTTGCTCGCCATTCACGCGCCAGAGCTCGAGGGCGCGGAGAAGGTGCGGCACTAAATGCTCTACTACCTTCTCTACCACGTCCTGCAAAAATATTTCAGCCCATTTAATGTATTCCGGTACATCACCGTTCGCACGGTGTACGCCAGTCTCACCGCGATGTTTCTGGCGCTTGTTTTCGGGCCTTGGCTGATCCGCAAGCTGCGCGAACTGCAGATCGGCCAATACATTCGCGAAGAAGGCCCGCAGAACCACCAGAAAAAGGCCGGCACACCGACGATGGGCGGCGTGCTGATCGTGCTGTCGACGATGGTGCCGACACTGTTGTGGGCTGACCTTACTAACGGTTTTGTGCTGCTGACCCTGTTCGCCCTTCTGGCGTTCGCGGCCATCGGATTCGTGGACGACTACGCCAAGGTCTCGAAGCAGCAAAATCTTGGCCTCAGCAGCAAGAGGAAGTTTCTGACGCAAATCTTTGTCAGCTCCATTGTAGGCATTGGGCTGCTGACGCTTGCCACGCGCAGCGCATACTCCACGGAATTGATGATCCCGTTTCTGAAGCGTGTGCATCCGGACCTGGTGATCCACTCGTTGTTGCATTCGCCGCATTTATGGCCTTTGGCTTTTGTGCCTTTTCTGATTTTCGTCTCGGTGGTGATTGCCGGCGCCTCCAATGCCGTGAATCTCACGGACGGGCTCGACGGCTTGGCGATCGGATGCACGGTAATCGCCGCCGGGGCACTGACGGTTTTGACCTACGTGAGTAGCAACTATCGCTGGGCTACCTATCTTGAGATTCAGTACATCCCTCGCGTCGGAGAGCTGACGGTCTTGTGTGGGGCGCTGGTCGGCGCGTCGCTGGGATTTCTGTGGTACAACGCGCACCCCGCTGAAGTGTTCATGGGCGACGTTGGTTCTCTCTCGCTTGGAGGAACGCTGGGCGTCATTGCGGTGATTATCAAGCAGGAGATTCTGCTCTTTTTTGTAGGCGGGATTTTCGTTGTCGAAGCGGTGTCGGTGATTTTGCAAGTCGGTTCGTTCAAGCTGCGCGGCAAACGCATTTTTCGCATGGCGCCCATCCACCATCATTTTGAGCTGCTGGGCTGGAGCGAATCGAAGGTCATCGTGCGCTTTTGGATTGCCGCGCTGGTGTTCGCGCTGTTTGCGCTGACCACGCTGAAATTGAGGTAGACATGCCGGGCCCGGTGGAGTTGAAAAACAAGCGCGTGCTGGTCGTGGGACTGGCGCGCACTGGGATTGCAACGGCGCTGTTTTGCGCGGCGCGCGGTGCGATGGTTACGGCAACCGACTCGCGCAACGAAGCGGAGATCGGCGACGCATTGGCCACGATACGGGATGCGGGCGTGAGATTGGAGCTTGGCGGCCACAAAGAAAATACGTTTTTGCAGCAAGACTTGATCATTCCTAGTCCTGGTGTGCCGGCGGACGCGCCAATGCTGCAAGCCGCGCGCGCCAAGGGCGTGACCATCTGGAGCGAGATCGAAATGGCTTACCGGTTTCGCCAGGGCAAGCTAATCGGCATAACCGGCTCGAATGGAAAAACGACGACGACTTCGCTGGTCGAGCACATTTTGCGGAGCGCATCGTTTCCTACCATTCTCGCCGGCAATATCGGAACACCGTTGATCGCATGTGTCGAGCGCATGACGCCGGAGACGCTCACCGTCGTGGAGCTCAGCAGCTTTCAGCTCGAGCTAATCCAGAACTTTCGGACGGACATCAGCGTTTTTCTGAACCTTACGCCGGATCATCTGGACCGCCATCACAGCTTGGAAATTTATAGCAAAGCCAAAGCGCGCATTTTTGAAAACCAGGGAGAAGAGGATTTTGCAATCTTGAACGCGGATGATCCGGGAACCACGCCGCTGGCGCCAACGCGGCCGCATATCTATTGGTTCAGCCGCAAGCAGCGCGCCGCGCAGGGCGCATTCCTCCGCGGCGGCGACATTGTGTTTCGCAGCGACGGTCGGGAGGAAATTGTGCTCAGACGCGAAGAAGTACCGCTGGCCGGTCAGCACAATCTCGAAAACGTGCTGGCCGCGGTTGTCGCCGGGCGTCTTGCTGGGGCACAGGCCAGCGATGTCGCCGAAGGCGTGCGTTCATTTGCCGGGGTCGAGCATCGTCTCGAATTCGTCGCTGAGGTGAACGGCGTTCGCTACTACAACGATTCCAAGGCCACCAATGTCGATGCCACGCTGAAAGCACTGGACGCCTTTCCGGGCCGCATCTTGGTGATTCTCGGCGGAAAGGACAAAGGAAGCGATTACACGCTGCTGCAAAATTCGCTGCGGGAAAAAGCAATTCTCGCGCTGCTAATCGGCGCAGCCGCGGAAAAAATCGACAGCCAAATCGCGGGCGGCGTGGCCATCGAGCGCGCCGGAACTCTCGACCGCGCGGTTGAGATTGCTTCGCATGCGGCGCGTCCCGGTGACGTCGTTTTGTTGGCACCAGCATGCGCCAGCTTTGATCAATTCCAGAATTACGAACATCGCGGGCGCGTCTTCAAAGCGCTGGTGCACGAACTGAAACAGCGCGCAAACGAGCTGCCCAGCACGAATCGCGGCGCAACATCGGCCCGGAGGTGAGCATAGGTGCCAAGACGTCTCGAAAATGACCGCTGGCTGTTTGGGGTGACGCTGGCGCTGTGTTTGCTCGGCGCGGTGATGATTTACAGCGCTTCCGCCGTCACCGCGGACCAGCTGTACGGCCGCTCGTATATTTTTCTGCTGCGCCAGGCCGCATGGCTCTTGATCGGGCTGCTCGGCATGTTCGCTTTGATGCGCACGGATTACCGACGCTTGCGGGAGCCTGCCGTCGTCTATCCGACCATTTTCATCGTTTTGCTTATGCTTGTAGGCGCGTTTTTCCTCGATAAATCCCACGCCACGCACCGCTGGATTCGCTTCGGTCCCGTTGGTATTCAGCCATCCGAGCTCGCCAAGCTGGCGGTCGTTCTTTATCTGGCGTGGTTCCTGGATCTGAAGCGCCGCGGCGCTTCGTCGATGGAATTTCGCAGGGAAGATTTCCTGCACACGATTCTTCCCGTGGCGGGGCCGATTCTGGTCAGCGTTGTGCTCATTCTCCTGGAGCCGGATCTCGGCACTTCGGTCGATATTGTGCTGGTCACCGCGGCTATCCTCTTTGTCGCCGGGCTTTCCTGGAAGTGGCTCGCCACCGGCGCCGCAGCTGGCTTGCCGATTCTGTACCTGCTGGTTACCCATGTTTCCTACCGGCAGGCCAGGCTGATGGCCTTTCTCGATCCTGGTTCCGATCCGCAAGGCTCAGGGTTTCAATTGCTGCAGTCGCTTATCGCGGTCGGCTCGGGCGGCTTCACCGGCGTTGGCTTGATGGAGAGCAAGCAAAAACTTTTTTATCTTCCCGAAGCGCACACCGATTTCATTTACGCCGTAATTTGCGAGGAGCTGGGATTCCTCGGCGCGGTGATTGTCATCGCACTGTTCGCCGTGTACGGCTGGCGGGGATTGCGCGCGGCCTTCGGAGCGCCAGACGGATTTGGGCGGCTGCTCGCGCTGGGCATCACAGCCATGGTGCTTTGCCAGGCGCTGATTAATTTTGCGGTGGTGCTCGGCATGGTGCCGACGAAAGGGATTCCGCTGCCGTTTGTCAGCTATGGCGGCTCCAGTTTGTTGGTGATGCTGCTGGCCACCGGCGTGCTCCTAAATATTTCGCAGCAAGCGAAAGAGCCCGCATGGTGACCGATCTTGCTTGTAGGAGCGCAGCATGCTGCGCTCCTACTTGGCAGGAGCGTCGGCCATGAAGCTCCTGATCGCCGGCGGTGGAACTGGCGGCCACGTTTTTCCAGCGCTCGCCATCGCGCGGGAATGGATGTCGCGAGGAAAAGAAAGAGACGTCGTGCTGGTCGGAACACAACGCGGAATCGAGATGAAACTCGTGCCACAAGCCGGACTGCCCCTGGAAACACTGCGCGTCGCAGGTCTCAAGGGCAAAGGTGGCGCGACGCTGGTGAAGAATCTCGCGATGCTCGGGCCAGGTCTTGCCGATGCCTTCCGTGTACTCCGTAAGCACAAACCGGTCGCCGCATTCGGAGTCGGAGGTTACGCGGCAGGCCCCATGATGCTCGCGACCTGGCTGAGCGGAGTGCCCAACGTAATCTTCGAGCCCAACGCCGAGCCGGGTTTCACGAACCGCCTGCTGGCCAGAATTTCTAGGCGCATCGCCATGGGCTACGACATTTCCGCGCGAGCCTGGGGTAAAAAAGCGGTGGTCACCGGCTGCCCTGTGCGCACCGAATTTTTCTCAATTGCGCCGCGAACTCCGCAAAAACCATTTCGCCTGCTCATCACCGGCGGCAGTCAGGGCGCACTGGTCATCAATCGCACCGTGGTGGACGCCATGGACCGCCTCGCCGCGCGAAAAAACGAGTTGGCCATCGTGCATCAGACCGGCGAACGCGACTATAATGCGGTGCGCACTGCATACGCGCGGCGCGAATATTCAGCGGAGGTCGTGCCCTTTCTCTCGAACATGGCGGAGCGCTTCGCCTGGGCGGACGTGATTGTCTGCCGGGCCGGCGCCATCACGGCGGCGGAAATTGCCGCTTCCGGTCGCGCCGCGATTTTCATCCCGTTCGGGCACGCCACCGACAACCACCAATTGCGCAACGCCCGGGAGATGGCGCGCGCCGGCGCAGGCCGCGTGATTCCGGAGCCGGAGCTTACGCCCGAGCGCCTCAGCAGCGAAATTTTCTCCCTCCTCGACCAGCCCGGGGAAATCGAACGCCAGTCGTGTGCCGCGCGAAGCCTGGCCCGGCCGAATGCCGCGCGCGACATCGTCAACATGATTGAAGAGGTTGCCCGAGGATAGAGCGATGATGGTTTCGTTCCGCAATTTTCAGCGCATTCATTTGGTGGGCATCGGCGGCATCGGCATGAGCGGCATCGCCGAAGTGCTGCTCACGCTCGGCTATTCCGTTTCTGGTTCGGACACCAAGCCCTCGACCATCACCGAGCGCCTGCAGAATCTCGGCGCCACCATTCACGAGGGGCACAAGGCGACGAACGTGGAAGGCGCGCACGTTGTGGTGACGTCGTCAGCGATCAAGTCCGACAATCCGGAAGTGGTCGAGGCACACAAGAAAAAGATCCCGGTCATCCCGCGTGCGGAAATGCTGGCCGAACTGATGCGCTTGAAGTACGGCATCGCGGTGGCCGGCGCGCATGGGAAAACGACCACGACTTCGATGGTCGCTTCCGTATTAGCCGCGGCGCATCTCGATCCCACATTTGTGATCGGCGGCCGCGTCAATCAGGCTGGCACCACCGCGCGCCTGGGAAAAGGTGAATTCTTCGTGGTCGAAGCCGACGAAAGCGACCGCAGCTTCCTGTTGCTCGCGCCAGTGGTCGCCGTTGTCACCACCATCGACCGCGAGCATCTCGACCAATACTCCTCGCTCGAAGACATTCAGGACGCCTTCGTGCAATTCGTCAATCGCGTGCCGTTCTACGGCGCCGCGATTCTCTGTCTCGATGAGCCCAACGTGCAGGCCATCATTCCCAACGTGAAGCGCCCGATCATCACCTACGGCATTTCGAGCCAGGCCGATCTCATCATCAGCGACATCAAGCTCGAAGGCCTCGGCAGTGAATTTCGCCTGACCTACAAAGGCGACGCCCTCGGCATCTTCCAGCTCTTTCATCCCCCGGGCATCCACAACGTGCGCAACGCCGCCGCCGCCGCCGCCGTTGCGCTCTATCTGAACGTTCCTGCGGAGCTGATCCGCGAAGGCCTCGGCAAATTCGCGGGCGTCGGCCGCCGCTTCGACATCAAAGGCGCGGTCAACGACATAACGGTGATCGACGATTATGGCCATCACCCCGCCGAAATCCGCGCCACGCTGGAAGCCGCGCGCATTTGCAAGTTCAACCGCTTGCTGGTCTTATTCCAGCCGCATCGCTACTCGCGCACGCAGCATCTCTGGGACGAATTCTGCCGCGCCTTCAACCAAGCCGATGTGCTGGTGCTTACCGACATCTACGCAGCCAGCGAGCCGCCCATTCCGGGCATAACCAGCGAAGCTCTGGCCAGCGCCATTCGCGAAGCCGGGCACAAGAATGTCTCCTACTTCCGCTCCATGCAGGAAAGCATTGAGTACCTGCTGCGCGAAGCGCGTCCCCTCGACGCGATCTTGACCATCGGCGCCGGAAACGTCAGCCGCGCCAGCAATGAGCTCATGGTTCTGTTGGGGACCGAGCATCCCACCCACCATGCACATTGAGGACCCCAAAGTCGTCGCCGCTCTTTCCAAGTTCAACGTTGAGCTTCGCCGCGCTTCTTCATTTGCCGAACTTACGTCCCTGGCAATTGGCGGCACCACCGACCTCCTGCGCATCAAAAACCACGAATCCATTCCCGGCCTGCTGAGTCTGCTCGCTTCCCACGGCGTGCCGCATCGCTTCCTCGGCGGCGGCTCCAATCTGCTGGTTGGTGACGGCGAACTTCCGTGGGTCGTCTTGCAACTCGCGTCTCCCAACCCGGACGTGGTCCTCGAAGGCAATTTCGCGCAGGTCGACGCCGCCGCGGACCTCGGCCGCACCGTCACCTACTGCGCCAAGCACGACCTCGGAGGTATGGAGGGCCTCATCGGTGTCCCGGGCACGGTGGGCGGCGCTCTGCGCATGAACGCCGGCGCCTATGGAATGCAGATCGGTTCCTACGTCCGCGAGGTCAAGCTGTACCGCGCGGCCACCCGCCAGATCGAAATCCTCAGGGGCGAGCAAATTTCCTTTGAATACCGTCACACTTCGTTTGCGCCTGATGATATGATGCTCGCGGTGAAGCTGGAACTTCCCTCCAAACCGTACAGAGAAATTCTTCAAGGGATTCGTATCTGCAACGAAAAGCGGCGTTCGAGCCAGCCGCTGGGCCAGAAAAGCGCCGGCTGCATCTTCAAAAATCCTCCAGGGGCGTCCGCGGGACGCATGATCGATGAGCTCGGCCTCAAGGGCCTGAGCGTCGGCGACGCGCGCGTGAGCGACCGCCACGCCAATTTTTTCGTAAACGCGGGCAAAGCGGGCGCCAAGGACATGCTCACGTTGATCGCGGACGTGCGAGAGCGCGTGCGCTCGGAGTTTCATGTTGAACTCGAGCACGAGGTGGTCATTTGGAACGCATGAAGACCATTTCGCGGGGCGCCTCGGCCGTCGACACCGAGACCTACCGTCCGGAGTTGCTGGGCGATGAGGAGCCGCGCTATCTGCGGCGCCAGAAGCCGGTGGAAATCCGCCGCAAGAAATTCAGCGGGCGGAGCTGGCCGTTCTATCGCCGCGTCTTGTTCATCGGCGTTGTGGGCATCGCGGGTGTTTCCGCGGCGGTCGTCGCCGGCCGCTTTTTGCTGTATGCGCCGCAGATGCTGCTGTTGAAGGCCGAGCAAATCGAAGTCAGCGGCAACCACATCGTCAGCCGCGAAGCGGTGCTGCAACAGTTCATGCACGACCGCGGCCGCAGCGTGTTGCGCCTTCCGTTGGATGTGCGGCGGGGCGCGCTCGAAGAAATTTCCTGGGTCGAGTCCGCCACGGTGCAGCGCATTCTTCCCAATCGTGTTCACGTGGAGCTGACTGAGCGCACGCCCATCGCCTTCCTCCGCAATGGCAACGAACTTGCCCTCATCGATGGGCACGGCGTGATCCTCGACCGCCCGCGCGGCGAAGATTTGCAATTTCCGATAGTCACCGGCCTCTCCGAGAACATGCCGCGCGAAGAACGCGGTAGGCGTATGCAGATCTATCAGGAATTCATGAAGGACATTGACCTGGTGCGCTCCGGCTCTTCGGACCGCGTCAGCGAGGTGGACCTCGCCAATCCCAAGGATTTGCGCGCGGTGATGACCGGCATCGCCAGCCCGAGCGATCCGCAAGCGCTCACGATTCATTTTGGCCAGGGCGATTTCACCGGGAAATACCGGATGGTGGTCGAAAATTTTGCGCAATGGCAAGCCAGCAATGGCCGCGTGCAGTCCATCGATTTGCAGTACGCGAAGCAGGTCGTGCTGAATCCGGAAACCAGCACCGGCGCCGCGAAAACAAGATAGAGGTAACACCGGGAGCAAGTTTGACGAAGAAGGACAAATATTTGATCGGGCTGGACGTTGGCAGCATGAAAACGTGCGCGCTGATTGCGGAGATCGATGAAGAGCAGGTGAAGTTTCTGGGGTTGGGCGCCGCGGAGTCCAAAGGGCTGCGCAAGGGCCTGATCGTCAATCTCGATTCCACGGTCAGCTCCATTCGCCGCGCGGTGGAAGAAGCCGAAGGCGTGGCCAACGTGCCGGTGGAAGCCGCGGTGATCGGCGTAGCGGGCAGCCACGTGCGCGGCGTAAATAGCCGCGGCGGCGTCTCGCTGGGTCACCGTTCGCGCGACATCGAGCGCGAAGACGTGCGCCGGGCCATCGATGCCGCGCGCAACATCACGCTGCCACCCGACCGCGAAGTGCTGCACGTACTTCCGCACGAATTCCTGGTCGACGCGCAAGAAGGCATTCGCGATCCCATCGGCATGGTGGGCCAGCGGCTGGAAGCCAACGTTCACCTGGTCACATCGTCGATTGCCGCGACGCAAAATCTGGTCACTGCCGCGAATCGCGCGGGAATTTTGATTAGCGACACCGTGCTCGAGCCGCTGGCCTCCGCCGAATCTTGTCTCACGCAAGATGAGCGCGATCTCGGCTGCTGCCTGCTCGATATTGGCGGTGGCACCACCGAGCTTATCGTCTATGGCGGCGGAGTCGTGCGCCACACCAGCGCGGTGCCCGTGGGCGGCGATCATTTCACCAACGATCTCGCGGTCGGCTTGCGCACGCCCATTCCGGAAGCCGAGCGCATCAAGCGCCAGCACGGCTGCGCCGCGCTGGCGCTGCTGTACGAAGATCGCCCCATCCAAATCGCCAGCGTCGGCGACCGCCCGCCGCGCACCATTTTCGCGCGCCAGCTCACCGAAATCATCGAGCCGCGCGCCACGGAACTGCTCGGTTTGATTCGCGATGATCTGCGGCGCGCCGGGCTCGACAAGCAAATTCCCGCGGGATTTGTGCTTGCCGGCGGCGGCGCAAAACTGAACGGTCTACTCGATCTTGCGGAACAGTATTTCCGCCTGCCCGCGCGTATCGCGGAGCCCAAGGGCCTCGCCGATCTGCCCGAGCAGGTGGCCCAGCCCGAATATGCAACGGTTGTCGGTCTCGTGCTGTACGGCGCGAAGGCGCGGCGGGCGGCGCCGCAGCGCGCCGGGAATCTGGTATCGAAACTGAAGTCCATGTTTGCCGGCGCGTCGTGAACCCCACCCGAGCGGCGCGCAGCAAGAGTGGAGAAGAATGAGGGGCGCATGAATAAAGAAACGGGGATCCGGATGAGCTTCAGCGAGGAGCTTCAGCCGGCGAAGATCAAAGTCATCGGCGTGGGCGGCGGCGGTTGCAACGCCGTGAACCGCATGATTCGGGCGAAGGTGGAGGGCGTCGAGTTCATTGCCGCGAATACGGACCTGCAGGCGCTGAAGCTGTCGCAGGCGCCGGTGAAGCTGCAGCTCGGCGCGAAACTGACCAAGGGGCTCGGCGCGGGCGCCAATCCCGAGGTCGGCCGCAAAGCCGCGCTCGAAGACACGGAAAAAATTATTGAGGCCCTCGAAGGCTCGGACATGATTTTCATCACCTCCGGCCTCGGCGGAGGCACCGGCAGCGGCGCCGCGCCGGTAGTGGCTTCGCTGGCGAGCGAACTCGGCGCGCTAAGCGTCGCCGTGGTCACCAAGCCGTTTGCGTTTGAAGGCAAGCGCCGCATGCTGCAAGCGGAGCAGGCGTTGCAAGAGCTCATCAGCGCCGTCGACACCGTGATCGTCATTCCCAACGAACGCTTGATGGAAACCGTCGAGCGCGGCACCAGCTTCTTTGACGCGTTTCGCATCGCCGACGACATTTTGCGCCAGGCGGTGCAGGGCATCTCGGACATCATCACCGTGCCCGGCATCATCAATCGCGACTTCGCCGACGTGAAAGCCATCATGCATGGCCAGGGCTACGCGGTGATGGGCACGGCGGTCGCCACCGGCACGAATCGCGCCGTCGACGCCGCGAATCGCGCCATTGCCAGCCCGCTGCTCGAGGACAACACCATCCAGGGCGCGCAGGGCATCCTCATCAACATTTCCGGCAGCTCCAGCCTCACCCTGCACGAAGTGCACGAAGCATCCTCGGTCATCCAGAAAGCCGCGCACGAGAACGCCAACATTATTTTCGGCGCGGTGCAGGACGACCAGATGAAAGACACCGTGAAAATCACGGTCATCGCCGCCGGTTTCAGGGACGTCAACAGGAAACAAACGCAGCAGCGCCCATCCTTCTTACCCAAGACCTGGAAAGCCGGCCGCGAAGTTCCCGAACCTCCGCAATCGCA
>WNFB01012716.1_pt1 | contig 11494 bp, 8 predicted proteins | sample 5400501 | NCBI WGS metagenome assembly WNFB01 (sample SAMN13153341, study PRJNA577476) | soil metagenome | isolation source: 200 cm saprolite under Douglas fir tree site 2 hole 1 | place: USA:California | collected 2015-04-18 | reverse complement strand
AGCTCGCTCGAGCGCGCGCATGCCGTTGTGCTCATGGATCGTTCCCTCGATGCGCGTGTCGAGGTGCGCGACAAATTCTTGTGGAAGGTCGATCGCAGCATCCGTATCGGCGATACCCCTCCGGGGCAGATAGCTTTTTGCGGCATCGCCCGGCCCGGCAATTTCTTCCGCGCCCTGCAGCAGTCGGGCCTGGAACCGGCGGCAACTGTCCCCTTCCGCGATCATCACCCCTACACCACGAAAGACATCGAACACCTGCTGCGCCTGCGCGACCAGAAAAAAGTCCAGGGTTTTGTGACCACGGAAAAGGACGCGATTAATCTGGAAGCGTTCTCCGAGCGGCTGGCTCCGATTTTTGTCGTGCCGGTGCGCATGGAGCTGCACCACGCTGAAGCAGCAGTGGAATCCCTGCTGGCAACAATCTCACCCCCCAGCGCGGCTGCGCCATGAGACAATCGGAGATTGCCTCATGAATCATAAGCACACCAACCCCTTGGCTAAGATTGTCGAAGGCTTCCCCCGCGTTACTGTTGCGGTCCTGGCCGATCTGGTGGCCGACGAATTTGTTTTTGGCGAGATCTCGCGGGTTTCCCGCGAGGCCCCGGTGCTCATCCTGAAGCACCGTGAGCGTACTGTTGTTCCCGGGGGCGGCGCCAACGCCATCTGCAATCTGGCGGCGCTCGACGTCAACGTGCTGCCCGTCGGCGTCATCGGAGACGATGAGCCCGGACGCCTGCTGCTGCAGCAGTTCCGCCATCGCCACATCCCCACCAGCGGAATCCAGAAGGTCAAAGGCCATACCACCGTCACCAAAACACGTATTCTCGCCGGCATGACCCACACCAGCCGCCAGCAGGTGGTGCGCGTCGATCGCGAACCCCAGGAAGACCTTGACCGCCATGTGATAGGCGAGCTGATCCTGGCCGCGCGAAAATATGCCGGCGCCTCCGATGCCCTCCTGGTCTCCGACTACGGCTACGGCGCTGCCACTCCCGAGATATTGACCGCTGTGCGCTCCCGCGGCGCGCTGAATGGAATGCCGGTCACGCTCGACTCCCGCTACCGCCTGCTGGAATACACCGGCATCACCGCTGCCACTCCGAATGAGCCTGAGGTCGAAGAGGCGCTCTCTGTCAGGATTGGCGGCGATAGCGCCCAGCTCATGAACGCCGGCAAATCACTGCTGCAGCGCATGAAGATGGAGTCGCTGGTGATCACCCGCGGCCGCCACGGCATGGTCGCCTTCGGCCGCAAGAAAAAACCGGTGGAAATCCCCATCTTCGGCTCCGACCAGGTGACCGACGTGACCGGTGCGGGCGACACCGTGGTCGCGGTCTTCACGGCAGCCCTGGCCACAGGCGCCGATGCCGAAGAAGCGGCGCGGCTGGCCAACGTAGCCGGCGGCCTGGTAGTGATGAAGCGGGGCACAGCCACCGTTTCCCGCCAGGAATTGTTGCACGCACTGGAATCGGTTCCCTAAAGACATAGCCAAGAGGTATCAAACCATTGCATTACGAGGAACTCTGCCCCATCATTCTCCTTGGGGTATCTCTGGGCATTGCAAATTCTTGAGATACTTTCAGGGCATGATCAGAGGTGGGGGTGACTAGTAGAAGACATCTACCCCCCACCCCCCACTGTTTGGGGCGGAAACAGGGCTGCCGTAGACGGGAGGAAACAAATAGGGTCACGCATGAACGACAAGAAAATCTTCAGTCGGCAGGAACTCAAAAAACAGGTGGCGGCGTGGCGGGCCGCCGGCGACAGTATTGTGCTGACCAACGGCTGCTTCGACTTGTTGCACGTCGGCCATGTCCGCAGTTTGCGTGCGGCCAAAGAGCTGGCGCCGCGGGCAAGAATTATTGTCGGGTTGAATTCTGACGCATCGGTGCGCGTGCTGAAGGGCGAGGGCCGTCCGCGCACGCCCGAGAGTGAGCGTGCCGAACTTCTGGCGGCGCTGAGCGATGTGGATGCGGTGGTAATTTTTTCTGAACCCGATGCCCGCGCCCTGATCCGCGAAATTCGCCCTGACATCCACGCCAAGGGTACCGACTATACGGCAGAAAGCGTCCCCGAACGCGATGTCGTGATCGAGTGCGGCGGCCGGGTTGAGATTGTAGGCGACCCAAAAAATCACTCTAGCAGCGAGATTCTGCGAAAATAACCGTTTGCGCTCTCAACCTCCATGGAACCGTATTCTCGTCACGCGCATGAGCGCGATGGGAGACATCATCCACAGCCTGCCTGCGGTGGCGGCGCTGCGGCAGGCCTTCCCATCAGCCACCATCGGATGGGCCATCGAAGACCGCTGGGCTGAGCTGATCTCCGCGCCTTCGGCGCAGCAAGGCTGCTCCCCGGCCCAGCCCCTGGTGGATGTGGTGCACCGCGTGCAGACTCGGGTCTGGAGATCTTCTCCGCTGTCTGCGGCTACGCGTAAAGAAATCAGGGCAGTCATCGCCGACCTGAAAAAAGTTGGCTATGATGTCGCTATCGACCTGCAGGCTGCCATTCGCTCCGCCCTGCTGGGCCGCTTGAGTGGAGCGCGCACGCGCATCGGTTTTGCCAAACCCAGAGAGTCGCTCTCCAAATTGTTTTATACGCAAACCGTCCGCACTCCCGCGCCTCACGTGGTCGAGCAGGGAATGGAACTCGTCCAGAGCATCAGCGGAAAGACCGGTCTGCCTATTGAGTTTCTTTTTCCCCGCGATGCCGAGTCGGAATCCTGGTGCGATGCCCAACTGCGCGGCCTGAGCGGCGACTTTGTGATGATGAATCCCGGCGCCGGCTGGGGAGCTAAATGCTGGCCGTCGGCCCGCTATGGCAACCTGGCCAAGCGGCTCAAGAAGGCGGGGCTGCCGGCAATTCTCAATCTTGGTCCGGGAGAGGAAGCCCTGGGCCGCGAGGTGGAAGCCGCCAGCGAAGGCGCGGCCAAGCCGGTCTCCTGCTCTTTGATCCAACTGATCGCGCTGACCCGCCGCGCCCGGCTTTTTGTAGGAGGCGATACCGGGCCGGTACACCTGGCAGCAGCGCAGAACATTCCCGTAGTCGCCATCTACGGGCCAACCAATCCGCAACGCAATGGCCCCTATGGGCCGCAAGGGCCGAATGGCGGACGCATCGTTGTGCTGCGCAGCGCGGAAAGCCAGACCTCGCATGCGCGCCGCGCCGCTCCCGAAAGCGGCCTGTTGCAGATTACGGTGGATGACGTCTTCTCCGCCGCATGCAGGCTGATAGGAGGCTGTTCGTGAGCGCGGCTGCCACAGGATGGCCGGCCATTGCTCGCCGAATCCGTGTTCCGTTGGGATTCGTGCTGGCCATTGTTTATTGGTGGCTGGCCCGCCCCCGGTGGTGGTCGCTCATCGCCGGCGCCTGCATCGTGCTGCCCGGAATATGGCTGCGCGCCGTGGCCTCGGGCCACGTGCAAAAAAATCAGGAGGTCACGACCACCGGACCTTACGCCCACACTCGCAACCCACTTTATCTGGGTTCGATTATCATGGCTGCGGGATTTGCGCTGGCGGCTCGCAGTCTCTGGATCGTGCTCGTGCTGGTTGTGCTCTTTCTGCTGATATACGTGCCGGTCATCCGCGCCGAAGAGATGTTTCTGCGCTCGCAATTTCCCGGTTATGAGGATTATGCCCGGCGAGTTCCACGGCTGCTTCCTCGTCTGCGCTCCACCCCGGAATCAAGTAGGGCCGACGCCGTATTCTCGCGGGAACTGTACCTTAAACATCGCGAGTACAACTCCCTTTTGGGAGCGGCAGCTATGATAATTGCTCTCATCGTCAAAATTGTATGGTTTAATGAATCCACTTGAACCCATGCTTTTTGCTTTTAAGATTCGTGCTTTTCAGGAAAGATCGTTTTTCTATAAGGATCCGGCGGCGCACTCCGCAGCGATACGTCCCGCAGTGACTCGGCTCGAAGTTCCGCTGCCAGGTCCTCGCCGTTCGCTCGCGCCTGAAGGCGCTCGCTCGCGGGCTGTCAGGCTCTCGTGCTTAGGCCTGCTGTCCGCGATAGCACTGGGCCTCGTGGCTCAAATCCATGGCCAGGCGGCCAAGAACGCTAAGAACAATGACCCGCAACCGGCTAAGCAACATTCTCCGCAGCCTGCTCAGCAGGAAGTTGTGGTTGAAAATGCTTCGCGCATTGCGCCTCCCACGCCGGCATACCATTTCCCCGTGGGCACCACGTTTTATTACAAGGCGGAGTGGCGCTTGTTCTCGGCCGGCATCGCCACAGTCAAGATGGAGCAGGATCCCTCTGGCCAGCATCGCATCAAGGCCACCGCTGATGCCATCGGCTTTGTCGCCCGGCTCTTTCATTTGCACGATACCTTTCAATCGATGTTTGATCCCAAGACGTTCTGTTCCGCCGAGCTCAGCAAGCATACTGAAGAAGGGTTACGCCGCCGTGACAGCAAACTGCAGTTCGATTATGGCCGCCGCAAAGGGGTCTTTGAGGAATTGAATCCCAAATCGGGAGAGAAGAAGCACGTGGAAAACGACATTCCGGAGTGTTCCACGGATGTGCTGAGTGGAGTTTTTTATGCGGCCTCACTGCCGCTGGAACCCGGCAAGACTTATACCTTTCCGGTCAATGATGGCGGCAAGACCGTGGATTTGGAAACCCGGGTTGAAGCCCGCGAGCAGATCAAAACCGAGGCCGGCACTTTCAACACGCTTCGCGTCCAGCCACAACCGAATGCAGTTCTGCTGAAAAACAAGGGGCACGTCTGGATCTGGTACTCCGATGATGCCGACCGCATCCCGGTGCAGATGCGCGGACGCATGGGATGGGGCACCATCACCATCCATCTGACCCGCATTGAGCGCCCGCCAGCCCCGGCCACGCAAACCGCGAGCCAATAACTACTCGCAGCTTCTCCCGAAGCACTCTCGAACCACATTGAGGTTCTGGTCCAGATCGACCCTTCCCGCCAGTGCGGTCGAGCGGCCGGGGTACGCATAGCGCAGGTCATAAAAGTGCACAGTGTAAGCGTCTGCTGGATTGCTGTGCTCTTCGGTTTCGGTAATCGGATACTGGGCCCAGATCAGGAAGACGCGCCCCAAATGAGATTGTTTCGCTGCGCGGACCGGCGATGTCTCTTCCGGCTTATAGCGCGTGCGGCCGATGCCTTGTGGATCTACCTCGCCAGAAAGTGCGTCAACCGGCAGCAGCTTGAAGCTGTCGCTTGTTTCCACCACGCCGTGCCACTGGAACGGATTCAGTAAATAGGGATAGGCAGAGGCGCGCAACGGCGGAGAACCCTCGTACAAGAAGTTCTTGAGCAAGCCAACAGCGCGGCGATGTTCGAAGTCACGCACCGCCCAGAGCGCGACGATAAAAAGCAGCGCCGCGATGACGGCTCCCCGCCCGCGAGCCTGGCGGCGCCTGCCGCGTCCGCCAATTTCTTCATTGACAAGGCCAAAGAGCGCGGGCGCCCCCAAGCCTAGAATCAGCGCCACCCACAACAGGGGTTCGAAGATGAAGACAATGTCCCAGGAATACCACCGGTCATAGAACGGCCAGAACGGGCGCACGCCATAGTTATTGGTAAAGTCCAGCAGGAGGTGGCTGAGGGCGCCGATACAGGCGTAGCCAAACAGCAATCCCCAGCGAGGAAGCTGCCAGGGCGCGGGTGGCGAATCTGCTTCACCAGCCTGCTCAGATTCGAGCCCTTTGCCGCGCTTCCGCCAGCGCGCAAGCAGCAGGTGCTGCCGCCAAATTAGATACACCAGGGCTAATGCCAAAGCCGCGTCGAAGGGTACTCCTAGGAGCGTATGGGTGAAGCCGCGATGGCAGGCAAAGGCAACCACCGGGCCCTTCACCAGGGTAACGACGTCAACATCGGGAATCTCAGCGGAAATGGCCAGGGTCAGCGTAGCCAGCGCCGTCTTGCGATTCAACCCGGCGCGGCCCATGCACGCGCCGGTCAGGATGTGTGTGAGCGGATCCAACTGAAAAGTATAATCCTTGTCATGGCGGCAACAGCGAAGAACACGGCGGCCAAAGGTGCCGCACGCGAGATCGAAGCCCTGCGCGACAAGATCCGCTATCACGAGCACCGTTACTACGTTCTCGACAACCCGGAAGTGAGCGACGCCGAATTTGACCTGCTGATGCAGGAGCTGAAGCGCCTGGAAGCGGCACATCCGGAGCTGATTACGCCTGACTCTCCCACGCAGCGCGTGGGCGGCAAGCCGCGCGAAGGCTTTGTCAAGGTTGAGCACACGCGTCCCATGCTCTCTCTCGATAATGCCTATAACGAACAAGAGCTGCGCGATTGGGGCCGCCGCGTCTACGAACTCAGCGGACACGAGAAGGTCGCTTTTGTCTGTGAGCTGAAGCTCGACGGCATGTCACTGGCCCTCTGGTATAAAGACGGCAAACTGCAGCGCGCCATCAGCCGCGGAGATGGCACGGTGGGCGAAGACATTACCAGCAACGTGCGCACCATGCGCTCCGTTCCGCTCAGCATCGATGCCAAAGCCCTGAAGAAGGCCGGGCTGCCCCCGGACTTTGAAGTGCGCGGCGAAGTGGTGATGCCGCTTAAATCTTTCGAGCGCATGAATGAAGACCGCGAAAAGAACGGCCTTGCCAAGTTCGCCAACCCTCGCAACGCCGCCGCTGGAACGTTGCGGCAACTCGAGCCCAACATTGTGGCGCAGCGCCGCCTCGACTATTACGCTTATTTTCTGCTGCGCCAAGGAGTCAATATCTTTGACTCTCACGCCAAATCTCTCGAGGCGCTTGCGGCCGCCGGATTGAAGGTCAATCCCAACTGGGCGCGGGCTGATTCATTAGAAGAGGTGCTCAGCTTCATTCGCCAATGGGAGCAGAAGCGTGATTCCCTGCCCTACGAGATTGACGGCATTGTCATCAAGGTTGACAACGCTTCCATTCAGCACGAGTTGGGCTTCACCGGCAAAGCACCACGCTGGGCGATTGCCTATAAATACGCTGCGCGCTCCGGCGTTACCAGGATTGAGGACATCCTGGTGCAGGTGGGTCGCACCGGAAAGCTCACGCCGGTGGCGGCGCTCGCGCCGGTTTTCATCGGCGGCACCACCGTCACCCGCGCCACCTTGCATAACCAGGATGAGATCGAGCGGCTGGGCGTGAAGATCGGCGACTGGGTCATGGTCGAGCGCGGAGGAGACGTGATCCCCAAAGTGGTGCGGGTTGTGGAAGATAAAGATCATCCTCGCGGAAAGAAAAGCTTCACCATGCCGGAGCATTGTCCCGAGTGCGGCGGTAAAGTCGTACGCATCGAGGGCGAGGCAGATCATCGCTGCGTCAACGTGAGCTGCCCCGCCAAAACCCGGGAGAGCATTCTGCACTTCGCCTCGCGCTCGGTCATGAACATCGAAGGCATGGGAGAAGCCCTTGTGAACCAACTCGCTGACCGCGGGCTGGTGAAGAACGTCGCCGACATCTATCACCTCACCAAAGACAAGCTGCTGCAACTGGAGCGCATGGGAGACAAGTCGGCGCAGAACGTGCTGAACGAAATTGAAGCTTCCAAAAAGCTGCCGCTGGAGCGCGTGATCCTGGGCCTGGGAATACGCTTTGTGGGCGAACGCACCGCTCAATTCCTGGCGGAGCACTTCGGTTCCATGGAAGCCTTTATGAAGGCTAGCGCTGAAGAGCTGGAAGAAGTGAATGAAGTCGGGCCACGAATCTCGCAATCGATCATCGAATTCTTTGCGGAGCCGCGGAACCGTGAACTGGTAGAGCGCTTGCGCAAAGCCGGCCTGAAGTTTCAGGGGACCAAGAAGCGGCGGGGCACGAAGCTGGCGGGAAAGACTTTCGTCCTGACTGGGACCCTTGCCAACCACAGCCGTGACCAGGCCAAGAAACTGATTGAAGATGCGGGAGGCAAGGTGTCAGGTTCGGTCAGCAAGAAAACCGACTACGTGGTCGCCGGCTCCGACGCGGGATCGAAACTAGATAAGGCGCGCGAGCTGGGCGTAAAAGTCATTGACGAGAAAGAGATGCTGCAACTTACGCAGGGATGAACACAATTAATCATGCCGTAATGTTTTTCTTATACAGCTAATTTGTACTTTATATTTCTCATTTATCTCCTGCTGATTTATTAGTATGAAGACAGCTCTAAATAATAAAGATTCGCCTGGTGAATATTGTGACAGCAGTAATTTTTTGGCAAGAATAGGCAAAAGAAGAGTGAACAGTTCTCCACCTGCAATGAAATAGCCTTATCTAACCTAAGCTTCACTGAAGTCAGGCTGTATGAGCCCCTGAATTCAGCGGGGCCCTCATACTAGGAGATCGCAGGAAATGTCCGCACCGTTTCCCGTGTTCGTTGAAGTGTCTGGCCGTTCCTGCCTGGTTGTAGGAGGCTCGAGAATGGCCGCAGCGGCCACTGCGCCGCGTGGCCAAGCCCGTTTTCAAATACCGCAAACAGGCTTGAAACTCAGTATTTAGTCAGCCAATTTGTCGCGAGAATGCAAAGAAAGCGGTCATCTTGCCGCCTGCTTCTCCGCCATTTCTTCCGTCACTAACTTGACCAGGTGTCGAGGCCTCAAGGCGCTCAGGTTTGCCAGATAATCCACAAACTCCATGACCGCGCGCTGGCTGTCGCGGTAGCCTTCGAGGATGGTCGGTGAGGTGATCTTGCTGTCGAAATCGAGCGAGGTCGCCGCGAGCGGCTGCGCGGGACTGATGGTGAACGCCTTGACGTAGCGAAAGCGCGCGCCGGCCATTTCAATTTCGATTTCCTCGGGGCGCAGCTTCAGGCTGGCTGCGTAGTTGGCGCACACGCTATTGAGGTAGTCGAGCAGGCGCAGGTCGGCTTTCAGGTTCCTGGACATCAGGATATCCATGGCGCGCACGCCCGCATCCATAAATGTCTTCACCACTGACTTGTCGGGCGCATTGGCGGGCTGCATCATCACCAAAAATAAGATATCAGCGCCCAGACGCACCGCGGGACGAATAGGCTGGTTGGTGATCACTCCGCCGTCGGTCCACAGCCGCCCGAGCACGGGCACGGTCTCGTACACGATGGTGAACGCCGATGAGGCAATCACCGCCTGCAAAAGATCGTCGGGCTGCACAATCTCGTAGGAACATTACTGAAATACTTCGCGCTGCCGGCGTCGAGATCGGTCGCGGTCATCACCACGCGGATGGGCGAGGCGCGCAGCCGGTCGGCGGCAATGCGCGAGCGCAGGAATTTGGTGCGCTCGTAGTTGGGAAAGAGTCCGGAGCGCAGCGGCATGCGCAAAAATTTATGGCTGAGCAGGCTCAGGCGGTCGCGCATGAGGAACCACAACGCCACCAGGAGCACTACCAGGACCACAGCCAGTACCCTGCTGCTCAGATCAAATTCCACGACACGGCTGTAAAAATGTAGCTTGGTGAACGCCAGGAAGACGTAAACGAAGCCCCACACCAGGAGATTGGCCAGAAAGGAACGCAACGCCTTTTTGGAATCCGGCTTCCAATGCCCGCGACGGAGGAAGTTTGAGGCGACATAAAATCCATAGGACATCTGGTCGTAGAGCAGCAGGATTGAAATTCCCGCCAGCATCAGTGACAGCCAGGTAAGCACCGGATGGCTGCCATGCAGGAACGTGCCATGCTCCTGCAGCCAGCCACGCAAGGCATTGAAGAAGCCGGCGGTGGCCGCGACCAGGCCGGTCAGCATGATGATGTAGCGTGACCAGTCGATTCCCATCGCGGGTGGGCTTACCTGCGTCCAGGAGTCGATGAGAGACTCGGCGTTACCCACCAGGGAAGACGAATGCGAGGCATAGGAAGCGGCGTTGATGCTGCCCACAGAAGTCGCCGCCAGAATATGCGTAGGCATGCCCGCATCTTGAAAGGCCAGCAGCGCCCCGGCTTCGTAGGCCCCGCGGGCACCCCCACCGGAGAGCACTACGCCGATTCTTCCCGTCAGGCCAGAGAATAACTGCGCACTGCCGGCGCCGCGCGCAGCCAATTTCCCGCGAAAGTTCTCGCGCTCCTGATCCAGAATTTTCTTAAATTCTTCCCTCTTCATAACCGTTCGCTAAAATCGCTTTCGATACCGGCGCACCCGTTCTGGTTCTGCGTTCCAGATAGTGGGGGAGCGGGGGGTACTTGCAAGCTAGTCAATTCATCGTTAAATCACTACATAAGCCTTTTAGTTTCAATATCATATGCCGATCGATAGACTGCACTAGCGGGCTAATGTTTGAATACCCTTCCCTGTTAACCATCTGCTCCTTGCCGTCATGCCCCTGACCTATGTCTTTCACGGGCCCAAGCCTGCAGCAACAATGATGACCGACAATTCTTCAGAAGAAAACAGTGTGATATCACTTCGGATAATCACGGTACAGCAACTGTAAAAACACTCTAAATCTGCGACAAAGCATATCCCAGCCTGGGCGGAGGTCAATCCGGTTTTTGGCCGAGGGGTTACTAGCAGCAGGCCCCACACTTTAGTGAGAATTGCAATCTCCATCCTTCGGCAAGCTCAGGACAGATCCTTCGCCTGCGGCTCCAGAATGACATTTCATAAAAAAATAATGACGACTGGAAAAAAGAAATAGACGTTCACACTCTGATTGCTCAGAGTGCTTCCTTGAATCCGTGTTTATCCGTGCTGATCCGTGGTGAATTCTAAGCGCTCTGCTCGGGAGCATCTGGTTCGGTGTCGCTGGGGGCAGCAGCGTAACGGCGCTCCAGCAGGTCGTAGAACACGGGCATCGCCAGCAAGGTAATGAAAGTGGAAAGAGTCAGACCGCCGATGACGGCGAGGGCGAGGGGTTTTTGCAGCTCGGCCCCGGAGCCGAGGCCGAGGGCAAGGGGGAGCAGGCCAAACAGCGTACAGAGGGTGGTCATCAGAATAGGACGCATCCTGATTCTGCCGGCGCTGACCAATGCCTCGGTCAGGGAAAGCCCCTGGTTGTCGCGGAGCTGGTGGACGTATTCAAAGAGAATGATTCCATTCTTAACCACCAGGCCCACCATGAGGATCACTCCCATGAACGAGGAAACATTTAGTACCGTGCCGGTGAGGAGAAGCATGGCAAAGACGCCGAACAAAGAGAGCGGCGCGGCGGAAAGAATGATGACCGCGGGCTGGAAGCTGCGGAATTGAAAGACCAGCACGATGAAGACGGCGGCCAGGGCGAAGCCCAGCACCTTCAGCATGTCTTTAAACGAACTCTGCTGGCTTTCATACTTTCCTCCGATTTCGTAGGTATATCCCACGGGAAAGTGGATGGTGGCAAGCGCGCGCTGAACCCCGCGAATGGCGCCTCCGAGATTGTTTTTTCGCTTATCCAACCGCGAGGTGAGCACAACCATAAGACGCTGATTCTCACGCTGCAGCAGGTTCTCACCCTGGAGTTCGCTGATTTGCGCAAGAGAAGAGACGGGCACAATCTGTTTGGCCGGAGTCACAATGGGAAATTGCCGGACCGACGAGGCATCGTAGCGAAAGCTGTCAGGGAAGCGGACACGAATGGGCACGGTG
>WNFB01005322.1_pt1 | contig 11497 bp, 9 predicted proteins | sample 5400501 | NCBI WGS metagenome assembly WNFB01 (sample SAMN13153341, study PRJNA577476) | soil metagenome | isolation source: 200 cm saprolite under Douglas fir tree site 2 hole 1 | place: USA:California | collected 2015-04-18 | reverse complement strand
TGCGTGTGCGACGGCACCGACGTCCTGATCGGCGGCATCATGGAGCACGTCGAGCAGGCGGGCGTGCATTCGGGCGACTCGGCCTGCTGCCTGCCGCCGCATTCGCTCGCGAGCCACGTCGAGCGGGAGCTCAGGCGCCAGACAGCGCTCCTCGCCCGGTCGCTCAAGGTCGTCGGCCTGATGAACGTGCAGTACGCCATCCAGCGCGACGTGGTCTACGTGCTGGAAGTCAATCCGCGCGCCTCGCGCACCGTGCCGTACGTCTCCAAGGCGACCGGGCTGCCGCTCGCCATGGTCGGCGCGCGCTGCATGGCCGGCCGCACGCTGAAGGAGCAGCGCATCGAGGAGGTGACCCCGAGCTACTTCTCGGTGAAGGAGGCGGTGTTCCCGTTCGCCAAGTTCCCCGGCGTCGACACCATTCTCGGGCCCGAGATGAAATCGACCGGGGAAGTCATGGGCGTCGGCGAGACGTTCGGCGAGGCCTTCGTCAAGTCGCAGATCGCGGCCGGCGTGCGCCTGCCGCAGGGCGGGCGCGCGTTCATCAGCGTGCGCGACCCCGACAAGCTCGAGGCGGTGAAGATCGCCCGCGACCTGCTCGAGCTGGGCTTCACGCTGCTCGCCACGCGCGGCACCGCGGGGGTGCTGAAGTCGCACGGCCTCCCGGTGACGCAGGTGAACAAGGTCGCCGAAGGCCGCCCGCACATCGTCGACATGATCAAGAACGGCGAGGTGAGCTTCATCGTCAACACCATCGAGGCGACGCGCACCGCGGCGTCCGACTCGCGCTCCATCCGCACCACGGCGCTCACCCGCCGCGTCACCTATTACACCACCGTGGCCGGCGCCAAGGCGGCCTGCGCGGGAATGAAGCACCTCGCCGAGCTCGAGCCCTACCGGCTGCAGGACCTGCATGCGAGGCTGCGCCGTGCCGAGCCGGAGCCGGTGGCTTCATGAAAACCCCCATGACGAAACGCGGCGCGGAGATGCTGCGCGAGGAGCTGCAGCGGCTGAAGTCGGTCGAGCGGCCCGCCATCTCGGCGTCGATTGCCGAGGCGCGTTCGCACGGCGACTTGTCGGAGAACGCCGAGTACGACGCGGCGCGCGAGCGCCAGGGCTTCATCGAGGCGCGCATCTCGGACATCGAAGCCAAGCTCGGCAACGCGCAGGTGATCGATCCCAGGCTGGTCGACGCCGAGGGGCGTTGCGTGTTCGGCGCCACCGTGGATGTCGAGGACCAGGCCGGAGAGAAATCCACCTGGCAGATCGTCGGTGAGGACGAGGCCGACATCAAGCGGGGCCGCATCTCGGTGAGCTCGCCGATCGCCCGGGCGCTGATCGGCAAGGAATCCGGCGAGCGGGTCGAGGTGCACACCCCCGGCGGCGTCAAGCGCTACGAGATCATCGACGTGCGCTATGAATAGGAGGTGGGAAACTCCTGAGCTGGTTCTTTAACCCCAAAATGGGATCAATCGCCGAGCTGATCCAGACCGCCCTGCAGCACCACCAGGCTGGCCGCCTGGCCGAAGCGGAAGCCGCCTACCAGGACGCGCTGCACGCAGATCCGCGCAACGTGGACGCGCAGCATTTTCTCGGCGTCATCGCCTTCCAGCGCGGCGCGCACGAGCGCGCCGAGAAGCTGATCTCGCAGGCGATCGCCTGGCATCATGCCAACGCGCCGGCGCACTACAACCTGGGCAACGTGCTGCTCAAGCTTGGCCGGGCGCGCGATGCGGTCGCCAGCTATCGGCAGGCGATCGCGCTGCAGCCCGCCTATCTCGACGCGCACGCTAACCTGTGCGCGACGCTGGCGCAGCTCGGCGAGCTCGAGGAGGCGGCGGCAGCCTACCGCGGCGCTCTCACGCTCGCGCCCGATGCGCCGCTCCTGCACTTCTATCTCGGCAACGTTCTCAGCGGCCTCGGCCGCTACCTGGAGGCGGTGGCGAGCTACCGCAAGGCGCTCGCGCTGCACGGCGATTTCCCCGAGGCCTGCGCCAACCTGGGCAACGCGCTGCGCAACCTCGGTCGCCTCGACGAGGCGGCCGCCGCGTGCGAGCGCGCGTTCGATTTCAGGCCGGGCTTCGCTGCGGCGCTGTGCAACCTAGGAGTGGTGCGCAAGGACCAGGGCCGCGCCGACGCAGCTATCGACTGCTTCCGCAAGGCGATAGCCACCGATCCTGGCTTCGCCCGCGCGCATCTCAATCTCGGTCACGCGCTGGTCGACGGGGGCGGGCTCGACCAAGCGCTCGCCTGCTTCGACAAGGCGGCGGCGCTCGAGCCCGAGTTCGGCGAGGCGCGCTGGGCGCGCGCCATCGCGCAGCTGCCGGCGGTGTACGACGCGGACGAAGCGCCGGCGCGCAAGCGCGCGGCCTTCGCGCGCGAGCTGGAGGAGCTCGACCGCTGGTTCACACCCGCGCGCCTGGCGCAGGGCTTCGACGCGGTCGGCACGATCCAGCCCTTCTTCCTCGCCTACCTGGAGGAGAACAACCGCGAGTTGCTCGCGCGCTACGGCGGGTTGTGCGCGCGCATCATGGCGGAGTGGCAGCGTCGCCAGAGCGTGACAGCCCCGCCCGGGCGCCGTGCCCGCGATGTAATCCGCGTAGGCGTGGTCTCGCACCAGTTACGTCATCACTCGGTGTGGAACGCTATCGTCAAGGGCTGGTTCCAGAAGCTCGATCGCAAGCGCTTCGCGCTCGACGCCTTCTACCTCGGCGCCGACCACGACGCGGAAACCGCGCTGGCACAGCGCGCGGCGGCGAGTTTCACCGAGGGCGCGGGCGGGCTGCGCGAATGGGTCGAAGTCATCGTGCGCCGGCAGCCAGACGTGCTCCTCTACCCCGAGATCGGCATGAACTCGCTCGCGTTGCGCCTCGCCGCGCTGCGCCTGGCGCCGCTGCAGGCGGCGAGCTGGGGGCACCCGGAGACCACCGGCCTGCCGACGATCGACTGCTACCTCTCGGCCGCCGACCTCGAGCCGGCGCAAGCGCAGGCGAACTACCGCGAGCGCCTGGTCGCGCTGCCGCACCTCGGTTGCTACTATGAAATGACGCCCTCGCTTGGCGGTCGCGATCCGGTCGGGCTGCTGCCTCCCGGCGTGCCGCTCCTCGTCTGCCCCGGCACGCCGCAGAAGTATGCCCCGGAGCACGACGCGGTGCTGAGCGCAATCGCCGGGCGCCTCGGCCGCTGCAAGCTCGCCTTCTTCGCTCTACGCGGGGACATGGCTTTCGCCAAGCTCAGGCAGCGGCTCGAGAGAGCGTTCGCGGACGCCGGGCTCAGGCTCGACGACTACGCCGTGTTCCTCTCCTGGCTCGACCCGGCCGACTTCCAAGCGCTCCTCAAGCGCGCCGACCTGTTCCTCGACACCATCGGCTTTTCCGGCTTCAACAGCGCGATGCAGGCGATCGAATCCGGCCTGCCGCTCGTCACTCGCGAAGGCCGCTTCATGCGTGGCCGCCTTGCCAGCGGTATCCTCAAGCGCATGGATCTGCAGGAACTGGTGGCCGGCTCGGACGACGCCTACGTTGACCTGGCGGAAAAGATCGTCCGGCAACGCGAGTACGCCAGGGACCTGCGCCTGCGTATCGCGGCAACCCGCGGCGCGCTGTTCGCGGACGAGGCGCCGATCCGCGCGCTGGAGGACTTTCTCGCCGAGGCGGTGCGCCGATGATGAAGACCCTTGCCCTCGCCCTGTGCGTCGCGCTTGCCGCCTGTGCCGCCGAGCCGCCGTTCACCGGCAAGCCGGTGAGGGAAGGCCGGCTCGCGAACGGCGAAATCTATCGCGACTACTCGCGCCAGCCGCATGGCTACTTCCGCGTCACGCTGGCGCCTGAGGGGAAGGTGCTCGGCGTGCGGGATCTGCACACCGAGCAGAACTTCCGCCGCCTGCAGCCCGGCATGACCCCGGGCGAGGTGGAAGACGTGGTCGGCGTCAGCTCGGTCGGAAAAGCGGCCTACGCGAACGGCACCGCGTCCTGGACCTATCGCTACCGCGACATCGGCATCGCCAAGCTGCTGCACGTGATCTTCGGGCCGGACGGCCGCGTGCTGCGCTACGAGACCGAGTGGGACCCGAACGTGTACTCGAAGAAATCGGGTGGCGGCGGCAAGTAAGGCTGGCGCTCAGCCTCCGCTGCGTTTCAGGAATTCCGCGATCCAGCGCCCCACGACGTTTCCATCGGTGGGTTGCGCGAGGCTCTCGAGCGCGGCGTGCGCGCGGCCGGCGCCGATGCGCTCGGCGCGCGCACGAATGAGCGCTTCGCCGTACGGGACGGTGAACTCGGGATGGCCTTCGATGCCGAGCATCGTCTCGCCGGCCCGGAACATCGCGACCTCGCAGTGCCCGCTGCGCGCAAGCACGGTGCTCTGCTCCGGCAGGCGCTGCACCTGGTCCTGGTGCATGTACTGCAGCTTGCAGGTCGCCTGCCGCGGGCGCATCCACGGCTCCTGCCGCAGGATCGTCATCGGAAGCACGCCGACCCCCCAGCCCTGCGCCGCACGCGCCACTTTGCCGCCGAGGGCGTGAGCGAGCATCTGGTGGCCGAAGCATATGCCGACGAACGGTTTTTTCGCAGCGTCGAGGCGCTGGATGAAATTCGACAGCGTGCCGATCCAGTCGAAGCCGTCGTAAACCGAGTACTTGGAGCCGGTGCACAGATAGGCGTCGCAGGCCGCCGGTGCCGGTACCTCGCCATGGCAGGCGTCGTAGTAGGCGAAGCTCAGCCCCTGCAACTGCGGCCCCAGCAAGTCGGCGAACATCTCGCGGTAGCCGCCGGCGACCTGCGGAAAGCGCCCGACGACGTGGTCGCATTCGAGCAGGCCGATCTTCACGGCTTCAATCGCAGATGAAATGATTTCGGGCGTGTGAAAGCTTCGAGGCCCAGCCGCGACAAGGTGCAGCCGCGCCCGGAGTCCTTCACGCCGGTCCAGGCAAGCGCCGGATCGAGGTAGTCGCAGCGGTTCATGAACCATGTCCCGGTCTCGACGTGCTCGCCGACGCGCATCGCCGCATCGACATCGCAAGTCCAGATCGAGGCGGTGAGGCCGTAGCGGCTGTCATTCATCAGGGCGATCGCTTCCTGGTCGTTCGCGACCGGCTGAATGCCGACCACCGGCCCGAACGTCTCCTCGGTCATCACCGCCATGCTGTGATCGACCTCGACGAGCACTTGAGGCGGGAGATAAGGCGTGCCTGCCTGGTCCGCATTGGTGTTCAAGAGCGCTTTCGCGCCCTTCTGCAGGGCATCGCGGACCTGCGCCCGGACGCCGTCCGCCGCCTCGGTGCGCACCAATGGCCCGAGAGTGGTCTGCGCATCGAGCGGATTGCCGAGCCGGTATTGCCCGGCGAGCGCGACGAAACCGTCGACGAAGGTCTTGAAGATGTCCTTGTGAGCGTAGATGCGCTCCACTGCGCAACAGGATTGGCCGGCGTTGAAGTAGGCACCGTCGACCAGATTCTCGATGGTCGCTTCGAGGGGCGCGTCGGGTCGCACGTAGGCGGGGTCCTTGCCGCCGAGCTCGAGCCCGGTAGCTATGAAACGCCCGGCCGCGGCGCGCTGCACCGCATGCCCGCCGCCGACCGAGCCGGTGAAGGCTACGAAGCTGACGCGGGCATCGGCGATGACGCGCGCCACCTGGTCGTGATCGATATGCAGAAACTGGAACACGCCATCCGGCAGCCCGGCGGCAGCGAACGCTTGCGCATAGCGCTCGGCGACGAGAGGCGTTTGCGCCGCCATCTTGAGGACCACGCTGTTCCCGGCCAGCAGCGCGGGCAGCACTGCGTTCACCGAGGTGAGCCAGGGGTAGTTCCACGGCGCGAGCACCAGCACCACACCCAGCGGCTCGCGGCGGATGAACTTTAGAAAATTGTCCCTTGGAGGAACGGAAATGTCCTGCAGCGCCTGTTCGGCGATGCCGGTCATGTACTGGGCACGCTCGGCGAACCCGCGCCGGATCTCGCCGGGGCTGTGCGCGATCGGACGGCCGATCTGCCAGCTCAGTTCCTTCGCCAGCTCGTCCGCGCGCTCGACGCACCAGGCCGCCGCGCGCCGGCAGATCGCTGCGCGCTCGGGTACCGGTATCTCTTTCCACATTGCTTGAGAAACGGCGGCTCTTGCGAGCGCAGCCTCGATCGCCGCGTCGGAAGCGAGATCGCGCTCGACGTACACCGAGCCGTCGACCGGGCTTACCGTGCGCTGCCGGCGCGATCTCATGATTTCGCCGGCCGGCGCGGCACCACCAGATTGCCGATCGAGACCTGCACCGCCTCGCCGTTCTGATTGAGCGTCGTCGTCTTGACCTTGATGAGCCCCTGGTCGGGGCGCGACTTCGACGGACGCACTTCCATCACTTCGATCTCGAGATGCAGCTCGTCGCCAGGCCGAACTGGCCGCGGCCAGCGGAACTCGTCGAAGCCGGCGCCGACGATCCCGCCGGCGGGCTTGAGCTCGCTCTCGACCAGCAGCCGCATGGTCATCGCCGCGGTGTGCCAGCCGCTCGCTGCGAGCCCGCGGAAGATCGATTCGCGCGCGGCGGCGGCGTCGAGGTGGAAGGGCTGCGGGTCGAATTCCGCGGCGAACGACTTGACGCGCGCTTCGTCGACGCGCAGCCGGCCCGACGCGTAGGTCTGGCCGACGGCAAAGTCCTCGAGGAATTTCATTCCGGGGTGACGTACGCCGCGGTCAGCCCGCCGTCGACCAGGAACTCGGTGCCGGTGACGTAGGACGATTCGTCGCAGGCCAGGTAGAGCGCGGCCTGGGCGATCTCCAGCGCTTCGCCGAAGCGCCCCATCGGTACGTGCACCAGGCGGCGCTGCTTTTTCGCTTCCGTATCCAAAAAATTCATTAGCAATTCTGTTCGAAGCGGCCCTGGGCAGAGCGCGTTGACGCGGATGTTCTCGCGCGCGTGGATCACAGCGAGCTCGCGCGTCATCGCGAGCACCGCGCCCTTGCTCGCGGTATAGGCGATCTGCGGCGTGGCGGCGCCCAGGCGCGCGACGAAGGAGGCGGTGTTGATGACCGAGCCGCCGCCTGCGCGCCGCAGCGCCGGAATGCCGTATTTGCAGCCGAGGAACACGCTCTTGGCGTTGATGTCGAGCGTCAGGTCCCACACCTCCTCGCTGGTGGAGACGGCGTCGTCGTCCTTGCCGTGCATGATGCCGGCGTTGTTGAAGAGCACGTTCAGCTTGCCAAATCGCTTCTCTGCTTCGGAAATCATATGTGCACAATCGGCCGCTTTCGATACGTCGGCGCGGACGTAGATGGCGTCTTTGATAAGTGCAGCGGTCTCCCGCCCCGCCTGCTCGTTGACGTCGACCACCACGACCGCCGCGCCTTCCCTTGCAAACAGCAGCGCGGACTGCCGGCCGATGCCGCTGCCGGCGCCAGTGATCAGGGCAACTTTTTTTTCGAGTCTCATATTCTGTGGACCGTCTCAGATCCTCTCGAAATATCGCTTGCGTTCCCAATCGGTGACTGCCTTGTCGAAGGCCGCCGCCTCGGTGCGATAGAAATGCGTGTAGTGCTCCACCACCTCGGCGCCAAAGGCGCGTTGCGCGAAATCGCTGGCCGCGAAACGGTCGGTCGCCTGCGCCAGCGTGTAAGGCACGCGCGGCAGGTTTTGCGCCGCGTATACATCGCCGACGAAGCATTCTGGAGGCTCGGTCTTGCGGGCGATGCCGTCCAGGCCGGAAGCGAGCGCCGCAGCGAGGGCGAGGTAAGGATTGGCGTCGGCGCCGGGAATGCGGCATTCGATGCGCAGGCTTTGCCCGTCGCCCACGACGCGGAAACCCGCGGTGCGGTTGTCGTAGCTCCAGGCGAGGCGCGTCGGCGCCCAGGAGGCGTCGACGTAGCGCTTGTAGGAATTGATGGTGGGCGCATAGAACGGCATCACGTCGGGCACGTGGGCGATCCACCCGCCCAAGAACCAGCGGAAGAGATCTCCGCCTTTTTCAAAGACATTCTTGCCATCTCGCCAGAGGCTCAAGTGGACATGGCAGCTCGAGCCCGCGCGGTCCGAGGCGAACTTGGCCATGAAGGTGAGGCTCAGGCCCGCCGCATCGGCGATCTCCTTCAGGCACTGCTTGAAGACGACGTGGCGGTCGGCCATCTCGAGCGCCTCGGCATAGCGCACGTTGAGCTCGTGCTGGCCTTCGCCCCATTCGCCTTTCGAGGTCTCGACCGGCACCCCCGAGAGCTTGAGGTGGCGGCGCGCCGCGGAGTGGAAGCTCTCGGTGCGCGTGCCTTGAAGGATGTGGTAGTCCTCCAGATACCAGCCGGCCGGCTCGAGGTCGCGAAACTCCCGGCGGGCGGCGTCACGGTAAGGCGTGCGGAAGAGATAGTGCTCGAGCTCCGTGGCGGCGAAGCATCCGTAGCCGAGCTTCTTTGCCGCATCGACCTGCCGGCGCAGGATCGATCGCGGCGCCACGCTCACCTGCTCGTGGGTCTTCTCGTTCTTCACGTCGCAGAGCACCAGCGCGCTTTTCTCCAGCCAGCTCGCGAGGCGCAGCGTGGCCAGGTCGGGCACGAGATGGAAATCGCCGTAGCCGAGCTCCCAGCTCGCAAACCGGTAACCCGGCACCGGGTCCATCTCCATGTCGACGGTCAGCAGGTAGTCGCAGGCGTGCGCCCCGTCGCGCGAGATCTCCTCGACGAACATCTCGGCGTCGAAGCGCTTGCCGAGGAGCCGTCCGTAGTGGTCGGTGAAGCCGACGACCACCGTCTCGATCTCGCCCTGCGCCGCCATCTTGCGCAGCTGCTCGAGGGCGAGGATGCCTTTCGGTTTATTCATCGTTTTTCCTGAAGATCACCAGGACCTTGCCGATCTGCTGCACCAGCTCGGCCGCGGTGTTTCGACAGATTAACGAAAACACTCGCCTGCGCGCGTGGCGTTCGAGCCCGGGGGCGCGCAGCTTGATCAGCTCGTGCGCCTTCAGGGCACGCTCGATCTCGCCCATTACCTCGTCGGTCAGCCCTTTGGCGCCAATCTGCACCACTGGATCGAGCTTGTGGGCGCGGGCCCTGAGCGACTTGCGCTGCGCTGGATTCAACATTGTTGCGATTGGGGATAAGCGGCCAAATCTAATGTCAAAATGCAGTCCTTGCTACCCCCTGAATTCCATCCCGTAACGCAAAGCTGGTGGGCCAGCCGTTTTGCCGAGCCGACGGACGCACAGCTCGAAGGCTGGCGCGCGATCCGCGCTGGCGGCCCGACCCTGATCGCGGCGCCCACCGGGTCGGGCAAGACGCTGGCCGCCTTCCTCACCGCGCTTGACCAGCTGTTCAGGGAGGGTCTTGAAAAAGGTGAGCTGCCCGACGAAGTGCGGGTCATCTATGTCTCGCCGCTGAAGGCGCTCTCGGCGGACATCCACAAGAACCTCGCGGAGCCGCGGCGCGAGATGCGTTCCCTGGCCGAGCAGATGGGCTACCCGCCGGTTCGCATTACCGCCGCGGTGCGAAGCGGCGACACGCCGCAGAACGAGCGCGCCGCGATGCTGCGCACGCCGCCGCATATCCTGGTCACCACCCCGGAATCGCTGTACCTGCTGCTCACCGCCGAGCGCTCGCGCGCGATGCTGAAGACCGCGCGGGCGGTGATCGTCGACGAGATCCACGCCGTGCTGCAGTCGCGCCGCGGAGCGCATCTCGCCCTCTCGCTGGAGCGCCTGGACCATGTTTGCGGCCGCAAGCTGCAGCGCCTCGGCCTCTCGGCGACCCAGAAGCCGATTCAGGAGGTGGCGAAATTCTTGAGTCCCTCGGCTCCGTGTGAAGTCATCGATAAGGGCCATAAGAGAAAAATCGATCTCGCCGTCGAAGTCCCGCGCTCGCCGCTCGAGGCGGTCATGTCGCACGAGGTCTGGCAGGAAGTCTACAACCGCCTGGTCGAGCTGATCGAGGCGCATCGCACGACGCTGATCACGGTGAACACCCGGCGATTGGCGGAGCGGATGGCGCATCAGTTGTCTGAAAAATTGGGAAATGAATTCGTGGCGGCGCACCACGGCAGCCTGGCCAAGGAGGCGCGCCTGGACGCCGAGGCGCGCCTGCGGGAAGGAAGACTCAAAGTGCTGGTGGCGACCGCCTCGCTCGAGCTCGGCATCGACATCGGGCACGTCGACCTCGTCTGCCAGATCTCCTCGCCGCACCGCATGGCCACGCTGCTGCAGCGCGTCGGCCGCTCCGGCCACACGGTGAAAGGCGTGCCCAAGGGGCGCATTTTCCCGCTGACGCGCGATGACCTGATCGAATGCGCCGCCATGGTGCGCGCGGTGCATGACGGCGAGCTCGACCGTGTAGCGGTGCCGGACCAGCCGCTCGACGTGCTGGCGCAGCAGATCGTGGCAGAGACTTCGGCCGAAGAGGAATGGGACGAGGATGCGCTGTTCGGCCTGTTCCGGCAGGCGTATCCGTATCGGAATCTGTCCAAGCAGGATTTTTCCGAAGTCGTGGAAATGCTGTCCCGTGGCTACGCAACCCGCTGCGGCAGGCGCGCGGCTTTGATTCACCATGACTCGCTGCACCGCAAGCTGCGCGCCCGCAAAGGATCGCGCATGACCGCGATTACTTGCGGTGGGGCGATTCCCGAAGTCTTCGATTACCGCGTGCTGCTCGAGCCGGAAGGTCATGTCATCGGCACGCTGAACGAGGACTTCGCCATCGAATCGCTGCCGGGCGACGTGTTCCAGCTCGGCAACACGTCCTGGCGCATCCTGCGCATCGGCAACGGCGTGGTGCGGGTGGCGGACGCCAAAGGCCAGCCGCCTTCGATGCCGTTCTGGCTCGGCGAGGCGCCGGCGCGCAGCGAGGAGATGAGCGCCGCCGTGTCGCGGCTGCGCTCGGCGGTCGATTTTGAGCTGCCCGGGCCGGATACGCCGCGCAGGGACGGCGAGCTCGAACCTGCCGTCATGCTTCTTGAGAAAGAATATTCATTGAACCGAACAGCTGCGGAGCAGATTGCCGCCTATCTCGCGGAGGCTAAGCGCAGCCTGGGTGTGGTGCCGAGCGCCGGCACGATCGCGCTCGAGCGCTTCTTCGACGAATCCGGCGGCATGCAGCTGGTTCTGCACGCGCCTTTCGGCAGCCGCATCAACCGCGCCTGGGGCCTCGCGCTGCGCAAGAAATTCTGCCAGGGATTCAATTTCGAGCTGCAGGCCGCGGCAACCGAGGAAGGCGTCATCCTGTCGCTCGGCGCGGCGCACTCGTTCCCGCTGGAGGAAGTGTTCCGCTATCTGCATCCCGACACCGTGCGCGAGACGCTGGTGCAGGCGATTCTCGATTCGCCGATCTTCGAGACGCGCTGGCGCTGGAGCACCACGCTCGCGCTGGCGGTGCCGCGCAACCGCGGCGGCGCCCGCATCCCGAACCAGCTGCAGCGCATGTACGCCGAGGATCTGCTGCAGGCCGTGTTTCCCGACGCCGTCGCCTGCCAGGACAACATCCAGGGGGCGCGCGAGATTCCCGACCATCCGCTGGTCCGCCAGGCGCTGCGCGACGCGCTGGAGGAG
>WNFB01005320.1_pt1 | contig 11499 bp, 14 predicted proteins | sample 5400501 | NCBI WGS metagenome assembly WNFB01 (sample SAMN13153341, study PRJNA577476) | soil metagenome | isolation source: 200 cm saprolite under Douglas fir tree site 2 hole 1 | place: USA:California | collected 2015-04-18 | reverse complement strand
GCTTCCGGCGGGCGTCGCGGCCGCCGGGGGGACTTTTTACCGCGACTGGCTCTGGCGGATCCGGTCCCAGGGGAGACGCCAGGGTGAGATCAAAACCGGGACTACGCTCGTAGATGTCTTGCGGGACGCTGCTTCGGACGCGAGTTCGATTCTCGCCGCCTCCACCAGCCGGCCGGAGCGATTTGTCACAGGGTCGTTGGCCGGCTCTGGTCTAGCGAAGCGCTGGTGTCCGACTCTGACTGGACCTCCGAGGGCCGGGTCAAGAAGCGCCGGTCAAAAAAGCCGAGACCGGAATCACACGACGCAGAGCCACGGGATCACTCACCTGGCGGGCGGATGATCGTCGACCGATGGACGCAGGCGATCCTGCCGCCGGGCTCAGACGAGAATCCGAACACTCCCGGAATTTAATACTGCAGGACGCATCGCTGCCGCCGGCGACGACGGAATCAGCTCGAGGGGAATGAGAAGCTCTCCAGCATCTGCTGGAATGCGGCGTCGTCGCTGCCGCCGGGCGCCTCTTCGAGCTCGAAGGTGTTGGTCTGGTGCTCCAAGACCACGATCACCGCGCCGTTGGCCGGGCCGGAATCGACCACCACAATGCGATCGGCGTTGATGCCGGCCACCGTGGTTTGGGTCACCTGGTTCCCCGCCGCGAGACTCGCTTCGGCCTGGTCTTTGGGGCCAGCGACCACCCGGATCTCGATCGGAGGGGTAAACGTGCCCGACGCCGGGACATGCGCGGGCACAGTCGAGGGCGCCCCAAAGGCGACGACGCTCACGGCGCCGCCGGAGCCGGGCTCGGCGGTGTAATCGCGTGCGGTCCAGCCGTTCGGAAAGCAGAGATGGTAGCCGAGCGTAGTGTGCTGGTACCCCTGTCCGCTCTTGCAGCCGACCGATGATGAGGCGCTGGCTTGAAGCGGTGGCGCGGCGCCGGTGTCCTCGCTGCACCCAGTGATAAGGGTAACGGCGAGCAGGCTGAACAGTACCCCCAGGGAGCGGCTGCTGGCCACCGGGGAAGCGTACAGGAAACAGAGGCGGTACGGACCGGGGCGTTTAGTGAAAGATCGCCGTCGCCAGCCACCAGCAGGCCAGCACGCCGACGACCGCGGGTACGATGCCGCCGAAGCGGGTGAGGACGGCGACGATCTGCGCGGGGATCAACCAGAACACGGAGATCGGGTCGGCCTTGACGACGCCCACGCGCGCCTGTTCCGCAACCGGGCCCGCTTCTTCATAGGACGGCAGGGCGTGGGCGGCGAACGACAGTCCGAGCCAGAGCTGCACGCCCGTCACCCAGTTGGTGGGTAGTTCCAGAACAGTGCGCGGCGCCAGCGCCGGAGCCAGGCACAGGATCGCGAGGATGAAGAGAACAAGCGTCGGAATGTAGGCGATCGAGATCGCCGTCCCCAGCCGGGGCGGCGCTTCGTAGACGGTGTAGCCGGCTGGGTCGTCGACGACAAAATAGGTGACCTCGTCGATCGCGAGGCCGGCGCGGTGCGCGACCGCGAATTGGATCGCCGCGCGCAGCACCACCGCCGGGAAGCCGAAGAGGTGGATGGTGCGGGCGACGAGCAGCGGGAAAGCGCGGATCAGGCTGATTCGGGCGGTGGCCTTGGCGAGCCGCACGGTGTAGGGCGCTCCGCGCTTGACAGCGACACGAGCGACGCTGCCGCCGCGACTGACAGCGACACGGGCGACCCCGCCGCCGCGGCTGACGGCCACCCTGGCGACGGTACTCAGCTGCCCGGCTCCCGACTTCAGCACCGGGGCTGCCGCCGCGCGCCACCGCGCCCAGGGGATGGCGCGCAGTCGCGTCAACAGCTGATCGTAGAGCGATGGAGGCAGCTCGGCCTTCGGTCGCGCAGCCACCCAGGCCGGCGTCTCGGCCGAGGCGGGCGGCCGGACCGGTGTCTCGAAGGGCAGGTCTTCCTGGATCGGGTCGGTTGCCCCGCTCATTTGGCGGTCACCTTTGGTGGGGCATTGGCGGCCCGAATCTTGGCCAGCAGGGCCAGCTGGTCGGACTGCGTGTCCAGCGTGACCGCGGGATCGTAGCTCCGTGCCGTGTACCAGGCACTGAGCCCGGCCTTGGTGTCCTTGTCGAGGAGGAAGCAATAGGCCTCATAGGCCCAGACCTTTGGCGAGTTGGGCACCGACTCCACCGCCTGTTCCATCTCGGCGGCGCAACCGGCATAGTCAAGCGTGACCAGCCGTGCCTTGCCGTCCCGGTAATGCCGCATGCCGTTCCACGCTCCGGGGAGGCCGGCAGCCGCCATAAAGGTGAGCGCCAGCGTCACGCCCAGCAGGCAGAGAACCCAGCCGGGCATGTCGGGCAAGCCGCCGCGAGCCCGGCGGATCGGCTGGAGCGCCGCTTCATACCGAGATAGCCGATCGGCGATCTCCGTATCGGCAATCTCGGGCAGCGCCGGCCGGCGCAGCCGCTTGGCGTCTCGCAGCAGCATCACCGCTCCGGTAACGTCGCCGGCCGCGTAGCGCAGATCGGCCTTGAAGACGAGGGCGTCGCGAGCAGCGGGGTCGCCACGCAGGGCGCGATCGAGGTAGTCTTCGGCGACCGCCGTTTCCCGCTTCCAGTAGGCGATCATCCCCAAGCCCAGCAGGGCGGCGGCGTTCTTCGGTTCACGGGCCAGGACTGTCTCGTACTCGGTCGTCGCCCCGACGAAGTCGGAAATCCGGATGCGTGCCAGGCCAAGCAGGCTGCGCGCATCGGTGAAGTCCGGATGGACCTCGATGATCTTGGCGAGCAGCGTCACCGCTGGCTGGGGATCCTGGGCGCCCACGAAGGCGTAGGCGAGGTAGTAGGCCGCGTAAGCGTCGTCCGGACGCTTGCGGACCTCGGCGGCCAGCAGTGGCAGGGCGCCTTCGAAGTCATGCCGGCGGATGAGCGCCAGGCCATCATTGATCGACATGTCCGGTGCCTAGCCCGAGTAACGCCTGAGTTCAGGCGTGCTTGCGGACTGGGGACAGCGTGGGCGCCTACGCCGCTTTATCGATCCAGCGCTCGGCGATGAAGGCCAGGAAAGCCCGGTCGAAGTCGAGGCCCTGCAGCTTGGTGGTGGCCGGCCATGCCGAACGGACTTCCGACTGCAGCCGGCGATACTCTTCCAGGTCGAGACCCTGGGCGAAGTCCCAGGCGCGGGCGGCCAGCTCGGCGTTCAGGGGCTTCATCAGGATTCTCCTACTCTCTACAACGTTCCAACTCGCCAGAAGGATTCACGTCGGGTTGTGTCACGCTACGTGCAAATCGCAAGACGCGCTGGGTGATCGCGTCAATCGTGGCATGAAAGGGTTGGGCCTGAAAGCCGCGATCATCACCGTGGGCGCGGGCGCGGTCATGACCGTCCCCATGCTGATGGTGCTGCGGAGCAGCCCGACGGCCTCGATCACCCCCGCGCCCACCCACGTCACCGAGGCTGCCCGCGACGATGACGACCTTCAGGTCCGGCGCGCCAAGCGGATCGCCCTCGCCAGGACAACCCCCACCCCAGCCTCGGCGCCGGCGCCGACGGCGGCCGCCCAGGCCAATGGACCGGCAGCCGCGCTGCATTCGGCGCCGCCCCCGCCGGCCGTCGGCGCCGTTCCGTCCTTCTCCCATGTCTTCGTGATCGTGATGGAAAACCACGAATACAACAGCGTGATCGGCAATCCGGCGGCCCCCTATACCAACGGCCTCGTCAACAGCTACGGCCTGGCGACCAACTATTACGGGGCATCCCATCCGAGCCTGCCCAACTATCTCGCCCTCACCGCCGGCAGCACGTTCGGGATCGCGAGCGACTGTACGAACTGCTTCGTCAGCGCGACCAACATTGCCGACCAGGTGGAAGGGAGCGGTCGATCGTGGAAGGCGTACATGGAGGACATGCCGGTGCCGTGCTACATGGGGGCCTCGTCCGGCAACTATGCAATGAAGCACAACCCGTTCATGTACTACAACGACATCCGCAACAACGCGGCGCGGTGCGCGGCCCACGTCGTGCCCTTCACCCAGTTTTGGGTCGACATGAGCAGCGGCCACGCGCCCGACTTCGTTTGGATCACCCCCAACATGTGCAATGACACGCACGATTGTCCCGTCGGCACCGGCGACGCGTGGCTGCGGAGCGTGGTGCCGACGATCACCGGCTCAGCCGCCTTCCGAAACGGCGGGGTGCTTTTCATCACCTGGGACGAGGGCTCGACCAACGCCGGTTGCTGCAGCGGCAGCTGGGGCGGACACGTCGCCACCCTGGTCATCGCACCGAACGCGATCAGCGGCTTCCGCTCGGCCGTCGCCGAGAATCACTACGGCCTGCTGCGCACCATCGAAGACGGCTTCCACCTCAGCCACCTCGGAGCTGCCGGATGGGCGAGCAATCTCCCTCTGCGAGAGTACTTCCGCAACTAGCCCCCACCCTGCCCTCCCCCAGAGGGGGAGGGAGAACTGCCAAGCTGGCGGATCGGTTCGAGCGAGGCAAGGTCGTCGATCGACGAGAGGTCGCCTGGCGGGTCGCCGAGGAAGACATTCCGGATGACCCGCCGGAGGATCTTGCCATTGCGGGTCTTGGGCAGGCGGGGGATGACGTGTACCGCCGCGGGCTTGAAGGGCTTGCCCAGTAACCGCTCGATGCTGCGAGACACCGCACCAGGAATCGCAGCGGGATCCGCCCCGGGCCGAGCGACGGCGAAGACCACCACCGACTGACCCTTGATCGGGTCGGGAACCCCGACCGCCGCCGCCTCCGTCGCGGCTGTGCCATCGAGCGCGGCGGCTTCGACCTCGGCCGGTCCCACCCGTTTGCCCGCGACCTTGATGGTGTCGTCCGAACGCCCGAGGATGTACCAGAGCCCATCCTCGTCGACCATCGCCCAGTCGCCGTGGACCCAGATGTCGGGCCAGCGCGACCAGTAGGTCTCGAGGTACCGCTGTGGGTCTCTCCAGAATCCGAGCGTCATGCCCATGTACGGCTGGCGGATGACCAGCTCGCCGACCTCGCCCGTGACCGGCTGACCGCGATCGTTGAAGACGGCAGCATCGACGCCCGGGATCGGTCCCGCGAAACTGCCCGGCTTCGATGGGGTCAGGAAGTTTCCCGAGAGCAGGCCGCCGCCGCATTCGGTCCCGCCCGAGTAATTCATGATCGGGAGCTGCCCGCGGCCGACCGTCTCGAAGAGCCAGGTCCAGGCTTCGGGGGTCCAGGGCTCGCCGGTCGAGGCGAGCACGCGCAATCGGGAAACGGGTCGCTCCGGGGCGGCCCGATCACCCGATGCCATCAGGACTCGGGTGAGGGTGGGGGAGATGCCGAGGTGCGTCACACCGTGACGGTCGGCCACTTCCCAGACCCGCCGTGGCTCCGGATAGTCGGGAGCGCCGTCGTAGAAGACGGCCGTGGCGCCCAGCATCAGGCTGCCGTACACCAGCAGCGGCCCCATCACCCAGCCCATGTCGGTCACCCACATGACGCGCTCACCCGGACGCACGTCCATCCCCAACGCCCAATCCTGGGCGGCTTTGATCGGCAGACCGGCGTGCCCATGGACGGTGCCCTTTGGGCGGCCGGTCGTGCCCGAGGTGTAGAGGAGCAACAAGGGTTCGTCCGGTCGCATCGCCTGGGTCGGCGCCGGCGACCGGGACGGCTGGTCGAGATCCTCCCACGCGAGCTCGCGGCCACCGCCCCTCGCCGTGTCTACACCCGCGCACCGAACCACGACGAGCCGCTCCAGGTGCGGCAGTCCGGCGGCCGCCTCCACGGCGATGGGCTTCATCAAGACCGCTCGGCCGCGCCGGACGGCGGCGTCCGCCGTGATCAGGACGCGCGCCTGCGCATCCGCCAACCGCTGACGGATCGCCTCCGCGCCAAAGCCCGAGAAGAGCGGCACCGCCACCGCGCCCAGCTTGGTACAGGCGAGCAACGCTACCGCATTCTCGATGACCAGCGGCAGGTAGAGCCCGACCGCAACCCCGCGCTGGACGCCGATCTCGCGCAGTCCGGCCGCGACGCGTTCGACCGCCTCATCGAGTTGCGCATAGGTGAGCTGCCTCGAGGTCCCCGCCTCGGTCTCGCCGATGATGGCGAGACGGTCGGGATCCGACCGGCGATACCGGACGACGGCAGACGCATACGCGTTCAACAGTCCGCCCGGGAACCACCGGGTCAAGGGAATGCCTGGTGAGGTGTCCATCACCTCGCGATATGGCGTCGACCAGACGATGCCGAGGTCCTTGACCAGGGCATCCCAGAACCAGGGCGGGTTCTTCGCCGCGCGCTGACAGAGCTCCGGGTAGCTGGCGCACCCGAGCTGGTGCACAAACCGCCAGAGCCGGCTCTCGCGTGCCTGCTGATCGGTCGGTGACCAGACAGGGGGGCCTGTCATTCGCCTTTTCTTCGCTCGCCGGTCCAGAATCCCTCCGGATCGGCGTGACGGATATAAGCGAGCTCATCCGCGGAAGGCGGGGTCGTTGCCGGGACCGAGTCGTCGACGGTAATGGCGAAGCCGGTCGCCTCTCGTACCTGCGCGGGGGTGACGCCCGGATGCAAGCTGACCGCTCGCACCTGTCCGCGGGAAAGGTCGAACACGCCGAGCGTCGTGATCAGGGTGGCGGGACCACCTCGGCGACGGCCGGGGAAATGCCCGGGTGAGGTGATGTATTCGACGCGCTCGCGAAAACGGCGCGGCTCGTGCTCCATGATCAAGACCGTTCGTCCCGCCAGCGAGGCGATATCGCCGCCGCCGCCGCTCCCCGGAAGACGGACCATGGAGCCGCTGCCGCTCGTCCGGGTGGTGTTGAGGTTGCCGTGCGGGTCGATCTCCGCGCCGCCGATGAAGCCGACGTCGACCCGCCCCTGCTGCAGCAGGCTCATCACGTCGTTGAGTCCAAGGCAGGCGATCGCCCCGACGATATTGGGCGGATCGCCCATGGTGTAGATGAAGGCCTCGGCGGGCCGATCGCGGATGACGCCGTTCTCGAACAGGCCGACCGCGGTCGGGGCGTGGGTGGCCTTGGCCAATCCGAAGCCGAGCAGCGGGAGTCGCATCCCGACGAAGACCACCTCGCCATCACGGATCTCGCGGGCGGCCGCCACCACCATCAGCTCCTTGCGGGTGTAGCTCGCGATCATGGCGCGAAGTTTGCCGCGGCGGCAAGACGGCGATCGCTCACCCGCAGACGCTGGACGGCGGCGTCGCCCATGTGGCGCAGGTAGGCGAGCCGATCGGGGAGGTCGAGCACCCATTCCTTGAGCCAGGACTGATATCCCGGCGCGGTTTTTGAGAGCTGGTGATAACCGAGAAAGGTCTCGAAGTCGCGTCGCCAGTAGCCCTGTACCGACGAGGGCAGCGCCCCACCGGGCTCCTCGACGACGGCGGTGACGAGAAAGCCTGGGATCATGGTGCGGTTGGGATCGCTGCGGATCACGTCATCGGGGACGATCTCCTCGCAGACGACGATGGTGCGACGCGCCGCATAGGCGGCCTCGACCGTGAGGCCGAGGTTACCCCAGAGATGCGCATTGCCGGAGGCATCCGCGCGCTGGACGTGCACGATGGCGACGTCCGGCTTGAGCGCGCCGACGGCCAGCAGGCCCGGTCCACCGAAGGGATCCTCGATCGGCCGCATGCGAGGATGGCCCCGCACGATGTCACCACCGATCCCGGTGAAGGTCGGCAGGTAGGGCAGACCCATCGCCGCCGCCTTGAGCGCCAGCCCGACCGTGAAGTTCGAATGGTCTTCCATCACGATCCGACGCGGCTGGCCCTGCTCGTAGGCGCGACGAAAACCGTAGCCCGATCCACCCGCGACATTGCCCACCCAGGCCGCGATTACCTTCGCCACCGTGCCGGCCGCGATCAGCTGATCGAAGGCCATGTCCGAGATCGGCCCGATGAGCGTCAGATCCTTTCGCCGCTGGCGGATGATCTCGTGCACGGCGGCGAACGGAATGCCAGATTCGAGTGCCAGTCCGAGCGCGACCGCATCGCCGTCATGGACCAGCCCGTGGATGGCCTCTGCCAGTGAGCGCCGCTTGCTGGTCAGCGGTGGCTCCATGCGGGGGCTCGTTTCTCCAAGAACGCGCTGATCCCTTCCTCGGCGTCGCGCGAGGGGCCAACCGTCGCGCGGTAGGTCGCGATTGCGGCATCGAGCCGTTGCAGCAGCGCCGGGGCTCGCTGTCCACGGGTCGCGCTGGTGAGGGCGTGAAGGGCCACCCCACTGCGAGCCGCCAGGTCGGTCGCCAGGCGATCGACGCGCTCCGTGAGTTGTGCCGCGGGCACGACCTGGGTCACGAGCCCGGCCTCTTTAGCGACGTCGGCGGTTATGGCCTCGCCCAGCAACAGCCGCATGGCCCGCGGAGCGCCGCAGATCTCCGGCAAGCCGGCGGCTGCCACCGGTGGGAAGGCACCGAGCTCGATTTCCGGGAAGCCGAACACGGTGTCGTCGCCGGCCAGCACGAGGTCGCAAAGCAGGGCGATCTCCGCCCCGCCGCCCAGCGTCGACCCACGAACCGCGGCGATCGTCAGCGGCTTGAGGGTCAGCAGGAGGCGCGCATTTTCCCGGACTTCCGAGAGCATCGCCTCCAGCCGGCCGGCGCGATGATCCCGCACCTCGACGCCGGCGGAAAACCCGCGGGGAAGGGCGCTGCTGAGCACGACGACCCGGATCGAGGTTGCGTCGCATTCGCGCAGCGCCTCATTGAGCCGTCGCAGCATCTCGACGTCGAGCACATTCAGTGGTGGTCGATTCAGCGTGATCCGAGCGATCCCATCCTGGATCCGGATCGTGATCGAAACCGCAGACATTTCGGGTGCCGGCACCGTCGGTAATGCTAGTACGCTTGCCGCATGCAGACGTGTCCGCGCTGTGAGCGGCCGGTGGCGGCCGAGGCACTCTTCTGTCCGCATTGCGGCGGCCAGCTCAAGGTGCAGCCGGTCCAAGGCGAGATTATCGACGGCACCCGGCGGTTTGCCAAGCAGCGACCGATCAGCCCGGGGCGCGCCGCACGCCTGTCGATCATTCCCGGCCTCGGACACTGGTATGCCGGCGCGCCGGTCAAGGGTCTGGCCTTCTTCGCCGCCATCCTCGGACCGCTCGTGATCGGCACCGAGCTCGATCTAACAGTCGTCGGAGCCGCGCTCGGGATTCCGCTCGACATCGGCGGACTGGGATTGTGGGCGTTCTGCGCCTACGACGCCTACCGCACGGCGCGGAAGCGGATGCGGCCTGCGGCCTGATCCGCCGGCTGGACCTCCCCGGTTTCCGGCTGACGCAATGCCTCTCGCAAGCTTGCTCTCCTAGTGTCGCTGGTGTGGCGAGAGAGCGGCGGGTCCTGCTCATCGAGGACGATGCCGACGTTGCGGCCCTGTACGTGTTACAGCTTCGCCGCGACGGAATTCCCCTCGAGCACGCCCGCAACGGAGCGGAGGCGGATGCCTTTGTGCACGACCGCGTGCCAGCCCTGATCCTCGTCGACCTCAAGCTGCCGGACCTCGACGGCCGGGAACTCGTCGAGCGCTGGGCCGGTGATCCGGTGTCCGGTGCGATTCCGATCTGGATCCTGAGCAATACCATGCCGGAGGACAACCTCTGGTGGCACGCCGCTCCCAACGTCCAGCGGTATTTCCTGAAGTCGAAGGTGGCCCTCAGCCGCCTCAGCCTCGAGATCCGTGCGACCCTCGGCCTGCCCTACGGCGATCGGCTAAGCCAGCGGACCGCCAGCTAACGCAAACCGGCCTGCGGATAATTGATCGATGGAAGACGTAGCTCCTGCGCCCCGCGCCCAGGCGCAGCTGCGCTGGCTCGACCTTCTCCCGGTGCTCGTCTTCACCATCCTGGGCGTCATCCTAGTGTTCGCCGCGGTCGTCGCGCTGGCCCGCCTGGACCATTTCTTCTATCGCGCCAACCTCGAGTCGATTGCGCTGAGCGCGACACTCGCAATCTACCTCGCCTTCGGCGCTGGGATCGCTATCGCGCTCCGGCGATTGGGGTCACCACTGGCCTTCCTCGGGTTGCACTGGCCAACGCCGCGGGACCTGGTCCTGACGCTGGCGCTGGTGGTTCCCTGGTACATCGGCATCGCCGTGGTCACCGCGCTTTCATCCGCGGCCTTGAATGGCGGCCACGTGGTTCCGGGCAACACCCGCCAGCTCTTCATTCAGCGTCCGCACGGCCTCGGCATCCTGGTGCTCGCCTTGCTGGTGACAGCGATCGCGGCGCCCCTCTGTGAGGAGGCGTTCTTTCGCGGCATGCTCTTCCGCCTGCTGCGTCGCCGCCTCCCCCTCTGGGCGGCCGTGCTGCTCAGCGCGATGGCATTTGGCCTGGCTCATGCGAGCCCCACCGTCAGCTTCGCGCTGTTGCCGGTCTTCACCTACATGGGCATCGTGCTCGCCGTGGTCTATGCGTGGACCGGTTCACTGACCAACACCGTCCTGCTCCACGGGCTCAACAACGCCGTCGGGACGGTCACCGTCTACGCCCTGCTGTCGCGCTGAAGCCCCCCTGCCCTCCCCCAGAGGGGAGGGTGATTTCAGTTAGTCCATCTCGGTCGGGATCAGCGCCATCTTCTGGCGCGGCACCCGATCGACGACCACCTCGCAGGGCGCATTCCGAACCACGTGCTCGGCGACACGGCCCAGCGGGCTCTCATTCGGCCGGTTCTGGTGGCTGATCCCCATCACGATCAGATCTACGTTCTCCTCCCGCGCGATCTCGACGATGCGGTGGCCGGCCTGGCGCGCGACGTTGACCTTGGTGCGAGGCTGGATCGCGTGTTGCGTCGCGATGAACGCGGCCGCGTTGAGCGCCCGCTCGATCCGCGGGTCTTTCTCGGGCATGGCGAGCGGCGCCTGCAGCGGGATCTCGTGCACGTAGACGATCAACATTTCGGCTTTGTGGCCCTGGTTCAGGCGAGCCGCCAGCTCAACGGCCCGCACCGACGCGCCGAGGTCGAGGATGGGGACCAGCACCTTGCGGATCGACTCCACCGACCGCACCGTGCTCGTGGCGCCGCGCGGCGCCGGCGGCGGAACGCGGAGCATCCAGCCGAGGGTGCCGGCCAGGCCGACGGTAAAGGCAACCGCCAGCGTGATGCCAAGCGGGCTGAGCGTGAGGCTCAATGGCGAAGCCGCGCCGCCGCTTGTAGCCGCCAGGCGCCAAAGGCCACCAAGCCGACGCCGGCAATGCCATAGGGTACGGTATGCACCTCGATCAGGTCGCGGAGCAGGATCAGGACGCCCAACGCCAGCGACGTGAAGCCGACGATTCGGGTGATGCGGTAGGGCGTCATGCGGCCCACCTACTTCTCGAAGAAGCGCGCGACCTTCTCAGCGCCGATGGTCGTCGGGCAGATGGTCTCGATGCCCAGGTCGGCGTAGAGATCGGCCCGGGCCGGGTCGTAGATCCGGCAGATGACCTTCTTGACTCCGAACTCATGCTGGGCCAGCTGGGCCGCCATGATATTGGTGGTGTCGGCATTGGTCACCGCCACGAAGGCCTGGGCGCGATCCGTG
>WNFB01013806.1_pt1 | contig 11500 bp, 8 predicted proteins | sample 5400501 | NCBI WGS metagenome assembly WNFB01 (sample SAMN13153341, study PRJNA577476) | soil metagenome | isolation source: 200 cm saprolite under Douglas fir tree site 2 hole 1 | place: USA:California | collected 2015-04-18 | reverse complement strand
AATACGTCGCAGTCCTCGGAGAGCCGCCTATTGATTCGCCGCTGGCAGCGGTGCGGGCGTGGATTGCCTCTGAAAGCAAGAAATGAGCGCCAACCATTTCAAATTAGGACACTACCCAACGGAGGACGACAAGAAAATGGCTTGGGAGATGCTGCATTTCATTGGTATGCGTCCCCTTCCGGCCCTATTCGTCATGGCGGCTATTGGCTTTGCTTTTATCTTGCACAAGAAAGACGTTCCTGAAGCAACGGATTCGAAGATGCAAACAGGCAAACCGCCCAACGTGACTAAGCACAATTCGATGAAACGTGCGCTCGATTCGAGCCGTGTCGCTGCCAAAACCGCATCGAAGCAGCGCAAGGAAAACCAAGTTCCTTAAGTTGTCGATCTAAGCAGGTGGGCAGCTTAATCACGATCGTAAACCTCGATAAATCCGATGCCAGTCGAGTTGCTCGGACTTCGAAGAATGGCCGTATAATTGTCGGGAGCTAATCCGGTAACAATTGCTGACTCGGCCAGCGTCCGCCGTTGGGCGCGACTTCACGTTATTGCGAGACGTGCGTGAGTTTCGTATGGATAGCCGACTTAAATTCGTCGATCGAAAGGGCCGTGCCGGCGCTGGCCGCCTGCCTGTTCTTGCCGAGCTGGGATACGTTGCTGAGCGGTTCGCCTTCATTGGTCATGACGACCTCGCGGCCACCTGCCTGCTCACGCTCGACCCGGAAGCGTCCATGCATGATGCCGACTAGCGGAACGAACTGGCTGCCATTGTTTTCGACAAAAAGTATATCGCGGTTGCCGACTTTGAATTTCGGACTGTCGGTCACTTCCATGGTTTGATCACCGACTGTGCCGCCCAGCATTCGCATGGTGTAGGTGTTGCCGGGGTTGCCCTTCATAGCAGCTTCGACTTTAAAAGTCACGTAGCTTACGATCGAGCGTTGCGCGCCTTCACCGACCCATTGCGAGCGCACATCGGTGACGACGCCTTGGAAAATGACCTGGGCCCGGTTAACCAGTTCATCGAACGTTGGTGGAATGACGGTGGTACCGTGCAGAGCGCTCGCGCCCATCAAGGCGGTGAGGAGCAGGAACGGGCAGGGAAGCTTTTTCATAAGGGGAGTTCGCTTAGCACACAAAAGCTCGGGCACGAGATCGGACGATGGATTCATTATTCAACTGGATCGAGATCATAAAGTTCCACGAGGCCGATGCCCGTTGCGTCATTTACTCCGCGGACGATCGCCGTGTAATTCCCAGGACTTAGAGTGGTCAGGATCGCAGATTCGAGCGAATTGGGTGGCGCCAACCCACTGGCAACAATGGCGGCATGCTGAGGGCTGTTCACCCAATCATCGTTGCTCGAGAGCAGGTTACCGGACCCATCGTGAAGTTCCAAAACGGGATTGACCAGCGCGCCAGGCAAAGGATGGGCTCCGGTTCCCAAAGAAGGCCCAAGCGCGCGCACGATCACTGTTTTCGAGTCGCTTCCCGTGACGATGAATCCTCCGATGAGCACGTCGTTCCCCACGCCTACGTGGCCGCGCGTCGAAACATTTACTAATCGCGTCGCCGTGGAATCGAACTCATAGCCTTCGACTAACGCAATGCCGGTGGTGTTGTTCACACCGCGCACAATTGCCGTGTAGTTTCCAGGTGGAAGCGTCGCTACGATTGCCGATTCCAGCGGATTTCTCGGCGCCAGGCCGCTGGCACTAATCTCGCTCGCTTGCCCGCTTGTCTGCCAGTTGTCGTTCGTGGCGATGGTGGCGCCAGTGGAATCGTGCAATTCCAGCGTCGGATTTGCCATCGCTCCGCTCACTCCGGCCCCAGTCAACGACGGTCCGATGGCACGCAAAATCATTCTCTTCGGGACAGGTCCGCGCACGATAAATCCGCCGATCAGAACATCGTCGTCCACGCCCACATTCAGGCGGGTGGAAATATTTGCCAGATGACTCGGAGTTTCTCCGGAACCCGGAACGATATAGGAGACTTCGTTTGAGGACGGGCTTTCCACATTAGACGTATCGTAGGCGGTTACGACAAAGTAATATGTGGTTCCGGCGGTCAAGTTTGACACCAAGGCCGTCGTCGTGTTTCCGACTTCAATTGTTTGCGTATAATCCCCGCTGCTGGTTCCATAATGTAAACGATACCCAGCGATGTTTTGGCCCAAGCTGGGATCCCAAGCCAGAGCTACATTGTTTTGGGCACGAGCTTGGACTTGCCAAAGGCAGCAAAAAAGGAAGATGGCTCCTCCGATGAGGAGCGTCTTTCTTGCGTGCGCAAAGAGGGTGGCGATGCTGCGGCTGCCCATAATCATGATAATTATAAGCAACCGCCGTGCCCCAAAAACCGGCCAATCGGGAACCAGAGATTGCCTCTGGTTGCTGGCTAACTTGTTACGTTATTATTATGAAAATAGCCTTGGGGCACTGTCTATGGTGCTGCGACGTGGCCAAGGAAAAACCTGCTAACATCACGCAGCTGGGGGGATGCGGCCCAACCTGCGCGTATTCAGCAGATTGCGCGGTTGTGAACCTCAGCGTCAGCAACGCACTGGGTCGTAAGCCGCTCCGTATATGACTGGCCGAGCACCCCCGCTGGAAAGTGTCAATGGACTCAGGGGACCGTGAGCTGGTACTGCCGCGTGCCCGGACATCCGTAGCTATCGTTCGCGCGAATCGTGAATGTAAAGCTGCCGGACGAAGTCGGGGTCCCGGAAAGGACCCCAGCTGAAGTGAGCGTCAATCCTGGCGGCAGGCTGCCACTTGATACAGTGAAGCTGTACGGACTATGGCCGCCGCTGGCCTTAATGGTCTTACTGTAGGAGCGGCCCAAAGTCCCATTGTGAAGCGTCGCTGGACTCAGGCTAGTCGTCGGGCAAGGAGTCGGGGTCGGCGTCGGCGTCGGGGTTGGAGTTGGCGTCGGGGTTGGAGTTGGTGTCGGTGTCGGAGTGGGCGTCGGAGTAGGAGTAGGTGTCGGTGTCGGAGTTGGGGTCGGGTCCGGTACGAGGTAGGAGACTTCGTTTGAGGGCGGGCTTTCCAGATCAGACGTATCGTAGGCGGTTACGGTAAAATAATATATGGTTCCGGTGGTCAAGTTTGACACCAGGGCTGCCGTCGTGTTTCCGACGTCGATTGTTTGCGTATAATCCCCGCTGATGGTTCCAGAATATAGACGATACCCGGCGATGTCTTGGCCTAGGCTGGCATCCCAGGCCAGCGCGACATCATTTTGGCCGCGGGCCTGGATTTGGCAAAGGCAGCAAAAAAGAAGGATTAGTCCTGTGGTGATGGTTATGCGCGACCGACGAGGAACAGCCGGATTATGGCAAGTATCCATAATTATGATAATTATGAGCAACCGCCGTGCCCGAAAATCGACAAATCAATCTTAAAAATGCTCCTTTTTACTGGGCTAGAGTCGCGATTTTTTCCCGTGCGAAACCGCTGGCAGCGTCAGATCGACGCGGAAAACGCCCAACCCGCCTATGCCCCGGGCTTCGGCATGGCAGGCGCTCACTTGTCTCGCCGTAGGTCGCCGCGGCGACCGAAGGAGGAACGTCCAGCGTCCGACTTTCAACGAAGAGAAAAGAGGCAGAAGACGGTGGTTCCGTTAAAGCGTTAAAGAGGTTCGAAGCCGTTAACGATTATGCGACATAATTCAAAACCGGACATTGGCCTTGAAGTTCCTGAGCGGCTTCGGATATATTTGATGTCAGACGTGATCTTTCAACGCTCCGCATCGCTCGACTTTGCGTTTGTGAGCGCCAAAATGGGGACCGATGACAGGACCCGCCTACATCCCGCAGCCGCGGGACTACGGCGTGGCGAAGCAGAGGACAGAGAGCAGAAGACCCGCTACGGTCGCCACGGCGATCAGGACCGGGCAGACTGCGGGCGGAGGGCGGAAGGATCGCAGGCCGGTGGCGGTTGAAGACTGAATCGCTTACAACCTCGATGCGGCTAATAATGGAAGACCGAGCGGAAATGCCAAACGGCAAGAGATTGTGAACCCGAATTCTGCGCTAGCTTATGCCGCGGCCGCATTCAGCACGGTCCTGGCTTTAACTGTAATTTTCCGTAAGCAGCGTTCCGTTGCCAGCTGGACGGGAGTTTCTGGCAAGGTCGCGGCTTCTCTTGCTGGCGGCGTTTTTGTTGCCGGTAGGAGTAGCGCTGGTTTTCCAGGAGCAGTTGGCCCCCGTTCTGCCTTACAACCAATCAGGCGGAAGTTGGTGGGTCAGCTTTCATGGAGCGGCCAAGACATTGAATGGCCTTCTCCTCATCGCTACCGTACTTATCCTGACGAATCTCGAAAGAACCCTCCGATCGGCGGTGGGAACGATGCAGTGGCGAATCAAGTTCGTGGTTCTTGGTGTCGGGGTTGTGTTTGGGGCCAGAGTTTATACTCAAAGTGAGGCGTTGCTCTTCTCCGGGAACACCCTTGCTCTCATCAATGTGGAAACAGGCGCGCTACTTATCGGATGCGCGCTAATCACGCTTGGGTACATTCGGAGTGGTTTCCGCGAGATCGACGTTTATCCGTCACGCGCCGTCCTGCATACCTCCGTGACGGTGCTCCTGGTGGGCGCGTACCTTTTTGTGGTCGGCGTGCTGGCCCAGATCGTAGCGCGTACGAGTTGGGTGGGAAACTTTCAGCTCCAAGCCTTTGTCGTGCTGCTGGGAATTGTCATCCTGGCCGTGCTGCTGCTCTCAAACCGCGTCCGGCAGAACATCCGCCTTTTTGTTAGCCGCCATTTTAAAAGACCACAGCATGATTTTCGTCAGATATGGACCCGCTTTACTCAATGCATGTCCATGGTGCTGGATCAGTCCAGTTTGTGCGTCGCAGCTACAAAATTGATTTCCGAAACCTTCAACGTTTTGTCCGTTACCATGTGGCTGTTTGACGAGCAACAACAACGACTTCTGTTTGCAGCTTCGACTCTTCAATCAGAGGGCGATGCTAGCGACGCGATTCCGGATTTGGCAGGCTCAAATCTGAACCGGACGAATCTCGGCAAGCTTTCCCAGCCCTTTGATTTAGAGAAAGCCAAGGGCGATTGGGCAGAGGCCTTGAGGCAAATGAGTTTGACTCAATTCCGCAAGGGAGGCAACCGTATTTGTGTTCCATTAGCCGCGGGCGACCGCTGCATAGGTCTTGCCATTCTGGCGGACCGTGTCGGTGGCATCCCTTACACAGTCGAAGAACTGGACCTGCTGAAGTGCATCGGCGATCAAGTCGCGGTCAGTCTGCTGAACCTTCGGCTTACAGGGGAGATCATGCGCGGAAAAGAGCTGGAAGCGTTTCAAGCTATCTCCGCATTCTTCGTCCACGACCTGAAGAATGCGGCGTCAACCCTGAGCCTGATGCTACAGAATCTGCCCGTTCATTTTGATGATCCCGCTTTTCGACACGACGCTTTGCGCGGGATTGGGGAAACGGTGAACCGGATTAATCAGCTCATCGAGCGCGTGGGCGTCCTGCGACACACGCTCGAACTCAACCCTGTGGAAGTGGATTTTAACCTGCTGGTAACCGAAGCGCTGGAAAGTCTGAACGACATAGCAGGAGTGGAGGTAGTGAAGGAGCTTCATCCACTGCCAAACCTTAGGGCGGACCGGGAGCAGCTCCAAAGCGTGGTTACCAATCTCCTGCTCAACGCTCGCGATGCGGTTGGCTCAAAAGGGCAAGTCACCGTACGCACCGACCATTTCGACGGCTGGGCCACGCTCTTGGTCGGCGACAACGGCTGCGGAATGAGTCCGGGATTTTTAAAGGACTCTCTGTTTCGCCCCTTTCAAACGACCAAGAAGAAAGGTCTCGGCATCGGAATGTTCCAATCGAAAATGATCGTCGAGGCGCATCGGGGTAACATTCAAGTAAAGAGTGAGCTTGGTGTTGGCACTACTTTTCGTATCATGTTGCCTCTGAAACTCGAAGCAAATGAAAGCTAAGGTTCTCATCGTCGATGACGACCCGGAGATTCTGGCGCAGATGAAATGGGCGCTTGGTCAGCAGTACGACGTTCTCTCGGCGGAGGATCGCGCCGGCGCGCTTGAAACCTTCAAGAGCGAGCAACCGGCGGTTACACTGCTCGATTTGGGGCTCCCGCCGCGCCCGAATGACTGCGAGGAAGGCTTAGCTGCGCTGTCCGAACTCCTGGGGATCGACAAATCGGCGAAGGTCATTGTCATCTCCGGCCAGGGCGAAAAGAAGAACGCGCTGCAAGCGGTGGGCGCGGGGGCTTACGATTTCGTATGCAAGCCGGTGGACATCCAGGAACTGAAGTTTCTTCTCGGGCGCTGCATTTACGTGGTGCAACTGGAGAGGGAATACCGCAAGCTGCAACAGAGTGTTCGTGCCGAGGGTTTCGAAGACATGCTCGGCAGCAGCCCGCAAATGCAGGGCGTATTCGCCAATATTCGCAAAGTTGCTAAAACCAACGTGCCTGTTCTTTTGCTCGGCGAAAGCGGGACAGGCAAAGAAATGGCAGCTTTGGCGATCCACCGCCGAAGTCTGAGAAAGGACGGCCCGTTTATCGCAATCAATTGCAATGCGATTCCGGAAAACTTACTGGAGAGCGAGCTGTTCGGGCACGAGAAAGGATCCTTTACCGGCGCGCACACTCAGCGCAAAGGCATGATGGAATCGGCTGCCGGCGGGACCATCTTTCTCGACGAGATTGGAGAATTGCCGCCAGCGGTTCAGGTGAAACTGCTTCGTTTTCTCCAGGAACACCGGTTCCAGCGTGTCGGCGGCCGGCAGGAGATACAAATTGATACGCGGATAATCGCGGCTACGAACGTTCAGTTGAAGCAGGCCGTGGCCGACGGCAAATTCCGGGAAGATTTGTACTTTCGGTTGGCTGTGGTCGTGATCAGACTGCCGCCGCTGCGTGAGCGCGGAGACGACCTAGCACTGTTGGCCCGCGAGTTTCTTCATCGATACGCGGCGCAAAATGGGAAAACGAATTTAACGTTTGCGCCGGAAGCTCTTCGAGCGGTCAATTGCCATTCATGGCCGGGTAATGTGCGCGAACTCCAGAATTGCGTGAAGCGAGCGGTCATCATGGCAGAGGGAAAGCGGATCACAGAAAAGGATCTGGAACTAGCTTCTTCTGGAGACATCGCCGGTGCGGCCACACTTAAGGAAGTACGCGAGGGTGTTGAAAGGGAATTGATTCAGCAGACCTTAAAGAGGCATTTAGGCAAAATTAGCTCGGCTGCGGCCGAACTGGGAATTAGCCGTCCCACGCTCTATGAGTTAATGGAGAAACTGGGGATAGCCCGGCAGTAAATGCGCAGGTCGAGTTACACTTGGCTATGACCACTTCCTACCGACCCTGTCGCTAGCCGAAACGTGAAATCACTAACAGCTAATTGAATACGCTACCATCCTCTTCGAGAAGGTTTTTCACCTTGTTCTTGGCTGCCGTGGTCCTGGCCGGCTGCTCGCCGGCAGCAAAGAAAGCGCGCGCTCTGGAGCGGGCCGATCGCTACTTCAAGGCAGGGGATTACGATAAAGCCAAGATCGAATATATGAGTGTGCTTCGAGTAGATCATCAGAACGCGATCGCATTTCAGCAATTGGGCGCCATCTGGTTTGAAGAGGGTGCGCCACTTCGCGCAGGTGGGTTTCTTCTCAGGGCGCGCGAACTCGCGCCGAGCAATCTCGATAGCCGGTTAAAATTGGCCCGCGTGTTCATGTCGATCGGGCGCCTTACCGAGGCGAGCCAAGAAGCCATGGCGATTCTTCAGCAGTCTCCGGCCAATGGCGAGGCGCTCAGGGTTCTGGCCGAAGCGGCCCGCGTGCCGGAAGAGATCGATCGTGCTGAGCAACAGCTCCTCAAATCCCCCGAGCGTGATGACGTCTCTTTTCACCTGGCATCGGCCGATCTCGCTGTTCGGAAAGGAGATCTGGTATCCGCTGAGCGCGAGGTTCAGCGAGCAATTGAATTAGATCCGAAGTCGTCTCCCGCACACTTCGCGATGGCCACAGTCCGTTTGTTACAAAAAGATCCGCCGCGATCCGAGCAGGAATTCAAAGCCGCTGCTGATCTTGCGCCTGCCAGGTCGGTGACGCGTTTGAGGTATGCCGAATTCAAGGGGCAAATTGGGGAGCTCGACCAGGCAAAAGTAATACTAAAGGAAATCACGCGTGGGGCACCTGATTATTTGCCGGCTTGGTGCCTTCTCGGCCAGATTGCATTGACCGAGAAGAAGTATGATGAGTCGCTAACGCTCATTGAAAATGTCTTTAGCCGGGACCCCGAGAATTTGGATGCGAGGTTGTTGCAGACGGATGTCCTGCTGGCCAAAGGTGAAGCTCCAAAGGCGGTGAAGGAGCTGGAGCGGCTCGACCAGAATTATCCGGATGCTCCCTTGATCAAATATCGGCTGGCACGCGCATACTCGCAGAACAACAATCCAGCCCAGGCTCTCGCGACCGCAAAACGGGCGGTCGCCCTAAAACCAGATTATGCTGAAGCTATTCTGCTTGTCGGTGAGCTCAATCTTCGCGCCGGCGACGCTCAGTCCGTCGCGGCTGCCATGGAGGACCTGTTGAAGAAGCGTCCCAACCTCGCGTCGGCCCAATTACTCTTGGCCGGGGCCTACCAATCTTTAGGACGCTTGGACGACTCCGCCACAGTCATTCGGGAGCAAATCAAAGCCTCACCGCAGGTTACGGACGGCTATTTTCGCCTGGGGCTGATCCTGCGCCAACAGAATAAAGCTGACGAGGCGCGCAAAGCATTTGAGAAAGCTCTGGAATTGTCGCCGGGCAACCTGCCGTCGATCGATCAACTCGTCGAGTTGGACATAGCAAAAAAGGACTTTGAGGGCGCCATGCAAACGATCCGACCGGAACTTCAGAAGACACCAGCGTCCGCCGGCGCGCATTTTTTGGAAGGGAAAATTTATGCCGCCCAGGGTGAATTGGATCGGGCCGAGGCTGCGCTTGTCAAGGCACTCGAGCTCAATCCCAATTTTTCCAGTGCATATGAGTTATTGATTTCATCCTACGTCGCGGCCAACAAACTTCCGGAGGCAGTTAAGGAGCTGCAAGCGTTCTTGTCCAAGAGTCCTAACAATCCAAGGGCTCTCATGACCCTGGGAGTGATTTACGACAAAATGAAAGATTATCCCGAGGCGCGCGATGCCTATGAAAAGGTTCTTTCGACGAGCCCCGAGAACGCCGAAGCGATGAATAACCTGGCCTACTTGTACTCGGAGAAACTCAACCAGCTGGACAAAGCTTACGAACTTGCGCGTAAGGCGCGGGCGCTGCAACCGGCCAGCCCGTCGATCACTGACACATTGGGCTGGACCCTCTACAAACGGGGTCAATACCAGGAAGCGCTTACGCTGCTCCGGGAAAGCGCCGGGAAACTTCCAGATAATCCCGAGGCCCAATTCCACTTGGGAATGACCAGTTACATGATGGGTGAGGCAGAGGCAGCCCGGGCAGCTTTGCACCGGGCTGCCAATGCCACCTCGGATTTCCCCGGCAAACAGGAAGCTCAACGTCGGCTTGCGCTATTGGGAGATGGCGCGGGTAAATCGGCTGAGCTATCGATCGAAGAACTAGAGGCGCTGTTGAAACAGCAGCCCAACGATATCATCGCGCGGATGCGCCTGGGCGAGGCCTATGAAAAACAAGGAGCGTTTGCCAAAGCGAGCGCCGCTTATGAAGAGGCGCTTAAGGTAAATCCGAAGCTGCTTTCCGCCGCGATTAAACCAGCGCAGCTCAATGCCGGGCCGTTGCGCAACAAAGAGAAAGCGCTCGACTTCGCGAAAAAGGCAAGAGACCTTGCGCCCACTGATCCGCGCGTGGCCGGCATCCTTGGAGGCATCGCCTATCAAACGGGCAATTTCAGTTGGGCTTATAGCCTTCTCCAGGAAAGTACCCGTCAGGTAAGCGATGACGCCGCCATCCTTCGCGATTACGCCTGGGCAGCCTACAGCCTGGGCAAAGTAAGCGAAGCCCAGCAAATCATGCAACGTGTCCTGAAAACAGCACCGGATTTCCCCAACTCAGAGGAGACAAAATCGTTCCTCGCGATCACGGCATTGGATCAAAACCCGCAAAATCTTTCGGCGGCTGAACCAGACGTGCAGAAAATCCTTAAGGCGGATCCCAATTATGTGCCCGCTCTGATGGCGCAGGGCGATCTGCAAATGCACCATGGCGATTTAAAAGCGGCGACCGCCATCTACACTGATGTCTTGCGCCGTTACCCGGATTTTGCGCCGGCGCAAAAGCGGCTGGCATCGGTGTACGCGGAAGATCCCAGCACCTTGCCCAAAGCATATGAGCTGGCGATGAAAGCTCGAAAGACTCTCTCAGATGACCCGGAGCTCACCCAAATCCTGGGCGAAATTAGTTACAAGAGAAAGGATTTTGCTTACGCGATTCAGTTGTTCCGGGAAAGCGGCAAACGCAAGGCGTTGGACTCCAGGTCGCTCTATTATCTCGGCATGTCTCAATGGCAAGCCACGCAAAAGACCCAAGGCCGCGAATCTCTGGAACGCGCTTTGGGCGCCGGACTCCCAGAGCCTTTGGCGACAGAGGCGAAGCGCGTGCTGGCAGAATCGAAAGCGAAATGATTGACGCTTCGACAGGGCCCCGGCATCATTGGCCGAGGTTGGCCACGCCATTACAGCGAAACGCCCAGTTAGGATGTGCTCTGAACGGACCAGCAATCAACCGCGCCCAGAGCGCTCGCTGGGGAGTTCGAAACAAGAATTCTCCACCATTGGATTTCACGCTCAGAGCGTCGGAATCGCTAACTCTGGAAGGTCTGCCTGTATTCGATTGATAATTAGGCACTTAGATGATTTGTCTAGAATCAAGCGTCGGGAATCCTTACGTTTTTGCAGCGGCGCGACCCGCACAGTCCTGGGAAATGTGCATTTTAAAGCGCTGATAAACAACGATTTACGGATCTCATCTTCAAGTTGGCATCCCGTGTGCTTATATCTGTTGGCGGAGTTAGTCAAGCCATAAGGAAACACAATGAAAAACATATTAAAAAGAATTCTAGCGATAGCAGCTGTGATCTCTGCCGGGTCGGTATATGCCGTCCCCACGCTCACCATATTTGATGGAACCACTACCATTACGGTCCTGGACAACGGAGCAGGCGACTCGAATCCGCTTCCTGGAGTGGTCACTTGGATTGGTGCCATCGGATTATGGAATATCAATGTCGATAGTGGTTTCACAAAGCCGGCTGTTGGCGGTGTGACTAACCCGCACATGGACCTTTCCTTTTCAGCCAACTCCATCGCTGCAGGGAACCTCACCTTATTTTTTTCAGATAGTGGCTTTAATGCATCCGGTACAGGCGTGGATAACATCGGCGGCACCCAGGATAACGGTTCGGTAACCGACTGCATTCAATTGAACGGGCAGAATGTGTTGGTCATTGGTCCACTTAAGGGTAGCCCGTTTTCTGGCACCGCAATGGGTAACATAACCTTAGTACCTA
>WNFB01007051.1_pt1 | contig 11500 bp, 6 predicted proteins | sample 5400501 | NCBI WGS metagenome assembly WNFB01 (sample SAMN13153341, study PRJNA577476) | soil metagenome | isolation source: 200 cm saprolite under Douglas fir tree site 2 hole 1 | place: USA:California | collected 2015-04-18 | reverse complement strand
TCTCAAGATCTGCTGGCTCACGGAACGCTGTGTGGCCCCTCCAGAAGAAATGACTGGTGGGAGCGCCCTGCGCCCATGGCTCGAAACTTCGCGTGCGGCTACACCTACCACGTCGAACTGCATCTCTGACCGCCGCAACCGCTACGAGAGCGGATACACGGCGACTAGGGATGCGGGGCCCGCACGTCTAGAATCAGATTGAGATTGGGGCAAGAACCGGGGGAAACGGTTCTCTAGTGTGGCGTTACAGACAGAAGGAAGTGACACGCAGAAATAAGGGCGAATACTGTATGAAAGAACGTAAATTCCTTCCGAATGTGCCGCTCACTTGCGAAGCAATCCACTAGTGCCCCAAACGCTTTCTAAACTGACTCCGTGGCCTACGATCGCCGACCAATGTGCAGGCAAGTTGGTTTCTCGTCAAGAACCATTTTTCGGGAGTATTCATGTGGAAGTACGCATAGTTCTTTGGTACTACGTCTTGCTTTCAAGTATGAGTACATTGTGACTCGCGCGGCTCGTCAAGATCTAGTTTCTCGAGGAAATGCCCCAATCGGCTTCCTGCGCCGGAAGCAAATTGGACCTACTGTCTTTTCCACGCCCGGGTCTACTGGTCTCAGTCACGGGCATCTTGGAGATTGCTGAGGCTGTCGGCTTGCTGTCCTAGGCCACTCGGCCATGGGCCGTTTGGGTCATTATGGCCATTAACGTGGCGCAACCCACCCAGTACTTCGGAACAGCTGTTCCAATCCCGTACTCGAAGCCAGTTGCCAAGGACCGAACTTGGCCGTAGTTATTGGACCAGGGCGGTACGAAAATGACTGTTTGGGTGAGCCACGCTGTGTATGTCGTGGGGCTCGCCGGAGTGATCATCTACAGGCTCATCCGCATCTACTGTCGCATCAACCGAGTGTTCGAGAGCTCCAAGCCAACTCTAGCGCAAGTCTCTGGTGACCCCAACTATCTTTGGGCCGAGTATGACCTCGGCATCCTACGGAAGCTGCTTGCCCTGACCCGACTCCTTGGGACCCGACGGACGATTCTCGCCGTGGCTCGCGACGAAGGCTGCGAAAGATGCAACCGTTGGAAAGGGATTGAACACAGGTCCCGCCGCGGCACATACGAAGATCGTTCGCCGCCGGGCGATACAGTGCACAAGCGGCGCTTCACGGATGACCCCGAACTGCTGATATCGCTACGGCGAGGGCATTCGATCCCGCGGAAAGCAGCCTGACCTGAGCAGTCATCCGGACAGTTGGTCGCGAGAGTTGTAAATCATGCGACACACCAAGCCCCCTATTCATGACTACTTGATTCGCGCACGACGGCACTTACCGCAGGTTCCCTTATTTCCCGAAGCGCCGTTGCCGCTGCTGGTAGCTTCGAATCGCACGAAGGAAGTCCAGCCTCCGGAACGCGGGCCAGTAGGCGTCGCAGAAATAGTACTCACTGTAAGCGCTTTGCCACAGCATGAACCCAGACAGGCGAACCTCGCCGCTGGTGCGGATGATCAGGTCCGGGTCAGGACAATCGTACGTGTAGAGGTATTTCTCCACGGCGTCAGGGGACAGCCCACCCAGGATCTCCTGCGGTGACTCCCGTCGCTCAAAGCGCTCCTGCAGGTAGCCTTTGACGGCATCGACGATTTCCTGTCGGCCGCCATAGCCGACACCAACATTGAGGAGCATCTGGGTGTGGTGTCGCGTCGCTGCTTCTGCGCTCTGCAGGGCCCGCAACGCGGACACAGGGAGCAGTTCGAGCTTGCCAATCGGCCGGATATGAATGCCCAACTGTTCCATCCACCCCGTGCTCACCCACTCGCCCATCTTGCTCTCGATAATGTCGAGGACCGCCCCGACCTCATCCGAGTTGCGGCTGAAATTCTCCGTTGAGAGCCACCACAGTGTGACCCGGGGAATCCTCAGCTCGGCACACCAAGCCAGGACTTCCTCGGCCTTGGCTGCGCCCAGGGCGTACCCAGTTGAGTTCGAAAGCCCCGCCTCGCGTGCGTACCGCCGATGGCCATCTTGAATCAGTCCAAGATGCTTGGGCCGTGAGTGTCGAAGGACATCGGCCAGAAGCCGACGCTCGTAGAGCCGGTAGAGCAACGCTTTCAGCATGTGGTAGATCCTGTCGCGTTGGACCCGTGAGTCGCAAACGAGCCGGGTGACACTCGCATCGGGCCACACCGTTCGACCAAGAGTCCCACAACGTTACTCTTAGTGACGTTATTTTACAGGTTGTTCCTGGCGGCAACAACAATGGAACTTGTGTGTCAGCAGGCCCCGATAGGAGGCAATGGAACACATGGGCTGGAGTGATAGCGGATCGCCTTGTAGGATCCCGGTCGTAGGTTCTTGATTGCAAAGCGGGCCAACATTTTGGCGAGGGACAGTCTTTTTATTACCAAATGAGAACAAAACCGTGAACTGGCATTACCCTGCTCATAGCTTTACCTGTAACAATCTGTGATGACAGTGAATTCCGCCTTCACTGAGGGGCAGTCCCGACAAGACCCGCGGAGACTGGGTTGAGCCTGCTGGGATATCTGCGATGCCTCGATTGATCATCGAATGCTCGGGCCAGCCACGACGTGTCTTCGAATTGCCCGAAGATCGAGCCGTTCGTGTGGGTCGTACAGACTCGAATAATCTCGTGTTGAGCGACCCGAGCGTCTCCCGCCATCACGCCATGTTAATTCCCTTTGCCGGGCACTGGGAGATATCTGACCAGGCCAGTGCGAATGGTGTGCGTGTGAATGGCGCTCTCGTGGAGCGCGCGATCCTTAGGAAGAATGACGAAGTCATCCTCGGCGTATACTCGCTGCGCTTCGAGCAGTTCGACCAGCCAGACCTGCTCACCAAAGCGTCGGTCCAGTTGCCCGTTCGGCTTGCACAGACCCTGTACCAAGCTGCCCAGGGCGAAACTTTTGTGAAACCGGTTCCCCCTTCGACCTCCGCGCCAGCCACAGGCGACCAACGCACCGATCACGCGCAGCGGGTTCGTTTCCTAGAGCACGAATATCGTTTGCTATCACTGCTGTATCGGGTTGGCCGCGCCCTGGATGAGCTGGACACCGTCGAAGATGTCACGCGCCGAGTTCTCGAGATTGCCCTTGAAATCGAGGGGGTGGAGCGGGGTTACACCATGCTTCTGGAGGAGACCCCCGTCCGAGCCGCAGACCTCAGCAAGCGTCAATACGCTTTCCTGCCGGCCATCATCCGCTACCGGACCCAACCCGGAGCTGGTCCCCAACCTCAATTGATCCTTTCGCAGAGTGTCATCCGGGAGGTGATGGAGGGAGGCGTGCCGCTGTTGGTCACGGACGCGCGCACGGATGAGCGTTTCATCGATAGCAAGAGCATCGTATCTTCGGGAATTCAGTCAGCGATGTGTGCGCCGCTTCGCACCCGCGACCGCCTGTTTGGCCTTCTCTACGTGGATAACCTTTCCAAAGCGGGAATCTTCTCTCCTTACGACATGAGCGTATTCGCAGTGATTGCCACGCAGGCGGGCCTTGCCATCGACCGCGCACAGGCCCGCACGGAGGTGGCCCGTCAAGTCCTGCAACGGAGCGCGTTAGAACGATTCCTTTCCCCGAGTATTGCCCGGAAGATCATGACGGAGGCGGCGGACCTTTGCTTGGGAGGCGAGAATCAGACCGTCACAATCTTGTTCACCGATCTTCGGGGATTCACCTCTCTGGCCGAAACCATTCCGCCTGAAGAGGTCGTAGAGATTCTCAATCGATATTTCGAAGCCATGACCGAGTTGGTTTTCGCCCACGGGGGCACCCTCGACAAGTACCTGGGCGATGGTCTGATGTGCTTGTTCGGCGCGCCGTTCACGGGAGAACTGGATGCGCTGGCCGCAACGCGCACCGCCGTCGAAATGCAGATCCGCTTGGCGGAGCTGAATCGAACCTCATCGCGCCCGCCGTTGCGCATGGGCATCGGGATCCATACGGGGGCGGCAGTTGTCGGCTTCCTTGGCACAACGCGGCGTATGGACTATACGGCGGTCGGCGATGCCGTAAACGTCGCCGCCCGACTAACCTCCCAGGCGGGGGCCGATCAAATCGTCATTTCTGATGCAACGTACGCACAAATCGCTAGTCAGATCCCAGGACGCCGGCTTCCTCCGATGAAAGTGAAGGGCCGCGTGAGTCCTGTCAACGTGTACGAAGTCGCCTGGCAAGAATCGACGATTCACAATGGCGGCGTCCAAACGCCATTCGTCCCCGACGCAAAAGGTTGATCCGGCCAACGCGATCAAATCCACGCACGCTAGTTCAAATCCGTACTCGTTTGGACACGCGGGGGTGTTTCTTAAGACGCAGAGCAATCCTGCCTTTTCCCAGGTCGCTTATCCTCTAATTTACTGCCCAAAGTGGTTACTGCACAGGGAAAGAGATTCTGCTCGGGAGGTGGCATGGTACGGAAGACCTCGAAGCTTGCCATAGTGTTGTTCACTCCTTTACTCCTGCTGGCCGCGCAAGTGTGCAGCCAGAGCGTCGGCGGAGGAATTGTGGGTCGGGTTATTGATGAACGCGGGGACAGTATCCATGCCGCGTTAGTTCAAATCGTTAACACTTCAACGAACCAGATTCGTGCAGTCAGCACGGACTCTGAAGGCCGTTATGACGCGCGCGAACTCCCTCCTGGCTCCTACGATGTCACCATCTCGAAGGGAGGCTTTGACATCGCGAAAATTGCCAACGTCCGGGTTGGCGTTAACCTGATCGCGCACCTGACAAATGTCACGTTGACGGTAGCGCCGGTGGGGCAAGAGCTCGTCGAAGTGAAGGAGATCGAATTCGGGATGGTGGAACTCGACTCTCCCACTCTCAGCACTGCTTTTACGATGAGGGAAATCCGCGAGCTACCAAACCTCACAAGGGACCCCAACAACCTGGCGCTGCTTGCCCCTGGGGTCCTCAGCGTGCGCACCTTCAGCTTTGCCAGTACGCTCGTTCCCTTCGCTGTGAACGGGTCCCGCGGCCGTGACAACAACTTTATCATCGATAGCGTGGATAACAACGAGCCGCTCTTTGGCGGAGCGGCCACGCAGTTCACCAACACGGATGCTTTCGCAGACTATCGAATTCTGACCAGCCAGTCCAAAGCCGAATTCGGGCGCAATTCTGGCGGCGTGGTGAACCTCATCACCCAACGCGAAATGAATGATTGGCACGGCAGCGCTTTCTGGCTTGCCCAGCGCGACTCGCTCAACGCGACGAATCTGGTAGAGCGCGTAACCGGGTTGCACAGTCCGGCGCCATTGAATGAGAACGTGCTCGGGACCACCGTGGGCGGGCCCATCAAACACGATTCCACTTGGTTTTTCGCTTCGTACCAATGGGATGGCGCCCGTAATGACCTGTCATCACTTTATCCGTTGGCGGCGACACTTCCCACCCTAAACGGTCTAAATGCCCTCTCCAAAATGCCCCTGACGCCAACGCTGAACGCGCTGTTGAGCAATCCGACGGTAAGCAGACTGCCGCTAACAAATTCTCCCTGCGTCAGTTTCATCGCGGGCCTCCCCGCCAGCAACCCGTGTACAGTCAGCGGTCCGCCTAACAACGGAATTCTGGTTGGCGGGACCCCGGTCGAGTTTGGGACTTATTTGGCCCCAGAAACCGGCGCCTTTGAAGTGAAGGATCATCAAGCTACGATCCGCGTGGATCGACGCCTGACCCAGAGAGACGATCTCTCCGCCCGTTACATGTTCGATGACCTCAAGACCCCGCTCTCGGCAGGGGCAATGCCAATCGAAGTTGGTTTCTTTGATCCGGGACTCTTGCCGGATTGGCGTAACCAGCTTGCGGAGCGCGTCCAGAATGCCGGCGTTTTTTGGACGCACGCATGGCCAATGGCCCTCCACGAACTCCGCGTTTCGGGCACGCGCATTTCCTCACAATCCGGGGCACTGAACGTGGCCGAAAGCGAACGGGAAACGATTCCGTCGGTCCTGGTTTCTGACACTTTCGCCACGAACATGGCGTCAACAGGAACTCCTGCCGGTACGTCGGCCTTCCTCTCCGCCTTTTCTGCAGCGGGGAAACAGTTCACGTTGGGACGGGACACGAGGCCTGCGCGAATTAACAGCAACCTTGTTCAAGTGCAGGATAATATTTCGGTTGCTCGGAACCGTCACAGTCTAAAATTGGGGGTCAACCTCGTCCGCACGCTCAGCAACATCCGAGACAATCCCTCAGATCTCGGACAGTATTTTTATCTTGCGAGCTCGGCCTCTGGTTTCCAGAATTTTGCCAGTAACTCGCCTGGATTTGGTCTCCAACAGTTTACAAACTTTGGCGGCCGGGGCGGGGAAGCGCTGGCCTTGCGCCAATTCAGCCAACATTATTTCATTGAGGATGACCTTCGTGTCACGCGCGCCTTAACATTGAACGTCGGACTGCGTTATGAGAATTTCGGCCAGCCGATCAACCGCATCGCCGATCTGAATCCCAACTTCGGTCAGAAACTCAACCGTGACAATTTCGATTTCGGTCCTCGACTGGGCTTCGCCCTTGGACTGGGGCCCAACACCGTTGTGCGCGGCGGATACGGCCTCTACCACAATTCTCCAGTCTTCAACTTGGCATTGTTGGCGTGGCAGAGTGGCCCTGGTTCGCCGTTTGTAGTGGGGGCACCCACAAATGTTTATCCCCAGCCACCGTTTAACCCGGCGGACGTTCTCCAGCCCCTCACTGATTGTGATTCCCAGAGCCCTGCGCCTGGTACAGCCGGTCCGACCTTTCTGGACTGCAGTAGCCAAGACTCCCTCGCGCGGGATCTAGTTCAACCGCGTGTCCATGACTTTTCGCTTGGCATCCAGCGGCAGCTCGGCAACGATCTCCTGGTGGAGGTAGCCTACGTCGGGAACAGCGGCCAGCGACTGTACCAACGTGTAGACACTAACCCACATTCTGGATGGCAGATACAGACGCCGTGCACTTCTCCGCCCTGCGCCACGCTTCTGCCCCGACTGAATCCAAATCGCGGCGATATCACTCTCGTTTCCAGTAACGCTCGCTCGAACTACCACGGCTTGCAATTGGAAGCCACAAAGCGTTTCATTCATCCCAGCTTGTTTAGCGGATTGGCGTTCACGGCGGCCTATACTTGGAGCCATCTGATCGACAATGCCAGCGAGATCTTTGGTCCCGATGTCCGCCGCCTGCGCGATTTTCGGTTCCTGCGGCAGAACGCTGCGCCGGTCGAGGTCATCACTCCTTTTCCACAAGATCCGAACGACGTCACTCACGCCGAGCGCGGCAACTCGTCTTTTGATCGCCGCCACCGCGTGGCGCTGAGTTTCCTGTGGGCACTGCCGTCGCCATCCTCCGCAGTGTGGAAATCCACACTGGGTGGATGGGAGCTCAGCAGCATCTTCGCGGCCCAATCCGGACAGCCCTTCAGTCCTCTCAATAGTTTCGGCGCCTGCATGGACGCAAGCGGTGATGGCGTGCTGACGAATGATCGCCCGAGCATCGGGAACCCAAATGCCCCGATCAATACAATTGGTCTGGTGGCCGATCCCAACTGCGTGAGTGTTGAGCCCAGCGCGCTTTCTCCCACAGGTTACTTGGACCCTGCCCACAGTCCTATAGACCCGGCCACCGCCCATTTCGTCCAAGTGCCGCTTGGCGTGAAGCCCGGAACGGCGTTCCAAGCAGGAAGCGAATCTTTCCTAGCCGGCAGCGCAGGACGCAATATTCTAACCGGACCGGGAACCGTCAACCTGGACCTAGCCATTGTCAAGAATTTCAAATTGCGCGAGCGTCTCACGTTACAGTTGCGGATAGAAGCTTACGACATACTGAACCATGCCAACTCCAGTTACCTTCTGGGAAATCCGTACAGCACTCAGCTCCAGACTGTTCCGGCAATTGCATTCGGAACGGTGCAGCCCGCCGTCACGCCAGCCCGCGTCAGCGGCGCCATCCCGGAAAACTCTCTCGACGCCTTCGACCCAGCGACAGGAAGATCTTTGTTTCTGAGTCAAGCGTTCATGAATACGAGTAGCCGGCGACTTCAGTCCTCTTTGAAGTTCATCTTCTAGCCCGTGTGTTACTGGCACTTGCCCTTACGGAGCGAAGCCAGGAACTGCTAGGCTAGCATAACTACCCAATAAGGAAACGGGTTTACCGCTCGAAGTGGATGTCCACCGAGAACTCTGTCTTGACGGATTTTCCCTGTATGCGGGGCGGGTTGGTTTTCCACTCGTGTGAAGCAGACCCTGCAGCGTCGATGAATCCGTATGAGTCGGGTTTGCCTCGAGGCTTCACCCCGACCACGTTTCCTTCTTCATCCACGGTGACGGTCAACATGGCGGTGCCCTTTTGCTGGCTGGCCTGCCGCGCTCGGGCGGGAAACTCCGGCCAAGTAAATTGTGTCCAGCGCACCTTTGGAGGGTCGAGCAGGCCGCAGGCGACGAGGTCGCCTGCCTTTAAGCTCGCGCTCAAGCCCACCGGGCTAGCTGGACACCCAATCGCCGGCAGCGGTGTGACCTCCCTAATTGCGGCCGGAATCGTCATGACAACATATTGGTGTGCTTCGCCCGCCTTTGATCCGTTTCCCTGAGCAATGTGCTGGAATTCTGGCAGCACGCTGGTCTTTAGTGAGTTGGCATCCTTCGCCGCGACCGCTTGGTTGAAGTGACCCACGGCCTCGCTAAAACGAGTGAGTTCAGCAGTCTCTGCGCTCGCCTTTATCTGCTTGGCATCAACATCCCTGATAGCGGCCGGAATCTGGTCTTCAGCATAGTTACGAGCATCTGCGGCCAGCGGCCCGTTGGCCTCGGCCATAGCGCGGAATTGAGCTTGTAAGTCGCGGAGTTGCTGCAAGGCTGCCTCATCGGCGCGCTGCTGTGCTTGCCGGAACTCGGCCGAAAGCTGAGCCAGTTTGGCTCGATCGGCCATCGCAAGCCCCTCCTTCCGTTCAAGCTGCTGGTCGTGCTCTTGGGCGTTGGTGTTCGCCTGTGCCTGACTGGCAAGGCGCGGCGCGGCTTTGCGGGAGGGAATCAACTCGTCAATGTAGCGTTGCGCGTCCGCCTTGCGGCGTCCCCCTTCAGGGAGTTGGAGAATCTGTTGAAACATTTTCTCGGCTCGATCCAAGTGATTCTGGGTGTATTGCTTGGTTCCCGCGTTCCAGAGTTCTCCCTCCTTCCGAGCGACTTCGCGGATATCAGAATTCTGCTCCTCAAGGGTAAATTTTCTCCGCAGATCTTGAATAAGCGGTTGCAAAGGCCCCTGAAGCTTTTCCGCCTCGTCCAGTCTCGCTTGTGCGCTCTTGTAGTCGCTTCGGTCAGCAGCCTCGTGGGCCCGGTCGATTAGTTCGCGCTGTCGCTCCTCGACCGAAAGCCCGGCCGCCGGGAGAGAAATTGGTGCGGTGGGCCCGCTCGCGGGCCCATTAGCCTGGCCCGAAGGCATGCCTGATTGGCGAAATCCCAGTTTCCGGTACAGGCCGAACCCAATGCCGAATGCCAGGGTGATCGCTAACAGCCCGTAGGCCCCAACGCGCTTTCGGGTCGAGGAATCTCTTAAACTGGTTGGAGCACGCCGCAGCGTTTCAGGCGCTTTGCCGATTTTGGGGTCCTCGTGGAGGATGCGAGTCGTCTGCCAGACGGGCTGATCGGCCGGAGGCTTGGCGGCGACCTCCGCGATCGCCTTCCTCCCTTGCGAAGACGTCTGCATGTTCGATGCTGTTTCGACGGCGTATTCGCGCTCGGCATCTTGCCCGCGCCCCCGAACTGTATTACCGCCCTCGACCGTACCTTGGCCCCATTCCTGCCGTTCGGTGCGCTCGATTTCATTCAGAATTTGTTCCAGAACTAGCCGGGCAGAGCCATAGCCGAGCCTCGGGCAGTTTGTCGTCCCGCATGCTTTCATGGCTGCGGAGAACAAGTTTCTCGACGGCCTCATGCTGCATCTTCTCCCAGATCGGTTCGAGCTCCGACACGAGCCCGGCCATGGTTTGAAACCTTTCGGCCTCGTCCTTGTACAGTATCTTTTGCAGGACAGTTTGCAGCCCGGGGGGGCATTCGGGAGCGTATTTTCCAATCGGCGCAGGCTCGTCGCTGATGATGCTGAGAAGGAGGGCTGCATGGTTTTGACCCGTGAAGGGCTTTTGATAACTCAGGAGTTCGTAGAACGTGACGCCGACCGACCAAATGTCGGAGCGCTCATTCGCGTGCCCGCCGCGAAGTTGTTGTGGGGACATGTAAGCAAGAGTGCCTAGAAGCGTGCCCGTCTGCGTCTTGGACGTATCCACCAACCGCGCGACTCCGAAATCCACGACCTTAACCTGGCCTTCTTTGGTAACCATGATGTTGCCAGGCTTGATGTCGCGATGCACGATGCCCCGGCGGTGCGCATAGTCCAGCGCATGACATGTCTGCACGATGTAATCGAGCTTCTGTGCCAAAAGGAGTGGTAGGCGCTGCGAAATGATCTGCTCCAGGCTGTTGCCGTCGACCCACTCCATGGCGATGAAGGGAGTGCCGCCCTCCTCCCCCATTTCGTAGATAGTGATCACGTTGGGATGCTGGAGGCTGCCGGCAGCTTGCGCTTCGCGATAGAAGCGTTGGAGGAGATCGGGATCCTGAGCGAGCCCCGCGGTGATCGTCTTCAAGGCCACCACGCGCCCAATCAGCGGATCGCGAGCCTTGAACACCACACCCATGGCTCCGCGCCCGAGCTCCCGGATAATCTCGTAGCGCCCCAGTTTCTTCAGCGTGCTACTTTTCCCGGTCATCTTCGTCGGGCACAGGAGGAGCGCTCGCAAAGGGCGAGCGAACCGTCGCTGCGAATTGGCCCAGGGTGGTTCGAGAGGGGGCAGCTCAACGCGCGCCCCAACTCGATCACTGGATTGCGGTGGTCTCGCCTGACTCCAGGGAAACGGTTCTCCTGAGATCAATTTTACCGGGCGCGTGGTCGGTACGGGCCAGCCAACTGAACCAGAGTTGCCGGGTCGTTACCCCTGGCCGGAGCGAGTAAAGCTGTGGAATGTCGGTGGAATAAAAAAGCCTGAACAATATGGCATATCAAAATACATAAGTCTGTCGAAGAAATAGGTTCGGAACCAGATTTGCTAGCAGTTGACTTGCCCAACCGAATTGGATTCTGAATTGGCCGGGGGTATAAACGCAGGCCCTCGGTCCGCCTACAGCAAATCTTAAGCCAAGCTACAGCATTTACCCGATGGACTACTCCAGGGTATTACTTTAACCTTGTCCCACAAACAAGATCAGCGCCGCCTCCGCCTATCGTTTGCCACTGCTCCCACAACCCGGAGGCGCGCCGGCCTTATACCAAGCGTAGGAAGGGTGACGGAACGGAGCCTGAGCGAGAAAATCTGAAAGTGGAGAATTCAATGATGCCGACTCTAGAAATGACTGACGCAAGCAAGACCCGCACTGGCCCGGTCGTAGGCGTTCCCGATGGGTGCCAAGTCCTGATTATCTGTGACGATTCGAACGCGGAACAACTGAA
>WNFB01005318.1_pt1 | contig 11505 bp, 7 predicted proteins | sample 5400501 | NCBI WGS metagenome assembly WNFB01 (sample SAMN13153341, study PRJNA577476) | soil metagenome | isolation source: 200 cm saprolite under Douglas fir tree site 2 hole 1 | place: USA:California | collected 2015-04-18 | reverse complement strand
CGAGCGTCCATGCATGTCAGGATCGCCAGATGTCGCATCGGTTCGATGATGCGAGCTGCGCTCCCTAGGTAGTGGAGCTTCGAGTTCATGAGGACCTGATCGATGGCATCCACAGCAAGCGAATCTACACCGAGGCGCTCCTCGTGATTGACCAACACAGGGTCGGATTTGGCGGAGCTAACGGTGGAGTCGGTCAACGAACCCGCGAAAATTGACAGGCCATTTTGGACAGGCTACCCGGTGGACCTTGCCCGACCCTTGCGGATTAGTCAGGCAAGGTCGCTATCAAGTCTGAAAGCGAAACGACGCTGACAGACGCTGGCGGACGGCCCCAAGGGCAAATGGCATTCAGAGGTCACGGATATAAGCCCGGGCCTTGATGCTGATAAGTGCTCATTAGCGAGATCAACCGGCCCTCGCGCGCGCGTCATCATTAATGGGCTGGCCACACTGCGGTGGCTATCGATAATGGCTTGCTATCGGCAACCCGGCTCGATGGGCTGCGCGCGCGTCCTCATACGTCCAGATTCAGCACATCAGATTCCGTTGGAACCGCAGGGGTTGGACTGCTAGGGACAAGCCTTCGTACTTGAGCGAAGCATCGTTCGTGTAGCGGTACATCGACTTCTAGACAGAGGTCCGCTAAACGAGCTGGGCGGTTCGTGGACGACACCTACACCGGCGATTAAGCCGGTCACGCATCATTTAGACAGGACTGCAACCGTCGGGCACACTAAGCTACGTGGCTGATCCCAGCATAAGCGACGGTGAGCCGTGGTGGCGCCAGCACAAGCTCCTAGTGTTGAGCATCGCCCTCGCGGGGATCGTTCTTCTGATCTACGGGGTGGCTGCGGCCACCGTGCTTCCGGTCTGGATCGTTTCCCACGATGCTGGAAACGTCAACGAGACAGACCGCCTCTCGGCCATCGTCAACACCCGCAGCGCCCTGCTCGGAGTCCTGGGCCCGCTGGTCGTCACGATCGGCGGAGTGGTGGCCCTGCTCAACTACCTCGAGACCAGTGCCCACAATCGGCGCACATACAAGCTAGCCCAACTAGGCCAGTTGACTGATGGCTTCACTAAGGCTATCGACCAGCTTGGCCAGGACGACAAACTGGACATTAAGCTCGGAGCCATCTACGCGCTAGGGCGGATCGCGAAAGAATCAGATGACCTCCATCCCTCGATCATGGAGATTTTGACCGCCTGCCTTCGAGAACACGGACGTCTCAATCGAGAGACTCCGGGAACCGCCCAAATGGACCAGGTGCCCATCCCCACGCGCGATGGTCCAGAAGCGCTGGCCGCAATGGGCGCGGCGCAGTCGCCACTGCGAGCCGATCTCCAGGCCATTTGTGGTGTCATTGGGCGTCGCGACGTGAGCCACGATCGGAAGGGCTTCAGACTGGACCTACGCGGTGTCCAACTCGATGAGGTCGACTTCGGTGGTGCACAACTCCAAAGGGCCGACTTCAGGAGCGCCAATCTCCGCGGTGCCAACTTTAAGAAGGCCAGACTGCAGGGGGCCTGGTTTCACATGGCCTTGCTCGAGGGCGCTAATTTTTGGGGAGCCGATCTTGAAGACGCCGCTTATGCAGACTATGTCTACGGTGATGCTCGAGGTCTGACTTGGAGGCAGTTGGAGTTCGCTGAGAACGTCGACCCGGAGAAGGTTCCCGATTACCTTCAGAAGACGCCCCCGCGTTCAGTCTGACCTCGCGGAAGCACTTCGGGAACCAACTGGCCGGGACGACCTGACATAGGCGTGGTTGAGGCAACGCGCTGCCCGCGATAAAGTCGTTAGCCCTCTACTATCTGTGATCCGCATGAAAGAGAATCGCTCGTCGTCTCCGTGCAGTAAGGGCGTTGGCCACAATGAAATGGAGTGCCGTTGCTTTCGATAATCAGAAGTTCTGCCTATCCGGTTAGCTCCGCTACGATCTTGGCATGCCGCGGCCGAGCTTCCCGAGGACGATCGTCGAGTTCCAGCGCCGGTTTGCAGATGAGGCGGCTTGTCGCGACTATCTCTTTGCCTGCCGATGGCCGGACGGGTTCAGGTGTCCGGCGTGCGGTTTCGAGCACGCCTACGAGCTGCCGAAGCGGTTCCTGTGGCAATGCTCAAGATGCCACCACCAGGTCTCCCTTACTGCCGGGACCGTCCTTCACAAGACGAGGACGCCGATCCATCTGTGGTTCTGGGCCGCCTACCTGACGAGCACCGGGACGCCGGGGATCTCGGCTCTCCAGCTGCAGCGCCAACTTGGGCTGAAGTGGTACGAGACAGCCTGGATGCTGCTCCACAAGCTCCGACGTGCCATGGTGGCGCCTGAGCGGTCGCCCCTCACCGGGGAGATCGAGGTCGACGACGCGTACATAGGCGGCACCGATTCCGGCCGACGCCGCGGTCGAGATGCTTTCGGCGCCGCCACGATCGTGATCGTGGCTGTGGAGGTCCGCGGGAACGGGTCCGGGCGGATCCGGATGGAGGCCGTGGACGACCTCTCGGCGGACGCGCTCTGCGGCTTTGTCCAGGACAATGTGCTCGAGGGTGCGACCGTGAGAACCGATGCCTGGCAGGGTTTCAAACGGCTCGCTCGACTCGGCTACGAACACCAGACCACAAGCCTCCGAGCGGAGGGCATGGTTGGCAGGGACGCCGCTCGGGCGCTCCCGCGTGTCCACAGGGTGATCAGCAACTTCAAGACATGGCTGCGCGGGACATATCGAGGCGTCTCGGACCACCAGATGCAGGTCTACCTCGACGAGTTCGTCTTCCGTTTCAACCGCCGGCGCACGCCCATGGCTGCCTTTCAGACCCTGCTCGGCCTCGGCAGCCGTCTAGCCCCAACCACCTATGAGGAGGTCATAGACCCAAGCCTGGCCTTGCGGAGCTAACCGGATAGGCAGAATCAGAAGTTATCGGAAGTGTCCTGGCTCACGCAGGCTGGCATGCCATACAGATAAGGGACGCGCGAGGAGCGGAACGCAAGAGGTCCAGAAGCCCGTCGGCGCTTGAGAGGCAGGACCCGTCACGGCGCTACCTCCGCTGAGCACCTCTTCTGTTCCCAGTGACGATGGCCGTCATCGGCTGGCCAGCCTTATGCTGGCGCCATTCGATGGCAGACCGGACCGGCAAACGGCGCGACTTCTGGTTCGCCTACGCGGCCTGGTTCGTGCTCAACGGCACTTGGTTCGTGATCAACATCATCTTGCCCGGGGGAATCGTCAAACTCTCGATGCCGGGCGTCGCTCTGACCGCCACCTGGCTGATCATCCTCCTCAATGTCGGTGTCCCGATCGCGCTCGCGTTCACCCGACCATTAGCGGCGGTGGGCACCATTACCGCCATTGGCACGCTGTTTGCATTTGTGGTCGCGGAGGGGGTGTTGTTCGTCGTGGGCGCACGCGTCGGGCAGCTGACCGGCGGGCCCAACTTCGAGGCCCTCGGCGACCCCGGGACCGGTTTGCTGTTCGTGGGGATCGGCCTCATCGGGTTCGTGATCTTCGCAGTGTTCGTCCTGCGCATTATCCACAGGCAGATTAGATGACGAGGCGATCGGAGCATGTATTACAGCGCCGCTACGGTCCGAACCCTTGTGGTTGACCAGTTGAGACCGATCCTTTTCGAGTTCGGTCCAGGCCGCGTCATACGCTTCGGAGGTCGCCATTACCAAGCGATGCGATGGTTGTCCCGCCTCGGAAGGGTTTGACCCTTCCCATCCCGCGCTTCGCCGGGTTCGCAAAGCCGCCGAAATTAATGCCCCAACTTCCGCCTCGCGATCGAGAGAGTTGGCTTAGCTGAAGGGAGACTCGACGCTGACTAGGGCCATAGTCCAAGGAATCCGCAACGCCGAACCGTAGCCGCTGGCCAGATGTGTCTACTCGCCGGTAGGCGGTCGCATTGGGTGCTGGGGTTGATTACGAGAATGGCTTGCTATCGATAGCTCAACCATAGCCCAGAAGCGTAGAGACCGGAACAAAGGCGATATGTGGAGTTGGGAAGAACGCTGGACCCAGGGCAACCTTCCGCGAACTTATGCGACTCCTATACGACAAGATCGGTAACGCGAAGTCTGCTCGGCGGCTCGAAAGATGCCGGCAGCCCGCCAAGCTTGGAAGCGTAGGCCCAGCGTCAAGACCCCTTGAGTGAGCGAAGGGACAATGTCGCCCTGAAAGACGATCCTCCCGACAAGCCGAAAGAAGCCGGATCCTCAAGCCCCGCGCTGTTACGGATTGGTGTCCAATCGTGGCTGCCGTGGCGGTGCTCGCTTTATTCGTTTGGGTCTTTCACGTGATGTCCTACTGCGGCTGATGGATATCGGGTCCACTAGATGATGGTGCTTGCGCCCGTCTCGTAGTCGAAACAACCGGAACCTCAATCGATCACTTGACAACTATCGATCGGGCGCGATAATCCACGCGACGGTGGCCCCGATGGGATTCGTTGAGCGCGGGCGACGACTTCGCGCCGGAGGCGATTGAGCAGGTGATCGACGCGTCGCGCGCCAAGACCGTGGACTGGCTCACGAACTAGCTAGGACGGGCGCCGGCATAGCGCCCGGGATCTCAGTTCCGGGTCGCTGAACAACGAGGAGCACTCCGATGAAGCCCCTTCCGGCGATGAAGATCGGACCGATTGGCCGTCTTTGGGCGCGCTGGTCGGAGTCGATAGACCGCAAGTGGGGCTGGCAACACGTGCCACCCTTACTGGGCGTCCTAACGCTCGAGGGCCTCCGGACTGTGCTTCGGCGCGACAACTTGTATGACACCGACGGACTGCCCGTCAAAGTGCCAGCGCTCGCCCCAACGGCGAATGCCCGGTGGCGCACGGCGCGCAGTGCAGACGGCACCTACAACGACCTCAGTTCCGCGACCATGGGTAGTGCTGGAGCCCGTTTCGGACGCAACGTCCCACTCGAGGAGACATCTGTCAGCCACGGCAACGTGCTCCGGCCAAATCCCCGTGAAGTCAGTCTCAAGCTGCTGACTCGGGAGAAATTCATTCCCGCCACGTCGCTCAATTTGCTCGCCGCCTGCTGGCTGCAGTTCATGGTTCACGACTGGCTTCAGCACGGGAAGAACCAGAGCGGCGATCCCTGGGTCGTCCCGCTCGCAGACGATGACCCTTGGCCCCATCACCCCATGCACATTTCACGTACGCGTCACGACCCAACGCGGCCCGAAGGTGTGCAGGCCTCACCGAGTTTCGCGAATACCGTGACGCATTGGTGGGATGGCTCTCAGATCTACGGCAGCGATGAGACGACCCAGATGAAAGTACGAAGCGGGGATGGAGGAAGGCTTCGCGTGGAGCCTGACGGGCTCCTACCGCTGGAGGCTGGCCTGCATCAGGACTCGACAGGCGTGACTGCGAATTACTGGGCGGGCCTCAGCTTGATGCACACACTCTTCACCCTGGAGCACAACTCCATATGCGACAGACTGCAGGCCGAGTACCCGGATTGGAGCGACGAGAGCCTCTTCGATCACGCTCGACTCGTCAACACGGCACTCATGGCCAAGATCCACACGGTCGAGTGGACTCCAGGAATCCTGAATCACCCCACTCTCAGGATCGCTATGAATGCAAATTGGTGGGGGCTTTGGGGAAAGTGGGTCAAGTTGCACCTGGGCCGGCTGAGCAAGGGCGCAACCTGGAGCGGCATCCCAGGATCGCCCCAGGACCACTTCGGCATTCCGTTTTCGATCACAGAGGACTTCATCGCGGTCTACCGGATGCACCCGCTCATTCCGGATGAATTCAATCTTCGCTCCCATAGCAACGACCACGGCATCCGCACGTGCTCCTTTCCGGATACGGCATTTCAACATACCCGGACGCTGATGGAGCAAATTCCGATGATCGACCTGCTCTACTCGTTCGGCACGATGAATCCCGGTGCGATCACATTGCATAACTTTCCGCGATTTCTGCAGCGCCTCGAGCGCGCCAACGGCACGTTTGTAGACCTGGCAGCAATCGACATATTGAGGAGCCGCGAACGGGGAGTTCCGCGCTACAACAGATTCCGCGAGCTCATGCACAAGAAGCCGATCGTGAGTTTCGAGGAACTGGCGACCGATCCAAAGGACGCACAACTGATCACGGAGGTCTACGAGGGCGACCTTGAGAGCGTCGACTTGACAGTTGGGCTTTTCGGCGAACCTTTGCCGAAGGGATTCGGCTTTAGCGACACGGCCTTCCGCATCTTCGCGTTGATGGCCTCGCGGCGTCTCAACAGTGATCGCTTCTTCACATCCGACTACCGGCCGGAGACGTACACCCCGGCAGGCATGCGTTGGGTCAACGACAACGGCTTTGGTGACGTCCTGAGGCGGCATTTCCCGGAATTAGGTCGAGCCCTGGCGGGGACACCCAACCCCTTCGCGCCCTGGCGGCGCAGCCACTGACACAGTGGTGCAGGATCCCGAGATTTGCTGAATCAGGACCCTTGGACGCCGTTGGCGACGCGACTCTGAACGACTTTCCCGAGATCCCTCGATTCGTGTCAACCGCGAAATGGTTCAGGGTTCGACTCCGTGAGTTAGCGCCGTCATGCGGTTGTGGATAGGGTTGTGGCGGGCGTGTCAACGGCGCGATGAGAACTCGGACTAGGCTAGCCCACCAGACGCGGGTTGTTCTCGCGGCCATCCTTGTCATCGGCGTTCTGACGACTGGCGCGATGCTCGGCGTGGGCTGGTACTTCTCGGCACAACTGCTGACTCCTAACCACCCTTCTCCCACTTACGACATCACCGTCCGAGCCGTCACCGCGACATCCGTCGAAATGGACAAGACGCCCGACACCAGCCGCCGAGGCACCTATGGCCTTGAGTGGAGCAGCGGGCATGCGATCGTCGGTGGCGTGATCGGCACTACGAATGGCAGCGTTACCCGGACTCTGGAACTCGCAACCGCCCCACTCCACGAGGGAGACCACGTCGTGCTCACGGCGCAGGTATATCGAGGCGATCTCCAGGAAGCATTCGGCATTCAGTCAGAGAACGTCCAAATACCGGATGAGCTCGGTGCAATGCCAGCGTGGTACGTGCCCGGCCGACTCGGCGATTTCGTGATCGTCGTTCACGGCTACAACGGGCCGCAGACGGACGGGCTTCGCATCGTGCCGGTGCTCGCGAAGCTTGGCTTGCCCGCTGTTCTGATTCGCTACCGAAACGACCTCGGCGCACCCGCTAGCGCGGACCGCCTGTTACACCTTGGCGACACCGAATGGCGGGACTGCGAGGCCGCAGTTGCATGGGCGCTTGGTCAGGGGGCGCAGCGCATCATCCTTGTTGGCATTTCCATGGGCGGCGCCGTGGTCCAAATGTTCATGCGCCGGTCAAGACTGGCTGGGACCGTGGCCGGTGTAATCCTGGACTCGCCGGTGCTGGACTGGAACGCGGTCCTAGATTTCCAGGCCGCCCGGCGCAACCTGCCGGCCCTTCTCGTTTGGCCGACCGAGCAGGTCATCCGCTTTCGGATCGGATTCGATGTTAATGCCTACGATGAGGTCAGGAATGCGAGGTCTCTGCGCGCACCGACCCTGCTGTTTCAGGATGGCCAGGAAACCTTTGTGCCTCCCGACCGCGCGGCGAGCCTAGCCAGAGCCCGTCTAGACCTCGTCGAGTACCACTTCTTTCTCGAGGCGGGCCACACGGAGGAGTGGAATGTCGATCAGGCAGCATACGAATCGATCCTGACCTCGTTCCTGGTTCGGAAACTGAACCTCGCTGCCGTCTAGTTGTGGGCCTGCGCAGTCCGCATGTGCCTCAGCCTTATAAGGCCGCGGCGTCTGAGCCCGCCTGAACGCCAGCAGTCCCGAAGGGCGGCGATCTGGACTGCCCGGCCCTTTCTACGCTCTGCCGCTCCGCGCGCGGCGCGGCTCTATCTGACTCGGCATGGCGGTCGCCGGACTCGCGCTCGGGAGTTTTGCATACGTTTAATCGATGTTCACTAGGAGGCGTGGGCGGCTCCCGGGCAGTACTTCACCAATCCGCGATGCACGCCTAGAGTTACGACGATTGTGCGCATTCTTTACCTCGTGCGCCCTGCGCTGCTGATTATGCCCGGCTCCATTCTCCTCCTCGTGTACTACTCGCTCGACTATCCGTATCCCGATTCCGGCGCATTTCCGGCCCACGCCTGGAGCGCAGCCGGCACCGCCGCCGGTTGGCTGCTGCTGCTGGTGGCTCTGGTGCTGATCAGCGCGTCGCCGCTAACCACTTGGGTGGCCCTGTTCTCTGCCATTGCCGTTGGCGCCGTGGGCATCGACAGCGACGGCCAGGTTTCACGGGACCTTTCCACGTGGGTAGGTGTAATTGGCTCCTGCCTGGTATTTGTCGTCGTGGCTGGCCGCACTTTGGTCAACGCGTTTGGCCTGCGGCGCGCCCGTGTTTACTCATTCGTTGCATGCGCGATCGGCATCGGGGCGTTTGTGCTCAACAGCCTGTATCCAGAGAGTCCGATCTGGAATGGCCCGCCGAGCCTGCTCCTCGCAGCACTAGTCATAACCCCGGCACTGCTTCTCTTGAGGAGGCCGTACTTCTGGTCGAAGCAAACGGATGTCCTGACACAGAATCAAGCAGAGACGGCGCATACGACAGAGCAGTCGCCATTTGACTCCGGCCTTATCAAAAAAGGCGCCTTCGGCGAAGACGCGTCAGCGATCCCAGCTTCTATCGAGATCGAACCACGAGACCAGTTGACGCGCCAAGACCAGGCACGATTCGGCCCCCCCAAGAGCTTCTGGCTTGCGGGGTGTCCGTGGTGGGGTTGGGTGTACTTCTTTGCATTTGCCTGGTCTGTCAACGACATCGCCCAACCCCTGCGCCGTGTCGGCGCGAACAACTACGTGGCCTATGGGGGAGCGATTGTCGTATTGATTCTTCTAGGGGCCTCCATCGCCATCATCGGCCCGCGGATCTACATCGGACTGCAACCCTGGTTGGACGTCACGATAGGCGATTGGGAGCGACTCGATACCAAAGCTCTGACGCTGCAGAAGAGTGCCAAGGTTGACTCGCCGCCTGACGCGAACCTCGTACAGGCAGAAGCGCTCTACCGGCAGGCGCTCGACGTAGCGGAGGCGGGTGAGCGTCCGCTCCTGATTGCGATTGCCAGCAATAATCTCGCGAGCGTTTTTGCCCAGGAAGGTCGTATGCCAGAGGCGATTCGCCTGTTCGAGCGGGCGTTGCAGCTTCGAAAGGCTTACGCGGGCGAGAACAGCGAGGCGACGGTGAACAGCATCCAACGCCTGGAGGCGGCTCATCAGACTTGGCGTCAACAGATCATCCATCAGAAGAACGAGCCACCCGCTGACCTGAGCGGCTCGATGCCATAAGCGCGGCGAACGGAAACAGACAGCAACACAGAATTAGCTGTTGGCTTTTACCAAAGTCGGACTCCTCAGCAGCAACCGGCCTATTTCCACTTGCACAGGGTGCGCAGCTGTTGGTCCATGTAGTAGTTCATGTAGCTATCCGCTAGAGAGAAGGCGGCGAATCTGGACGGAGCACACGGACGGACGTGGTGTGTGGTGGCAATGGCGGACCGCTCCCCAGCCCGTTTCATCTTTGAGCTGAATTGGCGGAGATGCCGAGCGGCCCGCTTACTGTGCGGGATGGCCAACCGATCTGAGTACGACTCGGGCTGCCGAGTTGCCGCCACGGGGAAAGCCGGACCGCGCTTCAACGCCCTCGCACGCGCCCGTCCAAGGCTTCGAGAGTTCGGCCGCCGGCCAGGGTCAGCATGCTGCCAATAACCCTCTGCTGTTAGTAGCTAGTGGTCAAGGAGATAATCTCCCGCGCATAGGCGGCTGCACGTTGACTGGTGCTACAGCAACTCGCGGCGCCAGGCGAACGAATCGACCCGCCCGCGCACTGGATTGCTAACCGTGACCCACTCTCGGGGGACGGGTAATGGCTTCGGGAATCGAGATTGGCCGTCCTTTGATTCATTCGCTGACAGCCAAGATGACAGCCAAGCCGGCGGATGAAGACGGACGCAAGCGGACGATGGCGGATTGTTGCCCCTGATGAGTGAGCTTGCGCGGACGTCGGTGGACTGCTGCAGAGGCTAGCTGAAGTTCCCGCCCACATCTGGCACTAAGCCGCAGCCGCGATCAGAGCGTCCAGCCAAGGCTTGAGGTGCTCGAGTGCTGGAATGTGCTCGAAGCCACGGTCAGCGAATGGCACACCGAGATAGCGCTCGGCGGGTGTGTGCCAGCCGAGAGCGCCGCTGAGCCGGTGGAAGTTGTAGTAGTCGGCAAAGTGGTGCAGCGCGCTCTCGGCCTCTGCCAGGCTCGTGAACCGGCGCCGGTCAAGGACCTCGCTCTGGAGTACCTCCCAGAAGGCCTCGATCTTGCCGTTGGTCCAGGGCGTGGAGATCTGCGTGCGAATGTGCCGGATGCTTAAGTCGCGCAGGCGCTTTCCGAATCGGGTGAGTACGCCAGGCATCCAGACAACGAAGGGGTTGCCGTTGTCGCTCATGAGCTGAAGCGGCTTGCCACAAAGTTCGAAGCAATCCTCGAGCCAGCCAATGATGGGTGCCGCCTGCGAGTCGGTGTGGATTTGGAGCCCGATTAGGAAGCGCGAGTGGTCGTCGACCAAGCCAAACAGCCACGTCTTGAGGTAGCCGCGGCCGGCGAGCTGGATGAAGAACGGGCCCTTGATGTCAATGTGCCAGAGCTCGTTAGGCTGGCTCCGCTCATACCGCGGCCCGGGCGTCGGCGCAACGCTGCCCCGACTACATCCATGGTGCTGGAAGAGTTCATCGATGTAGGTGTGCCCGACCTTGTAGATCTGCCGGCGCTCCATCTCTGCAGCAATTCGCTTTGAGTTCCAATAGGTTGCCAGTCGAATTGCGATAACGACCCTGCTCACCCAGTCCGGGACAGCCGCTTGAGCCCCTTGCCTGGCCCGGGACTTTGGGAGCAGCGCTGTGATGCCGCCCGCTTTGTAGAGCCGACTCCAGCGAAACACGCTTCGCCGTGAGTAGCCCGCCGCGGCCACAGCCTCCAGGCCCGCTTCTGCTGCAAGTCTCACCGCACGCATCCTTCGCCGCACCTCGCTCAGTGAGTCGCGAGCCGCTGAACCGGGCGGACGCCCACCCTGGGTCGCCAAGAACAGAAAGTCCGGACCCTCCTGGTATCGGTGTCTCCTCAGTCGTCGGCGTGGGTCAGCTGGATGTTCCTTGCTCGTCTCGGACATCTCCGGACCCTATGGCCGGAGTGCCAGATGTGGGCGGGAACTTCATCTAGTCCCCTTAGGCAACTGGTCAAACTTCAACCGAATACCCCCCACGCTGCCTAGGGCTCGCCACGGGAGGCGGTGTCCAGGACGATGCGGTGGCGCTAATCGATGCTCGTGCCCAGGCTTGCTGCCAGCCGGTCGAGACTGTCGGTCAAAGGCAGGGCGATCCAGCCCTCGACTCGAACAAGTTCCGTGTCAGCATCGTCCGGCTCGTGTACGAGCTTGAGGTGAGCCGCCCGGGCGACCATAGCG
>WNFB01005317.1_pt1 | contig 11506 bp, 6 predicted proteins | sample 5400501 | NCBI WGS metagenome assembly WNFB01 (sample SAMN13153341, study PRJNA577476) | soil metagenome | isolation source: 200 cm saprolite under Douglas fir tree site 2 hole 1 | place: USA:California | collected 2015-04-18 | reverse complement strand
GCAGCTCCGCGGCGGCGCGGCGGGTGAAGGTGATGGCAAGGCAGCTTTCGGCGGCGACGCCGCGCTCGGCGATCAGGTGCGCGATCCGATGGGTCAGCGTGCGGGTCTTGCCGGAGCCGGGACCGGCGATGATCATCAGAGCACCGTCCACGATCTCCGCCGCCGCGCGCTGATCGGCGTCGAGCTCCGCCAGGATGCCGGAGTCGTGCCGAGCTGAGATGACGCGCTCGAGGCTGGCTCGGTCTGCTCCCTCCCCTCCCCGGGCTTGACCCGGGGATTGCGGGGGAGGGGTAGGGAGGGGGTCGCGATCGTGGACGATGCGCAACCGCGGCGGCGCCGGCTTGTCATCCGTCGCGGGAGCCGGCACCGCTTTCGGCGCTGCCTCGCGTTTCGCGGTCGGGGCATCGAATAGGAGGCCGCCCGAAGTCAGCCGCTTGAGCTCGCTCTCCTCGAACAGGCGAATGACGCCGTATTCGCCGTCGTAGCCGGGATCGCAGATCACCTGCCCGGCGCGCAGCCGCGTGATCGCCTCGGCGAGCAGCGTCGAGCCGGCATGCGCGATGTCCTCGACCGGCACCGCCTGCAGGATCGCGAGCTCGGCCCCGAGCTTGGCGATCGCCTGATCGTAGCCGCGCTCGACCGTGCGCGTCGCCGGACCGCTCATGGCGAGCTCGGCGAGGATTTCCGGCAGCGGCACCAAGTTCGACACGCTGCCGGCGGTCGGCGGCGGTTTCGCCTCCTGCTCGCCGCGGTCGGCGAGCATCTCGACGCGGTGCTCGACGCCGATGGTCAGGGGCTGGCCGCAGACCGGGCAGCGGCCGCCATGGGCGATCGTCTCTTTCGGCTCGAGCCGCACCGCGCATTTGCGATGGCCGTCGAGGTGATACTTGCCCTCGTCCGGAAAGAACTCGACCGTGCCGACATAGCCCTCGCCGGTCTCGAGCGCGCGCTTGATCGCGAAGTAGTCGCGCTCGCAGTCGAAGGTGGTCGCCTCGCGTCCGAGCTTGCCCGGCGAATGGGCGTCGGAATTGGAGACGAGGCGGTAGCGGTCGAGGAAGGAGACCCGCCAGTTCATCGGCGGGTCGGACGACAGCCCGGTCTCGACCGCGAAGATGTGCTCGGCGAGGTCGCCGTAGCACTCCTTGATCGAGTCGAAGCCGGACTGCGAGCCGAGCGCCGCGAACCACGGCGTCCAGATATGCGCCGGCACCAGATAGGCATCCGGGCTTGCCTCGAGCACGATCTCGAGGAGATTGCGGGAATCGAGGCCGAGGATCGGGCGGCCGTCGGAGGCGATGTTGCCGATGCGGGCGAGCCGCGCCGATATCCGATCGACGGTGGCGAAATCGGGCGCATAGATCAGGTGATGGATTTTGCGGGTGCGCTCGCCCTTCTTGTAGATGGTGGAGATCTCGACCTCGAGCATGAACCGCACCGGGGCGCGGCACGCCGCCGGCAGCGTCCGGGCGATCGCCGCTTCGTCGTCGGCGCGCAGCCGATAGAGGCCGCCCTCGGCGGGAACGAGCTTGTTCTCGAGCTCGGCGCGCCAAGCCGGATGGGTGAAGTCGCCGGTGGCGACGACGCCGATGCCCTTGCGGCAGGCCCATTGGGCGAGGTGCTCGAGATCGAGGTCCCGGCTGGTCGCGCGCGAATACTTCGAATGGACGTGCAGGTCGGCATGGAAGCGCATGCGGGCCTCTGCTCGTTTGGTCGAGCCCGTGCCGTGCTGTCGGCCGGGAACGCAGAACAGCGACGCCGCCACTAGGCGGCGATTCGGCCGCGAACGGAAAGCGCGCCTGTGGACAGTCGCCTCGATCCCCGACGCCCCCGCTGGGCGGTGAAAGACCCCGCGCGAACGCGTCTGCACAATTTTGCTGCACCGCATAAATCATAGGCGGACTGGGTCGAAAACCGGCAGAATTGCTGCCTGCCGGGCAGCCGCGGGGGCTGTGGTTTCGTCTCCAACCATTTGAAAATAAGAAAGAATTCTTCCAAACGTGCAATTGGCACGCAGCTTGCGAAGAGAACTCGGCAGTCAGCCGTCAACGACGATCGCTGACCCGTGGCCACGCGGCCCATCCAACCACGGCAGCGCGCTGCTGACCGGTCCGTCGTGGACACGGTAGCTCGCGGCGGAGCGTGACCACGTCGAGTGATCGAACCGGGGAAATCAAAGCCATGGATTACGCCAAGCCGACCGAGGTCGTCGGGTCGATGATTGCGAGCGGCAGCTACAAGCTCGCGCTCGAGCCGCGCGACCTCCTCATCCGCGGCGCGCTCTCGGGCGCCATCCTCGGCGTGGCGACCAGCCTCGCGATCACCGGCGCGGTCTCGACCGGGCAGCCGCTGGTAGGGGCGATCATCTTTCCGGTCGGCCTCATCATGATCGTGCTGCTCGGCCTCGAGCTCATCACCGGCAGCTTTGCGCTGGTGCCGCTGCCTTGGCTCGATCGCGGCGTCGGCGGCGCGGCGATCCTGGTGAATTGGGGATGGGTCTTCCTCGCCAACCTGATCGGCAGCATCGTCTACGGCGCGCTCATCGCCATCGCGCTCACCGATATGGGCGCCAGCGAGCCCACCGGGGTCGCCGCGCGCATCGTCCAGATCGCCGAAGCCAAGACCACCGGCTACGCCGCGTTCGGCACGGCCGGAATGGTCACCGTGTTCGTCAAGGGCATCCTGTGCAATTGGCTGGTGTGCCTCGCGGTGGTGCTGGCGATGAGCTCCAATTCGACGATCGGCAAGATCGCGACCGCCTGGATGCCGGTGTTCGTGTTCTTCGCGCAGGGCTTCGAGCACTCGGTCGTCAACATGTTCCTGATCCCGACCGGGATGATGCTCGGCGCCAAGGTGACGGTGTGGGACTGGTGGATCTGGAACCAGATCCCGGTGACGCTCGGCAATCTGGTCGGCGGCTTCGCCTTTACCGGCCTGGCGCTCTATCTGACCTACCGGCCGAGGCCCGCCGCCGAGCCCGCGCCGCTCGCCATGCGGCCGCAGGTGCCGGCGGAATGAGACCAGATGCGATGTCCGGTGATTTCGAGCCCGAGCAGAAGCGCTATCTCGAAGGGCTGGCGGTCGGGCTGCAGATCGCCAAGGTTGCGCGCGACGTCGTGCGTCCCGGCAATGGCGCGGCCGCGCCGGCGCCCGCTGCCGCGGAGCCGGTCGGCCCCGATGCCGCGCACCTGCGCGCGCAGGACCGCGTGCTTGCGGCCGGCGGCAAGCTCTCCGACCAGGAGAAGTTCAAGCGCGAGCTGCACCCCTTCGACGGCTACCAGCGGCTGAAGGCGCAGGCCGCGCAGAACGAGCCGCCGAAGCCGCCGGACAATTTCCGCTGGCGGTTCTTCGGCCTGTTCTACGTGGCGCCGAACCAGGCCTCCTACATGTGCCGCTTGCGGATTCCGAACGGCATTCTCAAGCATTGGCAGTTCGCCGGCGTCGCCGAACTCGCCGAACTCTACGGCGGCGGCTACGCCCATGTCACCACCCGCGCCAACCTGCAGGTGCGCGAGGTCGAGCCGAAAAACGCGGTCGCGATGGTCGAGGCGATCCAGGACCTCGGCCTCGCTTCGCGCGGCTCCGGCGCCGACAACATCCGCAACGTGACCGGCACGCCGACCGCGGGCATCGATCCGCAGGAGCTGATCGACACCCGCCCCTATGCCCGCGAATGGCACTTCCACATCCTCAACGACCGCTCGCTCTACGGCATCCCGCGCAAGTTCAACGTCGGCTTCGACGGCGCGGGCGTCGTCGCGGTGCTCGAGGACACCAACGACATCGGCTTCCAGGCGGTCGAGGTGAAGGACGGATTCGGCGTCGCGCCCGGCGTCTCTTTCCGCCTCACCCTCGGCGGCATCACCGGGCACCGCGACTTCGGCCGCGAGACCGGCGTGGTGGTGCGGCCGGCCGAGGCGACGCAGGTCGCCGACGCGGTCGTGCGCGTCTTCATCGATCACGGCGACCGCACCGACCGCACCAAGGCGCGGCTCAAATACGTCATCGACCGGCTCGGCATGGACGAGGTGCTCGCGCTCGTCGAGGAGAAGCTCGGCCGCAAGCTCGATCGCGTCCCCGCCGCTGCGCTCGCGCCGCGTCCGCCCTGCGATCGTCTCGCGCATGTCGGCGTGCATCCGCAGAAAGAGCCGGGCCTGCACTATATCGGCGTCGTCCTTCCGGTCGGCCGGATGACGGCCGATCAGATGCGCGCCCTCGCCGCCGTCGCGCGCGACTTCGGCGACGGCGACATCCGCCTCACCGTCTGGCAGAACCTCCTCGTCTCCGGCGTGCCGGACGAACGCGTCGAGGCCGCGGTGGCGGCGGTCGCCGCGCTCGGGCTCGCCACGAGCGCGAGCGCGATCCGCGCCGGGCTCGTCGCCTGCACCGGCAATGTCGGCTGCAAGTTCGCCGCCTCCGACACCAAGCGGCACGCCGAGGAGATCGCGCGCTGGTGCGAGCCGCGCGTCGCGCTCGATGCCCCGGTCAACGTGCATCTCACCGGCTGCCACAATTCCTGCGCCCAGCATTACATCAGCGAGATCGGCCTCCTCGCCTGCAAGGTCGCGACCTCGGAGGAGGGCGACGCGGTCGAGGGCTATCACGTCTTCGCCGGCGGCGGCTTCGGAGCCGATGCCGTGCTCGGCCGCGAGCTCTATCGCGACGTCAAGGCCGAGGACGCGCCGGCGACCGTCGAGCGCATGCTCAAGGCCTATCTCGCGCACCGGGCCTCGCCGGCGGAAAGCTTCCTCGCCTTCGCCAACCGCCACGAGGTCGACGCGCTCAAGGCGATGTTCGAGGCGGAGGCGGTGGAATGAGCGCGCGCACCACGGTCACGCGCATCCTGCCCGAGAGCGCGCCGTTCACGCCGGAGCAGCGCGATTGGCTCGACGGCTTCTTCGCCGGCCTGCTGGCGCTCGAAGGCGGCGTCACCATGCTCTCGCCGGAGGCCTCGGCGGCGCTGATGGCGGGCGTCGCGCGGCAGGGGCCGCCAGGCGCGCTCGCCGACGGCGACGACGGCGCGGCGCCCTGGCACGATCCGGCGATGGCGCTCCCCGAGCGCATCAAGCTCGCGGCCGGCCGGCCGCTGCGGCGGCGCATGATGGCGGCGATGGGCCAGCAGGATTGCGGCCAGTGCGGCTACAATTGCGAGGACTATTCGAACGCGATCGCGCTGCGCAAGGAGGAGCGGCTGAACCTGTGCGTGCCCGGCGGCAAGGAGACCGCCCGCACGCTCAAGCAGCTTCATCAGGAGCTCGACGTCACGCCGCCGGGCGCCGCGGGTTCGCCCGGCGCCGGCCCGTCCGCCGCGCCGGCGGTGGCGGCGGAGCCGGCCGCGCGCGCCGTGCCCGGCCGCTCGCGCGAGCATCCCGTCACCGCGACGCTCCTCTCGCGCACCCGCCTCAACAAGCCGGGCTCCGGCAAGGAGACCTGGCACGTCGAGCTCGATCTCGCCGACAGCGGGCTCGATTACGTGGTCGGCGATTGCTTCGGCATCTTCCCGCGCAACGATCCGGCGCTGGCCGACGCGGTGATCCGCGCGGTCGACGCGCCGGCCGATTTCCCGATCGGCGGGCGCACGCTGCGCGAGGTGCTGGTCGACGGCGTCTCGCTCGCGCCGGCGCCCGACATGCTGTTCCAGCTGATCTCCTACATCACCGGCGGCGAGCGGCGGCAGAAGGCGAAGGCGCTCGCCGGCGGCGGCGATCCCGACGGCGATGCCGAGAGCCTCGACGTGCTCGCCGCGCTCGAGAAATTTTCCGGCATTCGCCCGGATCCGGAAGCCTTCGTCGAGGCGCTCGACCCGCTGCAACCGCGGCTGTTCTCGATCGCCTGCTCGGGAAGGACCAATCCCGGCCGCGTCGCGCTCACGGTCGATGCGGTGCGCTACGCCGTCGACGGCCGCCGCCGCCTCGGCGTCGCCTCGACTTACCTCGCGGAGCGCGCCGCGCCCGGCGACCGGATCAGGGTCTACGTGCAGAAGGCGAGCGCGTTCGGCCTGCCGTCCGATCCCTCGGCGCCGGTCGTCATGGTCGGTCCCGGCACCGGCATCGCGCCGTTCCGCGCCTTCCTGCACGAGCGCATGGCGACGAAGGCGCCCGGCCGCAACTGGCTGTTCTTCGGCCACCAGCGCCGCGACTACGACTTCTTCTACGAGGACGAGCTCGCCGGCATGAAGCACGCCGGCGTGCTTACCCGCCTCTCGCTCGCCTGGTCGCGCGACGGCGAGCAGAAGTTCTACGTGCAGGACCGCATGCGCGAGGTCGGCCGCGATCTCTGGGCCTGGCTCGCCGACGGCGCCCACTTCTACGTCTGCGGCGACGCCAAGCGCATGGCCAAGGACGTCGAGCGCGCGCTGGTCGACATCGTCGCCCAGCACGGCGCGCGCACGGTCGACGAGGCGATCGCCTTCGTCGCCGACCTCAAGCGGAAGGGCCGCTACCAGCAGGACGTCTACTGAGCGCCCGACGGAATCGTAGGTCGGCTCAGCGCGGCTCTCTCCCGGCCTCATGCCGAGGAGCATCGCAGCGCAGGGCGTGCACGTCGGCTTGCACGAGCACGGCTGCGCTGCAGCGCAGACAAGTTTACGCAGTCTGCGCAAGCTTGACTGCGACGCGTCTCGAGGCGTGAGGCCGCCCCAACCCCGGGCCGCCCTCATCCTTCGAGACGGGCGCACGCGGCCAAAGCTGTGGACATCGCGAAAGCTTTCGTGCGTGCGCCCTCCTCAGGATGAGGGCGGATCGGGTACCGCGCGAGGCTCCGGCGCAGGCGAAGATCGTCTCTGATATTTGCATCTTGCACGACGGCGCCCTGGCAGACACCGCGTTCGATCCTGTAAATTCAAGCCAAGCCCGTCACCCAACAGGCGTGCGCCATGCTGAGCGCCGAGCAGAACGATCTCATCACCCGCACCGGCCCCGGCACGCCCGCCGGCAAGCTGATGCGCTGCTATTGGCAGCCGGCCGCGCTCGTCGACGAGCTCGCCGGCAACCGGCCACTGCGGCCGGTGCGCCTGCTCGGCGAAAGCCTGGTGCTGTTCCGCGACCAGGAGGGCCGCCACGGCCTGATCGAGCGGGCCTGTGCGCACCGCGGCACCGATCTCGCGTTTGGACGGCTGGAGGCGGGGGGCTTGCGCTGCGCGTTCCACGGCTGGTTGTTCGACGTGAGCGGCCGCTGCCTCGACACTCCGGCCGAGCCGGAAGGCAGCCGCCTGTGCGGCAACATCCGGCAGAAGGCCTACCCGGTCGTCGAGAGGAGCGGCATCCTGTTCGCCTATATGGGCGCGGGCGAGCCGCCGGCGTTCCCGCATCTCGACTGCTTCGCAGCCCCCGCAACGCACACCTTCGCGTTCAAGGGCATGATCGACTGCAACTGGCTGCAGTCGCTCGAGGTCGGCATCGACCCCGCGCACACCTCGTTCCTGCATCGCTTCTTCCACGACGAGGAGCCGGACCAGGGCTACGGCAAGCTCTTTCGCGACAAGTCGATCGATTCCGACCTGCCGATGACGCGGATCATGCGTGAGTTCCCGCGCCCGCGGATCGAAGTCGAGGCGACCGATTACGGCATGCGGGTGATCACGCTGCGCCGGATCAGCGACGCCAGCACGCACGTGCGCGTCACCAACCTCCTGTTCCCGCATGGCTTCACCATCCCGATGTCGAGCGAGATGACGATCACGCAATGGCACGTGCCGATCGACGATAGCAGGCACTACTGGTACGCGATCTTCACGAGCTTCGGCGCCCCGGTGGACCGGGACGAGATGCGCCGCCAGCGGCTCGAGCTCTACGAGCTGCCGGACTACGTCCCGCGCAAGAACAGGAGCAACGACTACGGCTTCGATGCGCGCGAGCAGGAGCACGCGACCTTCACCGGCATGGGCAGCGACATCAACGTGCACGACCAGTGGGCCTGCGAATCGATGGGCGCGATCCAGGACCGCACCCGGGAGCATCTCGGCCAGTCCGACAAGGCGATCAGCGCCTACCGGCGCATCCTGCGGAGCGCGATCGAGGCGGCCGGCGACGGCGGCAGGCCGCCGATGGTGCTCGATGCCGCCGCCGCCGCAAAAATCACCGGTCCCGCCGCCATCGACGGCATCGGCCCGACCGACGACTGGCGCGGCTACTGGCAGCGGACCGACGCCGCCCGCCGCCAGGCCTCGAGCTGGGCCAACGGGCTCTCTCGCCTGTCATCGTCCGCGTAGGCGGACGATCCAGTAGCCACCAGCCGGGGCAATAGGCACCGATTCGCCGCGCTCGCCTGCCCCGGGGTTACTGGATGCCCCGCTTGCGCGGGGCATGACGCAGGAGAGATTTTCGCCTCGGTTGACTGCGGCGCATATGCGGTTGCGCGGGGACGACGGCCTGTGAACTGAGGAACGGAGACCACGGTGGAACGCCAGCGCTACAACATCGCGATCCTGGGCGGCACCGGCGCGCAAGGGTCGGGCCTCGCCTTGCGCCTCGCCCGCGCCGGTCATGCGGTCACGCTCGGCTCGCGCGACGGCGAGCGGGCGCGCGCCGCCGCCGCGGAATTGAGCGCGCGCGCGGAGAAACCGATCGCCGGCGCCGACAACCGCGCCGCGGCCGAAGCCGCGGAGATCGTGCTGCTGACCGTGCCCTACGCGGCGCAGCGCGCGACGGTCGAGCATGTCCTCGACCGCCTGCGGGGCAAGATCCTGGTCGATGCCACGGTGCCGCTCGTCCCGCCCAAGGTGGGCGTGGTCCAGCTTCCGGACGGCGGCTCGGCAGTGGCGGCGATCCAGGCGCTCGCCGGCGCGGCCGTGCGCGTGGTCTCGGCGTTCCAGAGCGTGTCGGCGCAGCACTTGAGCGATCTCGCCCACGACATCGACTGCGACGTGCTGGTCTGCGGCGACAATTCCTCCGCCTGCGACCTCGTGATCGGGCTTTGCGCCGACATCGGCCTGCGCGGGCTTTATGCCGGTGCGATCCGCAACTCCGCCGCCGCCGAGGCGCTGACCTCTGTGCTCATCACCATCAACCGCCGCTACCGGGTCGCCGGCGCCGGCATCCGGATCACAGGGGTGGGGGAATCGTAGCTGCGTTGCGACGCTGACTACATCACGGATATGTTACTTGACTTTGTATCGCAGCTGTGCCACAAGCCGCATCAGCCTTGGCTCATCGAGGGGCGTCGACCTAGAGGCGATCCTGGAGGCGGAGCGAGGCGTGGTAGCGTCAGGAGAGCAGGAAAGGAGGACGGTCGTCAAACGACCTGAAACCTTTCGTAGCGATCCAGAGGGTTCGAATCCCTCCCGGCAAAGGCCGAGCCGGCCAGCCGGAAGCGAGCCTTGCATGTGTGTGGCAACGTCACGCGTGAAGCGTACGGCAGCGTGTGCCGAAGCTGCGGGTTAGCCCCGAAATCAGCCATTGCCGAAGCCTTCGCCGTCCACGCAGCGGGGGCAGCATCGACGTGACCGTCTGTGGCGAGGGCATGTCGGTTCGACCGGGGTCGTGGAACGCAGCAGAGGCACGGGAAGGATCGCCTGAAGACCTGAGAGATCCCACTCGCGTCCACGTGTGAGCAAACCGGAGCAAGGGACGGCCGGTACAACCAAAGGTCCTGGCCTGGGAGAGACCTCCGATCTACCGGGAGCGCTGAGGCGAGCACGAACGAAGGAGGACCGCGCGGGCTGCGGAAGCGAAACAAATAAGCGACCGTAGATACGCGGGTGGGAAGTCGTAGCGCCTTTCATAGTACCGCTGAGAGCGGGGAACCGGGCTCGCCGGGACCCGAAGGAGGGAAGGGAGGCGCCGCGAGGAGAGAGCCATCGACGGGAAACACGGGAAGGGACATGAGCCCTACAAACCTGTCTACAAAACGACGATGGATAGCCGAACTGGCGAGGCGCAAGCCTGGAGAGGTGCTGACCTCGCTGCACCACGTCATCGATTTGGACTGGATGCGGAAGGCCTACGAGCTCACCCGCAAGGATGGTGCGACCGGCATCGACGGTGTGACGGCGGACGAGTATGGGATGAATCTGGAGGCCAACCTTACGGACCTTCTGGATCGCATCAAATCCGGCCGCTACAGGGCACCGCCGGTGCGCAGGAGCCACATCCCCAAGGCGGACGGCTCGCAACGGCCGCTCGGCATCCCGACCTTCGAGGACAAGGTGGCGCAGCGGGCGATCGTCATGGTTCTGGAGGTCATCTATGAGCAGGACTTTCGCGCCTGCTCGCACGGCTTCCGGCCGCGACGCTCGGCGCATGGTGCGTTGCGCGAGCTGTACAGCGCCATCACCAGGCAAGGACAGTACTGGGTGCTGGATGTCGATATACGCAAGTACTTCGACTCGATCCCGCACCATCACCTGCGGGCGTTTCTCGACCAGCGAGTGACGGATGGCGTCATCCGACGGATGATCGACAAGTGGTTGAAGGCAGGGGTTCTGGAAGACGGGCTCCTGCACCGTGAGACCGAAGGAACCCCGCAAGGCGGTGTCGTCTCACCCATGCTCTCGAATATCTACCTGCACCACGTGCTGGATGAATGGTTCGAGGACGAGGTGCGACCCCGACTGACGGGAAGCTGTACCCTCGTACGCTATGCCGATGACTTCGTGATGACCTTCAAGAACCACCACGACGCCAAACGGGTGCTGGAAGTGCTGGGAAAGCGGCTTGGACGGTACGGGCTTATGCTCCATCCCGACAAGACGCGCTTCATCGACTTCCGCCCCGAGCGCCAAGGTGGCACGCATCCAGACTGCAGGGGACCGCCGTTCGACTTTCTCGGCTTCACCCATACCTGGGTGAAGTCGCAGAGAGGCAAGAACGTGGTGCGGCAAACGACGGCGAAGAGCCGGCTTGCCCGCGCGCTGGTCACCGTCAACGACTGGTGTCGGACCAACCGCCACTTGCCGGTGTCGTGGCAACACCAGCGCCTGTCTGCGAAGCTGATAGGTCACTATGCCTACTATGGCATCACGGGGAACATTCGGCAGCTAGGGCGGTACGGCACCCAAGTCGAGCGGCTGTGGCGGAAATGGCTGGAACGTCGAACACGCTCCAAGCGGCTCACGTGGGCACGCTTCGGCAAGTTCCTCGCCCGTCATCCGCTTCCTCGACCATGGATTGTCCATCGCTACGTCAGCGTCAGCGACGCTCTCCCGTGAAGAACCGGATGCGGGAAATCTGCACGTCCGGGTCTGTGGGGGGTGAGGGTGGCAACATCCTCACCTACCCGGCCGTCCTGCGGCGGCGGCTCGTAACCGAAGCCCCGGGAGGTCCGGGACCCCGTCCGCCAGGCACTATGACCTGGCCGCGAGGAGCTCGCTGCACGGATCCGGAGGAAATGCCGGAGATGGAAGCACGGGCCCCGGCCTAAAATCGCCACGGTGGAGCGCCGAGAGGCGCGCGTCCCCCCGCTGGGGGACGATAAGGCGCCTCGCAAGCGCCTGGCGTGCCGCGCAAAAGCGCGTTCACGCGCGTCTTGGACGCGCTTCGGCACGCTGCGGGTGCCGCTGCACCCGAGCGCC
>WNFB01005316.1_pt1 | contig 11507 bp, 16 predicted proteins | sample 5400501 | NCBI WGS metagenome assembly WNFB01 (sample SAMN13153341, study PRJNA577476) | soil metagenome | isolation source: 200 cm saprolite under Douglas fir tree site 2 hole 1 | place: USA:California | collected 2015-04-18 | reverse complement strand
TACCTGCCGAACGGGCTGACGATCGACAAGAAGGGCCTGACCCCGGACGTTCCGGTGACTCTGGCCAGCCCGGCTGACGAATATGACGTCGCACAGCCGTCGCTCGGTTACACGAAAGACACACAGCTCAACGCGGCCTTGGGTCTGCTGTCGGGTGGGTAGACTGGCTAGCGCGATTTCGCCGGGCGGTTAGCTCAGCTGGCTAGAGCGCCTCGCTTACACCGAGGAGGTCGTTGGTTCAAGTCCATCACCGCCCACCACGACCCTACCGACCACCGCATGCAACGACGATCCCGTCGATTAGAGGCGTCCCACCGCGCTGCGCGCGAGCTTCTCGATGGCGCTCGAATCCGTGGCGGGGCTCATGACGATCATCAAGACAGCGTTTGACTTGAAGACGAAGATCGCGATGCCGGAGCTACCGCCGCTGGCGGCGCTGGTTGTCGTGTATTCGAACGCCTTGTCACCGATGCCTGTAACGGCCTTGGCGTTGGACACGCCGTATTGGCCGTTCAAGATCGCGGCCATCTGGTCAGGCGAAATCGAGTCCGCGGTCGTTGTGTCGGGGAACGTCTGGGCGTAGACGAAAACGGTCGCCTGGGTGTCCTGGCTTCCATAAGCGCAAACGCCGGGCACCGAAGTCCCGCTTGCGGCGGAGAGGTTCGTCACGGTCGTGCCGAGCGCCGTTGAGGCCTCCGAGGCGGTCACGAGGGTGCAGGCGTCGACCGAGGATATCTGCGTCTCTTTGGTCGGGCTGGGCGATGCCTTCGGCGAAGAGCTCGCGCTCGGGCTGGATGAGCCACACCCGGTGGCCACCAGTGCCCCAACGACGAGCGCCAGACCGCCGATCCAGAGCCGGCGAGGCGGGTTCATATGTGTCACGAAGGCTGCGTCGGTCACGTTGGGGACCGTAGTCTCGCAATGGGCCGATTGCGAAGTCAAGCGATTTAGGCGGAATTGGGTCCGCCGATAGAATTAGCCGCCGTGCCGAGGTAGCTCAGCTTGGTAGAGCACTTGACTGAAAATCAAGGTGTCGCCAGTTCAAATCTGGCCCTCGGCACCAAACGTGGGTGCAAGTTCGGCAGGCAGGGGACAAAACGCCTTCGGCTGCTAATACGACAGACCTTCGGCTGATTCGCTACAACTACTTCGGTACATACGCGACACTCCCCGCGCATTCGGCACCACAGGTGAGCTCTACGGCAACGGAGTGCGGAGCCCGTCGTTGACCCGGTTCGTCCAGTTTGCCGTCGCGATGGCGAAGACAAGCTCGACGATCTGCTCTTCATCGAGGTGCTCTGCCAGCGCATCGAGGTCGACGTCGTCGATGTTGCCCGGCAGGCTCGTAAGCAAGTCGGTAAACCGCAGGATCGCTCGCTCTCTTCGATCGAACAGCTTCTCGTTGCGTCGCGATCCTGGTTCGCGCAGAGCTCCGATCTGCTCATCGGTCAAGCCGCGCCGCTTCCCCGAAGCGGAATGAGAGCGCGTTCAATATTCGCAGCCGTTGAGGATTGAGACACGTAGATAAGCGAGGTCTTTCAGCTTCTCCGGAAGCTTCGAGTCGGCGGACCACAGGGCTCCGCTGAGCTGGTTGTAAGCACGCAGCATCGCGGGCTTGTGCGCCAGCATCCTCTGGAATGGGCTCAGGTTTCCGGCCGACCGGAGCGAGTCATAAACGCGCCTGACCTCGGCGGAGGCAGACTCATCGGAGATAGGGTGAACAGGCATGGACTCAGTGTGACCAAGAAGCGTCCGTTTCGGTTCGCCGTTCAAGAGCACCACGCCCAGAGCGCCAAGCAATGGCGCGAGAGGGCTCGCGCCATCGAATCCATGGGCTACGAGGCGCTGTACCTGCCCGACCACTTCGACGATCAGCCGAGCCCGATCGCCGCGCTCATGGCGGCCGCCGACGCCACCACCAGGCTGCGCATCGGATCACTCGTCTTCGACAACGACTACAGGCATCCGGTCGTCCTGGCCAAGGAGGCGGCGACCCTCGATCTTCTTTCGGACGGGCGCTTGGACCTGGGCCTCGGAGCGGGGTGGCTGGTCAAGGATTACGAACGGTCAGGTATCCCTTACGACTCGCCCGGGACCCGGATCGCGCGGCTCGAAGAGGCGGTCAAGGTCATCAAGGGCCTGTTCGCCGACGGCAAGTTCTCGTTCCAGGGCAAGCACTATTCGATCAATGGGCTAGAGGGTTTGCCGAAGCCCGTCCAGAAACCGCATCCACCCTTCCTGCTCGGGGGTGGGGGACGGAAGATTCTTTCGCTCGCGGCGCGCGAAGCGGACATCGTGCACCTCAACTACAACCTCCGCGAAGGACGCGTCAACCCCCAGGTCGTCCGCACCGGTGCTGCGGATGCCACCGACGAGAAGCTGGCGTGGGTCAAAGAGGCCGCGGGCGATCGGGCGGAGCAGATCGACCTCGGAATGACGGTCTTCTTCGCGGCCGTTACCGACGACCGCGACTCAATAGCCGAGGCCGTGGGACCCGGTATGCAGCTCGAGCCTGAGCAAGTCCGGGAAATGCCGCATTTCCTGATCGGCACCATCGATCAGATCGTGGAGGTGTTGCAGGCAAGGCGCGAGCGCTTCGGCTTCTCCCACATCGCAGTTCCCGGCGACATGGCCGACGCCTTGGCCCCGGTCGTGGAGCGGCTCGCCGGGCACTGATCCGCCTGGGGTAGATTGATGCCGATGGCCACGACTGAGACGGTTCGGCTCATGAGAAAGGTCGAGGGCAGGGCAGGTGAGGTTCTCACCACACAAGCCCTCGGCTTCCTCGGCCGTCTCCAGAGGGAGTTTGCCGGTCGACGGGAAGAGCTGCTGCGGCTGCGCGCCGAGAGGCAGAGGCGGCTCGACGGGGGCGAGGTGCCACAGTTTCTCGTCACGACCAGCTCGGTGCGCGATTCCGAGTGGCACGTCGCGAAGGCACCGAAGGACCTTCTAGACCGGCGCGTCGAGATCACAGGTCCGACCGACCGCAAGATGCTCATCAACGCTCTCAATTCGGGCGCTCGCGTATTCATGGCCGACTTCGAGGACGCCAACTCGCCGACGTGGTCGAACCTGATCGAAGGCCAGGTCAACCTGATCGACGCCATCGAACGGCGCATCGACTTCACGAGCCCCGACGGAAAGCGATACCAGCTGAATGACCGGGTGGCGACACTGCTCGTCCGCCCACGCGGATGGCATCTAGACGAACGCCACGTCGAGGTCGATGGGAAACCGATGTCCGGCAGCCTGTTCGACTTCGGGCTGTATTTCTTTCACAACGCGAAGCGGCTTCTCAAGAGGGGTAGCGGTCCCTACTTCTATCTACCCAAGCTGGAGAGCCATCTCGAGGCGCGCCTGTGGAACGACGTGTTCAACTTCGCTCAAGACGAGCTTGGCGTTCCGCGCGGAACCATTCGCGCCACCGTGCTGATCGAAACCATCCTGGCCGCGTTCGAGATGGAGGAAATCCTCTACGAGCTGCGTGACCACTCGAGTGGCCTGAACGCCGGCCGCTGGGACTACATCTTCAGCATCATCAAGAAGTTCCGCAACCGCCCTGAGTTCGTGTTGCCCGACCGCGTTCAGGTGACCATGACAGTGCCATTCATGCGGGCGTACACGGAGCTGTTGGTCAAGACGTGTCATCGACGTGGGGCTCACGCGATGGGTGGGATGGCCGCCTTCATTCCGTCGCGGCGGGATCCTGACGTGAATCGGGTGGCTCTGGCAAAGGTCAAGGAGGACAAGGACCGGGAGGCGAACGACGGATTCGACGGCACGTGGGTGGCGCATCCGGACCTGGTGCCGACGGCGACCGAGGCGTTTGATCGCGTCCTGGGCGACCGTCCCAATCAGCTGGAGAGGCAGCGGCCTGAGGTGTCAGTCTCCGCGGGGCAGCTCGTCAACGTGAAGGTGCCGGGCGGCACCATCACGGAGAACGGCTTGCGCATGAACGTCAGCGTCGGCATTCAGTACATCGAATCGTGGATGCGCGGAACCGGCGCGGCTGCCATCAACAATCTGATGGAGGATGTCGCGACCGCCGAGATCTCGCGATCGCAGGTGTGGCAGTGGGTCCGGCACTCATCGAAGTTGAGCGAGGGTCCAAGCGTGAACGCCGACCTGGTGCGCGAGATCGCCGACGAGGAGATGACGAGCCTTCGCGAGCGGTACGGGGAAGAGGCATGGGCGAAGAGCCGTTTCGAGGAGGCTCGCAAAGTGTTCGAAGAGGTCGCGCTGGCGAAGGACTTCAAGCCGTTCCTTACCCTCGAGGCCCTCAACCACATCGACTGATCCGACCCTTAACAGGCTGGGTTGATCTGGAGTTTTTCGCGGCCTATCGTGGCGCCAGGCGTGCCGGTTGGGGGCGGGACCTGTGGGGGTAGGGGGCGGGCCCGCTAGAGGAGCGCCATTTGGGGGCGCGGCGCCCGGGTGCTTACTTGGCCGGTGCGGGGGGTTTGCCTGGGAGCCGCCGCCACTGCCGCGGCCCGACCCCGTTGTTCGGGTTCCCGGGCACGAATGCGACCGCCGAGGGCTTGACCATGCAGCTGTCCTTGCGCACGACGCTGCGCTCGCCGCCTTCCTGGTGCTCGATCACAACTGTCCGCTCGAGCACGGCGCGCACCCGGACCTGCTTGCCGTCGACGAATGCGCTGAAGCCACCGCTGACTTCGTGGTTCGGTGGTGGGACGATGCTGGCCAGCGAAACGAGTTCAACGGTTTTGCTCATTTGGTTGTGCTTCCCTCGGGCTAGGCGGCGGACACGGCGCCGCGGAAATTCAGCAAGCGCCGAGAAATTCGGCAGCGGCAAATGTTACCAGAGCGACCAGCCCCGACTTCGGCGGGGTAAAGAACCGCTTAAGCGGCCGAGCTCTGCTGTTCCTGAAGCCGGAGCTGGCGAGCCGCCTCCCGGCCGCGCCGGGCTGCCTCCTTGCTCGCAAGGTGTCGCACGCGCAGGTGTCCGGGATTGACGAACAGGCGCCGGCGGTTGACCAGCACCTTCGGCTCGCCCGGAGCCGGCTCGATCACCGCCGTCCGCTCGAGCACCGCGGTCACCCAGACGCGACGACCATCGTCCACCTGGGCTTCGAAGTCCGGGAGGATCTCGTCGTCTTCGTCCATCGAGACGCTGTCCAGCCGCACCAGCTCCGGGCGGGTCTTCTCAGCGCTCTTTCGGTTCGTTGCCATGCTTCCTCTCACATACCCGATAACGATTAAGACCAAACGGAGTACCGCATCGTACTCGCCGCCGAGTCTCTACACGCTAGGAATACCCGCCGGGTAACACTTTGTATTCCGCTCGAGCTCAGATCGCAGGCGCTGCGGAGCCTCTGAACTCGACCACGGCGGTGGCTGGAGCCCATTCGAGCTCGGCACCGAACACCCGCTCGAAGTGCCGGCCGTATTCACGGGCGGCGTCGGAAACCTCGATCCGTCGGCCGGTGACCCCCTCCACCGACGCCGGGCGCTTCTCGGCGTGGCCGCACGGGACGATGCCTTCGAAAAACTCCAGGTCCGTGGTCAGATTCAGCGCGAATCCATGACTCACGACCGAGCGGTTCAGCTTGATCCCGATCGCGGCCAGCTTCTCGCCGTTGTGCCATACGCCTGTGAACCCGGCGTCGCCTGGCTGCGAATCGATGTCAAGCACCTTCAGGTACTCGATCAAGGACTGTTCGAGCCTCGACAGGTACTCGGGGATGCTCAGGTCGAGGTGGGTCAGGTCCAGGACCGGATATCCGACCAGCTGGCCGGGCCCGTGATAGGTCGCCTCCCCGCCGCGGTCCGACCACACTACGTCGACTTGCTTCCGGGCGCGCTCGGCCTCGTCCCACAACACGTGCTCCGCCAGGGCGGCCTTGCCCATCGTGAAGACATGCGGGTGTTCGAGCAGAAGCAAGGTGTCTTCGCCTCGACCCTGCCGCAGCTCCCGAACCAGGTCAGCCTGGAGGTCCCAGGCCTGCTGGTACGGGACGCTACCCAGCCAGCAGGCTCTTACGCGCGGCCGGGATCTGTTCATCGGCGTGGTACGAAGATCGCACCAGGGGTCCGGCCTCGACGTGTCCGAAGCCCATGGCGAGCGCCTGTTCCTTCAGGCGCACGAATTCCTCGGGACGGTAGTACCGCACGACCTCCGCGTGCTTCTTCGACGGCCGGAGATACTGGCCCACGGTCAGCACGTCGATGTTGTGCGCGCGCATGTTGCGGAACACCTCGATCAGCTCGTCCTCGGTCTCGCCCAGGCCGACCATGAGCCCGGACTTCGTGACCATCTCCGGGGCGAGCGCCTTGACGTGTCGCAGGAGCGCCAGGCTGTTGGCGTAAACGGCCTTGGGCCTGATCCGCGCGTAAAGCCGTGGCACCGTTTCGGTGTTGTGGTTGAAGATGTCGGGCCTGGCCTCGACGACCGTGCGTACCGCCTCGAAGTCGCCCTGGAAGTCGGGCGTCAAGACCTCGATCGTGGTTCCGGGACTTCGCCTGCGGATAGCGCGAATCGTGCGGGCGAAGATGCCGGCACCGCCGTCCTTCAGGTCGTCGCGGTCAACGGACGTGATGACAGCGTGCTTGAGCCCGAGCTCGGCCACCGAATCCGCCACGCGAAGGGGTTCTCCGAGGTCAAGCTCCACCGGCCGGCCCGATGTCACAGCGCAGAAGCGACAGGCGCGCGTGCATACGTCGCCGAGGATCATGAACGTCGCGGTGCGGCGGTTCCAGCAATCGAAGATGTTGGGGCAGCGCGCCTCTTCGCAGACGGTGTGAAGGCGGCGTCCCTGGACGATCTGCTTCAGGTCCTTGAAATTCTCGCCCTCGCTCACGCGAATTCGAATCCACGCTGGGATCGGCGCCTGCCGCAGCGGCTCGGTGGCGCTCACAGCCGAATGCTTCCCGGCGTCCAGTCTTCGAGGCTTTTCTTGACCGCACCCAGGAACTGGCCGGCCATCATGCCGTCGACGATTCGATGATCGAAGCTGAGACACATGTTCATCATGTGGCGGATCGCGATCGCGTCATTGATCACAACCGGCCGCTTGACGATCGACTCCGTGGTGAGGATCGCCGCCTGCGGTTGGTTGATGATCGGCTGGCTCGCGATCGACCCGGTGGCGCCGGTGTTGTTGAGCGTGATCGTTCCGCCTTGCACATCCTCGGGCTTCAACCGCTTGCCGCGTGCTCGGTCGACGAGGTCGTTCAAGGTCCGGACCAGGTCGGTGAACCCGAGCCTGTCCGCGTCCTTCACCACCGGCACGATCAGACCGTCGGGGATGGAGACTGCGATTCCCAGGTTGATGTAGCGCTTGAGGACGACGCCCTCGTCGGTCCACGTCGAGTTGAGCCACGGAAATTGCTTCAGTGCCTCGCACACGATCTGCGCCACGAACGGCAGGTAGGTGAGGGCTGTGCCATGCCGAGCCTTGAAGCTGTCCTTCTCCGCCTCGCGGTAGCGGACAAGGTTGGTCACGTCGATTTCCTGCAGCGTCCACGCGTGGGGCGAAGTGGCGAGGCTGCGCACCATGTGCTCGGCGATCGACTTACGCATGACGCTGAGCTTCACGAGCTCCTCGCGCGCGCCGTCCACCCGGGCGGGTGCGACCGCCCGAGGGGCTGCCTGCTTGGTCGGAGCCTCTGGCGCGGCCGTCGCGGTGCCTCCGCTTACGGCCGCCAGCACGTCGTCTCGCGTCACGCGGCCGCCCAGCCCGGAACCGCGGAGGGTCGCCGGGTCGATGCCGTGCTCGCCGGCCAGCTTGCGGACCGCCGGCGAGAGCCGCGCGTGCTCTGTGCCGCCGTCGGCGTTCTGCCTCTGGGGTGCCGGCTGCGGGGCTCGGCCGCCGGACGGCTCTGGCGGCACCTCGGCGTGTGCTGCACCCGCCTCCCGCTCCTTGGCTGGCGCCGAGGCGCCTTTGGAAGCCGGGGCCGTGGCAGGCGCCGCGACGCCGGTTTCGATCTGGGCGATGACCGCCCCGACCTGGACCGTTTCGCCCGCGGTGACGGCGATCTTGAGCAGCTTGCCTTCGAACGGCGAGGGGATTTCCGCGTTGACCTTGTCGGTCACGACCTCGACCAGCGGCTCGTCCCGCTTGACGAAGTCACCTTCCGCCTTCAGCCAGTGGTCGACCGTGCCCTCGGTGACGGACTCCCCAAGCTGGGGCATTTTGATCTGCGCAACAGCCATGTCGCGAGTGTAGCCGAGGGCTCAGGAAACCGAGGTCAGGCGGCCTCGTCGAGGCTCTGGGTCGTCGGGGCGACAGCCTTGATGCGTCCCGAGAGGTACGAGGTGACGAGGCGCTCGATGACGCGCCGGGCGATCAGGCCCGCGGTGTCCTGCTCGAAGCCGCTGCTGACCAGCTCGCTGCGCAGCACCTCACGCCAGATGCTGGGCGCAAGCACGAGGCCGCTTGTAGTTCGGTGTCCTGAGAGCATTGTTCCCCTGAGTAAACGCGCGAGCAAGCTGGAGGCGACGCCCAGAATCGAACTGGGGATGGAGGTTTTGCAGACCTCTGCCTTACCACTTGGCTACGTCGCCGCCCCCGGAAAGGACGATTTTACAGTTCGGCTCTCCAAGCTCAGAGCGGCCGTTAGGCTGTGTGGGGCACCCGGTGAATCAGCAGTTTCGCGATGTCATGGCCCGCCTTCCCGCAGGGGTGGTCGTGGTCAGCGCCCGGGTCGCCGGCGAGTTCCGGGGAATGACGGCGAGCAGCCTGGTCTCCATCTCGGTCGACCCGCCCCTCGTGCTCGTGGGCCTCGAGCGGGAGTCGACGACGCGAGCCGCGGTGGTCGAGACCGGAGCCTTCAATGTGAGCCTGCTCACCCGAGCCCAGGAGTTCATCGCCGACCGCCTCGCCGGCCGCGCGCCGGCGATCGATCCGGAGTGGCGCTCGCTGCCGCACCGCCTGGGGAACAACGGGTTACCCCTGGTCGAGGGCTGTGCCGCCTGGCTCGAGTGCCGCCTGGTCCAGGTTCATGCGGCGGGCGACCACGACATTTGCGTCGGGCAGGTCGAGGCGGCCGCGAACGGATCGGGTGAGCCGCTCATTCTTTGGGACCGTTCCTTCTGGACGCTGCGCTGATCCACCGCAACTAATAAGGAAGGTCGTCCTCCTCCATGCCGAAGTGGTGGCCGACCTCATGCAGGATGGTGCGGCGCACCTCCTCGACGAGCTCAGCCATCGAACGGACCGCATCTTCATGAGACCGCTTGAACAAGGTGATCCGCTCGGGCATGCCTTCGCCGGCCGCGAGCGCGCCTGCCCCCTCGTAGAGGCCCATCAACCGATCTGGTGATTCCTCTTCGATGACGAACACGGTGTTCTCCAGGTAAGGCTGGAACTGCTCCGGTATCGAGTCGATCGCCTCCCGCGCCGCTGCCTCGAATTGCTTCATGCTCACCCGCATGCATGAATTGAAACGCGTGCTGGTCGTGGGCGCCGGCACCATGGGTTCGCAGATCGCCCTCCAGACCGCGCTCAGCGGCCGCTATGACGTCGTCCTTCTCGACACGGTGCCCGGACAGCTGGACAGGGCTCGGGCCCAGAACAAGAAGCTGCTCGACCGCTCAGTCGAGAAGGGGCGCCTCACTCAGGGTGCTGCGGACCAGGCGCTGGGGCGGATCAGCGGCTCGGCCCACCTCGCGGAGTCGGCGCCGGTGGCCGATCTTGTGATCGAAGCCGTGATCGAAAATTTCGAGGCCAAGAAAGATGTCTTCGAGCAGCTCGGCAAATACGCGAGCGACGACGCGATCCTGGCCAGCAACTCGAGCACGATCGCAATCAGCCGCCTGGCGGACTTTGCGCGAAGCCCGGAGCGGTGCTGCAACATGCATTTCTTCCACCCGGTGACCGTGATGCAGCTGTGCGAGGTGGTGCGGGGACCGAAGACGTCGGCGGAAACCGTGGCAACCGCAATGGAGTTCGTCCGCTCCATCGACCGGACAGCTGTCCTCCTGAAGAAAGAGATATGGGGCTTCATCGTGAACCGCATCCTGTTCGCCGCCTCGGAGGAGGCGATGCGTCTGCTGGAGGGTGGCTACGCCAGCGCCGAGGACATCGACACGGCGGTCCAGAAGGGCCTCAACTGGCCGATGGGCCCCTTCCACCTCCTGGACTTCAGCGGACTCGACATCTTCTACGGGGCGTTGCAAGATCGCCATGCGTCGGGCGAAGGCTCGGAGGCGCCAGAGCTGCTCCGCAAGCTCGTCGAGGAAGGTCGACTCGGCCGCAAGACCGGGAGGGGCTTTTTCGACTACGACTAGCAGGCGCGCTCAGGGGCAGAATTGAGAGTGCCCCCGTAGCCCAATGGCAGAGGCAGCCGGCTTAAACCCGGTCCAGCGCGAGTTCGACCCTCGCCGGGGGTACCTGACTCGGGCCTACAATCGACGACGATGGAGCTGCGGTTGGAAGAGGACCCGGACGAGGAACCCGATGAGCCGGCGCGGCCGGCCCAACCCGACGGTGCTCGGGGGCAGGCAAGCGGGATCATCCCGACGGTTGGCGTTCCAAGTCGCGACTGGGAGTACTCGACGAAAGTTCTGACCGTGGCCCAGGTTGTTGACGGCGTCACGCTGGTCAAGGCCCTGCAGGAGGCCGGAGCCGACGGCTGGGATCTTGCAGACGTGATCGACGGGGGGGAAAAGCGCGTGATCCTGATGCGCCGACCGAAGCGCGCAGCTCGCGAGTCGCGCAGGGTGGGTTTCGCGCCTCCAACGCACAACTGACCACAGCGCCACCGCGTCGCCGGCGTCGCATCCTCGTCGTCGAGGATGACGTACCGGTTCGAATGCTCATCGCAGAGGTCTGCCGGCTGCAGGGACACGACGTGGTCGAGGCGGGTACGGGTGGGCAGGCAATCGAGCTTGGCCGCAGCTCGCAACCCGACCTGGTCCTGGTCGACTGGGTGCTGCCCGACATCAGCGGGACAGAGGTCATCCGCGAGCTGCGGCGCCAGGGCGTCAACAGCCCGATGGTGATGCTGACCGGCCGCAGCACAAAGATGGATGAGGTGGTTGGCCTGGAGGTTGGAGCCGACGACTACATCACCAAGCCGTTCGATTCGCGAATCCTCGGCGCGCGGATCAACGCTCACCTGCGCCGCTCGGCCCTCGCCGAAACCGGCGGTGGCCGCGAGGGTGTGCTGAGCATCGGCGCCCTGCAGATCGACAACGCGGCACGCCGGGTCAAGGTCGGCGACGACGAGATCACGCTGACCATGACGGAGTTCAACCTGCTCGCCGTGCTGGCCGCGAATCCCGAGCGCGTGCTGACCCGCGCCCAGCTCCGCGACAAGGTGTGGGGTTACCCGCACGACCTGGACGACCACTCCGTCGACCCGCATGTGCAGCGGTTGCGGCGCAAGCTCTCGGAGAAGATGCACACAGGCGTGAGCCTGGAGGCCGTGCCCGGCCTGGGCTACCGGTTGTCCGTCAAGGGCGCTTGACCGAAACGGAGGACCTGTTCGGCCCGGTCGCCCGTGACCTGGTCGCCGTCGAGTCGGAGCTGATGCGGTCGATCGAA
>WNFB01012536.1_pt1 | contig 11509 bp, 10 predicted proteins | sample 5400501 | NCBI WGS metagenome assembly WNFB01 (sample SAMN13153341, study PRJNA577476) | soil metagenome | isolation source: 200 cm saprolite under Douglas fir tree site 2 hole 1 | place: USA:California | collected 2015-04-18 | reverse complement strand
GAGCATATCGAGGTTGGGCTGGGCGCTCTCCATTCGTCCGCTGGTGCCGATCGCCCACGGGACGCCCGCCTTCGTCAGGTAGGCGAGCAGCTCCCGTGCTCCCGGCAGGGGACGCACCTGTGAGACCTGGCGGGCGTAGGCTTCGGCATGCACGCGTCGGATCTGGGCCGCCTGCTCGGGCTTCAGCTCTCGGCCGGTCTCGCGGAACAGCGCGTTGACGAATAAGCCGCCGCTCATGCCGATGCGGCGGTGGATGCGCCACACCGAGAGCTCGATGCCGACGCTCTCGAGCGCGACGCGCCAGGCAAGCACGTGCTGGTACACGCTGTCGACCAGCGTGCCGTCGAGATCGAACAGAAAAGCGGGACCCGATTTCATCGCCCTGCAATCTAGCCCGGGCGCCCGCCGGGGTCAGGCGGTCTGGAGGGCCAGCTTCGCTTCTGCGGTGCCTTCGCGGGTGAGGTCCTGCTGCCCAACCTCGACCCCGACCTTTTGCAGGAATTCATTGGGCGGCGTACCGCCCGCGAACACCCACACGTAATCGTTCGGGATTTCCCGGACTTGTCCGGCGACCTCGAGCCGCACCGCCTTCTCGAGGATCTCCACCGGTTGCGAGTTGAAGATGACCTTCAGTTTGCCTGACTTCGTGTACTCGGGGAGACGTTGGCTGTTGCGCTCTTTGATCCGGCTGAACCCTTCGCGCCGGTACGACAGCGTGACCTGGTTGCCCTTTTGGTGAGCGAGGCCCATGGCCGCCTCGACGGCGCTGTCGCCTCCGCCCACGACGAGGATCTTCGCTCCCGTGTAGGCTTCCGTCTCGATCAGGCTGTACATCACCTTCGGGAGGTCCTCTCCCTTGACGCCAAGTTTGCGCGGGGTGCCCCGGCGGCCGAGCGCGAGAATCACGGTCCACGCGCGATACCGACCCTTGGACGTGTGCACTGTGAAGCCGCCGTCCGCGGCCCGCTGGATGTCCTCGACCCTTTCCGAGGTATTCACGTGAAGCCCCGCTCGCCCGTGGAGCTTTTGCCAGAACCGCAGCAGGTCTTCCTTGGAGATCTTGAGCTTCGTGAATTTGCCGTGCAACGGGAACTCAACCGGGCTCGTCATCACGATTTTTTGGCGCGGGTATTTCGCGACCGTGCCGCCGAACTCGTCTTGCTCGAGCGTCACGTGGCTGAGCTTGCGCTCGATCGCCCGCAGCGAAGCGCTGATCCCGCCCGGCCCCGCGCCCACGATGCACACGTCATGCACTCCCGGGTCGGTTCTGCTGCCTTTCGTCTTCGGGAGCCGGGCCGCGATGGTGTCGACACAGTCGCGACCCTGGTTGACCGCATTCTTGATGAGCGCCAAGCCGCCCAGCTCTCCCACGATGAACATGTTGGGGACGTTGGTCTCGTGCTCCGGCGTGAGGGCAGGCATGTCGGCCCCGACGCTCGGGCTCGCCATTACGATGGTGATGGCCCCCACGGGACAGGCCTCCGCGCAGAGGCCGTGGCCGATGCACTTGTGTCCATTGACGATGGCGGCCTTCCCGCCGATGACCGCCAGGACATCGCCTTCCGGGCACACTTCGACGCAGGCGCCGCACCCGATGCATTGGATGGCGTCGATGTGCGGATGCTGAGCGCGCGGGCCGTCCGAGAACAGCTTACCGCGCTCCGCCGCCGCTCGAGCAGCCGCTTCCTTCTTCTGCAGGCGACGGACATGCGTCGTCATGAAGAAGATGAGCAGCAGCGCGAATGCGATGTACATCAGCGTGTTTGTCATTCATTCCTTACCCGCGCCACGTTGCAGTTTGCTTCTGCCGAATCTTGGCTAACGGGTGCCCGGCGTGACCGTGGCGTGCATCACCGCCTTGGCGCGTCACGTGGAGTAAACACGATTCATGTCTCATTCTGGACCTCTCCCGGGGCTCGATCCACGGATCGAGCGCCGCTCCAATCCTTCCGGCCGCCCGCCGGTGCGCGTGCAGGCGGTCCGTCCGCCGGTGCCGGTCCGCGAGCCTGGTCCCAGGCGGTGGCCGCTCAAACTCTTCCTCTTTATGCTGGGCGCGATCTGTGTTGGAGGATGGTCGTACTACGACTCGCCGATGCCTGAGCGGGTGCGGAGCCCGCTGCACCAGTGGCTGAAACCGTCCGGGTACATCGGGCAGAGCGCGGGGATCCTGGCGCTCGCGATCTTCATCTTTCTCTGGCTCTATCCCGTCCGTAAGAGATTCCGTTGGCTCGCGTTCACCGGGACCATCGCCCGCTGGCTTGACGTGCACGTGCTGGCCGCGCTGGGGCTGCCCTTACTCGTCGCGATCCACGCTGCCTGGCGCTTTACCGGGCTCATCGGCCTCGGCTTCTGGTCCATGATGGTCGTGTGGGCGAGCGGATTGGCGGGTCGCTACATCTATGCACGCATCCCGCGGAGCAAGCTGGGCGTCGAGCTGACCATCGAAGAGATCGGGGCACGGCGCAAAGAGCTGCTCGGGGAGATCGCGCGCGCCAGCGGACTCGCGCCTGACCTGATCGACACCACGCTGGCCGCCGGACAGGCGCCCGCGGCGCGCCGCGGACTCCGGGGCACGCTATGGCGGATGGTCGCCGATGACTTCGCGCGCCGCCGGGCCGCGCGCAGGCTACGCCGCCTGTGGGAAGCGCGTGGTTTCCGCCGGCGCAAGAACGACCGGCAGATGCTGCGGGCGATGCTGCGGCTCGCCCGTCGCGAGATGGCGCTGGCGCAGCAGGCACGCATGCTCGATGCCACGCACGACGTGTTCCGGTACTGGCACGTGCTGCATCGGCCAGTGGCGATCGCGGCGCTGCTGGCGGTGCTCATCCACGTGGCCGTCGTAGTCGCCCTTGGCGCGACCTGGCTGTGGTGAGACATGGCCTCGTTGCGCTGGCACTCACTTGCCTCGGTGGTTCTCTCGTCGCTCAGATCTCGCCGGGTCCCCTCGCCAAGCCGCACCAGTATCTGGAGGGGGCGCTGCAGTGCGTTCAGTGCCATGGCGGGGGGCGTAAGGAACAAATGACCGTCCGCTGCCTCGAGTGTCACAAGGAAATCGCCTGGCTGGTGCAGCGCGGTCGGGGTTTCCATGCTGGGGTGCGCGACCAGCGCTGCGCCAGCTGCCACCCGGATCACGCCGGGCGTGAGTTCGCGCTGGTCAGCTGGCCCGGGGGTGATCTGCAACGGTTCGACCACTCCCGCGCTGGCTGGCCGCTCGATGGGAGCCATGAGAAGACGAAATGCCTCGACTGTCACAAGGGGGCGTTCCGCGTGTCCCGGGCGGCGAAGCTGTCCGAGCGGCGGGGACCCGACTGGGGCTGGGTGGGGCTCGAGCGCGCCTGCGTCACCTGCCACAACGACCCGCACCGGGGCCGGCTGGGCGCGGCCTGCAATGACTGCCACGCGACCACCAAGTGGACCACGATCAACCGCGGGAAGTTCGATCACGAACGGACCAAGTATCCGCTGCGCGGGCGCCATCGCGCGGTGGCGTGCGAGAAGTGCCATGACTTCTCCGGAGGAAAGGTCAGCTCCAGTCCTCGCTTCGCGAATTGCACCGATTGTCACCGCGACGCGCACGCCGGCACCGCCACGCTTGCCGGCCGGATCGTGGACTGCGCCTCATGTCACGGGGTCGACGACTGGCGGCCCTCGACATATACGGTGGCGCAGCACCGGCAAGCGAAGTATCCGCTGGAGGGGCGCCACCAGCAGGTGAAGTGCGCGGACTGTCACGTGAAGCATCCGCCTGGCGTGCCAGCTACGCAGCTGGGCTCAGCCAGCGTGTGGATGCGGCCGGCGGCGAACGCCTGTCGCGACTGCCACGGGGACGATCACGGCAGCCAACTGGCCAGCCGCCCCGATCGGGGGGCGTGCGACGCCTGCCACCGCCTGACGGGCTGGACACCGAGCACGTTCACCGTAGCGGCGCACGCGAGCCTGCGGCTACGCCTCGAAGGGCGACACGCGGAGATCGAGTGCAGCGCCTGCCACGGGCCCGATCGCAAGAGCCTGCCGCCCCTGCCCGGGATACAGGTCATCGGGAAGGCCGGGGTGGCGTTCAAGCTGAAGGAGCTCGAGTGCGCGGCCTGCCATGTCGACCCGCACGACGGGCGATACCCCAAGTGCGCCGACTGCCACGGCCTGCGGACGTTCCGGCCGTCCACGGTCGACATCGCAGCTCACAAGCGATACAAGTTCCCGCTCGAAGAAGCCCACGCCGCGGTCGCGTGTGTGGATTGCCACGCGGAGATGAAGCACCCGGCGACGACTTCATCCCTGGTGCTGGCGCGCTGGTCGTTCCCGCGCCTGCTGTTCGCGGCTCCGAAGGGTGGCTGCGAGGGCTGCCACGCGACTCCGCACGGCCGCCAGTTCGCGGTCCGCGCCGACCGGGGAGCGTGTGAGACCTGCCATGGTACGGACACGTTCCGGCCCGCGACGCGGTTCGATCACGATCGGGACGCGACGTTCACGCTCAAGGGGGCGCACGCCGGCGTCGCCTGCAACCGCTGTCACGTATCGACCCGCGACGCCGCGGGCAGGAGCTTCGTGGTCTATCGTCCCCTGTCGGGCAAGTGCGAGACGTGCCACGGCGAGAGCGTCAGGAGGGGATCGTGAGACGGCGAGCCCTCGCACTGGCCATCGTCCTGGCGTGGCTCGGGTGCGCGACCGCGGGCGCGCAGCAGCCCACGAAGAACCCGCACGGCAAACTGCAGGAAGAGTGCGCCGTGTGCCACAGCCCGGAAACGTGGACCCCTGCGCGCGTCAGCGCCAAGTTCGATCACGCGAAGAAGGGCTTCGCGCTCGTTGGGGCGCACGCCCAGGCGGCTTGCCGGTCCTGTCACGCGTCGCTCGACTTTCACGGCGCGCCGAGCGACTGCGTGTCGTGTCACAAGGACGTGCACCATAGCGAGCTCGGCACGGACTGCGCCCGCTGCCACACGCCGCGCAACTTTCTCGACCGCTCGATCATGGTGCGGGTCCATCAGTTGACACGGTTTCCGCTGAGCGGGTCGCACCTCACCGTCGACTGCGAGCAGTGTCACACACCCATGCCGCAGGGCCGCCTGACGTTCGTGAGTCTGCCGACGCAGTGCGTCGAGTGTCACCTGCCGCAGTTCCAGACGGCCAAGAACCCCGACCACGTCGCGGGCGGCTTATCACAGAACTGCGCGCCGTGCCACTCGCCGACCGTCTGGACCAACGCCCGGTTCAATCACGACGCCACTCGCTTCCCTCTGACCGGAGCGCACCGCGCCGTCGCCTGCCTGCAGTGTCACGGCGACGGTGTCTACGCCGGCAAGAGCACCGCGTGCGCGTCGTGTCACCAACAGAATTACAACGCGACCACCAATCCCAACCACGCGGCGGCGGCGTTCGCGACCACATGCCAGGACTGCCACAACACCACAGCCTGGACGGGCGCCTCGTTCAACCACTCCTGGTTCCGGATTCCGCATCACTCGGCGCAGTGCAGCGACTGCCACACCAACCAGACGAACTACACGACATTCGTCTGCACGGTGTGCCATACCCAGGCACAGACCGACCCCCGCCATACCGGCGTATCCGGCTATGTCTGGAACAGCACCAACTGCTATGGGTGCCATCACCAATGACGGGCCGCCTGCGTTGGGGCAGCGGGGGACTGGCGTGCCTCGCCTGCTTGATGACGCTCGCCGCTCGGCTCGACGCCCAGGATTCAGCCACAGTACGCACGAAGACAGCGCGTATCACCTACCTCACCGGTACGACCGCGTACGTAGACGCCGGAAGACTGGACGGCCTGCGTGAGGCGGCACGCGTGGAGGCGGTTCGGGGGGGAGCGGCGGTCGCCGTGTTGAAAGTGGTTTACCTCGCGTCGCACCGCGCGTCGTGCGAGATCGTCAGCGGTGCCGCGGCGCTCGCGGTGGGCGACTCGGTGCGCTTCGTGGCGGCCGCGGCGCCGCGGGACTCGACCGTCGCCTACCGCGCGTCGACCACGCCGCCATCGCGCGGCGGCGCGTCGGGCCGCAGGCTGCGAGGGCGGGCGGGTGTTGCGTATTTCCTCATGCAACAACATGCCGGCACGGGCGGCAGGGTCTCGGAGCCCGCCATCGACTTCCGGCTCGATGGGCCGCTGGGCGGGTCCTCCGTCAACCTGGCGATCGACACGCGAGCCCGGCGCACCTATACGATCCTCGCGGATGGCAGCGCGGTCACGGACGGCCGCAATCGGGTGTACCAGGCGGCCGTGTCGGTGAACGCTCCCGGATCGCCGACTCGTATCACGCTCGGGCGCCAGATCTCTGGGAATCTGGCCTCGGTCGGCTTGTTCGACGGCGTCCTGGCCGAGCTGAACCAGCCGGACTGGAGCACGGGTGTGTTCACCGGCAGCCAACCCGAGCCGCTCGGGCTCGACTTCTCGAGCTCGGTTCTCGAGCTGGGAGGCTATGCGCAGCGCCATAGCCGCCCGGGAGCGGCGTCGCACTGGGCCGTGACGCTCGGGGCGGCCGGCTCCTATCAGGCTGCGCACGCCAACCGCGAATTCGCCTTCGCGCAGGGCTCCTATTTCAGCCGGCGCTTCTCGACTTTCATCACGCAGGAGGTCGATTACTACCGTTCGTGGAAGCTCCTGCCCGGAATGAAGCCGGTCTCGCTGACCAGCACCTTCGCGTTCGTTCAGTACCGCGTGACTCAGGACGTGACGCTGGACGCGGGCTTCGATAACCGCCGCAACGTGCGGCTATATCGGGACATCGTGAACCCCGAGACGGCGTTCGACGACACTTACCGACAGGGCGCATGGGCGGGGATGTGGGTGCAGCTCGCCCGACGATTCCGACTCGGCCTCGACGCGCACTCCAGCAGCGGCGGCCCTGCCGGCGGGGCCAACTCCTACACGCTGTCGTTCGGGGCCGATCGGCTCACGGGGCTCGGCATGGGTTTGCGCACCCGGACGACCTATTACACCTCTCCGAACCTCTCCGGGGTGCTGCAGTCCGCCGCGCTCGGGTTCGCACCGGGTGACCGTCTCCGTCTCGAGCTGAACGGCGGTCTGCGCGCCGAGCAGGACGCGCTGGCGGGGCCCGGGACAGTGGCCGTGACGTGGGGGGGCGCCGATGCGGATGTCACACTCGCCCGGGCGTGGTATGCGATGGTGTCCGTCACGCGGCAGCGCGGCGGGGTGGACGGTTACGACCAGCTGTACAGCGGGCTCAGCTTCCGATTCTAAGATCGCGCAGTAGGGGCGCAGCATGCTGCGCCCCTACGAATTCCGTGACGCCGGTTCTACGTTGTTGCTCGACGTTTTTGCTCGACGCCTTTCTTATTTGAGCAGCATATCATGCGGCCGCGCCTGCCCCGTCGGGAAATGCTCGAAGTCGACATCGAATTTGGCGTCGAGCGTCATCCCCGTGGGACTCACGTTCACGAGCCGCACCCGGTAGGGCACCTTGCCGTCCAGGTTCGAGAGCAGCGAATTGCTCACGTACAGCCGCCTGTTGTCGGGCGTGAGCTTCATCATCTGCGCCTGCGGAATGGCCACGCTGCTCACGAGCTTCGGCTGCATCGGATCGGCGACGTCGTATTGCTGCACCGCGCCTCCCCCGAACAACGACACGAACAGGAACTTGTTGTCGTACGCCGAACAACGACACGAACAGGAACTTGTTGTCGTACGAGATGCGCATGTCCGCCGGCAACGAGCCGTCGGCCAGTTTAATCACGCGGTGGAACGCAAGCTTGCCGTCATTTCCCACCTGCCAATGCCACACGCTGTTGCCGAACGCGCAGTTGATGAACCCTCCGCGCGCCGTCGGGCCGTGCAGCCAGCGGACCTCGAGCGGCGACTTGTCGAGGTGCTCCACCTGCAGGACTTTCCCGGTCTTCCAATCCCACGCCACGACTTCGTCCCCTACCTGGTCCATCGGCGTGTTGCCGGCTTTGACGGCATGGGGATGTGCCCAGCTCGAGGTGACGATGAGGTTCAGCTCCGGCTTGACCCCGACGTCGTACATGTAGTTGGGAGCGGGATGGGCCTCGAGGAACTTACCGTCGTTGTCGAGCTTCACCAGCGCGCCCGGCGCGCCACCATCCTTCGCGCCGAGCATCGCGATCATCACGCCCCCCGGCACGGCGTAGAAGGTGTGCGGCCCCGAGTAGCCGGTCGTCGCGGCGAGGTCGGGGATTGTCTTGATGAGCTTCGGGTGCCTCGGATCGGTGGCCACGTCATAGATGAAAAGCCCGTTCGAGAACAGGCCGCCCCCGAAAATCCGATCGGCGTTCGCGGTGTAGCCGAAGTGGTGGGCTTCGTTCCCCGGCGACCCGGTCGGCACGGTGGCGATCACCTTTCCGTAACCTGGGGACGCGGGGTCGGCGTCGAGCACCGACAGGAAGTCGGGGTCCTTCTGATCCGCGTCGCTGGTCCAGACATACAGCACGGACTCATGCTGGCCCGCGGGAAGGCCCCGCACGAATACCGACTCATCTGCAGGGCCGCTCGGGGCGGGGGCGGGGGCCATCAGGAGTCCTAGGGGCAGAGCGGCGGACAGCAACAGCCAGGTGGTACGGTTCACAGTGGTCTCTCCTCAGTCACAGAGCTGGTATCCCAGCGAAGCTACGCGCGGTGCACCGGGGTGCAAGGCATATATTACCGCGATGCGACTCGATTTTTCCGGCGCACCTGAAATCGCGGCGCCCCCCGACGAGGTGTGGAAGCGCCTGCTCGATCACGAGTTCGTGGCGTCGGTGGCGCCCGGAGTAGAGTCGGTGGAGCCGATCGACGACCGGCACTTTAAGGTGATTTCCGGGTTCGGCGTGGGTGCCGTGAAGCTGAAGTTTCAGCTCGACGTCGAGCTGTCGGATGTGAACCCTCCCAAGAGCCTCAAGATGTCCGCCCACGGCAAGGCACCCGGGTCGGGTGTGGACGTGAGCACCACCCTCGAGATTGAGCTCATCTCCCCGAATCGGTCCCGCCTGAAGTGGAGCGCCAGCTCGGAGGTTCGCGGTACGGTGGCGAGCGTGGGGGCCCGCCTGTTGTCCGGCACCGCCAAGAAGCTCACCGAGAGCTTCTGGGACAAGTTCGCTGCGCGCGTCGGCGAAAGACGCGCTAGCTAGATTTCCGGGAATGAAACAGTGGCTCGAGACGCGCGCCGTCCTGGACTTCCTGTCCGCCGCCCGCAGCGCGGGAAAGCGGGTGGGGCTCGCCACCGTCGTACGGGTGCGCGGCTCGGCGTATCGTCACGAAGGGGCGAAGCTCGCGGTCGCCGAGGACGGCAGCACGGCCGGCAACGTCAGCGGCGGCTGCCTCGAGCAGGACGTGCGCGAGGTAGCGCTGCAGGTGATCCGCACAGGGAAGCCGGAGCTCCGCAGTTATTGCTCGAGCGCCGACGAGGTCGCCGCCTGGGATTTGGGAGTCGGGTGCGAGGGGCAGGTCGATGTTTACCTCGAGCCCGCGGAGCCCCGGGCGCGGGAACGGGTGCTCCTCGATGAACGCCAACCGTTCGTGGCTTGCGGGTTGATGCCGGGGAAGGGGGAACGGCTCATCGTCACCGCAAACCGCACCGAAGGCGATCTCGGGTCGAAGGACCTGAACCAGCGGGTCGCGAATAAGGCACGGGAGCTGCTCGACACGGGCGAATCGGGAATCCACGAGATCGGCGGCCGATCGGTGTTCTTCGATGTGCTGGTGCCGCCGCCGCAGCTGGTTGTCCTGGGCGCGGGCGACGATGCCCGGCCGCTGGTGCGGTTTGCCGCCGACGTCGGCTTCCGTGTGGTGGTGGTCGATCGCCGGCCTGGCTACCTGACCGTCGACCGCTTCCCGGCCGCGGCGGCGCTGATTCACAGCGCGGGCGACGAGCTGGACAACGCGCTGTCTCTGGACGCGGATTGCTACGCGGTCGTGATGAACCACAACTTCGCGGACGATCAGGCGTACGTGCGAGCGCTCTTGAAGACGCCCGTCGGGTACGTCGGGATGCTGGGCCCGCGCCAGCGCGCCGAGCGCATCCTCCGGAACCTGGCCGCCGAGGGCCCGATGGACGAGGGGCGGGTGTACGGGCCCGTGGGGTTGGACATCGGGACCGACGGCGCGGAGCAGGTGGCCCTCGCCGTCATCGCGGAGATCCTCGCGGTGCGCTCCGGGCGGCGGGCCCGTTCGTTGCGGGAGCGCCGCGCCGCCATTCATGCCCCGACCGACTGAGCCGCTTCGCGTCGCGGGCGTGATCCTGGCGGCGGGCGCATCGCGCCGCATGGGCAAGAACAAGATGCTGCTCGAGCTCGAGGGCGAATCGCTCATCCGGCGAGCGGCCAAGCGCGCGCTGGCAGCTGGTCTATCGCCGCTGGTGGTCGTGCTCGGTCATGAGGCGGGCCGGCTGCGCGCCGAGCTGCAAGACCTCCCCCTCGCGTTCGCGGTCAATCCCGCTTACACGGGTCCCACCAGCGGCTCATTGCATCAGGGCCTGAACGCGCTCAGCTCGGATGTCGACGCCGTGGTCGTCATGTTGGGCGACATGGTGCGAGTGACCACAGAGACGCTCGCCATGTTGATCGCGGCGGCGCGCGGGACCGAGGCCCCGCTCGTGGTGTCGCGCTACGGTGAGGTCACCGCGCCGCCGCTCTTGTTTCGGCGGGCGCTGTTCGCCGAGCTACTCGCGTGGACGGGCGAGGGGTGCGGCAAAGCAGTCGTGCAGGCTCACAAGCATGAAGCCATGTATGTCGATCGGCCGGAAGCGCTGCTCGTGGACGTAGATACGCCGGAGGATTTCGCGGCCGCCATTGCCGCCTCGCGTCCGGTGGGCTAGTGTGGGGTGTGCAGTGTGTGCAGCAACTTGCCGGCGCCGGTGCGTGGTGGCCGAGATGGAAGCACGTTGCAGGGATGGAGGGCCATCACATGAGTATCGAGTCCAGCGACATTCCCAGCCGGCTACGCGCGCACGTGGAGCTGCAAGGCGCCAGCCTTACCGCCGAAGAGTTATCCCAGCTTGGCGAGTGCTACCCGCGGTTCCGCGGGAAGGACCCGTGGGACGTGCGCGAGTACGCCAGCCCCACCGGCAATGGTGCCCGCGAATATCGCGTCGTGCGGGGCAGCAGCACCCAGGACGTCTATCGGAGCCATGAGCGGGACCACGCCACCGCCGTGCGGGCGGCGCTCAACGAGCTCGAGTCGCAAGACGGCAGGACCGAGAAGGGCGAGCAGCCCTCCAACTAGAAGCTGTACGCCCCGCTCCGGGCTGACCCAGCGTTCCACGATCTCCGGCGTCGCATGGGGTTGTGATAGGCGGTTTCCGCGAGGCCCCTCAAAACAGCTCAAGCTGATAGGCCACCAGGCCCCTGAGCTTTTCCAGCAGCTTCACCATCGCCCACGTGTCCCGCTCGCAGTAGCGCAGCAGCGCTTCGCGTAGCTCGGCCCGCTCTCCAGCAGGCATCTCGGCTCCCTGGAACATCAGCCGCTGCAGCTCGACCGTCGCCATTTCTCCATCCTGCACCTTCAGATCCGAATAGGACAGACCGGGCACGAGTGCCGGCAGCGTCT
>WNFB01005312.1_pt1 | contig 11510 bp, 10 predicted proteins | sample 5400501 | NCBI WGS metagenome assembly WNFB01 (sample SAMN13153341, study PRJNA577476) | soil metagenome | isolation source: 200 cm saprolite under Douglas fir tree site 2 hole 1 | place: USA:California | collected 2015-04-18 | reverse complement strand
CTGGCTCAGCCGTCGATGGGTAGAACGTCTGGGCGTGGGCTCTGCGGAAATGGCCTGCGAGGGGGTCAGCGTTGCGCCTCCGCTGACGCTTCGAGTGAACCAGCTGATAACGACCAGGGAAGCATTCCTCGAAAAATTCGCACAGGTGGGTATTGCGGCCAAGCCGACCAGTCTAAGTCCATCCGGCATTGTGCTTGAGGAAGGAGGCTCTGTGCCCTCCCTCCCGGGGTTTCGTGAGGGCGCCTTTTATGTCGAAGATGAAGCGGCGCAATTGATTCCTCCCCTCCTCGATCCTCAGCCTGGTGACATTGTGCTCGATACTTGCGCGGCGCCTGGAGGGAAATCGACTCATTTGGCCGATCTGATGCATAACAAGGGAACCATCTACGCCGTCGATCGCAAAGGCGACCGTTTAGATCTCCTGCGAAGCAATTGTCGTCGACTCGGGGTCCAGATTGTCGTGCCGATCGTCGGCGATATTCGACAGCCACTTGAATGGGTTCCCATGATCGAGACAGCAGGGTCTCCATCCGTGAAGAAGGCCAGAGTGGGCGAACCATGTATTGATCGAATTCTGGTGGACGCGCCCTGCAGCGGGCTCGGTGTGTTACGGCGACATCCGGAAGCGAAGTGGCGGAAAGGTGAGCAGGCGCTCCCTCGACATCAGGCACTCCAGTGTCAGATCCTCGAAGCGGTTGCCCCATGCTTGCGGCCCGGCGGGGTGCTGGTCTATAGTACGTGCTCGACGGAACCGGAAGAAAACGAAGACGTCATCGAGCGATTCTGTCGTGTCCATGCGGAGTTCAAGCGTGAGTCCGTCGTCCCCTGGCTCCCGCCTGCGGCACAGGGGTTCGTCACCGAAGAAGGTGCTCTCTCGACAGTCGGTAACCGGTTCTCGATGGATGGATTCTACGCCGCACGACTGAGGAAGGTTTTGTGATGGCACGCCCCATTCTTATTGCGCCCTCGATTTTAGCTGCTGACTTTGCCCGACTAGCCGACGAAGTTGCAGCCGTGGAACGCGCGGGGGCCGATTTCCTTCATATCGATGTTATGGACGGGCATTTCGTGCCTAATTTGACCATCGGCCCACCGATTGTGGCGGCGCTCAGAAAAGTCACCAAGATGCCGCTCGACGTCCACCTCATGATCACAAACGCCGACGCCTTTATCGCCGAGTTCGCCGAGGCTGGAGCGGACTATCTCACGGTTCACGTGGAAGCCTGTCCGCATCTCCATCGCACGGTGCAGTCCATCAAGGAACATGGCGTCAAGGCCGGGGTGACCCTGAATCCGGCCACCTCGCTCAGTACGATCGAGGAAATCCTCCCAGATGTCGATGTGGTCCTGATCATGTCAGTCAATCCTGGTTTCGGCGGTCAAAAGTTTATCACATCCTGTTTACAGAAGATTTCCTCGGCTCGTGCCATGATCGATCGGGTCGGAAGTCGCGCGTTGCTCGAAGTGGACGGCGGTGTCAAGATCGACAATGCGGCTCAGGTACTGGCTGCGGGAGCCGATGTATTGGTCGCCGGGTCGGCCATTTTCTCAAGTCGGGATTATGCCGCGACGATCGCTGGGATGCGCGCAGCCGGCCAACCTCCTTCCACGACGCCGCAGCGCGTCTCCGCTCACCGATAGGTCTCGAGGGTGGACATTTCTTCCCTCATCGATAGCCTCCATCCTCTCGAAGTCAAAGTCCTGTCGACCTTTGAGGCGAATCCCTCCGCGGTGCTCCAGACGGAACAGTTGGCGCAGTCCACCGGGTTAGAGCCCTCGCAGTTGAGTATGGCGGTCGAATGGTTGCTCGCCAAGTCGTTGATCGCGGTCGATACCGAGACCGTGACGCCTAATGTCTCGCTCACAAAAATCGGCGAACTCTATTTTGAAAAGTACTCGCCGATCGAACGGGTGCTGTCTGCTGCTCGCGATGCGGCCAAAACCGGCAAGCGCCTGACCATTCAGGACATTCAATCCCGGGAGGGACTCGAACCGGCGGAGGTGAGCGGTGCGATCGGACGGCTTAAGAAAGAGGGCGCGCTCCTCATCATTCAAGGCGGTTGTATCGAATCGACTGGCCGACCGAGCCAGACGGCGGAAGCGATGCGGGGATTGCTGCAACAGCTTCATGGGGCGCCTCGTGAGCTGCAGGCGTTTCCCGAGGCACAACGGCAGGTCATTCAAGATCACGCCGTCAAACGCGGGAATGCACGGGAACCCTTCCGCATTGATGATCGGGTGGCCAGAGCGCTCAAGCTTTCCGTAACCGGTATCGAGGCCGCCCAGCAGCTCTCTCGGCAGGGAACCGCGGAAGAAGTCTCACAGCTGACGCCCGAACTGTTGAAAGACGGGAGTTGGCGGACGAAGCGCTTCCGTAAGTACACGATCAGTCTTCGCGCGCCACGGATTGCGCCGGGCAAACGGCATCCCTATCGCGAGTTTCTCGATACGGTGAAGACAAAACTTGTGAGCATGGGATTCCAGGAAATGCGGGGCTCGCTCGTGGAGACCGAATTCTGGAACATGGATGCCCTCTTCATGCCGCAGTTCCATCCGGCACGTGACATCCATGACGTCTACTTTGTCAAAGAACCGACTCATGCCTCCTTGATAGCGGAACCGTTCTTGTCCCGGGTCACGCAAGCACACCAGAATGGCGGTGAAACCGGTTCAACCGGTTGGAACTATCCCTTCAATGCGGAGCGCTCGCGCCGGCTGGTCTTGCGGAGCCAGGGGACGGCCGTCTCGGCCCATACATTGGCGACACAACCTACGGTGCCGGGAAAGTATTTTTCCATCGCCCGTTGTTTCCGCTACGATCAAGTGGATGCGACGCACGCGACCGATTTCTTCCAGGTAGAAGGGATCGTGCTCGGCGAAGACATCAACTTTCGCACGTTGCTCGGCCTGCTGAATCTCTTTGCCCGTGAAGTGGCGCAAGCCAAGGAAGTCAAATTTCTCCCGGCCTACTTTCCTTTCACCGAACCGTCGGTCGAGCTGCACGTGCGCCATCCGAAGCTCGGATGGATGGAGCTTGGCGGAGCCGGGTTGTTCCGGTCTGAAGTCACCCTTCCGCTGGGCGTGACCGTTCCGGTGATCGCGTGGGGGTTGGGGCTCGATCGCATGGCGATGGTGGCGCTCGGCATTCACGATATTCGTGAGTTGTTCACCGACAATCTTGATCTGATTCGCTCCACCAGAGGGGCCTACTAGGTTTCACATGCCCACGATTACTATTTTTAAGCAGGATCTCGAGGGATTGCTCGCAGCGCCAGGCGAGGCTCCCCAACCGATCACCATGGAGCAACTCGAAGAGTCGTTGATGCTCGTGAAGGGTGAGTTGAAGGGGCAGAATCCCGACACCGGCGAACTGCGAATTGAGCTACAAGATAGCAATCGTCCCGATCTCTGGTGCTGCGAAGGGATCGCCCGGCAGATTCGTGTGAAGCGGCAGGGTTCCCTCGCGAGGTACGATTTTCTCACAACCAAATCAGAATCGCCAAAGCGATTGAACGTGGCTCCCGGCCTGGAGGAGATCAGGCCCTACGTGGCGGCCTGTACTGCGACCGGCTACCGCGTGACCCAGGAGGGCCTCGCTCAACTGATTCAGACACAAGAAAAACTCGCCGAGATGTTCGGCCGTAAACGCCGGACCGTGTCGATCGGACTCTATCGGCTCGCGGCGATCGAGTTTCCTGTCACCTATGACTTGGTGAAACCGGACGAAGTCACTTTCACGCCGCTGGGTATGGATACGGTCATGACGCTCGGAGAGATGCTGCTCGTCCATCCCAAAGGGCTAGAGTTCGGCGGGATTCTCGCAGGTCAGGATCGCCTGCCCGTCCTCCGCGATGCGAAGCGTCAGGCACTTTCCTTCCCGCCGATTATCAATAGCCGTGAAGTCGGAGAAGTGCGGGTGGGCGACGATGCCTTATTCGTCGAGGTGACTGGCACTGATCTCTCGATGGTCGTCCTGACCCTCAACATTCTCGCAGCCAATCTGGCAGATCGTGGCGCGGTCATTGAGCCGATTGAAGTACGGTATCCCTATAAGACTGCTCTCGGCAAGGCAGTCTGGACTCCGCAGGATATCGGGAAGTCACGGACGCTTCCCGTCAGCACGATCGAGCAGGCCCTTGGGCAGGCGTTAGGCGCCCAGGAAGTGGCGAAGGCTCTAACGGCCTACGGCTATGAGGTGACAACCAGAGGTGGAAAGGTGACGGTGACGCTTCCGCTCTATCGGCAGGACCTGATGCACGCGATGGACGTCGTCGAAGATGTCGCGATCAGCCGTGGATACGGAGACTTTTCGCCGGTGATGCCTTCGCAATTCACGGTCGGTGGATTGTCGCGCATCGAGGAAGTCTCCGACCGTGTCAGGGCCCTCATGGTTGGCATGGGTTTTCAAGAAATCATTTCCAACATTCTCGGTTCTCCCCAGGACCTGCGTGATGCGATGCGATTAGAAGGGACCAAGTGGGGGCAACTTGTCGAAGTGGACAATGTGATGTCCCAGAACTTCTCCGCACTTCGACAATGGATGCTTCCGTCATTGCTTCGCGTGGAAGCTGCATCGAACCGGGCATTTTATCCTCATCGGATGTTCGAGGCCGGCGAAGTGGCACGTCACGATCTCACGCAGCCCCTAGGGTCACGCACCGTGACAGTGCTCGGCGGGATGATTGCCCATGCCGATGCACATTTTTCAGAGGCCCACTCCTGCCTGGACACGCTGTTTTATTATGTGAACCAAGCGTACAGCCTGGAACCGATCCAGCATCCTTCATTTCTCGCTGGACGAGTGGGGGGTATCGTGTCTGACGGGAAACAGGTCGGTGTGATTGGGGAACTGCACCCGGAAGTTCTCGAACGATGGCAGATCAGTGTCCCGGCTGTCGCGTTTGAAATCGATCTGACGGAACTAGCCGACCGGTCTTGAGACGTACGCCCGCCAGCGTATTCCTCAAGACCTACGTCCTGTACCAACCAATTCTTCGAAGGGAATCCTCGGCAGGCAACTACGCTTACGCTCCGGCAGGGGCGAGGTGTTGTTTGGCAAGACCGACCAGCTGCTCAAACCCCGTGGCATCCTTGATCGCCATATCGGATAGGACCTTCCGGTCCAAGAGGATATTGGCCTTCTTCAGGGCGTTGATAAACCGGCCATAGGTCAGTCCATGCGCCCGAACTGCCGCGTTGATGCGCGCAATCCACAACACGCGGAAATCCCGTTTCCGATTTTTCCGTCCGGTATAGGCATATGCCTGACCCTTATCGACTGACTCTGTTGCGGTACGGAACAGCCGGCTCTTTCCTCCATACTGTCCTTTGGCCAGTTTCAGCCGCTTCTTTCGTCGATGTCTTGTTTTGGGGCCACCTTTTGCGCGAGGCATGAGTCAGTACTCCTTTTGGTTAACGCGATTCGTACATTCTAATTTACTTGTAGGGCAATAAGCGATCTAGTGCCTGAATCTTGGTCTTATCCACGAGAACCGTGCCGCTCAATCGGCGCTTCCGATCCTGCGTCTTGCTGGTGAGGATATGGCGTTTTCCCGCCTTTCGCCTGACCAATTTCCCAGAGCCGGTACGGGTAAACCGCTTTTTGGCTCCACTATGCGTTTTCATTTTCCTTTTCATGATCGGTAATTCCTTTGGTTAATAGCGTGCGGGCCGACCGTCTTACTTCGGCGCAACGATCATGATCAAGCTCCGCCCTTCCATGCGAGGGGCGTACTCGATGGTGCCTGTCTCTCCCAACTCTGCGATGACCGTATTCATGAGTGTCCGGCCCATCTCCTGATTCGCCATCTCACGACCGCGGTACGTCAAGAGGACTTTGGTCTTGTTACCATCGGCCAGAAAGCCCTTAATCTGTCGAATCTTGATCTCCAAGTCATGCTTATCCGTCCGAGGGCGCAACTTAATTTCCTTCACCTGCGTCGACTTTTGATGGCGCCGGTTCTGGTGGTCCTTTTTACTCAACTCGAACTTGTATTTCCCGTAGTCCATAATGCGGCACACGGGAGGCACTGACGTGGGCGCGACCTCGACAAGGTCGTAGCCGTTCTCTTGTGCCTGTTTGAACGCATCTGCCGTGAGGAGAATGCCGAGCTGTTCGCTCTCCGGACCGATCACCCGGACTTCGCGCACCCTGATTTCCCGGTTAACTCGTAGTTTGGGGACGATAAGACACCTCTTATTGTGTTAGTGAATGTTGCTGCCCTGCCGGCTTGAGGTCCGCGCGGAGCAGGTCGAGCGCTCCCGCGACGGTCATGCTGCCGAGGTTGGCTCCGCTCCGGCCCCGTATGGCCAGCGTCCCACTCTGCACTTCTCGGTCGCCAACCACAAACATAAATGGAACCTTCGCCTTCTCCGCTTCTCGAATTTTGAGCCCAATTTTTTCATTCCTAAGGTCTGCCTCAGCACGGAACCCCGCAGCCTTTAGCTGGGTCACGACCTCGGCGACGTAGGGCCGTTGGTTATCCGTAATGGACATGACCGTCGCCTGAACCGGGGCGAGCCAGGTTGGGAAGGCGCCGCCGAAATGTTCAATCAGAATGCCAAAGAACCGTTCGATCGATCCCATCAGAGCCCGATGGATCATGATCGGTTGGTGAACTTTGCCGTCTTCCCCAATGTAGCCTAATGCGAATCGTTCGGGATTATTGAAATCGACTTGAATGGTCGAACATTGCCAGGATCGTCCCAAGGCATCTTTGATTTTGATGTCGATCTTGGGTCCGTAGAAGACGCCTTCGCCCGGATCCATTTGGTAGGCGACTCCTCGTCCCTTCAATGCTGCTTCGAGCGCGCTCGTGGCTTGGGCCCACCGTTCTTCCGAGCCGACGGACTTTTCCGGCTTAGTCGAGAGGTGCACCTCAAACTCGGTGAACCCGAAGGTTCCGAGAATAAAGAACGTGAAATCTAAGACCTGGCTGACTTCACTTTCAATCTGATCCACCCGGCAGAACAGGTGCGCGTCGTCCTGTGTGAAGCCGCGAACCCGTAGCAGACCATGGAGGACGCCTGTCCGTTCGTACCGGTAGACGGTCCCCAGTTCGCCGTAGCGGATGGGGAGGTCTCGGTAACTGCGCAGATGCGACTTGTAGATCATGATGTGGAACGGGCAATTCATCGGCTTGAGCTGGTACTCGCTATTTTCAACCTTCATGGGAGCGAACATATTGTCGCGGTAATAGTCGACGTGGCCGCTGGTTTTCCAGAGGTCTAACCGGGCGACGTGGGGGGAGTACACCAGTTCGTAGCCGTTTTGAATATGCTGGTCGCGCCAAAAGTTCTCGATCAACAGCCGGATCGTCGCGCCCTTTGGATGCCAGAGGACCAGGCCGGGGCCGATGTCATCCTGGATGGAGATCAAGTCGAGTTCCTTACCGACCTTTCGGTGGTCTCGTCGCTTAATCTCTTCCAACCGCGCGAGATGCGCGTCGAGTTCCGTCTGAGTCGGGAAGGAGGTCCCATAGATCCGCTGCAGCATGGGATTGCGTTCGTCGCCGCGCCAGTACGCCCCGGCCGTGTTCAGGAGCTTGAATGCCCCGACATGACCTGTCGTCGGGAGATGCGGGCCGCGGCAGAGGTCGGTGAACTCTCCCTGGCTGTAGACTGAGATGGCCTGCCCATCTGACAGTCCTTGAATCAACTCAACTTTGTAGGCTTCCCCTCGCTCCTGGAAAAACTTTATCGCGTCTTGCTTCGACAATTCTGCCCGTTTCACAGGAAGGGCTCGTTTGATGATGTCTTTCGCTCGCGCTTCAATTTTCTCGAGATCTTCCGGGGTAAATGGGCGCTCAAAGGCAAAGTCATAGAAGAACCCATCCTCGAGGGCTGGGCCGATCGTCAGCTGTGCCGTGGGGAAGACCTCTTTGACGGCCTGCGCCATAATATGAGTACTGCTGTGACGGTAGACCTCCCGGCCTTCTGCACTGTCGAATTGAAGTGGAATCACCTCAGCATCTTCCGCCAAGACGCTCGAGAGATCTACGGTCTGGCCATTCACCTTTGCCGCAAGGATATCCGAGCTGATCGTCAGGCCGAGAGCCGACAGAACAGACCCAACAGACTGGCCGGCGGGAATATCACGACTGATACCATTTTTAAGTGTAATTTTCATGATATGCATCAAATCGACCAAGCACAAGAAACAACAAAGGCACCCTGCCTGCGAGAGGCAAGCAGATGCCCTCAGCCAGGTGGTAGGCGCGGACGGTCTTGAACCGTCGACCTCTACCGTGTCAAGGTAGCGCTCTCCCCCTGAGCTACGCGCCTATCGATCTAGAGGCGCATGCTAATATAGCCCTGCCCAAGGTGTCAAGAAACAGCCTCTTCCAATATGAAATGGGTCTGAAGGCGGATCGTATTTCCAACGAGGGATGAGTCTAAGTCGCTGAAGCTCTGAATCGGTCATGATACAAGGCATAGTGATCGATATGGGGAAAGCACGGCTGCAAACCTCGGCGCAGGTTAAGGTATTTTTGGACGGGACACATCACCTGACAGGGTGTGTCTAGCTTCATGTCCGCTGTTCTTGCGGCGACTGACTCTTACACAATCTTCAACGTATCGAAGTTGACCCCTGCGGGAGCAGGCGGTGTCTTCAGTTTCATGTCCTCCAAGGCGCTGACGACACGATCGGCGATCACGAGATTTCGATACCATTTCCGGTTGGCAGGCACGATATACCAGGGCGCATGCTCCATGCTGGTGGCGGAAAGTACCTCTTCAAACGCCGCCATGTAGTCGGGCCAGAGCTTCCGTTCTTCCAAATCCCCTTCGCTGAACTTCCAACGTTTCTCTGGATCGCGGATGCGCGCCTCCAACCGCGCTTTCTGCTCTTTTTTCGAGATGTGCAGAAAGAATTTGAGGATGGTGGTCCCGTTCTCAGCCAGCAATTCTTCAAACTCTTTGATCTGGTTTAATCGTCGGGCCGCCACTTTGGCTGAGATCATCTTGTGGACCCGCGTGATAAGCACGTCTTCGTAGTGCGACCGGTTGAAGATCCCGATCTGTCCTTTGGCCGGCACCTCGTGATGGACGCGCCAGAGAAAGTCATGGGCGAGTTCGCTATTGGAAGGGGCCTTGAAGGTCGCCACCCTGCAGCCCTGAGGATTCACACCAGACATGACGTGCTTGATCGTCCCGTCCTTGCCGCTGGAATCCATTCCCTGCAACACGATGAGCACCGCGCGGTCGCCATTGGCATAGAGGCGCTCCTGCAGCTCCTCAAGCCTGCCGATCAACTGATCCGTGACAGCCTTCGCCTTTTCTTTGTCTTGATCCGTTTTCTTGTACTCACCGGTGTCGTCGGGGTCACACGTATCCAAGCTGAGTTGTGAGTCCGGCTTGACGCGATATTCTTTCATGCTTGATGCCTCCTTCGCCCCTTCGAGATCGTGTTCACGGCGGTATTCTACTCCATTCGTTCCAGCTTGACAGCCGCGAGCAAGTGGCAAAGAATGCGCCGAATTACTCTTAAGGGAGGGTGAATCATGGCGGTCAATCCGGACAAGCTGAACGCATTCATGGGCAAGGCAGTCGCTGACATTGGAGCCGCGATGAGCGCTAACATGGTGCTCCTTGGCGACAAGCTCGGTCTCTACAAAGCCATGGCGAAGGCGGGCCCCGTCACACCGGCTGAACTCGCAAAGGCGACAAAGACAGCCGAACGGTACATCCGTGAATGGCTGGGCAATCAGGCGGCAGGTGAATATGTGACCTATGACGCCGGGACCGGTCGGTACCAGCTCCCTGAAGAACAGGCGATGGCACTCGCCGATGAAAGCAGTCCTTGTTTTCTCCCCGGTGCGTTTCAGGTCATTGCGGCCACATTTTCAGCCAACCCCAAGATCGAGCAGCGGTTCAAGACCGGCAAGGGCCTCGGGTGGGATCAACACGATCACCGATTGTTTGAAGGCACGGAGAGATTCTTCCGTCCGAACTACCTGGGCAACCTCGTGGCGAATTGGATTCCGTCCCTCGACGGCGTGGAGGCAAAGCTCAAGCGGGGTGCGAAAGTCGCGGATGTCGGCTGCGGGTTCGGAGCGTCCACCATCATCATGGCAAAGGCCTATCCCACATCCGCCTTCATCGGCTTCGATTACCATAAGACCTCGATCCTGACGGCACGCAAACGGGCCAAGGACGCAGGCCTGAAGAACGTGACCTTCGCAGCGGCGACGTCCACAGACTATCCCGGTAAGGGATACGACTTCGTCACCCATTTCGATTGTCTGCATGACATGGGCGATCCTGTTGGCGCTGCGAAGCACGTGAAGAAGACGCTCGCACAGAATGGTACCTGGATGATTGTGGAGCCGTTCGCAAATGACCGTGTGGAAGATAATCTGAATCCCGTGGGCAGAATCTTCTACGCCGCGTCGACGATGATCTGCGTACCCGCTTCCTTGGCGTACAATGGCCCAGCCCTCGGTGCCCAAGCAGGGGAGGCACGGCTGCGAGATGTGGTCATGAAAGGCGGGCTCACACGATTCCGCCGCGCGACGCAGACGCCGTTCAACCTAGTGTTGGAAGCCAGACCGTGAGCCGATATGACAGTTCGGAACAGCGGACGTAGTTCACCTTCCCAATCAGGAGAAGATGATGACAAGCACAAACCGGTTGCTCGCTGAGGGCGTTGGCACATTCTGGTTGGTATTCGCCGGCTGCGGGAGCGCGGTGCTGGGGGCCGCCTTCCCGCAGCTCGGCATTGGTGTATTCGGGATCTCGTTCGCCTTCGGGCTGACCGTGGTGACGATGGTCTACGCCACTGGCCATATTTCTGGCGGCCATCTGAACCCCGCGGTCTCCGTGGGCCTTATGCTCAGCAAACGGTTCCCGGCGCACGAGGTCCCCGGCTACATTGCGGCCCAAGTGGTCGGGGCGATCCTCGGCGCCGGCGTACTCTATCTCATCGCCAGCGGGCGGGCCGGCTTCGTCCCCGGCGGCTTCGCCTCCAATGGGTACGGCGACCACTCCCCGGGCGGCTATTCGCTGCTGGCGGGGTTCTGCGCCGAAGCGGTCTTCGCGTTTATGTTCCTCTTGATCATTCTGGGCGCCACGGACAGCCGGGCCCCGCAGGGCTTCGCGCCCCTGGCGATTGGCCTGGCCGTGGCGCTGATCAACTGGGCCGGCATCCCGGTCACGAATCTCTTCCTCAACCCCGCGCGCAGCACCGGCTCCGCCGTCTTCGCGGATGGGTGGGCCCTCCAACAACTCTGGCTCTTCTGGGTCGCCCCGATCCTCGGGGGCGCCGTGGCGGGCGTGGTCTATCCCGTCGTCGCCGGCAGCCCGGCCAGCAGCCTGAAACGCTAGGCGCGCCCGTCCCCGGCCGAAGCCCGCCTACGGCAGGGCCGGCGCGTCTTGGGCACAGCGAAAGCCGACGTGGGGGTCATGCTCAGTGGGATCGCCTTTCGTTCGAAAGGCGGACCGGAGCCGATACGGACTATTGATGTACGACCCGCCCCGCTGCACCTTCGCCGTGCCCTCGCCCGGTCCAC
>WNFB01007617.1_pt1 | contig 11511 bp, 10 predicted proteins | sample 5400501 | NCBI WGS metagenome assembly WNFB01 (sample SAMN13153341, study PRJNA577476) | soil metagenome | isolation source: 200 cm saprolite under Douglas fir tree site 2 hole 1 | place: USA:California | collected 2015-04-18 | reverse complement strand
CTCGCGGCTCAGGCCGGTGAAGTACCGGCCGTCGGGGCTGAAGACGCGCGCGCCAACGAGATTGGGCAACGTCGCGACGGGCTGGGCCTGCGCCCCGCCCCACACCGCGAATTTCTCGAACCGGTCGCCGGCCGGGATCGTCGACGAGATCCGCCCGACGAGTAGTGACCGGCCGTCCGCGGTCCACGACGCGACGGCACCGCTGAAGCGGCTGAGAGGCGTGCTCTGCGTGACGCCGTCGGGGCCGATGAGCTCGAGCTTGGTCGGATAGCGCACCAGGAGCGTGTTGCCTGTCGGCGACCACTCCAGATACGTCGCGCCCGGCGCGTCGAGCAGGTCGACTTCCGCGGTGGCGGTCTTCCCGATGTAATGGAGCGTGGTCCCGTCGTAGGAGTAGCGCGTCATCGTGAAGCGGGTGCCGTCGGCGCTCCAGTACACGTCGTCGAGCGGATAGGCGGGCTCGAAGTCCTTGTCGAACCGCGCGACGGTGCGCGTGTCGCCTTTCGACCACTCGCGGATGTCCCGCTTGTAGATGTAGAGGAGCTTGTCGCCGACCCACCGCACCTCGGGGATCGACATGAGCAGCTTGGCCTCGATCTTCCCATTCCGCAGCACGCGCAGGTCCTCATCTCGCGGCCAGTACGAAAGATAGGTGCCCGTGCCCGACCACTCTGGCCGGATGCCGAAGCCCACGGGCGACAGCGAACCGGTGCGCGCGTCGACGGTGTAGATGACCTCGTCCTCTTTCCAACCGACCGGGGACGTGGTCGAGGGAGTGCGTTGCCCTGCCGTGATCGCGAGCGTCTTGTTGTCGGGCGACCACTTCGTCTCGATGGCGTTCTCGATCAGCGGGATGTCGACGCGACCGGTGCAGTTGAGTCCCGGCTCCCACGCGCCGGCTTGGTCGTCGGGAACTTGCGCGGTGGCGCGTGGTTCGGCGGGCATCCAAGCGCAGAGAACGACGGACAGCACCGCGAGGGCAAGCTTCGCTCTCATCTGTGAAAGTCTAGGAGCGAGGTCACGCCGACCGAGCGTAGTCTCGCGCAGTGCGACGACTTCGAAACGGAGAGATCGACGACCTCATCCGAAACACGATCATCTGGATCGCGGTCGTGATCTGGCTCGCGGTCGGTTACATGCTTCAGACTCCGGCGGGCGGTCCATACACGGATGCACTTCGCCACGCGTTCGCGGTCTTTCTTGCGATCGTGATCCCGCTTGTTTCCGCGATCGTGGTTGCGGTTTGGGTCGGGGTACTCCGAAAGCCCTGAGCCACCGAGTCGTTCGGTCGCGGTGGCGTATCAAACTCATGGAACGATCCGCGCAGAACGCAGAGGTTCGCCCGCTTAACGCACACGGCGCGATCGGCGGACCAATGTTCCGTGCGTGCCCGGCTCGCTTGTTCGTATCACGACCATGCGGCTGCCGCTTCTGATGGTCGTACACAGGTCAGGCTGGCCCTGAACCGCAAAGCGAGTCAGGCTTCATCGCAGTGGGAAGAGAGGGCTGGCCCGTCATGCGCGCGGCGGCGCGGCGTTCCGCACTGTAGTGCGGACCCCTTCGCGATTCCTCATCCGGATCGCCATCGCCGCGCTCGTCGTCGCGGCGGTCGCCCCCTTCGACCGCGGTCCGGCGGTCGCCGACCCGCGCATCGACGCCGATGCGGAAGCGGCGGCGCAGCGCGCCATCGCGATCGCGCGCGGTGAGGCGCTGAGCGCGAATAGCGCCGCAGCGGCGACCGAGACGAGCTCGACCGTCACATACATCGGCTACCCGAGCGGGACCGCGCGGCCCAGTGAGACGGTCACGATCCCGGTCGCGCTGCGCAATCGCGACACCGTGAACTGGCCCGCCGCGGGCGAGCAGGCCGTGACGCTGTCGTATCACGTGTACGACGCGACCGGTCATGTCGTCGCCTGGGACGGACTGCGTTCGCGCCTGCCCGATGATCTTCCGGCCGGCGGTGGCGACGTGATCTCGATGACCGTCGCTGCTCCGGCGCTGACCGGCACGTACACCGTGAAGCCCGACCTCGTTCGCGAGGGTGTCGGCTGGTTCTCAGCGAACGGTGCGGCGCCGGGCTCGTTCCCGCTGCGCGTCACATCCGATCTCGATGCCGGCTACGGAACGACCACTGCGCCGGCCGCGATCATCCCCGGCGGCGAAGTTCCGGTCGAGGTCAACGTCACCAACACCGGACTGCAGAGCTGGCCCGCGGCCGGGAGCGCTTCGGTGCGTCTCGGGTACCACTGGCTCGACGGGAGTGGCAAGGCGGTCGTGTGGGACGGCGCGCGCGTACCGCTTTCGCGTGACCTGGCACCCGGGCACGAGGTATCGCTCAGCGTCAACGTGCGCGCGCCCGATCACGACGGCGACTACGTCCTCGTGTGGGACATGGTCCAGGACGGCGGGATCGGCTGGTTCTCAGGTCATGCGGTGCCGACGAAAAGCGAGGTCGTCGCGGTCTGGCAAGGCGTGACCTTTTACGGCAAGGGCTGGGGCCATGGCATCGGCCTCTCGCAATGGGGCGCGCAGGGGTGGGCCGAGGGCGCGGTCGGGGCGCGTCTCACCGGCGAGCAGATCGTCGCGAAGTACTTCCCGGGAGCGCGGCTCGCGAGCCAGCCGATCGCGCAGCCGTTCCGCGTGCTCCTGTCGGCGCCGTCGACCGCGTGCATCCATCGCACGATCACGAACGTCGCGCGGATGCAATCGGCGGGCGGTATGCGTCTCGTGAACAACGCGGATCCGAGCGTCGTGTACACCGAGACGCTGCCGAATCAACCGCTCCGGTTCTGGAACGATCGCGGGTCGCTCGCCGTTCGCAACGACTCGAACAACCAGATCGTCTTCTTCGGCGCCGACACGGTCGTGCTCATGCCGAAGCAGGTCTGGGATCCGATCTACATCGACCAGAAGACCCTCGGCTACCGCGGCAACCTTCAGGTCGGTCTGCGTGAGGAAGGCAATCTGCGCGTCGTGAACTACGTCTCGTCCGACGACTACATGCGCGGCGCGCTACCGGGTGAGATGCCTTCGCACTGGGAGATGGAGGCGCTGCGCGCGCAGGCCATCACCGCGCGCACGTACGCGGCGTGGCGCCAGTCGACCGCGGGTGATCGCACCTGGGACGTTCGCGACGACACGGCTGACCAGTGCTACGGCGGAGACGGCTTCGAGAGCCCGCGCACGACCGCGGCCGTCGACTCGACCGCGTCGATGATCCTCATCTACGACGGCAAGCCGATCCGCGCGCTCTATTCATCGGCGAGCGGCGGCATCAGCGAGAACGTGGGCTGCGTCCTCGAGGCGGAGCGGGTCGGCGACACCTGGCAGTGCGCGCAGGGCTGGCCCTATCTGCAGATCACCGAGGATCCCGCCGAGACCGCGGCGTACGACAAGCGTGGCGGGATGCCGCATGGCCTTTGGTCCGAATGGTTCAGCGGCGCCGAGATCCGCAAGCAGATCATCGAGGATTACGGCGTCGACATCGGCAGCTTCATCTCGATCGAGTTCAACGAGAGCCCTGGCGGCCGGCCGATCTCGGTCCGCGTGCGCGGCACGAGCGCTGCGGTGGATCTGAAGGGCGACCGATTCCTCCGCACGACGCTCGGCCTGAAGAGCACGCTGGTCCATACGACGCCCTTCTGATCCGCGTCCATCCCCGCGGCGATGTTCATGTTGACGTCCCGCAGCGCGACTGCGCCACACTGACGCGATGCGCCGTCTCCTGATCGCGGCCGCCCTCGTGCTCGCATGCACGCCGCCGGCCACAACGGAGTCACCCACGCCGCGTGCGACCGCGACCTCGCTGCCCTCGACGATCGTCTCGCCATCGCCCTCGCCGGCATTCGGCGATCTGAAAGTCAGCCCCGCCGGTGACGTTCGTGGTGACCACGCCCTCGTACTCGGAGTGGTCAGCTCGGCGACCGCCGGCGTTCCATCGCAGCCGCGCATCTGGGACGTACCGCTCGATGGGAGCGCGCCCCGTCTACTCGTCGCGTACACACGCGGCGCTCAGATCTTCAGCGACTACGATCGGGTGGATCTATCGCGGCAGCTGTCGGCCGATGGGCGGCGCCTCGTCCTGTCCGACCCGACGGATGTGGCCGGCTCGGCCCTCGTGGTCATCGACCTCATCGCGGGCACCCCGCGGAAGCTGTCCATCGGCGGCGCGGGTGACCAACCGGCGTGGCGCCCCGACGGCAACGGCATCGCGTACCGCGGGTTCGCGATCGCCGCGCCATTCCAGAAGGAGTCCGGTATCTGGGTGGTGCCCGCGTCCGGGGGGAACCCGCAGCAGGTGTGGCCCAGTGACCTCGCTGCCGGCTCTGGGGCCATGACGCTCCTCGGCTGGACGGAGGACGGTTCGGCCCTCGCATTTGGACGCGGCAGCGCAGAGGCGAGCGTCGTCGAGGTCGCGACCGGCAAGGTCACGCGCGTCGGGGCTGCGCGGGCGTTCGCCTGGCGCGCGAATCGGCCCGCCGTCGCCCTGATCGTCGAGGATGACGCGCGCGCAGGCCATCTCGAGGTGCGCGACACGACGTTGGCGTCGCCGAAGATCGTGGCGCGTTACGGCGCGAGCGAGGGGACGTTCTTCCTCGGCGCGAGCTGGAATCCAAAGAGCGACGAGATCCTGCTGTCGTATGGGTGTGGGCAGGGCGTGTTCTGTCGCGACGAGCTCGTCATCGTCGACGCGCTTACAGCGGCGCGCCGGACACTGCGAACGGCGAGCACGCCGCGCACGGCCGCGTGGACCGGGAGCGGAGCTCAGATCCTGTACACCGACCTAAGCGCGGTCCACGTGATGAATGCGGATGGATCGAACGAGCGTGAGCTGTTCCGGCCCGCGCAACCCGGAGGTGGAGCTCACCTGTCCGTGACGGGAGTGATCGCGTTCGCGTCGCGCTGATCTTGGCCGGCGATCAGATCACGATCCCGCGCTCAGTTCGCGCCACGGAGTTCGAACGAGAGACGGTCGATCCTTCCGTTGTCGATGGCGAAGAGCCACGTCGTGTAATTCGCGAACAAGCCCGGGGCGCGGGTCAGCGTGGTGATGCGCACCTCGCCGTCGCGCTCTTCCTCGTCGCGCATGCTCTGGAGGAACTGCGGAGCCATACGGATCATCTGGCGCACACCCTCCTTGCCGCGCAGCGGCGCGTCCGCACCGGGCAGAAGGACCTCGATCGTCTCCGTGCAGAGCGCGGCGGCGGCATCAGCGTCACGCTCCCGCACCGCGTTGATGAATCCCCGGGCGACCTCGAGACCGGTCATCGCTCGATGTTAGGGAGTCGTCTCCCTTACGGTCAGGGAGTGCGCCGCGTCGGGATCGTGCTCCTTGTGCTCCTGGGCTCGGCGTGCGCACATCCGACATCGGACAACGCGGCCGTTGAGCGCGATTACGCGGAAAAGCGGTCAACGGTCGAGGTCACGGCTGACGGCATGGTGACGCGTGTCCTCGCGGACGAAAGCGGGCCGTCCGGTATTCATCAGCGTTTCATCATTCGCCTCGCCGGTTCGACGCAGACGGTGGTCGTGGAAAACAACGTGACCATCGGGCAGCGCGCACCGGTTTTGGTGGGTGACGACGTCAGGGTCCACGGCGAGTACGTGTGGAACGACCAAGGCGGGCTGATCCATTTCACTCATCACGATCCGGCGCCAGCCCATGAGGGAGGATGGATCGAGCTGAAAGGGGTGCGCTACCAATGACGTCGAACGGCTGGCGGTCCCGACCTGGGTCTGAACCGCAACCCTCGCTGGGATCGTAATCGAGGGCGCCGAGGACCTGGTCGACATCGCAAACGGCGTGGCGTGAGCGGAGTCGGGCGCATGGCTCTTACCCGAGGCACTCGTAGACCGCGTCACGGAGGCCTATGCCGAAGCCCGAGTTCATCTTGTTCATGACGTAACTGAACGCGAGCTTGCGGTCTCGGTCGGCGAGGCCGCTCGCGCCGCCTATGCCCCCATGACCGAACGTCGCGACGGATCGGCCGTCGGGGAGCGTACGTGTCGTGAGGATGAACCCGGTACCGAAGTACAGCGGAGACCCGCCGGCCATCATCGGCTGCATGCCCGGTCCGATCTGGACGCTCGCACGGTCGATCGTGTCGGGACGCAGAATCCGGACGCCGTCGAGCTCGCCGCCGCGCGCAAGCGCGCCGTACACGCGGGCGACACCCATCGCAGTCGCGTGTCCGTTGCCGGCGGGGATCTCCGCGGCCCGCCAGTTGCGCGAGTTCGGGCCCCACATCGCGTTGTCCTTTGCGCGCTCCTCGGGGCTCAGCCCCGGGTCAGGATCAAAGGGCGTGACCACCTGGCCCTGGACGAGCGTCGCGCATCGCGCATCGTGCTCCGGCCCGACGCCAAGCAGGAAATCGGCTCCGAGCGGCTCGCACACCTCCTCGCGCAGGTACGTCCCCATCGTGCGTCCGTCGATCCTGCGAAGCACCTCGCCGTTCAGGTAGCCCCACGTGCCCCAGTGGTAGACCTGCTGCGACCCGGGCTCCCACTCCGGTGCGGCCTCGGCGAGCGCGGTCGTCACCGCCGTCCAGTCGTAGGCGAGGTTGCGTGGCAGCCGCGGCAAAGCGGGCAGACCGGCCTGGTGGCTGATCAGCAGGCGCATCGGGATGTCCTGCTTGCCGTTCTGCGCGAACTCCGGCCAGTACTTGGCCGCCGGAGCGTCGAGGTCGAGCCGTCCCTGCTCGATCAGGCGGTTCATGCAGACCGACGCCATGCCTTTGGTCACCGAATACACGTTGACGATCGTGTCTCGCTTCCATGGGCGCGTGTGCTCCTCGTCGGCCCAGCCGCCCCAGAGTTCGATCACGGGCTCGCCGTCGATCAGCACCGCGACGCCAGCGCCGATCTCGCCGCTCTCGAAGCTGCGCTCGAAGACGTCCCGCACTTTCGCGAACGTCTCGTCGCAGGTGCCCTGCACGGGTGCGCTCATCTGCCTCCCCTGGGGATAACCCGTGTGGTTACAGCTGGAGCGGATGCGCCGCGCTCAGAGCTCGATACTGCGGTCCCGACCGGATTCGAACCGGCGATCTCGTCCTTGACAGGGACGTATGCTAGGCCGCTGCACCACGGGACCGTGCGCTGCGAAAGCGTTTTGTGCTCCCCTCGCGCCTCACCATTCTGACAGAGACGAAAAAAGAGGCGGCGAGTGCGCTTCCTTTCACTCGCCGCCTCTGCCGGTGTGGCCGATGTCAGTCGCTAGGTCGTCACGAGCGCACCCTGGCGCAGCCGCTTCGTCACTTCCCTCGTCAATCGGCTGGTCCTTGCGAGCCCCGCGAGGGTGAAGTCGAGACCCGCCTCCTTCAGCTCGTCGTAACCAAGCCCCCGATACAGCCGCTTGCCCGCGACGTAGCACATCTCGTCGTACAAGACGGGCCACTCGGCGCCCCTTCGTTCGAAGCAGAAGGCGATGAAATCGATCGCCACCTGGGCGATCCTCTCGTCTGGCACTCCGTCCCTCCCAGATGCGACAGGGCGCATCATCCGCACCCTCTAACGAAGCAACAAGGGTTTTCGTCCACCTTCTTGTCCACAGGTTCATCCACAGGTCCGGAGCACGTTATCCACACGCTGTCGACATTCATGTAGCTTTCTTCGTCCTGCGATCCGAGAAACGACGCCGCTCGCGGAGACGCGCGCTCGCGCGATCGAGCGCCGTGTCGCCGAACTTCTCACGCACGGCATCGAGCGCGGCGTTGAGTCGCGTCGTACGCACGTGATCGAAGAGCCCCATCTGCCGTCCGATCTCGATCCCGGACGCGGTCACCCCCACCAGACGCACCGGACTGGTCCGACCATTGCGGCGATCTTCCGCTAACGCGTCGCGTAACAGTTGACGCGCGGTCCCGAAGATCTTGAGATCGTCGTCCGTGGGCTCCGCCAGCGTGCGCTGCCGCGTGCGCGTCTCGAATGGCGCGACACGCAGGTGCAGCGTGATGGTCCGACCGCGAAGCTCCTGGCCGCGGAGCCTGCGACCCACGCCCTCCGACAGCGCCAGGAGCATGGATTCGATGGTCGCGCTGTCGAGCGTGTTGCGATCGAACGTGTGCGAATGCCCCACCGACTTGGGCGTCCTGCCGTCGCCGACGACTTCGCCCTCGTCGATGCCATGGGCGCGCTCCCAGATCGCGCGACCATGCTCGCCGAGGCGCGCCTCGAGCACGCTCACGTCCATCGCCGCGAGCTCGCCGATCGTTCGCAGGCCCCAGCCTTCGAGGACCTCTCGCGTCTTCGGTCCGACGCCCCAGAGCCGGCCGAGCTCGAGTGGCGCGAGGAACGCCTCTTCGCCGCCCGCGGGCACGATGACCAACCCGTCGGGCTTTCGTAGGTCCGAGCCGATCTTGGCGCACAGCTTGTTCGTCGCGACACCGACCGACAGCACGAGACCGAGCTGCTCGCGCACATCGCGTTTTAGGCCCCGCGCGATGGCCTCCGCGCCGCCGAACAGATGCTCGCTCGCGGTCACGTCGAGGAACGCTTCGTCGAGCGAGATCGGTTCGACCAGCGGGGTCCGTTCCGCGAAGAGCGCCATGACCGCGTCGGACGCTTCCTCGTAGCGCTGACCGTCGCCGGGAACGAAGATGCCGTCGGGGCAGAGCCGGCCCGCGGTCCGGAGCGGCATCGCGGAGCGGACGCCGAATACGCGCGCCTCGTACGAGGCCGCGGCCACGACGCCGCGGTCGTTCGGTCCGCCGCCGACGATCACCGGCTTGCCGCGGTACTCGGGATGATCGCGCTGCTCGACCGACGCGTAGAACGCGTCCAGATCGCCATGCAGGATCGCGCGCCGGTCGTTCATGCGACGCGCGCTCCGTGCGTTTTGGCCTCGGGCGCCATGAAGCGCGCGAGCGTCTCGGCCTCCGCGAGCGCCGCGGTGCGATCGCTGCGAGCGAGCGTGCCGAACGGAAGGATCCGCAGGACCGCGTCAGCCTTGGTCATCTCGAGCGACCAGGTGCCGGCGGCCAGGCCATCGACGAGGAACACCGCTTCGATGATCGCGTTCTTCGAGTACACCGCCGGGCGATGCCTGGCCGCGATGACACGGTCGCGATGCTCGTAGCCAATGAGCAGCTCGTCGTAGCGAGGCAAGAAACGGACCGGCGCCGTCACCTCCGCGGCGGGCCGCGGTGAGCGCGGGAGATCGAACAGCGGGTGACCTTGCTCGTCGGAGAATCGCCGCAGAGAGGGTGCGAGACCCTCGAGCACAGGTCGGATGCGTGCGGGAACCTGACCGGCGAACTGCGCGATGTCCGCGAGACTCGCCGGGCCGAACGCAGCAAGATACCTATTGATAAGGAGGCGCAGCGCGTCCGCTTCGGACGGGCGGGAGCCGCTGCCGATCCAGTGGCGTGCCGCGACATATGGCGCGTTCGTGCCTCCGTGCGCCCAGTGGCCGCCCGGCGGAGCGGACACGAGATCCGCGTGCGCGCTCACGAACCGCCAGATAAGCCACTTGTAGGGACCGCCAAAAGAGCCAAGGCGCTCGGTGAGGTGCGCGACGACGTCCTCTTTCGACCGCGGCTGTCGCGCGAACGCGACCGCGAGTTTCGCGACGGCCTTGGGATCCACGCCCTGGCCGACTTGCAGTCGATTCCACGCTCCGCGCTGCAGATCCTGCGTCGCGACCGCGTACGCGTAGAAATCGCGCGCGCTCACGAGATGCAGGGTGCCGCGCATGAGTCGCGCGCGGATCACGGTGTGCTTCCGCGCTCGAAGTTCTCCATACGTGACCAGAGCGCGAGATAGGGCGACGGCGCCCACTGCGCCTGCAGGGCTGCGAGGCGCTCGATCGTTGTCACGACCGGCAGCGACGCGCGCTCGAGCAGCATCTGGCGCGCGAGCGTCGCGCGGTTCAGCTCGCGCAGCGTGAGGACGGGTGCGTCGACGGCCGCGCGTGGGCTCACGCTCTCACTCCGTGCGTCTTCGACTCGGGGTAATAGAACCGGACCAGTCGCTCGCCTTCGTCCACGAGCGCCGTCTTTTCGCTCTTCGCGAGTCGCTTGAACGGAAGCAGCTCGAGCACCGCCTGCCGTGGCGTGCCCGCGATCTTCCAGCGGCCCGCGACGAAGCCGTCGACGAGGAACGTCGTCCAGACCTCGGCCGAGAAGATCACCTGCTTCTTGTATTCCGTCGGCAGGATGCGCGTTCGCTCGGCGGCGTCGTGGCCGAGGATCGCGGCGTCGAAGCGCGCCAGGAAACGCGCTGGCGCGACCGTATCGGCCGCCGGGCGGGGCGCCTTCGCGAGGTCGAAGAGCTCGCGTCCGCGCTCGTCACGAAAGCGACGGATGTCCTTGATCCGCGCGAGCGCGGCGCGGATGTTCGGCACCTTGATCTTGCCCCAGGTGCTGATGTCCTGAACGCTCGCGGGACCAAATGCCCCGAGGTGACGACGGATGACGAGGTCGTAGGCCGCGTCGTCGTCGACCGCGCGCCGTAGGCGTGCCGGCGGCGCCTTGAAGCGCGCCAGCTTGCGGTGGTCGAAATGCGCGCCGGCGGACTCCCAGATGAGTCCGTTCGCGGACGTGATCGCGGTGAAGAGAAGCCAGCTCCGCATGCGCTCGTCCTTGGGTGCGTCCTTGGCCAGGAACTGCTCGATGTCCTGGCGTGTGCGTGACGCCGTCGACGCGAACCTCAGGACCCGGCGGTGGATCTTCTCGAGCTCCGCGAGAGTTGGCGCGCCCGGCGGTCGCCACGCGCCGAAGCGTCCCTCCAGCGTGGCGCGGTCGTACGCGGGGTACTCGCGCGCGGAAACCAGGTGCAACGTCGCGCGCATGATCGTCGTCTTCACGATCTCGCCGCGGTCGATGGGCCGCGTGAGCTGGTCGCGCTCGAATCCGGCGAGACGTGTCCACAGCGCGACGTACGGCGAGGGTGCCCACTGCGCTTGAAGGCAGGCGAGATCCTCGATCGCTTTCACGATGTCGACCCTGGTCCGCTTCAGCAGCAGTTGGCGCGCGAGCAGCGCGCGGTTCAGCTCGCGAAGCGTGAGGACGGGAGGATCGGGCTCTGCGGGCATCGCCAGAGGTTAGGCCAGCCGGCGGATGACCCCGATGACCTTGCCTTGGATCTGGATGTCGCGCGTGTAGATCGGCTGCATTGCGCCGTTGGCGGGCTGCAGTCGCACGCGATCCTTCTCCTTGAAGAAGCGCTTCAGCGTCGCGCGATTGTCTTCGAGCAGCGCGACGATGATGTCGCCGTCCCGGGCGGTGTTCTGCTGCTGCACGACGACGTAGTCACCGTCGTCGATGTGGTCGTCGATCATCGATTTGCCGCGGACGCGCAGCACGAAGGTGTCGCGACCGCGGCCAGCGAGCTCGCCGGGGATCGAGAGCGTCTCGCTCTTGTCCTCGAGCGCGTAGATCGGCTCACCGGCGGCGATCTCCCCGATGATCGGCGCCGAGACGACGCGACCCCCGAACGCGCCGGGGATCGAGAGCGCGCGCGAGCGCGTGGCGTCCTTGGTGAGACGCCCTTCCTTTTCCAGCTTGGTGAGGT
>WNFB01005306.1_pt1 | contig 11513 bp, 9 predicted proteins | sample 5400501 | NCBI WGS metagenome assembly WNFB01 (sample SAMN13153341, study PRJNA577476) | soil metagenome | isolation source: 200 cm saprolite under Douglas fir tree site 2 hole 1 | place: USA:California | collected 2015-04-18 | reverse complement strand
GCCGGCCTTCCCACCGCCTTTCTCCACCAGCTCATCAAGCACGGCGAGGCCTGGCAGGAGTTCGTGCAGAAATCGATGAAGTCGAGCCTCGAGGGAGTCATGACGAGCCAGCGCGAGGCGGATCGCGTCCTTCGTGACTGGGCCGTGCGGTCGGGGTGGTTGCCGGCGCCGCCTGCCGAGTTCAAGGCCGACAAGAAGGCCGAGCCGACTCAGGATGCCGAGGCCCTGCGCCAGGAAGTGTCCTCACTCCGCGAGCAGCTCAGGGCGCTGGAAGACCGCCTCGAGAAGCGGCGAGAGAAGTAGTTCGAGCTGAACGTCGGCCGGGGCCGCAGGCCCAGGTCGGCGTGAGGCGAGGGCTGAGCCAAGACGTTCGAGCTGAACGTCGGCCGGGGCCGCAGGCCCAGGTCGGCGTGAGGCGAGGGCTGAATAGAGTGCGCGGTCGCGCGAGGGCTGCACAGAGAAACGGCCGGGCGGTAAGCCCGGCCGTTTCTCTGCTCTCCGTTTGACCGTTCAGGCCAGAGGCGAGTACAGCGACTTCACCCGGCCGGAGACCTGGGCAAAGGTCGCCTGGATCTCCTTGCCCGTCTGCTCCGCCGTCGCCTGCAGCCGCTCCGCCGAGCGCGTCATGGCCTGAGCGTTCGACTCGATGATCTTGAAGGCCTTCTGCGCGCCCTCGACCGACAGCAGCACGCCCTTCTGGTAAAAGGCGAAAGGGTCCCGCGGCGCATCCTGGATCTCGCTCTGGCGGCTGAGGAGATAGTCCTGACCCTCCTTGAGCGCCTCCACGGCCGAGGACTGCAGCTCGGCGTAGAGCCGCACGCCTTCCTTGGCGGTGCTGGCGGAGAGATCCACCAGGTCGCGCAGGATCTTCTGATTGGCCTCGGCGACCATCGAGAAGGCCTCCACGGCCCGGCCCGTCATGTGAGCGAACACTTCGTTGCCCTGCATCGTTGTCGTCATCACCATGCTCCTCCTTGCATCACGTGATCGGCCATCGCGGCATCGGACCCCGGCGGGGTCCTTCCACGGGTCGATAATAACGCTCTGCGTTATGGAAGTCAAGACTTTTATCGCGTCGCGTTATGTCTCTCGTGGTATACGGTTCTGGCCGCGTCCGGCCGTGCTAAGTAGTTGAAAGAAAGAGGCTCATGAGATTGCTGGTACTCCTCTCGTTATGCCTATTGCTCGTGGGGTGCGCTTCCTCTCGCAAGCTTCCCCTCCGCAGCCCCACCGGCCCGGAGGAGGCCAAGCTCCGTGACGCCCTGGCGCCTTTGCTGGCCGCCTCTGGGATCTGGCATGGTCCTGAAGACGGCTGCGCGGTGGCGCTGGGCATCGAGACGCTTCGGGCCATCGATCTGGGTGTGGGCGCGCACCCTCGCTGCAAGTTCGGCCTGGTGGTGACCACGGGTGCCCTGCGGAGCCTCGATCAGGACGAGCTCCGGACGGCCCTTGCCCATGAGATCGGTCACGTGCAGCTCGGCCATTTCACCAGCCGCGAGGCGAGGCGACAGGTCGAACCGAAAGGATCCGCCAAGGGCTCACCGATCGAGCCGGACGACGGCCAAGCGCTCGGCCGCCGTCGAGCCTATGATCGGCAGGAAGAGCTCGCGGCCGACCGCTATGCCGTGGAGCTGCTGGACAAGCTGCCGGGAAGTCCCGGCCGTGGCTGCACGAGGGTCATGACCCTCATCGAGCGGCTCGACCTCGAGCGCCTGGCGCCCATGTGGTCCCACTGGCTCGATAACCATCCGACGCCCGGGGCACGTCTGGCGGCGCTCCGCGAGCTCTGTCCCAAGACCCCATGACCCTGGCCCGCCTTGGCGACGAGAACATCAGGCGCTTCGGCGAATACGACGCGCTCGCCTTCGCGGGGCGACGGCTGACCAATGTCGACCAGCACCGCGCGGGGTGCCGCGTGGCCCATGCCCTCCGACGTCTCGGGGTGGAGCCGGGCGATCGCGTCCTGGTCATGCTGCCCAACTGCCCCGAGGTCATCCAGAGCTATGGCGGCATCCTGCGCGTGGGCGGTGTCATCGTGCCCGTGATCTTCCTGCTCGGCGAGGAGGAGGTCACGCACATACTCGCCGACTCGGAGGCCAAGGTCGTCATCACCTCCTCGGACATGGTCTGGAAGGTCGAGAAGCAGGTGGGGAGGCTGCCGAATCTCCAGCACGTGCTGCTCGTGGACGGCGGCGGGCAGGGGACGATGCGGTCCTTTGCCGAGGAGATCGCGGGCGAGGGCGACCGCTTCGAGGCGGTGCCCCGGCGGCCGGATGAGCTGGCCGTCATCCTCTACACCTCGGGCACCACGGGGGTACCCAAGGGGGTCGCGCTCTCGCATGGGAACCTCGAGTCGAACGCCCGCGCGGCGGCCAGCCTGTACGAGCTGGACCGGTCCGAGTGGGCGGTGGCCGTGCTGCCCCTGTCACACTCCTATGGCCTCACGGTCATGAATGCGGGTCACATCCTCGGCACGCGCGCCGCGTTGCTGCGATGGTTCAATCCCGAGGAGGTGCTCACGACCATCCAGGAGTTCCGCGCGGTGTCCATGTCGGCCGTGCCCACCATGTTGATCTACCTCCTGAACTATCCCGAGGCCGGGCGGTTCGACACGTCGACCATGCGCGCCTGGGGCTCCGGAGCCGCGCCGCTGCCCGTGGAGATCGTCGAGCCCTTCGAGCGCAAGTTCGGGGGAAGAGTCCTCGAGGGCTATGGGCTGACGGAGGCCGCCCCCGTGGTCTCGGCTCATCGCCTCTCCGGCGCGCGAAAGCTCGGGTCCGTCGGCCAGCCCATTCCCGGAGTCAGCGTGAGCATCCAGGGCGAGGCCGACCGCATGCTGCCGGCGGGCGAGGTGGGAGAAGTGTGCGTCCAGGGGCCGAATGTCATGGTCGGCTACTACAAGAATCCCGCGGAGACGGCCGAGACGCTGCGGGGTGGCTGGCTGCACACGGGCGACATGGGCCGCCTCGACACCGACGGGTTTCTTTATATCGTCGAGCGCAAGAAGGACCTCATCATACGCGGCGGCTTCAATATCTATCCCCGCGACGTCGAGGAGGTGCTCTACGCCCATCCCAAGGTGGCGGAGGCCGCCGTGGTCGGGATGCCCGATCCCTTGATGGGGGAGGAGGTCCTGGCCTTCGTCGTGATCAAGCCCGGAGAGACGGCCACGCCGGCGGAGATGATTGCCTTCTGTCAGAGCCAGCTCGCCCGCTACAAGAGCCCGAAGGAAGTCCGGATCGTGCCGTCCTTGCCCAAGAGTCCGATCGGCAAGATCCTGCGTAAAGATCTCCGGAGAGAGGCCCACACACCGTCGTGAGGGAGAATGACCATGGCTGATCAGACACTGGCACGCATGTTCTGGAATCGAGTGGAGCTGGGCGGGGACAAGCCGGCCCAGCGGCTCAAGCATCGCGGGGCGTGGAAGACGCTGACCTGGCGCGAGGTGGGGGAGATCGTGCGGGAGATCTCCGCCGGGCTGGTGGCTCTGGGGCGGCGCCGCGGCGAGGCGGTGGGCATTCTCTCGGGCAGCCGCGCGGAGTGGGTGCAGGCTGACTTCGCGATCTTCACCGCGGGCTGCGTCACCATCCCGATATACCCGACGTATCCGCCGGACCTCATTCAGTACATCGTCAATGACGCGGGCGTGAAGACGCTCATCGTCGAGGATCCGACCCAGCTCGCGAAGGTGCTCGAGGTCGACGTGGCCATGCCCGGACTCGAGCAGATCGTGGTGATCCAGGGCTATGAGGGCAAGGAGCCCTCGCCGCGTCTCTTCACCTGGGAGGCCCTCCGGCGCCTGGGGCGGGAGCGAAGCGAAGCGCTGAAGGCCGAGCTCGCGGCCCGCGTCGCCGACACGGCGCCCGACGACGTCGCCACCATCGTCTACACCTCGGGCACCACGGGGCCGCCCAAGGGCGTGGTCCAGACGCATGGCAACCACATCTCCGCCCTCGAGTCGGCGGCCCAGACCACCAGCATCGCGGAGGGCAATGTACACCTCCTCTTCCTGCCCCTGGCGCATTCCTTCGCGCGGCTCGAGTCATTCATAGGGGTGCACCGCGGGCTCTGCACGGCCTTCGCGGAGAGCATCGACAAGCTGCGCGAGAACCTGCCCGAGACTCGCCCGCACTTCATCTGCAGCGTCCCGCGCGTGTTCGAGAAGGTCTACGCGGGCGCCCTCGCCAAGGCCGACGGAGGCTCGCCCCTCAAGCGGAAGATCTTCTGGTGGGCCGTCGGCGTGGGCAAGGAGGTCTCGCGCCTCAAGCAGGCCGGACGACCCGTGCCGGCCGGGCTGGGCGTGAAGTACGCGATCGCCCACAAGCTCGTGTTCTCGAAGATGCACGCGGCTCTGGGCGGTCGCCTGCGGTTCGCCGTCTCGGGTGGCGCGCCCCTCTCTCGCGACATCGCCGAGTTCTTTCACGCCGCGGGCATCCTCATCCTCGAGGGCTACGGCCTCACGGAGACGTGCCCCGTCCTCACCAACAATCGCGAAGACGCCTTCAAGTTCGGCTCGGTGGGCAAGCCCATGCCCGGCGTCGAGGTGAAGATCGCGCCGGACGGCGAGATCCTCGGCCGGGGCGGCAATATCGCCAAGGGCTACTTCAAGAAGGCCGAGGCGACCCGCGAAGTCTTTCTGCCCGACGGCTGGTTCGCCACCGGCGACATCGGCCGCTTCGACGAGGACGGCTTTCTCTTCATCACGGACCGCAAGAAGGACCTCATCGTCACGGCGGGCGGCATGAACATCGCGCCCCAGAACATCGAGAACCTGCTCAAGGCCGACCCCTTCATCAGCCAGGCCATGGTCCACGGCGACCGCCGCCCCTATCCCGTGGCCCTGATCACCCTCAACGCCGAGGAGCTGACCAAGTTCGCGCGCGACCAGGGCATCCTGGCCGCCGAGCCGGCCGTGCTCGTCAAGCATCCCAAGATCCTCGAGCGGGTGCAGCGCACGGTCGACGAGAAGAACTCGGAGCTGCAGTCCTACGCCAAGATCAAGAAGTTTCTCGTCCTCCCGGAGGATTTCACCGTGGAGAACGGGGCGCTCACGCCCACTCTCAAGGTCAAGCGCAAGGTGATCAGCGACAAGCACCGGGCGGCCCTCGATTCCCTGTACACGTAGGATGGCCCTCGAGGCCCTCCGGCTCGACGGCAAGGCGGCCATCGTCACGGGAGCGAGCCGCGGCCTCGGCCGGGCCATGGCCCTCGCCCTCGCCGAGGCGGGCGCTGATGTCGCCCTCGCCGCGCGCGCGGAGGCGGAGCTGGCCGAGACCGCGCGCGGAGTCGAGCGGCTCGGCCGGAAGGCCTTGATCCTGCCCACCGACGTGACGGCCTATGATCAGGTCGAGGCTCTTGTCGAGAGCGCGGCCCAGGGTCTCGGACGTCTCGACATCCTCGTCAACAACTCGGGCATCGCCAGGGTCCGGCCCTTTGCCGAAATGGCGCCCGAGGAGTTCCGGCGCACCATCGAGGTCAACCTCGTCGGCGTCTTCAACGGCTGTCGGGCGGCGGCGGCCCGGCTCATCGCCCAGAAGTCGGGCAAGATCATCAACCTCGCCTCCGTCCTCGGAGTGGCGGGGCTGGCCGGCTACGCCGCCTACTCCGCCTCGAAAGGCGGAGTCATCGCGCTCACGAAAGCCCTGGCCGTGGAGTGGGCGCGCTTCAATATCCAGGTCAATGCCGTGGCGCCCGGCTGGTTCGTCACAGATATGAACAGCGAGGCATTTGCCGATTCCAAAGTGCGCGAGCGGCTCCTGCGAGACGTGCCGCTCCGACGGACGGGGAGAGTGGAGGAGATCGGTCCGCTCGTCGTGTATCTCGCCTCGCCCGCCTCCGACTACATGACCGGGCAAACCGTCTTTCTCGACGGCGGCCACACCGCGGGTTGACGGGCGTGAACTTGCCGTGACTGAGGACAGCCGCTAGGATGAGCGCCATGCAAGCCGCCGTCCTCCACGGGCCCAGGGACGTGCGCGTCGAACCGCGCGTCCTGCCCTCGCCCGGCTCCGGCGAGGCCGTCGTGCAGGTCTTCGCCTCGGGCCTTTGCGGCACCGACTACCGGATCTGGAACGGCGATCGTGCCGTCGGCTATCCGCGAGTCATGGGCCACGAGTTCATCGGCGAGGTCGTGGCCGTCGGCCCCGACGTCACGAACATCCGGCCCGGGCAGAAGGTCGCCGTCGAGCCCAACTACTCCTGCGGCCATTGCGCGCTCTGTCGCGAAGGCAACAGGAATCTCTGCCTCTCGCGCACGGCCATCGGCATCGACGTGGACGGCGGCTTCGCGGAGCAGGCGCGGCTGCCCGCGCGCTGCTGCTGGCCCGCGCCGGCTGAGGTCGGCCACGATCAGCTCATGCTGGCCGAGCCGCTGGCCGTGGTCGTCCGCGCGGTGGGGCGTGGCGAGACCCGGAGCGGGGAGACGGCGGCCGTGCTCGGGGTGGGAGCGCTCGGGCTTCTCGCCATTCAGGTGCTGAAGTCCAGGGGGCTCAAGGTACTCGCGGTCGGGCGCACCGATCGGCGGGAGCGTCTCGCGCGTGAGCTGGGCGCCGACGAGTTCACGACCACGAGCTCGGGCCGCGCTCCCGAGGTCGCGCGCGGATTTTCGGGCCGCGAGGGGGTGGATGTGCTGATCGAGACGGCCGGTACGGGGGCGGCCGTCGAGCAGGCGCTCGAGCTCGTGCATCCGGGGGGCCGACTCGTCCTCACCGGGCTCCCTCACGAGCCGTCGACGGTGGGCTTCTTCGGCGTCGTACGTCGCGAGCTCACGATCATCGGCTCCATGATCTACCAGCAGGAGTTCCCGGAGGCCGTCCGACTCCTGTCGACGGGCGTGGTCAAGGTGGACCGGCTCGTCACGCACCGCTTCCCCCTCGATCGAATCCAGGAGGCCTTTGCCGCGCATCGCTCGCCCGAGTCGATCAAGGTCACCGTCGTCATCTGATGCCACCCATTGCCGTAGCTCCGCCTCCGCAGAGCGGAGAGCGGATCGAGAGGGTTGCCACGTATGCCTTACGCCACGCTGAACGGGATCCGCTTCCACTACGAAACGTCCGGGGAGGGCGATCCCATCCTGCTCATCAACGGGCTCTCCGCGCCCGCGGCCAATTGGCTCTTCCAGGTCAAGGGGCTGTCTCCCCACTACCAGGTCGTGACCTTCGACAATCGCGGGGTGGGGGAGACGGACATGCCCGAGGCGCCCGCGTATCCCACGTCCCAGATGGCCGACGATGCCGCGGCCGTGCTCGAGCACCTGGCTATTCCGCGGGCTCACGTCGTCGGTCACTCCATGGGCGGCACCATCGCCATGGAGCTCGCCATACGCCACCCCCAGCGAGTGCGAAGCCTCGGCCTCTGCGGCACCTGGGCTCAGGGCGACGGCCGGTTTCTCCACGCCATCCGATCCTGGATGGCCTTGTGGGGTGAGCTCGATCCCGAGTCGCGCTTCCGCTACCTCCTCATGCCCTGGCTCTACACGCCCGCCTTTCTCGCCGATCAGGCCCAGGTGGACGCCGCCGTCAAGCGCGCGCTCGAGTATCCGTTTCCCACCAAGCCCGAGGCGATTCAACGTCAGGGCCAGGGCATCCTCGAGTGGAACGGCTCGCGGCTCAAGGACATCAAGAAGATCCGCGTGCCAACCCTGGTGCTGGTCGGCCGGGACGATAACCTGACGTTGCCGGCCTTCTCGCGCGTGCTGGCGGGCCTCATTCCCAAGGCGCAGCTCAAGCTGATCTCCGGCGGTCATGGCTTCACCATCGAATGCTGGGAGGCCTTCAACCGCGCCGTCCTGGGATTTCTCCAGGCGGTGAAGCGCTGATTTTCAAGCCGACGATTTTCGAGCCGAAACGCTGCCCGCCGTTCGAGCTGAGCGGCGGCCCCTGGGCGCCGCGAGGCGAGAGCTGAGTTGGACTTCTTGCGACGAGAGCGGTGAGGCGAGAGCTGAATTAAATGCCGGGGAGACTTGAAGGCAAGGCGGCCCTTGTTACGGGCTCGACCAAGGGAATAGGGCTCGGCATCGCGCGCGCGTATGCGCGCGAGGGCGCGCGCGTGATCGTGAACTCGCGAAGCGCGGAGGATTGCGCGCGCACGGCCCGCGAGCTGGGCGAGCCCGCCATCGCCATCGCCGCCGATCTCTCCCGCACGGACGAGGTCAGGCGCCTGGCCAAGGAATCGCGCGCAGCCCTGGGCGGCCGGATCGACATCCTCGTGAACAATGCCGGCCAGCCCCGCGTGGCGCCATCGGAGAGCCTGCCCGAGGCAGACTACCGCTACACGATGGATCTCAACCTGACGTGCTGCCTGGTCCTGACTCAGGAGATCGTGGGAGAGATGCTGGCCGCCGGCGAGGGATGCATCATCCACGTGAGCAGCATGAACGGCTCGGTGCCTTTCCCCCAGCGCTTGGCCTATTGCGTGTCCAAGGCCGGGCTCAACATGATGACCCGGGTGATGGCCATCGAGTGGGCCGCGCGCGGAGTGCGGGTCAATGCGATAGCCCCGGGCTATGTCGAGACCGATTTCGTCAAGAGCCTCGCGGCCCGGGGCATCCTCGACCCGGACAAGCTTGCCCGGCGGACCCCCATGGGCCGCATCGGCAGGCCAGAGGAAATTGGCGAAGTAGCAGTGTTTTTGGCTTCATCCTCTGCTTCTTTCATCACCGGGGAGATCCTGACCGCGGACGGGGGCTGGTCGGCCTACGGCTACCTCTGATAGGGTGCCTGAAGGGGTGTAAACGAAGGGATACACCCCGCCGTCCTAGCTGGACAGGAGGCATCACATGAGAGCACGCATCGGCAGGTTGTCCCTCATCGCCCTCGCGGTCCTGGCCGGGTCCGCCTGCTCGAACGCGCCTCTGCACAAGCAAACGGCGATGCCCGCGGCCACCCTCGAGCCTCCTCCGGCCGTGCGCGTCGCGCTCCCCGCGACCACCCTGACCGAAGAGCAACGGATCGTGCACGTGCTGAACCGGCTCGGCTACGGTCCCCGCGCGGGCGACGTGGAGCGCGTGCGACAGATGGGGCTCGCGAGGTGGATCGAGCGCCAGCTCGAGCCATCGCGGATCCCGGACGAGCCCGTCGAGGCCGCGCTCCAGGCATTCCCGACGCTGACGAGAAGCGTGCCCGAGCTCATCCTGGCCTACCCGGAACCGGATCAGAAGCTCCTGGCCAAGGTCCAGTCCGGGGAGATGACGCAGCAGGAGATGCGGCAGATGGCGCCGCCGGAGAGACGCCCCTTCCGCATTCCCGCCGAGCTGCAGGCCGCCAAGCTCACGCGCGCCGTGATGTCGGAGCGACAGCTCGAGGAGGTCATGACGGACTTCTGGTTCAACCACTTCAACGTCGACGTCCGCAAGGGCGCGGTGAAGTGGATGGTGGCCGACTACGAGCGCACGGCCATCCGCCCGTACGCGCTCGGCAAGTTCCGCGATCTCCTGCTCGCCACGGCCCGTCACCCCGCCATGCTCTTCTATCTCGACAACTGGATGTCGACCCGTCCCGACCTCGTGGTGGTCTTTGGCCCGAACAAGGGCCGCAAGATGGGCCTGAACGAGAACTACGCGCGCGAGATCATGGAGCTCCACACTCTCGGGGTGGACGGCGGCTACACCCAGGAGGACGTGATCGAGGTGGCGCGAGCCTTCACCGGCTGGACCATCGAGCAGCCTCGCGAGAAGGGCACCTTCCTGTTCCGGACGGCGGCGCATGACCAGGGCGCCAAGAAGGTGCTCGGCCATGTCCTGCCCGCCTATGGCGGCGAGCAGGACGGCATCCACGTCATCGACATTCTTTCGCGACATCCCGCGACGGCCCGGTTCATCGTGACCAAGCTCGTGCGGCGCTTCGTGAGTGACGGGCCGCCGCCCGCCCTGGTCGAGCGGGCCGCCCAGACCTTCCGCGATACCGACGGCGACATCCGCAAGGTGGTGGCCACCATCGTCTCGTCGCCGGAGTTCTTCTCGGCGGATGCTTACGGCGCCAAGATCAAGAAGCCGATCGAGCTCGTGGCGAGCGCCGTCCGTGCGGCGGGCGGCGAGATCGCCCCGCCGGGCGAGCCGGGCAGCCAGCAGGTGGGCGGCGGTCTCGCCCTGGCCATGCAGGTGGCCAGGCTGGGCGAGCCCCTCTATCAGCAGCAGCCGCCCACCGGCTATCCGGACGTGGCGGAGGCCTGGGTCAATACGGGCGCGCTGCTGAACCGGCTCAACTTCGCGCTCGCGCTCGCGCAGAACCGCATCCCGGGCGTCCAGGTGGATCTCGGCCGCGCCGTCGGCACCGCCGACCGCCACAAGCCCCAGCAGGTTCTGGACGCCCTCCTGGCCTCGCTGCTTCAGGGACAGGTGAGGCCGGAAACGCGCTCGGTGCTCGCCGCTCAGCTCGACAACCCGGAGATCATCCGCGCCACCCCCGACGACCGGAAGGCGGCGGGGGGACGCCCGGCGGCGAATACTGATGTCGACAAGCTCGCGGCCCTCGTCCTGGGCTCGCCGGAATTCCAGAGGAGATAGGGCCCATGGGCTGCCCCTGCACCCGACGCGCGTTCATGAAAGGCGGGGCGATGGCCCTGCTCGGTCTCGGTGCCATCCCGCGCTTTCTCGTCCGCACGGCTTACGCGCAGGGCGCGGCCACCCGACCCAAGATTCTCATCGCCGTTTTCCAGCGGGGCGCCGTGGACGGGCTCAGCATGGTCGTCCCCCACGGCGATCCCAACTACTACGGCTCACGCGGGAGCATCGCCATCGCGCGCCCGGGCGGGGGCCAGGGCAGCCTCGACCTCGACGGCTTCTTCGGACTCCATCCGTCCATGGCCTCGCTCAAGCCGATCTGGGATGACCGGCACCTCGCCCTCGTCCACGCCTGCGGCTCGCCGGACACCACACGCTCGCATTTTGACGCGCAGGATTACATGGAGTCGGGCACGCCCGGGGTGAAGACCACGCCGGACGGCTGGCTGGCGCGGGGGCTGCAAGCCGCTCCCCCCGCGGGTGTCTCGCCATTCCGTGCCGTGGCCATGGGCTCCCAGATGCCCCGGACGCTTCGGGGCGATATCGGCGCCATCGCCATGGGCAGCGCGGGCGACTTTGATGTGAAGCAGGGCATGGGCGGCACGGGAGGCGGGCTCAATGCGCGCGCCGGCTTCGAATCCCTCTACGAGCAGGGCGTCAAGGACATCCTGCACGGCACCGGCCGCGAGACCTTCGAGGCCGTCAAGATGCTCAAGGCGGCCAAGCTCGAGCGCTTCCAGCCCGAGCACGGCGCCCCGTACCCGCGGGGAAAGTTTGGCGACAACCTCAAGCAGATCGCCCAGCTCATCAAGGCCGATGTCGGGCTCCAGGTCGCCTTCGCCGACATGGGCGGCTGGGACACCCATGCCGCGCAGGGCAACGAGCGCGGACAGCTCGCGAACCGTCTCACAGAATTCTCGGACGGCCTGGCCGCGCTCTATCGCGATCTCGGGGATCGGATGGCCGACGTGGTCATCCTGACCATGTCCGAGTTCGGGCGCACCGTGCGTGAGAA
>WNFB01005305.1_pt1 | contig 11513 bp, 8 predicted proteins | sample 5400501 | NCBI WGS metagenome assembly WNFB01 (sample SAMN13153341, study PRJNA577476) | soil metagenome | isolation source: 200 cm saprolite under Douglas fir tree site 2 hole 1 | place: USA:California | collected 2015-04-18 | reverse complement strand
CGCGTTGGGTGGAAGAAATGGAGCTTCTGGCTGTCCTTGCTCGCCACATCCGTTGGCGTCCTGTGGTTAACAAAGCTATTGCCGCCCAGAGGTCCTTGGGGAGCAATCTTCAACCTGGTAGCGGGGGGCTTCTTCTTCCTTTGGATGTTTGGGCAGTTCCGACGTATCGACCGGAACCGACTTCAGCAGGAACAATTGGTATCCGGGTCTAGTGCAGGCGATCCTCTAGGAAGGCCTACTTCCCGTCAATGAAGTCGCTTGCGTAAAGTCCTGTTACCACGCCTTCGCGGCGACGAAGGGAGCATTCTGGCAGAGGCGGAATGGACGGGACGCTGCGGCCTTGTGGATGCCAAAGGCAGGCTCAGTCCCTGGGTTTGGACAAAAGGCTATGAAACACGGGGATGCGCCGTTCGCTCCCGGCCGTCGGCAAGTTACTTAGAACCAGTGTTAGCTTTGGCCAGCGCTTCTTTGACGCGGGGCGCCATGGGCGAGTCGGGGGCCTCGCGCAGGAACAGCTGAAGTTCGTCCCGAGAGTGCTGGTTGTCGCCCCGGTCGCTCAGGACCTGGGCGGCGATCAGGTGAGCCATGGCAAACTTTTTGTGGTCAGGCAGGGAATGCACTTTCTGCGCGCTGGCCAATGCCTGATCGGCTTCGCCGTTTTGCATCTGCGTGTTGGCGAGCGCCAATAGAAGTTGCGGGTTTCGAGGCTCACTGCCAGTCGCTCGAAGCAGGTAGGGTTCGGCCTGCTTGTAATTCTTGTTGTCGTAGTAAAAGTGGCCAAGGTATAGATTCGCCTGCTGAATGTGCTCGTCTAACTCGGCGGCCGTGCGGAATGATTCCACCGCCTTTTCGCCCTGGTTCAGATTTGCGTAGACCATGGCGAGGTTGTTATGGGCAAGAGCATATTTGGGGTAGATCGAGATCGCCCGGTCCAGGTGAGTCTTGGCTTCGGTCCAGTTCTTCTGTTCCATCTTGTCGGAGGCTTTATCGAATTCTTTCCTGGCCTCGGGCGGAATGCTCGTGTCTACGGTGGGGATCTCCCCGGCGTCGAGGGTCAATGAAGGTTCTCTCCGCACGCGCACGTATTCCGTAACATTGGGGCCGGAAGTGGTCATGTCGATCTCACGACTTTCGGTGGTAACGATTCCGGTGCCGGAAACACGCAGTTTGTATTTTGCGGGATCCAAACGACTGAAACGGACTGTACCGGAAGTATCAGTTACACGGCTATCCACGCTGCTCCCGTAAGCGCTCAATAACTCAACGCGAACGTTGGGGGGCACGGGACGGTCGTCCTCGAAGGTCACGCGGGCCGTAAGCTGCTGCTGCGTCGTGATCTGGGGTGCGCCCGGGGCCTGTGCCTGGGCGAGAAGGTTTGGAGTGCAAGCCGCGGCCAAAACGAAGCAAGCGAAAACACGCTGAAGCATGTTGTACCCCCCCGGACGCCATGGAAACAGTCCGACGGGCCACAATTCTATCTCAACTGCCCGTCACGCGCACCATTGGACCGTTACCTTACTCGGCGGAACCCCTGGATGAAAGACTGACGCCGTGCAACAATCGGAACAGCTTTGGGAATTGTCGAACCGCTTGCTGCAGGCCCAGGACGATGAACGGCGGCATATTGCCCGCGAGCTGCAGGAATGCCTCACCAACATTCATCGCCATTCCGGCAGCAAGACTGCAAAGGTTCGGCCATCCCGCAGTGCCAGTAGTGTTACGCTGGAAATTCAGGATGAGGGTAAGGGAATAGCAGCCCGAAAGCTGGATGGGATTCACGTGCATTCCGGCGTAGGAATTACAGGGATGCGAGAGCGGGTCCGCCATTTCCACGGCGCGATGGAGATTCACTCGAATGGCACGGGCACGAAGATCCTGGTCACGCTGCCGGTGTCGGCGGGCGACATTTCCGAGCCAGAGAATATACTGCAGGAACAAGGAACCGGAATTGCTGGATAAGCGGTTCCGAACGACAGACAGGGGCGACGATCTTGCGTATTCTCATTGCAGATGACAGCGAACTGGTTCGCCGCGGAGTGGCTGGACTCTTGTCCTCTGAGCCGGACTGGGGTGTCTGTGGCGAAGCCAAAGATGGCCTAGAGGCAGTAATGAAAGCGCGGGAACTTTTGCCCGACCTGATTCTTCTCGATCTAAGCATGCCGGGCATGAGTGGATTGGACGCCGCTCGCCTTTTGCGGCAAGATGTGCCGCAGGCAAAGATCCTGATGATGAGCCAACATGATGCGGTCCAACTGTTGCCGAGCGTGGTCGCGGCTGGCGGGGATGGCTGTGTGGACAAGAGCCGCCTGGCTACCGATTTGTTGGTGAGTATCAAGAGGATCGGGGCGGGGAATTAAAGAATCCAAAGCGCCGCGAGGACGGTTGCTGCGAGCACGGTTGCTGCGATCCATTGGTCGCGCAGAAATCTCGAGTGGTTTCCTGTTCAGCGATTACATCACTGACGGGCCGACAACTGCGGTGAGTTGAAGTCCGGCGGAAACGGATTGCTCAACCACACAAGGAGTTTCTTCCCCAAAAATAACGAGCGTCCTGAGACTCTTTCGAGTCCAGGACGCCCGGGCAGCCCTCCCCCAGAACTGCTCACCTGCGAAGTTAAACGCAGTGCCAAATTTTGCAAATGGCACTTCCGTGCCAGCCCCTTACCCCAAAAGTGCCAACCCGCTATCCCTTTGAAAGGCTTGCCTTTGTGGCATCCAGGGCGGGAAATGGGGGATTTGGGCAGGGTGAAGTCATTGTGGATTTTTGCCGATGAAAAGGCAGGCGAGAGGACCGCCGCAACCATTCATGCGTGCAATTCAGGATCCGGAGATCTATCGCAATGTGCTGGAGTCGATGCAGATCGGCGTGTGCGCGGTTGACCTCGAAAACAAGATTATGTTTTGGAACGACGGGGCCGAGCGGATTACGGGCTATCTGCGGCATGAGGTAATGGGCCGTTCGTGCGCAGACAATATTCAGCGGCACTGCAATCACGTTAAATGCGAGCTGTGCCCGCAGCGTTGTCCGCTGACCACGGCGGTGCACAGTGCGCGCCCCGTGGAGGCCAGCGGCTTTTTTCAACACAAGGCGGGGCATCGGACGCCGGTGCACATCTGGGCAGTGCCGATCCGCAACCAGCACGGTTTCATTATCGGAGCAGCGCAGAGTTTTGACCGGCAACGAACTGCCGGAGCCGGCGGCGGAGTCCGGGCTGGCGACCATACTTGGCTGGACGAGATGACAGGCGTGGCTAATAACGCCATGATGCAGTCGCATCTTCGCGAAGCTCTTTGCTTGTTCACGGAAAAGCAGGCGCCGTTTGGCGTGGTGGGCGTGCGCCTCGATGAGCTGGAACGGTTGCGCGCGAACTACGGACAGGAGGCGGCCCACTCGATGCTGCGCGTTATGGCGCAAACCCTGGAGCACACGCTGCGCCCCACAGACTATGTCGGCCGCTGGAATGAGGATCAGTTTCTGGCGGTTCTGACCGGGTGCAGTGAACCCGGCCTGCCAGCGGTCTGCGGCCGGATCCGGAACATGATTGCCAGCGACAGCATCGAGTGGTGGGGAGCCGAATTGTTTGCGGGCACGGTGTCCCTGGGAAAAGCGTTTCCTGAATCCGGCGATACGGTAGAGACGCTCATGGAGCGAGTGCAGCGCTCGCTGGGAACGGTGTGCAACTCGCAGGCAGCCGATGCGGCTGCGGCGGGAAGCGGCGGAGAGGGACCAAAGAGCTAGGCTATGTTTTCCATCATCGGCATCCTCGTGGTCTTCGGCGCGGTGGTAGCGGGTTACCTGATGGAACATGGGAACTTGCGCGTGCTGATGCAGCCGGCCGAACTGGTGATTATCGGCGGCGCATCGATTGGCACGGTGCTGGTGGCGAACCCGCTGCACATTCTCAAAAAAATCGCCAGTGGAATCACCGGCGTCTTCACCGGATCGAAATTCAGCAAGCAGGTGTACATCGATTCGCTCAAGACGATGTACGAACTGGTGAACCGCGCACGCAAGGATGGATTGATGGCTCTGGAAGCGGACGTGGAAGAGCCGGAGAAGAGCGCCATCCTATCCAAGGACCGCACGCTCATGAAGAACCATCACGCGCGCGATTTTGTGTGTGACTCGCTGCGCATGGCGGTGACCGGGATGGATGCCTTCGATCTCGACCAGGTGCTCGACCTCGACATGGAAGTGCATCATCGCGATTCGGAGCAGCCGACCACGGCCTTGAGCACCATGGCAGATTCCTTGCCAGGACTCGGAATTGTTGCTGCCGTGCTGGGAGTTGTGATCACCATGGGCGCATTGGGCGGGCCTCCGGAAGAGATCGGACACAAAGTGGCGGCGGCGCTGGTCGGGACGTTTCTTGGCATTCTGCTGTGCTATGGACTGGTCGGTCCGATCGCGCAAAACATGACGAAGGCCGCGGAAGAGGAACATGCCTGCCTACCTCTACGTCTTGCGCGTGATGATGATTTCTTTCCTGAAAGGCACGGCTCCGATCATGGCGGTGGAAGTGGCGCGCAGGGCGGTGCCGGGACATGTTCGGCCGTCGTTCAAGGAACTCGAGGAGGCATGCCGCGGTGCACGAGCCGAGGCTGCCGTCCCGGAAGCAGACGCGGTCGAGGCCTAGCCATCATGGAAAATACTCGTCCTATCATCATCATCAAGAAAAAAGGTGGCCACGGCGGCCATCACGGCGGGGCGTGGAAGGTTGCCTATGCCGACTTCGTCACGGCCATGATGGCCCTGTTCATCGTGCTCTGGCTGCTCAACAGCAGTAAACAGATTCAGGTCGCGGTCGGCGGATACTTCAAAGATCCCACGGGCACGGCAAAAGAAGTTGGGTCGACCCTGACGGGCACCGGGGAGAGTGTCACGCTCACCCGCGACAACATGCCCAAGCTGAAGGAGCAACTGGAGACGGCGATCCGCGAGATGAATGATTTCGAAAAATTGAAGAGTCACATCGAGATGACAGTGACCGACGAAGGCCTACGAATCGAATTGACCGAGTCGGCGGCGGGCACGTTCTTCAACACGGGGAGCGACTCGCTCAACGCAGACGGACGCGAGCTGCTGATCACGCTGGCCAAAGAGTTGGGCCAGCTTCCGAACAAGATCTCGATCGAAGGGCACACCGACGCCACCCCTTACGCGACGATGGCGAACTACGGTAACTGGGAACTATCCGCGGACCGTGCAAATGCTGCGCGCCGTCTGGTGCAAAACGCCGGCATTCGGGAAGATCAAGTGACCCAGGTGCGAGGATTTGCCGATCAACGGCTGCGCAAGCGGGAGAGTCCGCTCGATCCATCCAACCGGCGCATTTCGCTTATCGTGCAGTACGTCGTGATCAATAGTCCTGGTAAAGATAAGAAGGCGTCTCCCGGCGAATCGGCGCCAGCGAAAGAAAGCGCTGTCCCCGCCGAAGGGCCTTCCAAGAAAGAGTGACGCGGCTGGTCGTGTCATGTGCTCATTTGCCCTCTGTCAGGATTTTCTTCGCGTACTCTGCGGACGTTCTCGGCGCTCTCTGCGTTTCAATGCTTTGAACGTACTTCTACACACATGGTGTCTTAAATCGCAGAGGTCGCAGAGAACGTCCGCAGAGTGCGCAGGGATGGCAAATCAGCCTCTTCGGAATCTTCGAGTTTTGTGAAATCGAGACACTACTGTTCGTTGAAATAACTTTACAGTCCGGTCCCGCACTCGCCCCTGATCCAAGTTGTATAATCCCGCCTTTGATCTTGCCTGCAAGGAGCTCCCATCGTGAACGTCCTGAAGCACTACCGCCTCGTCTGCGTTGTGGCCGCAATTTCCTTCTTAGTCCCGCCCGCGTGGGCGCAGGAGAAGTTGGATCTGGAGACGATGACGCGCATCCGTTACGAAGGCTTCCGCAATTCGAAGGTCATGGAGCTGGCGAGCGGATTGATGGACTCGATTGGTGGGCGGCTGACCGGCTCTCCCAACATGAAGAAGGCGAATGAGTGGACCCGCGACCAACTTACCGCCATGGGGTTGAGCAACGCGCATCTGGAATCCTGGGGACCGTTCGGGCGCGGGTGGACGAATCAGTATGTGAATGTCCGCATGACTTCGCCGGATGTGACTCCGCTGATCGCCTATGCCGAGGCATGGACTCCGGGTACGAATGGTGTGGTGCAGGGCAAGTGCATTCGCGTCAACATTGAAGACAAGAAGGACTTTGACAAGTACAAGGGCAAGCTGGCGGGCATGATCCTGATCTTTGGCCCCGATGCCGAAGTAAAGCCGATCACGGAAGCCCCATTCAAGCGTCTCAGCGATGACGATCTGGCAAAGATTGGCGAATATCAGGTTCCCAGCGAACGCCCGCCTTTTCGCTTTGCCGACTTCCTGAAGCGCCAGCAGTTCGTTAAGGAACTCAACCAGTTTCTGGCCGACGAAAAAGTCTTGGCGGTAATTGATCACAGCCGGGGAACCGCAGGTGGCGGCACTGTGTTTGTCCAATCTGGCGGCTCGTACAAGCAAGGCGAAACCACGACCGTTCCGAAGATTACGGTGGCGTCGGAAAGCTGGACGCGCATTGCCAGGTTGCTGCAACAGAAGAAAGACGTGACGCTCGAAGTAAACGTTACCAACACTTTTTACGATGACGATCCCATGCAGTACGACACGATTGCAGAAATTCCCGGTGCGGACAGGAAAGACGAGATCGTCATGCTCGGGGCGCATCTCGATTCGTGGCACGCGGGCACGGGCGCGACCGACAATGGCGCGGGAACTGTCGTCATGATGGAAGCCGTTCGTATATTGAAGGCGCTCGATATCAAACCGCGGCGCACCGTTCGCATCGGGCTGTGGAGCGGGGAAGAAGAAGGCCTGCTGGGATCGCAGCACTATGTGGAGCAGCATTTCGGCTCGCGCCCAGCGATGGATGATCCACTGATGAAAGGGATGCCCACGCTGCTGCGCCGGGAGGCCGGACCGGTCTCGGTCAAGCCGGAGCAGGCGAAGGCTTCAGCCTACTTCAACGTGGACAACGGCACCGGTAAGATTCGTGGCGTCTATTTGCAGGAGAACGAAGGGGTCGCTCCTATTTTTGAGGCTTGGATGAAGCCTTTCAAAGATCTCGGCATGACGACGCTCACCATGCGCAACACAGGCGGGACGGATCATCTGTCGTTCGATGCGGTGGGCATTCCGGGATTCCAGTTTATTCAGGATCCGATTGAGTATGAGACGCGGACGCACCATTCGAACATGGACGTGTACGACCGCCTGCAGCCGGATGATTTGAAGCAGGCGGCGGTGATCGTGGCGAGCTTTGTCTATGATGCGGCCATGGCCGATCGTCCGTTGCCGCGCAAGCCGATCGAGAAGCCGCTGCCGAACGAGCCGGAGAAGAAAGAGGAGTAGTGGCCAAGAAGCGGGCTTCGCCCGCTGGACAGCCGAGGGCGGCTGTCCCCACATGAGTCCTGCGGGCCTGTTTGCCGCGGCTGGCAGCGCTCTTCTTCGCCGGGCGCGAGAGCGCGGCGACCTCAATGGCTGAAGCCACGGTTGATTTTGCGGCGCTTACGGCGCGGCTGGAAGCCGCGCCCTTTCAAAACAGAACCGCCATCGAACTCTTCAGCAGACTGTAAAGCCCGAATGGGTGTTTCACACAGAGTACGAGGCGTCGCCGTGCTCCAGGTCGGGGGCAGGCGTGCTCGCCGCCGCGACCACCACGGAGGATTTGCTGCCGCGGCGCATGGCGACGATGCCGGTTCGCACCATTTCCAGGACGCCGTAGGGGCGCAGGACTTCCAGCAGGCCATCGATCTTGTCTTCGCCGCCGGTAATTTCTATGGTGAGGGATTCCGGAGCGACGTCGACCACGCGGGCGCGAAAAACGCTGGCCAGTTCGAGCACGTGAGAGCGTGCCTCGTGCGTGGCGCCGACTTTGATCATGGCGAGATCGCGAACGATCGACGGCTCGTTCGTGATGTTTTCCACCAGCAGCACGTTTACCAGTTTGTAAAGATTGGCCTCGATTCGGCGTGCCTGGTCGTAGTCGGCATCCACGGTGATGGTCATGCGCGAGACTTCAGGCTTCTCCGTGCGCCCGACGGTCAGCGAGTCGATGTTAAAGGCGCGGCGCCGGAACAGCGACGCAACCCGGGTCAACACGCCGGGCTTGTTTTCCACGTACACGACAAATGTATTCAGCATAGTGTTCTCACTCATCTCTTATTGGTCTTTATCATTCGTCATCGGCGGTTTCGACCAGCGGGCTGGGACGGCGAATCATGTCGTGCAAAGACGCGCCCGCCGCGACCATGGGGTAGACCGTGTCTTCCTGTTCCACACGGAAGTTGATCAGCACCGGGCCATCGTGCTGACGGGCGGAGCGAACGGCGGGCACAACCTGAGAACGCTCGCTCACGGTCATGCTGCGGATTCCGTAGGCCTCGCCGAGTTTGGCGAAGTCGGGGTTGAGCAAGGGCGTTGCCTGGTAGTTCTTCTCGTAGAAGAATTCCTGCCACTGGCGAACCATGCCGAGATATCCGTTGTTGATGATGGCGATGTGAACTTTCAGGTTCTCCTGGACGATCGTCGCCAGCTCAGCCATCGTCATCTGGAATCCGCCGTCGCCGCAGACTACCCAGACCTCAGCCTCGGGACGCGCGACTTTTGCGCCAATCGCCGCCGGAAGCGCGAAGCCCATCGTGCCCAGGCCCCCGGAAGTGATGAGGGAGCGCGGGCGCTCGTGTTTGTAATACTGCGCTTCCCACATCTGATGCTGGCCCACGTCGGTAACCACAACCGTGTCAGCTTCGCGGGTTTCGTGCCACAGATCGTTGATGACATGCGCCGCGTAAAGATGTCCCGAGTCCGGCAGGTTCTGAATATCGCGCACTGCCGAGTCGCCTTTGAGGCGATCGATGTTGTCGAGCCATTCGCTGCGGTCAATGGTTTCGATCTTGGGCAGCAACTCGTGCAGAACTTCCCGAAGATCGCCGACCAGTGCGACATCCACTTTCACGTTCTTGTTGATTTCGGCGGGATCGATTTCAACATGAATCTTCTTGGCGTTGGCTGCGTAGGTCTTGAGATTGCCGGTCACGCGATCGTCGAAGCGCATGCCGAAGGCCAGCAGCAGGTCGGCTTCCTGAATCGCTTGATTCACCCAAGCCTCGCCGTGCATGCCCATCATGCCGAGATTCAGCGGATGCGACGCAGGGAATGCGCCCAGTCCGAGCAGCGTGAGCGCCACCGGAATTCCGGCGCGTTCCGCAAAATCGCGAACCTCACGCATAGCGCCGGAAATAATGATGCCGTGCCCGGCGAGAATCACCGGCCGCTTGGCGTTCTGGATCAGGTCCAGGGCCTGCTCATATTCCTTGGGAGCGGGCGACAGGTCGGGACGGTATCCCGGCAACTGCGGTTTCGCTGCTTCCCAATCGAACTCGCACGAAGTCTGTTGCGCATCTTTCGTGATGTCCACCAGCACCGGCCCGGGACGTCCGGAGCGCGCCACATAAAAGGCTTCGCGGATGGTACGCGCGACCTCGCTGGCATGGGTCACGAGATAGTTGTGCTTGGTGATGGGAAGCGTGACGCCGGTGATGTCCGTTTCCTGAAAAGCGTCGGAGCCGATCAACTTGCTACCGACTTGTCCCGTGATGCACACGATGGGCGAGGAGTCGAGCATGGCCGTGGCGATGCCCGTGACCATGTTCGTAGCGCCGGGGCCGGAGGTCGCAATCGCGACGCCTACGTCTCCGCTGACGCGCGCGTAGCCGTCGGCCATGTGGGTTGCGCCCTGCTCGTGACGCACCAGCACGTGATGGATCTTGCTGTGCTTCAGCGCGTCGTAGGCGGGAAGAATCGCGCCGCCAGGATATCCGAAGACGTGCTTCACGCCTTCCCGCTCGAGACATTCCCAGATGATTTGTGCTCCGGTTTTCATCGCCAACTCCCCATCTTTAATTATGTTACGCCCTGCGACTTGTCGACACCGTGCGTCTCGGACTCGCAGGCTAAAATGAAAGGGCCATCGTCCGCTGCGGATGATGGCCCTCTTCCGGAACTCGTTTCTGGCTATCTCATCCGCTGCATCCAGAAGGCGCAAGCACCAGGCCACGAATGGCCACGCTAATGAACACTCGGACCTTCCCTCTAATGCGGATCGCGTGGGCTGCCATTCGACTCATCTTCACAAACTTTAGGCTCCGCTGACTTGCCGTACTTTAGTTGATCCGGCGACCCCAGTCAATGACGGATCGGTGGATTTACGACGATTCAAGTATTCAAATAAATGATGGGAATTGGCGGTATTTCCGCTGAAAATCTCTCCCGGCCGCAGTTCGCCCTGGAGCGCATACGCGGCTAGGGGCGTGCCATCTGGCCGATTCGTCCATCAAACTATCACTAGTAGTAGTGCGGAACCCGTGCTATTTTGCTCCGCCCAGAAATTGTGATGGGATCGCAACACAAGGGGCGATCAGGATGCACGGTAGACGGTGCGCGCTCCGCCTGGTTTGCAGGATCGACAACGCTATCGGGCGTCAACTCCAGTTATTGGCATGAAGGTTCAAATCAAAACAAGGAGATGTAACTAATGAAGAGGTTCTCGCTGCTTGCTGTAGTTCTGATGCTCCTGGCGTCTTTGGCAGTCTCGCAGGACGCAATCCCTGTGGGAGCACAACGCGCTCACTTTGCCCGAGTTTACAATCCGAACGCACCCGCTGTTCCGCCGGCATCCACGATGACCTACTACGGTGGGCCAATCATGTCGGGCACTGCCAACAACATCTACATCGTCTACTACGGAAATTGGACCAGCGGCGACAAGAGGATCATCAATTCCTGGGCGACCAACATCGGTGCCAGTCCCCTCTATAACGCCAACACCACTTTCTACGACAACGCCAGTCCCAACAATTTCATTCAGCCCGTGGTTGGCTTCAACTTCGTCACCCACACCTGCAACGATCTGTACTCGTTGGGTAAGCACCTCAACGACGCCAACATTCAGACGATTGTGGCCAACGCCATCAGCAGCGGATGCTTGCCGAATGACGTCAACGGCATCTACTTCGTCCTCACGTACGTAGATGTAATGGAGAGTGCATTTGGCGGGGCCTTCTGCACCCTCTTCTGCGGTTACCACACCTTCTCGAACACCATCGTGGCGGGCGAGGACATCAAGTATTCGTTTGTAGGGAATCCTGCGAAGTGTCCCAGCGGCTGCGACGGGAACGTGGCAGTCTATGGGGACAAGACCAGCCCGAACCAGGATGTGGGGGCGGACGGCGCGGTAAGCATCATGTTCCATGAGCTCTCCGAAAGCGTCACCGATCCCCTGGTCACAAGCACTGCGTACTCCGCTTGGGGCGCGGGAACTTGCGGTGAGAACGGCGATTGTTGCAACTTCACCTTCGGACCGACCTCGACCGGTACGAACTCGAAGGGCACCTATCACTACAACCAGACCATCGGTGGCCGCAGGTATCTGCTGCAGGAAATGTTTGCCCTGTCGCAAGGCC
>WNFB01036244.1_pt1 | contig 11514 bp, 8 predicted proteins | sample 5400501 | NCBI WGS metagenome assembly WNFB01 (sample SAMN13153341, study PRJNA577476) | soil metagenome | isolation source: 200 cm saprolite under Douglas fir tree site 2 hole 1 | place: USA:California | collected 2015-04-18 | reverse complement strand
GACGTCGGGCCACAGGTGGTGCACGTGTGCACGCCGTCGGGCACGCACTTTGAGCCGGCTCGCGCGGCGCTCCTCGCTGGCGCGCACGTATATGTGGAGAAACCCTTCGTCGAGACCGCCCGCGAGGCCGAGGAGCTGCTCGCGATCGCTGCAGAGCACGGCCTGCTCGTCTGTGCGGGTCACCAGCAAGTGCGTGATCCCGCGTACGTTGAGCTGATGCGCGGAGTCCCCGAGCTCGGCAGTATCGTGCAAGCCGACTGCCATTTCGCGTTCCGGCCGGCGGGGGCGAACGCGGAGCGAAGGGGGCCGAGCGCGCTCGCGGCCCAGTTGCTGGACGTGTTGCCGCATCCGCTGTACACGCTGGTTGCGACGCTCGAGCACGCAACGGCGGAGCCAGCCGCTATCGAGATCGCCGCGCTGACGACGGGTCTCACGGACGTGCACGCCGTACTGCGCGCCAACGGGGCGTACGGCCGCCTCTCGGTGAGCCTTCGGGCGCGGCCCGTGGCGTCTACCCTCTCGGTCTCCGGAACCGGTGGCACGCGCGTCGCCGACTTTATCCGCACTAGCATGGTAGGAGCGGCCAACACGGGTGGAGGGCCGCTGGAGAAGATGCTCAACCCGCTCCTCGAGGCAGGACAGAGTGCTGTACGCACTGTGGCGGGCGTGACGCGACGACTGGTCTCAGGCGGAGACTATCCCGGGCTCGCGGAGTTGATCGGGGACTTTTACGATGCGGTGGCGCAGGGTCGAAGCTCCCCCCTCTCGACCGATCACCTGCGCCGGGTGACGGCCCTGTACGAGGAGCTGTCCGCAAGCGTGCGTGGCGTGGCGCAACGGAGCGCCACGCCGCGGCCGACGCGCTCCGCGCCGCCGGACGGGGCTCCCGTTGCGGTCCTCACAGGAGCACGCGGGTTCTTCGGAAAGGCGATTGCCCGCGAGCTCGCCCGCCGCGGGTACCAGGTGCGCGGCATCAGCCGCTCGCCCGATCGTGAAGAGCCACATGTGCACGAGTGGTGCCGGCTGGACCTGAGTCGCGCGGCGCCCCCCGACGTCTTCACCGGCGCGGCCGTCGTAGTGCATGCGGCTGCGGAGTCCGCAGGCGGATACGAAGACCATCAACGCAACACGATCGACGTGACCCGCAACGTGCTCTCCGCCCTATGTACGGCGGGCGTTTCGCGTCTCGTGTACGTGAGCAGCCTGTCCGTTCTGCGGCCGCCCCGCACTCCGTGGGAGCGGCAGGACGAGCGAACGCCGCTCGCGCAGCCGGGCGCCCGGCAGTTCGGCGCCTACGCATGGGGGAAAACCGAGGCCGAGCGATTACTCACGGCCGATGCGGCACGGCACGGGATCGAGACGCGGATCGTGCGGCCGGCGGCCCTAATCGACTTTCAGTATCCTGAGCTGCCGGGCTTGGTCGGCCGTCACCTGTTTGGTCGCTGGCATCTCGGTTTCGGACGCCCCGGTCTTCCCTTCGCCAGTTGTGACGTCGACGCCGCCGCAGCGGCGGTGGCGTGGTGCGCGCAGCAGTTCGACACCGCACCCGTCGTGTTGAACCTCCTCGACCCGGGAATCTCGACGCGGGGCCAGCTGCTCGCGCGGTTGCGTCGGTCCGGCTGGCGCGGGCGCGTCGCTTGGATCCCGATCTCCTTTTTCGCCGCGCTGTTCACCGTTCTGCGAATCGCGCTCGGTCTTGTCACGATGCGTCCTGCCGGCCGCATGGCCGTGTGGTCCATCTTTCGACCGCGGCGTTATGACCCTCGGCTCTCGGCCAAGGTGCTGCGCGCCGCCGTGCGCCTGGAGCCCGCGACGGTCCCCGAGCCGAGCCCGTGAATCCCGCGTTGGCGGGGCTGACCGACGGCATGCCGGGCCGGCCAGCGGCGGTCGCTGGGGGCGCGGCTGTCATACCAGACCGGCGTTGGGACTCACTCACGATCAGCCTCTCCGCGTACGTGCTCACTGCGGTGGGGCGCGTGCATCAGCTGTTCTCGTTCCTTGAGCCGCTGCACCTCCCGCTCCTATCCGCCGGCCTCGCCGTCGCGTTGTACATGACGCAGCATGCCCGGGTGCGGCGACTCGATCTCGTGCTGCGACAACGCACGACGCGATGCGTGGTGGGACTGCTGGTGTGGATGGCGCTCTCCATCCCCGGCGCCCTCTGGCCGGGAGGAGCGCTTGTCGAGCTCACCGACGAGTTCGGGAAGGCGGCGCTCATGTACGTCGTGCTGGCGAGCGCGGTGCGGGGCCTGCTGGACCTGGAGCGTCTGACCTTCGCCTATCTCATCTCTGTTGGCGTCTATTCCGCCGTCGTGCTCTCTCGCTTCTCCATCGGCGGAGATCAGTGGCGACTCGCCAGCCTGTATTACTACGATGCCAACGAGTTCGCGACGCTCGGCGTCGTCTGCCTGCCACTGGCCGTCTATTTTGTGGTCCGTCCGCGGCCGCTGTGGCGGCGCCTCGCCAGCGCCGCGGCGGGAGTCTTGATCACGGTGGGGTTCGTATGGGCAGGCTCGCGCGGTGGCTTCATCGCCCTCCTCGCCGTCGGTGGGTTCCTTCTGGTCCGTTACCGCGCCATCCGTGTGGGCTGGCGCCTCTTCGCAGCGGCGCTCCTCGTGCTAGTGTTCGCCGCGACGGCGACAGACACGTATTGGCAGAAAATGGGCACCATCCTTTCACCGAAGGAAGACTATAACGTCACCGGACAGGAGGGACGGCTCCAGCTGTGGAAGCGAGGCATGGGATACATGCTCCGGAACCCCGTATTCGGAGTCGGCGCCGGTAATTTTCCCACTGCCGAAGGAACTATCTCGCCCTTGCTCCGTTCGACGCCGAGCGGACGCGGCGTGAAATGGTCCGTGGCGCACAACAGCTATGTGCAGGTGGGTGCCGAGCTCGGGATCCCAGGCCTCTTGCTGTTTCTCATCTTGCTACGGAGCGCTTTCGGCGCTCTGAGCACGATCGGCCGCGGCAACCCATCGCTCGCGTCCGACGAGCGCGGCCCACCGGCGGGGCAGCTTGCCGAGGCCCTGGCCGCCTCGCTCGTGGGCTACGTGGTCGGTGCGTTCTTTCTGTCGCTCGCCTATCGCGACCTGCTCATGGTCCTCATCGGGCTGATCGCCGGGCTCCGGAAAGTCACGGGTCCTCCACCCCGACCCATCCCGCGGCTGGCCGTATCGCGGGCCATGCCATGGCGCTCCTAACTGGTCTCATCACAGGCGTCGCCGCCGTCTTGCTGTTACCGACGGTGTCCGACGTTATCAGTTTTGTCTGGATTGCGCTCGGCAGGCGTCTGCCCACCGGGAGCCTGTCTGCCCAGGGTGCTCGGCTCTTGTTCCTCGTCCCCGCGCACGACGAGGAGCTGCTCATCGACGCGTGCGTCCGGTCGCTGCTGTACCAGCGCGATCATCACGGCCAGGTGGACGTCGTGGTGATCGCGGACAACTGCACCGACCACACGGCGACTCTCGCCCGTGCGGCGGGAGCGCGCTGCCTCGTGCGGGACGATCGTGCGCGACCCGGCAAGCCGCACGCGATCGCCTGGGCGCTCGAGCGCCTGTCGATCGCGGCGACGGACGCCGTCGTGATTATCGACGCCGACACGATCGTCGCTCCCGACTTCGCCGCCCACCTGATGGCGTCCGGGCCACTGCGATCAAAAGCGATGCAGGCCTTCTTCGACGTGAGCAATCCCGACGAAAGCCCCCTCACGCGGATGGCGGCGGTGCTCGCGACCGCCATGCACCGCCTGGCCTATCCATTGAAGCAGCGGGCCGGCCTCAATGTGCCCCTCGTCGGCAACGGCATGCTGTTCGGCAGCGATATCCTCGTTCGACACGGCTGGCACGCGTTCTCCATTTGCGAAGACTGGGAGATGTACGCCTTGCTGAGCGAACAGGGGATCCCGATCCAGTCCGTGCCGGCTGCTCGCCTGTACGCGCAAGAAGCCCGCTCGTTGCGTCAGAGCTCGAGTCAACGGCAGCGGTGGACTGCGGGGAAGCTGACCGTGCTAACCCGAATCGGGCCACGCCTGCTCGCGACCAAACGCATCGGCGTCCGCCAGAAGCTCGACGCCTGTGCGGAGCTCGCAGCACCCGGCCCGGCGCTGCACCTCGGATTGGTGGGCGCGCTGGGTGCCGTGTGTCTCCTGCTGCGCGGGCCAGGCTCGGTCCTCGCTATCGTGGCCCTGATCGCCTCTCTGCTTCGGCCCTTGACGTATGCGGCCGTGGCGCTGACCATGCAGCCCCAACCGCGACGAGCGCTCACGGCGTTCGCCTTTCTGCCGGTCTACACCGTGTGGCGAATCGGAACGGCCGTGTTGGCGCTCCGGATGCTCGGAAACAAGCCCTGGATCCGCACCCAGCGGCACCAGCACACGCCCGTCTGACCACCACCGGTCGTCCTAACACGACACGCCGGCCTCGATACGAAACGAGGCCGGCGTGGGTGATTCCGCTACGTATGGGCCGCCTCAGTTGCTACTGAGGTGGGCGTGGTCGAACCAGAAGTAATCGGTGGCCAATACGCTGGCCATCCAACCACCAGTCGGCCGTCCCGGCCCCGGCATCCAAGAACAGCTCCACCCGGTGCCAGACCCCGAGCGTCACCGGCACATGCACATCCGGCTCCAGCCAATAGGTGTTGCCAAACTCCGGCTCGAACTTCAACTCGTAGGGCCCCCCAGGCGGCCCATACATGATCAGCGGCATCGACCCACTGCCGGTGAACACAAAGGTCATTTTGTTCACGCCCGAAGGGTGGCCCTGCCACGGATTACTCGGCTTCCACCAAAACCCCACGTACAGCTTGTTCACGCTCGGCAGGTTGTAGTACACCGTCCCCGGGCCCGACCCGGCCACGAACCCCACCGGATACATCAACTGCAGCACCGTGCTCGGCGACATCGGGGCGCCGACCCCGGGCACGAGCGAGACGTTCCCTGCCCCGTTGTAGATCGAGTTCCAGCCGCTCCCCCCCGGAATCGGCACATCCGCGTTCGTCACCGGGATGGCATCGGGGAACGCGTAGTCCGTCCGGACCGCCAGGCCCGCCGGCTCGTTCGGCCAGCTCCCAGGCGGCAGCACAGTCACCGTCAGCGCAGCCGACCCGCTCTGCCCCTCGCTCGTCGCCGTGATCGTCGTGGTCCCGGCCAGGAGCGCCGTCACGAGGCCGGTCGTGGACACGTTCGCCACGCTCAACGCGCTCGACGTCCAGCTGATAGCACGGCCGCCGAGCACGTTGCCGCTCGCGTCCCGAAGCGTCGCGATGAACTGCTGACTCCCGCCGACTGCGACAGTCGCGCTCGCCGGACTGAGCGTCACCGTTGCGACGGGCGCCGGCGGGGGGGCAGTGACCGTCACGGTCGCCGTCGCGCTCTGTCCTTCACTGGTTGCCGTAATCATGGTCGAGCCGGCGGAGCTGGCGCCGACCAATCCGCTCCCGCTCACGGTCGCCACCCCGGAGTTACTGCTCGTCCAGGTGATCGCCCGGCCGGTCAGAACATTGCCGCTCCCGTCCCGGAGGGTCGCCGTGAACTGCTGACTCGCCCCGACCGCGACAGTCGCGCTCGCTGGACTGAGCGTCACCGTTGCCACGGGCGCCGGCGCGGGGGTAGCGACCGTCACGGTCGCCATCCCGCTCTGTCCTTCACTGGTTGCCGTAATCACGGTCGAGCCGGCGGAGCTGGCGCCGACCAATCCGCTGCCGCTCACGGTCGCCACCCCGGAATTGCTGCTCGTCCAGGTGATGGCCCGTCCGGTGAGTGCGTTCCCGTTCGCATCCTTCGGGGTCGCGATGAGCTGCTGCGTGCCCCCGACGGTCAGGCTCGCCGTCGCCGGGCTCACGGTCACCGAGCCGACCGGTACGTTCGAAACCGAGATGGAGGCGGTGCCGCTCTGGCCTTCACTCATCGCGGTGATGGTGGCCGAGCCCGCTGCGCTGGCGCCGACGAGCCCGCTCCCGTTCACGGTCGCGACACTCGAGTTGTTACTCGTCCACGTCACCGTCCGTCCGGTCACTACGTTCCCAGCGGAATCGAAGGTCGTCGCCACAAGCTGCGCGGTCTGTCCCACCAACACGCTCGGGGACGCGGGGTTGATCGTCACCGCAGAAACCGGCACAGGCGTCACGGTCACCACGGCGGTGTCGGTCGAACCGCCCGGATTGCCGCGGGCGATCACTTTCACCTTTCCAGTGTCCGTGCCCGCCTTGTAGTGACCGTAATGCCGACCACCGGTGGTGCTCGTGTCGATAACGCTGCCGCTCGTGACGCTCCACGAGACGGACAGAGGGACCGTGTCCCCGGTGGCCGTCAAGGCGACCGCCACGAAGGAGACCATTTGGTTGGTGCGCAGCGTCACAGTTCGAGGAGAGACGACCAGCTGGGATACCGGGGTGCCCGTATCAGTGAGCTTGGCGGGTATTTCACACGCCGCGAGCGCCGCGGCCGTGAGAACGAGCGCGGTGCATCGCATTCGGGCCAACCGCTGCGAAAGCTTGAAGGTGAACGGCATAGTGTTGCGCTCCCGCTACGGGTTCACTGCTGGCAAAAAAAAAGGCCAGCGTCGACGCGTCGTCGAATCGCTGGCGGCCCGGCGGACCTCGCGAGCACTAGCCCGCCTTAGTCCCGTGGCTCTGCGTCACCGTCTTTCGACGGCTTTGCTCTGAGCAGCGTTACGTGGCTTGCTGCGGGTCTCTCCCGCAACGCCCGACCGGTGTTGGACACGAATTCCGCGTCGCGCGTGCGGCCACAGTAGCAAGGGGCGGGTTAGGGGCGCAAGTGGTGCAACCTAAGTAGATCAACGGGAGGTGCCGTAGACCGCGGACTGCCGCGTGGGGGCTGTATTCTTGTGCAATTAGGGGAGTTACGTAAAACAGCAGGCCGGGCCACGGGTGATATAGATCACGTGGCCATCTGAGCGGGATCGACGCGCCTCGTGCCTACTGACCGCTATCGGCCGCTGATGTGCACGTGATCGTACCAGTAGAAGTCGTTCTCACTCTTGGCGGAGCCCACGCCACCCCAGATGGCGCTGACTTTGTAGACCGCCATCGGAGCATCCGGGAACTGGACGTTCCCGTAGTCCGCGATCAACTGGCCGTCGAGCCACCACCGCACGATGCCGTTCGGCGGGTTCGTCGTCGTGTTGGGCGCAAGTAGCCACTCGATGCGGTGCCACTCTCCCAGGGTCACCGGGATTCGTGTCACGTTCGGCACCAGCCACTCGGATGGCAGACCGGGAAACTGCGGCAGTACTCGGAGCTCGTACCAGCTCCAGCGCTTCGGCGCCGGGACCGATGCCGCCTGGGAAACCGACGGGGAAGGAATACTGCAGCACGCTGGGCGGGGACAGACGAGCCTGGGGGTCGAGCGCGAGCGTGACCAGGTTCTGCGTATTGTCCACCAGCTGCCAGCCGGGCGCGTTCAGGAGATTGAACGGGTTATCGGAAACGATGGTAAAGGCCTGCGGTTCGTTCGGCCACGGGCCGCTCCCCGGCGGCACCACGGAGATCACCGCCGATGCGGTCTGGCCCTGGGACGCCGCGGTGATGGTCGCCGTCCCGGCCGTCAGGCCGGTGACGACGCCGTTCGAGTCCACGGCCCCGACCGCGGGAGCGTCGCTCGCCCAGGTGATGCGGGCTGAGGAGAGAGGGTGGCCGGCCGAATCGAACGCTGTCGCAAAGAGCTGCCATGAGCCCTGCAGGGGCAGGGTCGCCGTGTCGGGCTGTATGCGGATGACGGCCACAACCCGATGAATCACGCTGATCCCGGCGCGCCCAGGGAGTACACCCCCGCCCAGGCGGGTCGCGGTGACGCTGAACGTGCCCGGGTCCGACCCGGCCGTGTAGACACCCGCTGACGTGATCGTCCCGCCCGTGGCATGCCACTCGACGACAGCGCCCGGCACGGTGTCACCGCCAGCCGTCACGTCGCCGGCGGTGAACGCCTGCGTCTCTCCGGGTCCCACCGAGACGACGGGCGGAATCACGGCGATGGCCACGACGCGATCGAGCGGAGGTGACGATGCTACCGACGTGTCGCGGCAGGCGAGACAACCGGCGGCGGCGGCGACCGCGACCGGCAAGCGAACGCGCGCGAGCCGCTCCATGCGAATGGACATGAGTGCGATGGGCGTTGCCGCTCTCTCTTTTCGAGTACCGGGCGCCGTCGACGGCGAGACGGTCGCCGCCACGTGTGCCGCAAGAATTATGTGTGCGAACATTAGAGGGTACACCCCTTGCGGAACCAGTGTCGAAAAAGCGCCACAGTCACACGATGTCCCGTTGCGGTGCTGCACGGGGGCGATGCATGCCGTATCTGCGTTTCATCCCTGCAAGGTTCGCGTTCCGTCCCGCGACTACGGCGCGACGCCGACGACACGAGACGCACCATGGGGCCGCCTGGAGACTGACAGGCACCTGTTGGCGAGCGGGGGCAACGCTGCGAGCCGCTCCGCCAGGTACGCCGCCGCGATCGCGTAACCGCGCGGCGAGGGGTGACCGTCGTAGGGCAAGAGGTACAGCCCCTCCGCCCCGAGACCGCGCGCCGTCAATGGCGTAGGCAGGTTGACCACGTGGATCGGGGTCGCGGCCGCGGTGCGGGTGACCCACTCCATCTGGCCGCGCATTGTTGCCTTCAGCACCGCATGATGCGATGGATACGCGACGAAGACGAAATGAGTCGCCGGTGAACAGGATGCGAAACTCGCCCGCTTCTTTCCGCCGCGGAAATCCGTGGCCGCGATAGCCGAGGCTGTCGCTGGTCATGTGATACGGCAATCTCGAGTTGCGAGCATCGACGAGATCCTGGTCGGGCGCGAGAATCCCGGGTAGTGATCGGAACTCTCCTGCGGTTACCGTGGCGACGCCGTCGGCGGGCGCGAGGTGCAGTAGTCGCAACACGCCTTCGGCCAGCATCATGGCCACGACCACCCCGATACCGATGGCTGCCCACCGCAGGAAGCCCTGCCGCATGTGGCTCGCCTTCCAACGGAGGGACCCCGCCCATCCGACGCAACGGGCGTGCCCGCCGCGCGTCGGTCAGGGCCATGTGTCATGTAGCAAGGGCGCCACACGCCCGTCGCCGTTGCCATGTCGCCTCGCGACCGCGCGTTCTCGCGTTGCGGGTGCGCGACACACAGGCCCACCGCCCGCGTAGAAGGATGAGGAGAAGCGGCCGCAGAATAAGGACTTATCACGGTCGGCAGGGGCGTGACTCCCCTAGCCCGCTGCTTGCCACTCAGGGGCGACGCCATGGCACCCAAGTACATCCTCGGCCTTTCGGCCTTCTTCGGGTTTTACGACAAGCCGCTGCTCAAGTTCGAGCGCATCACCGAGACGTACCTGGGCGTGGCGCCGCGCGGCTTTGGCTCGATTCGCATGGCTGGCCCGCTGTGGATGAAAGAAAAGCTCTTTTACGGAACGCGACATCCGCCGCCAGCTCGATGGCTACGAGGGAGAGGTGCTGTTCGCGGAGCACCAAGAGTCGCATGATCCGGTACGCTAACCGAGCGCCGATCGACTCCCAGCAGGTAGAGATGGCCACCTCGATGAAGCGACTCGTCGGCGCAGGGGAGCCGCGCACCGTCGCGGTGGGGCTCCTGCTCCACCCGAGTCACGGCCAGCGGTTGGCTCACGGCCATCCACGGTGCAACACCTGTGCCTCGAACGTGTCGCCGCACGCAACCCCGCCGCTGGTGTCGGGGTGAGGCCACAGCCCGCTGTGCTCCGATCCGTGTACTACGCCGGCTTGCGGGCCTTCGCCATTCCCGCCGTCATGCGACGCCTGCGCGAGGCCGGCGTCGTTCTGTGCTACCACAACGTGCTGCCTCAACGCAACGCCGGCGCGGCCGGAGATCGTGCCATCCACCTCGCCCTTGAGCGCTTCGCGGAGCAGATCAACTGGCTCGTTCGCCGGTACGCGGTCGTCTCACTGGCGGAATTCATCGCGCGGGTCAGGGCGGGCCGCCCGCTCGGCGGTGTCGCGACCGTCACGTTCGACGACGCGTATGCGGGTGTCTTCGTGCATGCCTGGCCGCTGCTGCGCGATCTCGGCGTACCCGCTACGGTCTTTGTCGTCGCTGAGGCGCCCGAACAGCGGGCGCCGTTTTGGTGGGATCATCCCGACATCACCCATCGCACGGGGCCGGCTCCACGGGAGCGCTGGCTCGGCGACCTCGCGGGGGACGCGTCCCGGATCGCCTCCGCGCTCGCGCTGTCCCCGATGATGCCGGGTCGAGTGCCCGACTCACATCGGCCTGCCGGGTGGGACGCGATCACGACCGCCGCCTCCGCCGGGCTCGACATCGGCGTGCACTCCGCCACGCACCGCACGCTCAGCCGACTCGACAACGCAGAGCTCGAGCGCGAGATCGTTGGGAGCCGCGCAACGATCGGTGCGCGGCTCGGCATCACGCCGACGTTCTTCGCATATCCGTACGGCGTTTGGGACGTCCGCGTCCGCGACGCGGTGCACGCCGCAGGGTACCGCGGGGCCGTGACCCTGGACTACGGTCTCGTCACCGCCGGGGCGGACCCCTGGGCGCTCCGACGCGTCAACATTCCCTCCGGCATCACGCTGCGCGCGTTTGAGGCCTGGATCGCCGGGCTCCACCCGCGCCGCGGGCGCGAGTGACATGAGCCCCGACGCGTTGCTCCCGATCCGTGGCGCGCGCATCGCGCACCTGATCGAATCGGACGGACCCGGTGGGGCCGAACGCGTGGTCGCTCAGCTTGCGGGCGAGCTACAGCGAGGCGGATGCCCCGCCGTCGCGATCCTACCGACCGGCGGCGAAGGGTGGTTAGGGGGAGAGCTTCGGGCGGCGGGTGTGGCTGTCGAGCATCTTCCGCTCGAGCATCCTGCTTCGCCGTGGCTCGTACGTGAGCTCGCGGTCACGCTGCGCCGGCACTGCGTGTCCCTCGTTCACAGCCACGACTTCACCATGGCCTTTTGCGGCGCGTGGGCCGCCCGCCGGGCCCGTATGCCCCATGTCATTACCATGCACGGCGGACGGTACTACGCGGCCCGGATACGACGCCGTCTGGCGCTGCGGGCGGCGGTGGCACTCTCCCGCAGTCTGGTAGCCGTGTCAGAGCCGCTCGCGACCCACTTGAGCCGAGACCTCTGGATTCGACGGGCGCGGATCGTGACCATTCCGAATGGTGCTCGCTTCACGCCCGCAGCGCGGTCCACGTTACGCGCCGAACTCGGGCTCACGGACGACAGCCCGCTGATCGTCGCCGTGGGAAACCTCTATCCAGTGAAGGGGCACACCTATCTCCTGGAGGCGCTGGGCCGACTCGCGCCGACCCACCCGCGGCTCCAGCTCGCAATCGCCGGCCGCGGCGACTTGGCCCAAGTGCTTCAGAGCCAAGCGCGAGACCTGAACGTGGAAGGCCGCGTGCACTTCCTCGGGCTGCGACAGGACATCGCCAATGTCTTAGCTGCCGCGGACGTGTTCGCGCTCCCGTCCCTGTCCGAGGGCCTGCCGGTGGCACTGCTCGAGGCGATGTTCG
>WNFB01005302.1_pt1 | contig 11516 bp, 3 predicted proteins | sample 5400501 | NCBI WGS metagenome assembly WNFB01 (sample SAMN13153341, study PRJNA577476) | soil metagenome | isolation source: 200 cm saprolite under Douglas fir tree site 2 hole 1 | place: USA:California | collected 2015-04-18 | reverse complement strand
CCGTATCGCTGCGCTATCCCACGGTGGTCTCGAAGGTGGACTCTCCGGCGAATGACAAGACGCACCTCACGGTTACTGCTCTGCTGAAGAACGCGACAAATCAGCCGGTGAAGGGCACGCTGAAAGGGCGGATCGAGGAGATTGAGTTTTCACAGGACGTGGAACTCGCTGCCAATGAAGCGAAGGACGTGACCTTCGAGCCGGAGCAGTTTGCGCCGCTTAACATCTCCAATCCACGGCTGTGGTGGCCGGCACAGATGGGCACCCCGCACCTCCATAACCTGAGCCTGGAATTCGACGTTGGAGGCAAAGTCTCGGACCGTTCGGAAACGAAGTTCGGCATTCGCGAAGTAACCTCAGAGTTGAACGCCAACAAGCATCGCGTCTTTTCGGTCAACGGGAAGAAGATCCTGATTCGCGGCGGCGGCTGGGCGCTGGACATGATGTTGCGCGAGAACTCGCAGCGCCTGCAGGACGAATTCCGCTACGTCCAGGACATGGGTCTGAACACAATCCGGCTGGAAGGCATGCTGGAGACAAAGGAGTTCTTTGATCTCGCCGACCGCAAAGGAATCCTGATCATGGCGGGCTGGGTCTGCTGTTCGCACTGGGAACACTGGGCGAACTGGAAGCCGGAAGATTTCAGCATCGCCGAGCAATCGCTGCGCGACCAGATCTATCGCTTGCGCAGTCATCCCAGCCTGCTGATGTGGCTGAACGGCAGCGACAACCCGCCTCCTCCAGATGTAGAGCAGACTTATCTGAAGGTTGAGAAAGAACTGCGCTGGCCGAATCCAGTAGTTTCTTCGGCAACCGGCAAAGTCACCTCGGTCACGGGCGACAGCGGCGTGAAGATGACGGGCCCGTATGAGTACGTTGCGTCCGGCTATTGGGAACAAGACTCGATCAACACTCTGACTGCGCACAAAGAATGTAATCCCGGCGGTTGCGGCGGAGCTTATGGCTTCAACACCGAAACCAGCATGGGGCCGGCGGTGCCGCCGATTGAGAGCATTCGCGCGATGCTGCCTAAGGAACACCTATGGCCGATTGACGATTGGTGGAACTTCCACGCCGGCGGTAACGTGTTTAAAGATATCCATATTTTTACCGATGCGCTGAATGCGCGCTACGGCAAGGCTGATAGCGCGGAGGACTTCGCTTTCAAATCGCAGCTTCAGAGCTACGAAGGCATCCGCGCGATGTACGAGGCCTACAGCCGCAACAAGTACACCTCGACCGGGGTGATCCAGTGGATGCTGAACAACGCCTGGCCCTCCATGATCTGGCATCTCTACGACTATTACCTGCGCCCGGGCGGAGGCTACTTCGGCGCCAAGAAGGCCATGGAGCCGCTGCATCCGGTCTACGGGTACGACGATCGCTCGATCTGGGTGGTCAGCAGCCAGTACCAAGATGCCAAAGATCTCAAGCTGACGGCCAAGGTTTTCAACCTGGATATGACCGAGAAGTTCTCGCAGCAGGCCACGCTGGATGCGGCGGCAGACAGTACGAATAAAGTTTTCTCGCTGCCGGAGATTCCGGATCTCAGTCCAACCTCCTTCCTCCTGCTGCGACTCGAAGACGCGAGCGGCAAGCTGGTGGGATCGAATTTCTACTGGCTTTCGACGAAGCCCGAGACGGTGGATTGGGAAAAATCCAACTGGTATACCACGCCCACAAATTCCTATGCCGACTTCACCGCGCTTTCACAGTTGCCCAAAGTCAAGTTGAAGGTCACGGAACATACGGAGCGCAAGGGCGAAGAAGCCACTACGCATGTGACCCTCGCAAATCCCAGCAAGAGCCTGGCGTTGTTTGTGCGGTTGAAAGTCAACAAGGGTAAGGGCGGGCAGGAGATTCTACCGGTACTGTGGCAGGACAACTACATCTCCTTGTTGCCAGGCGAGAAACGCGAAGTGAGCGCCACCTATCGGGCCAGCGAGTTGGGCGGGGCAAAATCCATGGTCGAAGTGAGCGGGTGGAACGTGGAGTAGCAGGAATTGTTGATTGTAGATTGTTGAATGTTGATTGAAAGCCCAACGCGGCCTTATTAGCTGCCCCGAGCTAATTCAACAATCAAAAATCATCAATCAACAATGCACTAGACTTCTTCCGGCGGGAGCTCGAAATCCACCAGATCGCTACGAAATCCATGTGTCTTCCACGCGCCGAAAGCAATGCCCACGGCCATCCAGAGCGCGCCGAAGATTCTCGCCTTCGTGCTGAGATTCCACCAGAGAAGCAAGCAGATAAAAAAGCCCAGGACCGGCGGCAGAAGATTGGCGAGTCTCTTCTTCTCTTCGCGTAGATAGTAACGAACGAAAGCGGCCGCATTCACGCCCATGAAAGCAATGAGGGCGCCGAAGTTGAGCAAGTTGGTCCCGAGTTCATAGCCGGTCGCTTCGCCGGCCACGGCCGGCAACAGGAAGGCCCCCGCGAGGGCCAGAGCACCGACGAAAACGACGTTGTTGCGTGGAACGTGCCGCTTGGGATCCACCGCGCCGAAAAAGGACTTGGGCAGCGCGTTGCTGCGTCCCATGCCATAAAGCAGGCGGGCCGCGCCGAGCTGCGCCCCCATTCCTGAACCGAAGTTGGCCACCACCAGCGTGAATCCCACCACCGCGAACAAGGGCTGCCACGCCCGGCCAGCCACGAAGGTGAAGGCGGTGTCCACGTTCGGATAAGGCTGCGAGGCGGGCCATATTAGCTGAGCGGCGTACACTTCCAACGCGGAAAGAATGCCGATCACCAGGCACGTGAGCACCGTGGCTAGCAGGATGTTGCGGCGCGGGTTCTCAGCTTCTTCAGAAAGAGTCGAAATGCCGTCAAAGCCGATATAAGTCAGCACGGCGATCGAAGTGCCGCCCAGCACGGCCTTGGCATTCCACATCTGCGGATCGTAAAACGGCCGCGTGAAGTAGGACGCGCCGTCGTGAGAATTTCCGAAAATATAGCGGGCGGCGGCGACAAAGAAAATGGCGATTACTACTCCCATGCCGGCCGCCAGCGCAGTGTTAACCCGGGCAGAGGTCTTGATTCCCTGAATGTTCAAGCCTGTAAACACCAGGGCAAAGAAAATTGCCCACCCCCCGTAGGGAATCCCGGGAGCAAACACGTGCGCCTGCTGGCTGATCCAGATGATGCAGATCATCGGGTTGAGCATGTAATCCATCACCATGCTCCATCCGGTCACGTAGCCGAGCGCAGGATTGATCTCCTGGCCGACGTAAGTAAAAGCAGAGCCGGCGCTGGGGTAGGCGCGCGCCATCCGGCCATAGCTGATGGCCGTGAAGAGCATGGCGACCATGGCGATAAGGATCGTCGTAACGACATGTCCATGCCCGCGCTGACTCAGCACGCCGAACACCGACATGGGCGCAACCGGCTGAATGACGATCACACCGTAGAGAATCAAGTCCCAAAGGGTGAGGGTTCGGCGAAGGCGGGGAGCGGTGGAAGTAGTCCCGGCGGAAGTGGTTGCCATCTCCGCAATTGGATTATGCCGTTGCGGAACTGTCAATATTAAAACGATTTCGTACTTTGATTTTGCCCTGCTCCCAATGACATTTCATTTCGGCCGACTGAAATCGTACCGGTATCCCCGCGGCTCATTGCCGGACAGGTGCCGCGTGTTGTAGTTCAAAAGGTAGTTGAGGTGCGCGTCATCGAGCGGGAACGATGTGTCTGCGGGATAGGGATACGTGCCCATGCTGTGGAACGGCAACGGCTCCACGGTGTTGCCGTCGGCAGCATAGAAGTCCATGTCTTTCTCGTAGCCGTTGGCCTGGAAGAAGTAGTCACGGACCCAGCCCCTAGGCAGGGCTGGAAGCTTCGACGGATCAAAGTCAAGGGCAACTTCATCGCCTGATCCAAACACTACAAGCCGGTCGTCGAGCGAGGTCAGCAGCGGACGGACATCGCCATAGCGCGTGTAAGTGCCTTCGGGGCGCGTGTACGGCCCCGTCGGGCTGGCTTTCTCGTAGATGTACTTTACGTTGCCCGGAGGCTGGTCTTCGATTTTCAGCGGAAAGCCGTGGAAGCGCAGATCAGCGCGCCCCAGCGGGACCGGCGTAAGGCGGAAGTTCAGGTTCTGCTCGGTGCGGTCGATCAGGATGTTGTCCCAATAGATCTGCAGATTGGTCCAGATGCGGATGCGCTGCGTGCCCTGCGGCAGATGATCGGTCAAGTCAGCTGTCATGGTTCGCGGACCGCCTGCGGGGAAACCCATGTCGTCGATGACGCGAATCCACTTCCCCTTTGCATCAAGCGCTTCAACATAGGGAGACATGCCCTGAATGCCGGCCTGATCGGCGGCGTACATGCCTGTGGCCGTGAAATATTCAATTTCACCGTGAAGCAGCAACCACAGCGGCCCGCCGTGGTAGGGCTCGCCCAGATCCAGTTCGAGGCTGTGCAGCTTAGTGAACCCTTTGAACGGGAGCAATTCGAAGTCACCGAAATATCGGTGAGCACGCAGGTCGGGCAGAATGTTGTGCCCGTGCTCATCCCACGCCCCGGCTGGCGGACGAGCGCCGCGCGCGAATACAACCTTGAAAGGCGGATACGGTGGATTACTCGCGAAATATTCGTTGGGATAAACGTCGAAGGTAGCGGGATGGTCCACCGCGAGCAGGCGCACCTGGTCTACGTATACAACTTCTTCCAGAGGCTCCATGAAGCGGAAGCTGAGCTTGCCGTCTTTTTCGCGAATCATGTCGCGATCGATCTTGACGTACTCCGTGGGGCGCGGAATGTTGCGTTGGCCAGGCCCAACCCAGTGTCCGACGACGCCGGCGCCGATCATGTCATTGGCCAGCTCGTAACGACGGCCATCCCAGACAAAAAGTGTGGGACAGGAACTGCCGCGCCGGTCAATTTCGGTGAACGCGTGCTCGCGGTCCCCCGCAACTTCGATTTCGTCCTGGAGTACGCCAGTCGGCCACAGCATGCGCACGATATCCGCTTCCTTCGCCTGCCCGAGACCAACCGTGAGATAGGGCGAGTTTTGGCCGAGATATCCTGATGAGCCGTAGATCTCGAATTTCTGGCGGATACCGTCGGAGAAGACTTCGACCTTGGTCCCGATGGCGGACTTATTGTCGTTCAGGCCTTTCAGCGCGAGCCGCAGCCAATGGTTCTTGTTGCCGCCTTCGCTCTTCAGCAGGACTGCGGGGCCGTGGTTCTGGGTGATGAGCAGGTCGGTGGCGCCGTCGTTGTCAAAGTCTCCGGTGATGATGGCACGTGGGTCTTTGAGCTGAATTTTGTCGAGGCCAACGTCGGCGGTGACGTCTTTGAATCCATCGGGGCCGAGGTTGCGGAAGAGACGGACTTCGCCTTTGCCGTCTTTCGTTTCGCCCACGGCGACGAGGTCAACCCAGCCGTCATTGTCGTAGTCGAAAGCGGCGACGCCGAAGGCGCGAGCCCAGCCCGTTGTCGGTAGATTCACAGGTTCGAAGCTCTTGCCTTCTTTGTTCCGCCAGAGGGTCACAGCTGGTCCTCCCGAGGGCTGGGTCTCATGCGTAAAGGCCAAGTCCATCCAGCCGTCGTGATTGAAATCGAGTGCAGTGACACCCAGCGTAAGTTCAGGCAAAGATCCCGACCAGGGCTTGCGTACGAGGAATTTGCCTTCGCGCGGGTTCTCGAAGACCGTAGGTGTGACGTCCGTCAGGACGATGTCCACGGCGCGGTCGTTGTTGTAGTCGGTTCCAATCGCGGCTGCGTGGAAACCCCGCGTTGCAAGGCCTGTGTCCTGAGTAACATCCGTAAATGTGCCGTTTCCGTTGTTGCGCCAAACTTGGTCTTCCCACTCGGCTCCGCGTCCTGACAGGGCTCCAATTGAGGCTCGTGCGATGTACAAGTCCAGATCGCCGTCGTGGTCGTAATCAATGAAACTGACGCCGATGTTGAGACCCTCTGCTTTGATTCCAGCTGTCTCAGTAACATCTTTGAATGTTCCGTTCTTTTGGTTGTGCAGCAAAAGGATTCGGTATCTAAAGCTGACAACTAGGTCAGCAGCGCCGTCGTTGTCATAATCGCCGGCGGTGCAGCCGATCCCGTGCAACGCGGGGTCGAGTCCAGCCCTTCTCGTAACATCCTCAAACTTAGTGTTGCCGAGGTTGTGATAGAGTCCAAAACCGCCTTCCGGCCCATCGTCGGTAATAAAGATGTCGGGTCGTCCATCGCCATCGTAATCCAGGAAGCAAGCGCCCGTACCAACCAGCATCTCCTCGAAGTATCGTTGAACCCTGTTGCCCTCCATGGTTGCCGACCCAATCGGGCTGGCTTTGGTCACGATCCCCGCCTGCTCTGTTACATCCACAAACTTCACCGGAATCTGCGGCGGGACTTTCACCGCAGCGGCTAGCGACTCCTCCGCCAGCGAGTACTTTCCCTGCTCGCCGTAGGCCAGACTGATCGGCGCGCCCAGCTTCTTCTGCGTCACGTACTGGAAGCGCTGCAGATGCTCGCGCGCATGATTGAGATCGCCGGATTGCTGATAGGCACGTGAGAGTCCGAACTCTCCCGAAGCGTGCAGAGGGTTCAGCTTAAGCGCGTGCTGGAAAGCGTCAATCGCCTGCACATATTGTTTGATCTGGGCGTAGGCCGCGCCTAAAAAGTACCAGGTGTTGGCATCATTAAAGTCGATCTCGATAACACGGCGGAAGGCGTCCACCGCGGCCTGCGGATGGTCGGAATTTTTGTAGAGCAAACCCAGGTTGAACCAGGCGTGCGGATCGTTGGGGTCACGCTTGACGGCCTCCTCGAGAAGCTGCTTCGCTGCCTCAATGCGCGCCAGGTTGAGCAGGGCTATGCCCTGGTTCAACCGGGCGATCTGCAGCTTGGGATCGAGCGCGGCGGCGTCTTGAAAGGCCTTGAGACCTTTCTCAAAAAGCTGCTGGTTCATGTAGGCAACACCAAGGTTGTTGAAGCGCGCGGCTTCGACCGGGTTTGCGGCTTGGGGCAGAGTTTGGGGGGCGGTGGTGAGAAGGCCAAACGCGGCCAAGACCATGCCGGCTAGAGCAGCTAAGATTCGCGGAGTCATGCGTTAAGGATTTAACCACAAAGGACACAAAGGTACACGAAGGAAACTCTTCATGCGTAAGGGTGTTTCCGATTTTTCTTCGTGATACTTCGTGTCCTTCGTGGTTCTTGCTTTATCTCGGTGCCCTGCCGTACGCCCGGCTTGCGATCACGCCCTTTCCTTCCTGGACAGTGATCGTCTGGCCGGCATTAACGTTTGAGAGCTTGTCGAGTTGGCCGCTGGGCCACTGCACCTCGAGCGAATCCGCCTTTGCCGCGCTGCCCAAGCCGAAGGTGAGCACCAGTTCGCTCTGCGACAAGTAACTTGAGCCGCTGCGTAGCATCTGCCACTGCTGGTCTTTGCCGGAAGTCACCCGCACAACGGCGCCAATTCCATCGCGATTGGATTTTGTCCCCACCAGCTTCACGCGCAGGCTGCGGTTCGTTCCACCCTCATTGTGAAACAGGTACGCCCGGCCGCCATTGGTGGTCATCAGCACATCAAGTGACCCGTCGTTATCAATGTCGGCGTAGGCGGTCCCGCGCGCGACTTTGGGACTGGCCAATGCTGCACCCAGAGATTGTGTGACTTCCTGGAGTTTTCCTCCGCCCAGATTGCGAAATAAATGCGGCGGCTCGGCGTAGGTGACCCGCTTCTGCACGCGCTCGATCTGGTCTTCGATGTGTCCATCGGCGACGAAAATGTCGGGCCAGCCGTCGTTATCGTAATCGAAGAAGAAGCAGCCGAAGCCCAGCGTGACCAGTGTAGCGCGGCCCACTTCCGAGCGCGGCGCTTCGTCCACGAAAAGGCCGTTGCCTTCGTTGTGGTAGAGCGAGAGCATCTGGTTAGCGAAGTTGGTGATGATGATGCTGGCATGGCCGGAGCGGTCATAGTCGGCCGCATCCACGCCCATGCCGGCGCGGGCCACGCCGTCTTCGCTGAAGGCGATTCCCGCCGAAACTCCTCTTTCCTCAAACGTTCCGTCGCGCTTGTTCAGATAGAGCTTGTTGGGCTGGGTGTCATTGGCCAGCAGAATATCGGGCCAGCCGTCGCCGTTGTAGTCGAGGATGGCGACGCCCAGGCCCTTGGAAGTCGGATCGTAGAGCTTGGCTTTCTGCGTGGCATCTTCGAATTTGCCGTTGCCCAGATTGTGCCAGAGCCGCGCCGACGCGCCCTTATACGATTCAGGCGTGCAGTAGGATTTGTGCGCGCCGTCGAGCGTGCAATAGAGATCACTCTCGAGCGACCACTGCACGTAATTCGCGACCACCAGATCGAGTTTGCCGTCGCGGTCGTAGTCTACCCAGGCGGCGCTGGTAGAGAATTCGTTTGGCCCCCACAATCCGGCGGTTTGTGTCACATCTGTGAATGTTCCGTTGCCGTTGTTGTGAAACAGATGGCTCTGACCCAGCGCGCTGATAAAAAGATCGTCGTAGCCGTCGTTGTCATAATCACCAACGGCAACGCCCAGCCCGAACATGGAAACTGCCAGTCCCGCCTTGCGAGTCACGTCCGTAAACGTGCCGTTGTGATTGTTGTGGTAAAGCTTGAGCGTTGAAACAGCGCCCTTGTGGCCCGGCCAGTCTTCGCCATTTACCAGCAGAATGTCGGGCCAGCCATCATTGTCGTAATCAATGAAGGCACAACCGGGGCCCATGGTTTCGGGGAGATATTTCTTCCCAAATGCTCCGTTGTTGTGGACGAAATGAATGCCAGCTTGGGAGGTGATGTCGCGAAAGTGGATTTGCTGGGGTTGGGCAGACACAGCAACAAGTGGGATTAGAAAGAGCTTCGTGATTTTCGTGCCCAACCCCACCCGAAGGCGGCTGGGTTTCGTGTCAGGGCATGGCTTTAGTCGTGCCGCGAAGGCTACCGTTTTAACCACCACTTTGGCCGCCGTGGACGCCGCAGCCAACGCCGATTTTCTTTTTCTGATGGCCCCGGCACGGTTAAAGCCATGCCCTGACACGAGGCTGAAATTCGGTCTCCGGGAGACAAAGGCCAGCTTGCCCATTACTTGGAGGCCCCGGCGGAAATGTGAGCCGAGCTTCGCTCGGCCGGACGGTCGGGAGCGCCCGTCCCCACATGATTCGAGACCAGCGCCGGCAGCGGCACCGAAACGTGCTCGTGAATCGCCTGCCGCTCGTTGTTGTCCTCGGGATTGAGTTGGCGATACGGGCCAGTGATGGCCTGAGAAGCCTCGTCTGCCTTAAAGCGCAAATAGCGGAGCTGATGCTCGTGCGCCTGCTTCTCGTCGCCCAGGCCGTTGTAGCAGAGCATCAGGTTGTAGTGGGCCTGCAAGTCTTCCGGATCAACCGCCAGCACAGATTGCAGCACCTTCACAGCGTCCGCGTATTTGCGTTGGAGAAAGAAGATGCGGCCCAGGTCGTTCTGCGCCACGCGATCTTTGGGATACTGGGCCAGAACTTTTCGTAGATGATCAGCAGCTTCGTCGTAGCGTCCATCGCTGCGCAGAACTTTGGCATAGAAGAAGTGGGCGCGCGCCAGTTCCGGACTCAACGACAGCGCTTTTTCCAGCACGGCGCGAGCGCGATCCATGTCACCTTCCTGCACCGCGGCGCGGCCGATGTTCACCCAGCCATCAGGATTCTTGGGATCAACCTCCGTCACCTTCTGGAAGGCTGCCTGTGCGCCCTTCAGATCACCCTGCAGGAGAAGGCCGATGCCGTAGTCATTCCAGCGCTGCCAGTCATCGGCTCGGAGCACTTCCTTGGGCTGTGGTTGGGGTGCGCTGTGCGGCGCGATATTCAGGGTAACTTCGTCTTCCGCCAGGGCAACAATCGGAAGATCGGGAATCTGCTCGCGTTTTGCGGAAACGCCGCTCAGCGAACCCGTAAATGCGTACTTGGTGTCATCGTAATCGGGCGTGACTGCGGGATTGGGTTGCTTGGGATCAGGAACTCCAGCGAAAGAAAACTGCGTGTTCCACCACGCGAACTTGCGGTAGCAGAGACGCGCGTGCAGGGTAATCTTACCACCGGCGTTCTCTGGAACGTGCAGACGGTAATGAACTGTGTCCGCCGCGCCCGGCGGAATCAGGTGAACATAAACAACCGCACGCGTGGCCCAGGCGTTGCGCTTGTTAATCGGATTGCCGTGCGTATCCACCTGCAAAGAGCGGTAGAAGTGCGCGCCCTTTTCCACCGGGCCCTTGCCATTATCCTCGACCATGCCGCTCCAGAATACGGTCTGGCCCTTATCGTCGGTGCCTTTCAGCTCGAGCCACGTGTCGTAGGCATCGACCGTCCCACCCGGGAAAAAGTGCCCAATCTTCCTGGTGCGCACCACCACATCCACGCGCACCGTGTCACCACGGCGGACCACAGCCTCCGCGCGGCTGAGTGGTGCGGTCAGTGGCGCGACCTCGGTTTCCGCTGCCGGTGTAATCTTCGCTTCCGCCTCTTCACCCACCGCGAAAGTTGTGGACAACTCAGACTGCATAGCCGCGCCGGGCTTCACTTCACCTCGTGCCGGAGAAAGCGCGAAGATATCCACGCTCAAAATTTTGTTCTTCAGGAAATCTTCGGTGATCTTGAGCTGCTCCGCATCTTCGTTCGCGGTCGGCAGCGCTGTGTTCGCTCCGGGGAAGCGATGCGAGTGCACGACTCCGTCGATATTGCCGAAATCTTTGGAGGGCGTGGCAGGCATGTGGCAATCGGCACACTGCGCGGGCTTTGGCGGGTAGTAGAAAGACCGCGCGCCCTGTCCGGAAACTCCACTCGCCTGCCAGTTGTCATATTCGTTAAAGCCGCGGAACCAGCGATAGTGGTTCACCGGCACATCGAGATGAACCTTGTGGCAGCTGGAGCAGAACTCGGCCGTCTGGTCCCGCATGAACGGCTTCAGGAACACGCGGCGGTGCGGCTCGGGATTCAGTTTCACCAGGAAATCGTGCAGCGCGCGCACGACGGGGTTCTGCGTGGCCGCAAGCTCGTGAAGTTTGGGATACTCCAGATAGAAATCGCCCTGGCCCATCGTGCTCTTGACGTTGGCAATCGAGTGGCACATCATGCACCCGAGTCCGGCCTGCGACTCGGGTCGGTGCACGATCTGCTTGATGGGCGTGTCCATCAACCCGCTGTAGAGTACGGCGGGATCGTGGCAGCCGCCGCACCATTTGGACGGCCGGGTACCGATCGTGTCCTGCATGTATTCAACGCTCTTGCGGTACCACTGATTGTTGAACGACGAAAAGTGGTGCGCCGAACTGAACCACTGGTTGTAGATGTCCTGGTGGCAGCGCTTGCAGGAGTCCGACTCCATGAAATACTTGCTGGGGATTTTCTGTCCGCCGTAAACCTGAGCGGAACTGGGAAAAAATGGGCCCTGCGGGCCATCGCCTTCTCCATCCATGCTGACCGGCGGCATCAAAGGATTCTCAATGCGTGCCCGATTTTGCCAGCGTGACTCGCGCACATAACGGGCGCCATAGCCAAGCCCGGCCAGCAATACAAGGCAGATTGCGGTGCGC
>WNFB01005300.1_pt1 | contig 11516 bp, 12 predicted proteins | sample 5400501 | NCBI WGS metagenome assembly WNFB01 (sample SAMN13153341, study PRJNA577476) | soil metagenome | isolation source: 200 cm saprolite under Douglas fir tree site 2 hole 1 | place: USA:California | collected 2015-04-18 | reverse complement strand
CGGGCGTAGGGACATTCCTCTTTAAAGCGGCAGTCGTTGATGCCCCTGCACTCAATTCTCCCTCCCCCTTGCGGGGAGGGCCGGGGAGGGGGTCCTCGAGCGCCGGCTCAGCACACGCCCGGGCATTGCCGGGCGTAGGGACATTCCTCTTTGAAGCGGCAGTTGTTGATGCCCTTGCGCCCCCTGGCAAGGATCTCTTGAAGCTCCCGAATCTTCTTCAGGCTCTCGGTGTCTTCTTCCGCATCCAATGAACGACCTTTGCTGGGACGATTGCTGGGGCGATGGACAGGATCGCGGAGCGGGCGGAGCGCTGGCCACAGGATAGACCCGCATGCTCGAGGCGTCAAGCAGTGCCTAGACTGGACCTATGCCCCCGCGCAAGAGTCCGGGAACAGCGACCCCGCAGCGAACCGGGTCAACCGGGTTCGCCAGCGTCATCGGGCACGCCCACACCATTGCCGCCCTGCAGGGACAGCGGCGCCTAGGCCGTCTGGCCCATGCCTACTGTCTCATTGGCGAGGAGGGAGTGGGCAAGACGAGCGTGGCCCGCGCCTTGGCGGAAGAGCTGCTGCTGGGGCCCGGCCAGCCGCCTCGGCTCGACGTGCATCCCGATTTCTGGATCGACGATCGCGACGAGGCCATCAGCATCGATGAGATCCGGTTCAAACCGGAACGGGTCGCCGAGGTCCACGACCAGTCGCTGCAGCAGTTCCTCAGTCTCAAGCCATTCGTGGCTTCGGGGCGGGTGGCCATCCTGGCCAACGCCGAGCGGATGACCGAGGCCGCCCAGAACTGTTTGCTCAAGACGTTGGAGGAGCCCCCGCCCAACACCGTGCTCGTCCTGACCACCGCCTACCCCGATCATCTGCTGGCGACCTGTCTCTCGCGCTGCCAGCTGCTCCAGCTGGCCCCGGTGCCGGCGGCCACCCTGGGGACCTGGCTGCAAACCACCTGGCACGCCAAGGAACGGGCCCCCGACCTGGCGGCCCTGTCACATGGCCGGCCGGGTTGGGCCGTGCGCGCCCTCTCCGACCCGGCGCGGCTGGCGGCGGCTGAGCGTTGGGAGGCCGAACTGCCGGCGCTGGCCTTTGCCGACGTCGACACCATCCTGGGTTATGCCGTGCGGTTCGGTCAGGGCCCGGCGGCCGACCAGCGGCTGGTCGCCGGCGAAGCCCTGCGCGCACTGACGGTCTGGCTGCGCGATGCGGTCCTGGTGCAGGCGGGCCTGGCCGAGACTCCGCTGTCGCCCTCCCGCCGACGCGCGCTCGAGCAGTGGGTTTCCGGGGTCCCGGCGGCGCACCTGCGGGCCTCGCTGGCTGGTGCCCAGCGGACCCAGCTGCTGATCGATCAGAATGTAAATCCTCGGCTGGCCATGGAAGTGCTGCTCCTCGATTCACGAGTGCCCGTGCCGGCATGAAACGAGTCTTCGTCACTCTGCCCTTGCCGGCGGCGGGGACCGATCTTCTCCGCCAGCGCTACCAGGTGGAAGTGGTGGAGGCCGAGGGCATGCCCGAGGCCGAGGTGATCGAGCGCATCAAACGGCTGGATCCTGATGGGATCGTGGGCATGGTGAACGTGCCCATCACGGACGCCATCATGGCCGCGGCGCCCAGCCTGAAGGTGATCGCCAACTACGCGGTCGGCTACAACAATGTCGACCTCGAAGCGGCGACCCGCCGAGGCATCCTGGTCACCAACACCCCTGGCGTGCTCACCGAGGCTACCGCCGACCTGGCCTTTGCGCTGCTGCTGGCGGTCGCCCGCCGGGTGGTGGAAGGCGACCGGATGGTGCACGACGGCCGGTTCAAGGGTTGGAAGGCTGACCTGCTGCTGGGCAGCGACGTCTACGGGCGGGTGCTGGGTGTGATCGGGTTCGGCCGGATCGGCCAGGCGGTGGCTCGGCGGGGCCTGGGCTTCAGCATGTCCATCCTCTACTACGATGCCCGGCGGGCGCGGCCTGAGGTGGAAAGCGACCTCCGGGCTGTCTTTGTGCCCCTGGACGAGCTGCTGCGCAAAGCCGACTACGTCACCATCCACGCGGACCTGAACGCGGACACCCGCCACCTGATCAGCGAACGCGAGCTGCGCCTGATGGGTCCCGACCATTACCTGATCAACGCCGCGCGTGGCCCGATTGTCGACGAGAAGGCGCTGGTGCGGGCCCTGAAAGAGGGATGGATCAAGGGCGCGGCGCTGGATGTTTACGAACACGAGCCGAAGCTGGAGCCGGGGCTGACCGAGTGCCAGAATGCGGTGTTGTTGCCCCATCTGGGCAGCGCCACGGTGGCCACCCGGGCGGCGATGGCCGAGACGGCGGCCCGCAACCTGATCGCGGCCCTGGAAGGCGAGGTGCCTCCCAACCTGGTCAATACCGAGGTCATGGCGGCCAAGAAAAGCTAGGTTGCCGATCGGGCTGCTGGCGCTCGACCTCGACGGCACGCTAATCAACGACGCGCTCCAGATGGCGCCCCGAGATGAGGAGGCCGTCAAAGCCGCCGTGACGGCCGGGGTCCACGTGGTGCTGGCCACTGGGCGGATGTTCCGGTCGGCTCTCCCGTACGCGGAGCGGCTCGGCCTGACCGGCCCGATGATCAACTACCAGGGAGCAGTGGTGCGCGACTTGGCCACCGGCGAGGTTTGGTATCGCTGTGAGCTGACAGTCGCCATGCAGCAGCGGGTGCTGGCCTTCGCCGAGCCGCGCGACCTGCACGTGAATGTCTACGTGGACGAGGAGGTGTACACGGCGCGCGCCCGGCCCGAAGCGGACCTGTACGCCAGGATAGCGCTCGTCCCCTACCAGGTGGTCGGCCCCCTCTCGCAGTGGATCCGGGGGCCCGGCACCAAGATGGTCATGGTGGAGCTCGATCCCGAGCGCATTCCCGGGCGGATTGCCGAACTCGATGCCTGGATGGCTGGCGTGGCCACCGTGACCCGATCTCTGCAATGGTTCGTTGAGGTCGTGAATCCGCGGGCGTCCAAGTCACGTGCCCTGGCCATGGTGGCCGAACGGCTGCACGTCCCGCAGGCCGAGGTGTGCGCGATCGGCGACAACAGGAACGATCAGGACATGATCGCCTGGGCCGGCTTGGGGGTCGCCATGGGCACCTCCCCGCCGGAGGTCAAAGCCATCGCCCGATATGTGACGACGACCCCTCAAACAGGTGGGGTGGCCGATGTTATCGAGCGCTTCGTGCTGGGGAGCGAACGGGCGCCGATCAAGGCGTCGGGCTAGCCAGCCGCGGGTATACTCTTCGAGTTCGCGGCCCCGTGGTGTAGCTGGTCTAACACGCAGCCCTGTCAAGGCTGAGATCGGCGGTTCGAATCCGCTCGGGGTCGCCAATACCACCTGAGAGCCTCGGCATAGACCGGGTATACGTCGACGTCCGTCACGCGGTCGTCGGTGATGGCGATCCGCTGGAAGACACGCTGGACCACTTCTCGCTGCGCCTCCGGCGTTGACTCCTGGATTGCTTTCGCAAATCCCCGCACCAGCTCGAGCGCCTGGATCGGAGTCATGCCCGGAGTCGTGGTTGCGAACTCCCAGCGGCGCTCTTCTTCGGCGATCTCCTGGAGGGAGCGGTCTCGGAATTTTCTCTCGCAGAGGCCGTCCCGGTACATCTCCAGGACGCGGTCTCGACGTAGGGCGAGTTCGCGCCGGGCGGCCTCGGAACGAATGTAGTCGTCGTCTCCGCCCGTCTCACGGCAGAGGGCGATCACGGCCTTGGCCACGTCTTCCTGCGCGTGCTGCGGGATGTCGAACCAGCGCAATAGTTCCAGGACTTGCCGCTCGACGACTTCCGCGTTGATCATCTTCTGCTGGCAGCGTTCAACTCCCACGTGCCGGCAGCGATAGTTTCGGCCTTGCTTGTTGGCGGTCGCCTGCCCCCACATGGGGCCTCCGCAATGCCCGCAGCGCACGATGCCGGCCAGCAAGTACGTTCGCCGTTGGGCTGCCTTCCGCTGCCGGCCTTCTCGGAGCTTGGCCTGCACATTTTGCTGGCGGACCCGGAGGGCCCGCTGCGCCTGCGCCTCGGTGATCAGGGCGGGATGGCTGCCCTTGATTAGTTCGCGGTCCGGCCGGCGCCAGTGACGCTTGATGTAGCCGCGATATAGCTGATAGTTGTTGAGTACGGTCCGGACCATCTTCTCGGTGACCTCGTGCCCATCCCGCGAGCGAAAGCCGCGCAGGTTCAGGTGGCGGGCGAGCGATAGATCCGAGTACGTGCCGGTCCCGTAGAGATCGAAAATTTGCCGCACGAGCTTGGCCTCGCGAGGATTTGCTGCAAGCCGTAGCTCGCCGTTTGGTCGCGAGTAGCCTACAGGAACCGTGCCAAAGTGCTCACCCCGCGCCTGCTTCGCAGCGATCCACTGAATGGCCCGCTCCGCATCGAGTTCGCGCTCGAGCTCGGCCCAAACGACGGCCATGGCGAGGAAGGCGCGCCCGTAGGGAGTCGTGGTGTCGATCTTCTGGGTGATGCAAACGAAGTCGATGTTCTGCTTCCGGATGTCCTCCAGGAAGGCGAAGTAATCCCGCTTGTTGCGCGAGAGACGGGAAAGGCTATGGATGACGACGGCATTGAGGTCCTTGAGCCGGCGGCGGAGCTCCTGGTATCCAGCGCGCTTTGTCGGTTCCGCCCGAGCTGTGTCCCTCGACGTCGGCGAAGACCTCGTAGATGTAACCCTCTGACTCGCACCAATGGATACAGGCCTCCCGCTGCATCTCCGGGGAGATGTAGCGCACGCCCTTATAGACCTGGGACTTGCGGATGTAGATGGCCGCCCGCTTTCCCCTGGTCGCCGGCTGCCCGCTCATGCTGCGCATTTCTCGCTTGACTCCTGAAGCCGCGATCGTTGGTAAGTCGTCCAAAACGCCCACACCAGCTCGGCGTATGCGCGACAGGCTAGCTCGCGGTCGGGCAGACAGTCAACCGCGCCGGGGCCGCCGCTACCCGGCTGGGCCGTGTGACCGCCTGGGGCCAGTTCCAGGCCACGTGTGGCCACACGTCGCGATTGCGGGCCGGTGTGTGGCGCGCTCAAGCCGCCAGGTCCAGGAGTGGGACCCGCTCGCCGTTTCCGGGTACCGCGGCCCAAACCGGCCCGAGCGGGCCATGTGTGGCGAGAAGCGCGTTTGTTGTCGTCCACACCCGCGGCACCGGCGGGAACGCGGTGCGGAGAGCGGACCCCGCGACTTGTTGAACCGTAGTCTCGCGCGCGGCGCCAGGAACGACGAAGAGGATGTGTAACTGGTCTGCACCAACGCGACCCCCTTGGTACACGAGGTAGCGCCGGAACTTGGCTTGCAGCCAGAGTCGACGTTCGGTTCCACGGTCGATCTCGATGTACGCGCGGATTCTTCGGTCACCGAGCCTGACCTCGGCGGCACCGTCTGGGGTCAGGATGGGTTTGCCATTTCTCGCGTATGCAGCGAGAGCCTGATCCTGGCTCATCCAGATAAGCCGTCCACCCGCCGCGCGGGTCGTCGTGAGCAGCTGCACGTAAAAGTCGTTGATCGCGAGCGTGTGGTTGATGTGGAGAAAGCTGCGGCCGGTTCGGGCCGCCCGAAGACCCAACACTTTTCGGTTGATCCCGGTGATCTGGGAGGCGACGCGGGCGCCTTCGGCGGTGAGGATGTAGGCCCGAGGCCCAGCGCCCGCAAGCGGCTGCGGTAGGTAGATCACATGTCGAATCAGGCCAAGCTGTTTCAAGTGCGCGAGCGCGGCCTGGCACCGACGCTTGCTGCCAAAGAAGAGGACGGTAAGTTGGTCGCGGGTGAGCGCGCGCTGTTGCGCGAGCGCGGCCACCATCTGGACGTGACGTTGGGTCAGGTGGTGCTTGAGAGGAAAGAGTGGAGAGCACTTGCGTGCCGTTTTCAAGTTCGGCGCTCGCTTCAACCGACCGTCACTTTGCATGCTGACACCCCGAGTGACACCCTCCCGCCCATTCCACGCTTTCGCGCTTGGCCCAACCACCGATCCCCCCAACTCTCAAAGGGCCTCCGCTTCGGGCGATTTTGGCAAGGAACTTTGACCTCTCGTCGCTCGGTCTCCCATCCCTTAAAAGGCCGCCTTCAGGCCCGATTTCGGCAAGTGAATTGCCAACCCTCCCAGTTGAGGCCACTCACCATCCATAGAGCGGTTTTTCGGGGCCCCTTTTTGGATGCCCAGCCAGGCCCGCGCCAAGGGCGGCTGCAAAGCAGCCTGGGTGATACCGGATGCACCAAGGTCATTCACTATGCATAGGCCGGTTGTTTTGGCCCGCTTGGGGACATGCGCGCCAAAAAAGGACGCTAGGGACGATCAGGTGACGGTCCGGTTGGGTGTGACGGCGTCGCTCGAATTGGTCAGCGGATCGTCAGGCGACGCTCGGGGACGTCAGACGACGGCCAGCGGCTGCCCCGGCGTTACGCTGAGACGCGTGACCAGGCCGTTCCGCTTCGGAGTCGTACCGAGAGCGATGCGCTCAGGAAACGAGTGGGGCGCCGCGGCGCAGCGAGTCGAGGAACTCGGGTACTCGACGCTTTTGGTCCCCGACCACCTGACTGCGCCGCTCTCCCCCTGGACCTCTCTGTCCTGGGCGGCTAGCGCGACGCAACGCCTGAGGGTCGGCACGCACGTCCTTAACAACGATTTCCGCCATCCCGTGCTGGTGGCTCGCGAGGCAGCCACCCTCGACCGGCTGAGCGGCGGCCGCTTCGAGCTTGGGCTCGGGGCTGGTCACATACGGAGCGAGTACGAGCAGGCTGGCTTCGCATATGACCTTGCGGCCGATAGGGTGGAGCGCCTGACTGAAAGCGTGAAGGTCATCAAGGCACTTTTGTCAGGCGAGGAAGTGACCTTTGAGGGTCGGCATTACACAGTGCGAGGCCAGCGTCTCCACCCAGAGCCACAGGGGCGAGATAGGTTCCCCATCTTGATCGGCGGGAACGGCAATCGGCTGCTCGCGATGGCCGCCCGCGAGGCTGACATAGTTGCCTTCACGGGGTTCAGCCACCGTGGGGGTGGGGCCGAGGTTGAGTTGTCAGCGTTTACAGCACAGGGCCTTGGTCCGAAGCTGGCGTTGGTGAGGGAGTGTGCGGGAAAGCGTTTCGCCGACCTCGAGCTGAGCGCCCTTGTGCAGCGGGTTGTCGTCACGAGCGACCGGCGGGCAGCGGCCCACAAGGAGGCTGAAGAGGCCGGCGGCGCCCTCACAACCGACGAAGCCCTGCAATCGCCATTCCTGCTGTTCGGCACAGAAGAGGAGATCGCTCAAGATCTCCTCGACCGTCGAGAGCGTTTCGGGATTTCGTACTTTACCGTCTTCGAGTCCGCCATGGAGCCACTCGCTCCGGTGATCAGGAAGCTCGCCGGAAGGTGACTGACTTAACGGCGAACGAAGCTGAGCCTAGGGCTCTTGAGGCAGGGCGGCACGTTGCGACGCAACTCGGGCGGAGCCTGGGTAGCGCTCTGGTGGCTGCCTACTTGTACGGCTCCGCGCTGCTGGGAGGTTTCCGGTGGGACCGCAGTGACTTAGATGTACTCGCGGTCAGCAGGCGGGCGCTCAATGATGCCGAGGTTACCGCAATCGGTGGCGGGCTGCCAGGCCGGTTCATCGGCTCTGGTCGTCATCGCCATCGCCGGGCTGCGCTCGTGGCAGCCCGGCGCGGTCACCCTGGTGACACTGGGGCGGCGCCGTAACTGATTTGGCGTCAGGGTGCGGCCCGAAGTATTTGGCCAGGGCTGGTGGTATTTGCGCGCTCGAATCCAGTCTCACCACCCTCCGATCCGTTCGTGAGGCTGCCAAGATGATAGGACCACTACGGAGTAGCCGAACGCCCGATGACCGCCTTAGCCAGGTACGCAGGAACGCCATCGACATAGAAGGGGAAGGATATGAAAGCTGCCGAGAGCGAGAAGGTCGTAAATGTGGTCGATGAGCTGGTCGACCTTGAGGGACAGCTCGTGGAGATGGTTGAGAGGGCGACTGCATCTCCGGCCATGCACTCAGGTGCCGCGTCCATGCTGGAGGGGATTCGTGCAACGAGTCGACAGCAGCGGGCGGCACTCGAGGCGCAACGCCCACGGATTGAGGCAGAAGCGCCGTCCGCCCGGGTGCTGCCGGTCTCCCGCTCGTTGGGCACGGTATATGCAGCATTAAACGAGCTTGCATTTGCTTATGCGGTGCTGCACGCCAAGGCACACCGGGCCTTCGATAGTCAGGCTGATGGAAACACCGCGGACCTCGCCGAATCCCACTTGCGCGCCTACACCGCTGCTATCCAGCAGCTCGCTCTGCTCACCTCGGACGTCGTTGTACACGAACTTGCCAGCGCGGGCCACGACTGCTTGTGCCAGTGCCCGGCATGCGGCCTCGGCCTCTGCCTCTGCGCGTCCCACGGCACGAACACGGTTCGGCAAGCCTGGCAGGAGACGATCCTCCCGCCGTCCGAGGAAGGCCTCCGCGTTCGTCGGCCGCGGGCCGGCAGTGAAGCCGAACGTGCCGGGCTGGTGGAGGGGGACCACGTTCTCGCAATCGATGGCCAGGAGATCAAAACCGACCTCGACATCAGCCCTGTGCAATCGGCCATTCGCGCGCATGCCTCCGGAGACATGGTGCGAGTGCGGGTCCTGAGAAAAGGAAGTGGGCCGATCGAGTTGAACGCACGTCGGCCGTAGGCGCCCAACTGCAGGCATTTCGAACCTGGATCAGGGCAGGTCACAGCCTCCTCGCGGGCAAACGCCAGCTGCCAGAGCTGTTCAGACGCTCAAACGTATTTGAGAAGCGCAGGGGGTATTTGCGCCCTCGAACCCAGTCACACCACCTAGCCAAAAAAGAGAGCGAATCGCGGTCTGGGATGCCGGTTCGCCCAAACGGAGTGTGGAGACTCTCCCTCCTCGCCTTCGCGAGAACTACAGCTAGGTCGGCAGCGCCATGCCTACAGTGCTCTCGTTGGGAACGCCGACCGAGGTGTGAAACTGGACGATCTTCCAGTCGCCGTTTTCCTTGTGGAAGATGGCCGTTAAGCGGAACGGAACCTCGGTTCCATCCTCGAGCCGCCATGCTGCACGGTCGCCCATCCAGCCCACCGAACCCTCGCGGTAGGCGTCGCGTGTGATGAGGCCGCGCTCTACCAGGAGGGCTTCCAAAGCACTGAGCCAGTTTTCATAGTAGTCAGGGCAGCCGCTGGCGATCCGCTCCACGAGACGGGTACGAAAGTCATTCCACGGGTAGGCGCCTTTCTCGTTCAGGACCACTGCCAGACCGAAGGCACGACCCTCCCACGGGGCGTGGAAGACGAGTTCGCCGTTCTTGCGTGGCAGGGCTACTGCCCCGTCGAGGTTGGCGATCGTGCGGTCGACAGCCATCAGCGGGTCCCCACCAGCGCGGGTAGCTGTGGTCGGGCGACTCCGATCATGCAGTCGCGGGTGACGATCTTGGCCAGCTCCTCCTCGGTCCAGCCCTCGGTCCCCGCCGGCCGCTCCGGCAGAACCATGTAGCGCAGCTCGGCGCTGGAATCCCAGACGTTGATCGCGACCTCGTCGGGCAGCTGGAGACCAAGCTCTGCCAGCACAGCGCGCGGTTCGCTGACCGCCCGCGAGCGGTAGGGAGCCGATTTGTACCAGGTCGGTGGAAGGCCGAGCACCATCCATGGGTAGCAGGAGCAGAGCGTGCAGACCACCATGTTGTGGATGCCGGGCTGGTTAGGGATGACGACCAGCCGGGTGTCTGCATGGTACTCGTAGCCGAGCTCGCGAACCGCCGCCGGCGCGTCCTTCAGCAGCCGCCGTCGGTATCCAGGGTCGAGCCAGGCGCGGGCCACCAGATGTGCTCCGATCATCGGTCCGATGTCGTGCTCGTAGGCGGAGACGACGCGGTCGACATCCTCGGATGTGAGGATGCGCTTTTCGATCAGGAGCGACTCGAGCGCTAGCGTCCGCGCCTCGATCTCGGACGGCGCATCTGGATGATGGGCGCCGCCTCCATTGCCGTGGTCATGTGCGTCGTTCTCGTTATAAGACTGGTCTGGGTCGTGGCGATGTTGATCGCTCATGCGGGCGCCTCCGGTTCTAGGTAGCTCTCCCAAAGATCGATGCAAACCCGGTCGCCTGGTTTGGCCTCAGTACCCCAGAGCTCACGGGCGTCGAATTCGACCGCATAGCACGGTTGCCAGTCCGGCTCTCTGCCGTGGGCGTTGGAGTCGGGGAGGGGGAAAGAACCGTAGTGGGTCCGGATCACGCCGCGCTTGCCGCGCGCATATCGGGGGAGGCGGGTATGTCCCTTCGGATTTAGGTTGCGCGTCGCGACACGGTCGCCGGCGTTGAAGCGCGGAGTCTGCCTCGGAGGGGGGTCGGGCTTCCGAGCGGGTGAAGGCGGAGGGAGCGACGGCTGGCCGGCAGCGAGTTCGTCGGCGGTGACGACGCCCTTCTCCTTCAGGATCGTCTCGATCGCGTACAGCCATTTCTCGTAGTAGCTCGCCCGCAAGTAGGCGTCGGCCGGCATTCGCTCCATGACGCGCCGGAACTCGTCGATATTGAAGTACCGCCCGTTGGTCCGCTCGAATATGGCACGCACCGTGCCTTCCCAGCGGGCGTGGAAGACAGGCTCGGCCCGCTCGGCGATAACCGGGCCGAACCCGTGCATCCCACCCATGTCGTGCACCCCGTTCACGTTCACCATTATGGGGAAGCCAACCCGGATTTTCACGCTGACACCGAGGCATATTTAGATGTATGCCGGGCGTGTCTGTGGCGTTCGCGACTCAAGAACAGCTTCGGGCTCGCGGGTAGACTCCACCCCGTTCGAATCGTACCGCTCCAGGCAAGCGGCGCGGCGCCATTGGCGGCGCGGTCCTGGTTCACCAGGCTGAACTCGACCCCGGCGGCGCCACCGACCGAGGAGACGGGCGGAGCCGGCGGCCTGGGCGGGGCTGGTGCAGGCGGGGCCGGACGGATGGCGGCGCCTCATACGTATTTGGAAAGGGCTGGTGGTATTTGCGCCCTCGAACCCGATTACACCACCTAGCGGTGAGAACACAAAAGCGAGTCTCCAAGCACTAGGGCACGAGTTGCGGCTACGGATACTCGAGCGAGTTCGGCTTCGTTGGCTTACCCTTTCTATCAGACTTCAAATCAGAATTTGTCCAGCAGCGACACCGGCCGGAGGTTAGGAGCGGGATGGGGAGTCTGAGCGGGAAGGTTGCCGTTGTTACCGGGGCAAGCCGTGGCCTCGGCAAGGGGATCGCGCTCGGCCTCGGCGAAGCAGGAGCGACGGTCTACGTGACAGGCAGGTCGACGAGCAGCAGCAGGGCGGAGCTGCCAGGAACGATCGAGGACACTGCAAGCCAGCTGACCCGTATGGGTGGCCAAGGTATAGCCGTGCGCTGCGACCACCGAGTCGACGCCGAGGTGGAGGCGGTCTTCGCCCGCGTTCGCCGGGAGCAAGGTCGGCTTGACCTGTTGGTCAACAACGCCTTCGCGAGCCCTGAACAGCGCGTGCTGTGGGGTGGGCAGCGCTTCTGGCAGATCCCGGTGACGCTATGG
>WNFB01005299.1_pt1 | contig 11516 bp, 10 predicted proteins | sample 5400501 | NCBI WGS metagenome assembly WNFB01 (sample SAMN13153341, study PRJNA577476) | soil metagenome | isolation source: 200 cm saprolite under Douglas fir tree site 2 hole 1 | place: USA:California | collected 2015-04-18 | reverse complement strand
TGATGAGCCCGAGACGGGTCTCCATCCATCAATGCTGCCAATCGTTGCTGAATACGCGGTGGATGCGTCACAGCGATCTCAAGTTATCTTGACGACACATTCACCTCAGTTCTTGGATGCTTTCGCAGATACGATTCCAACTACTACAGTCGCCAAGTGGAACGACGGCGAAAGTACTTTGGAGGTACTCAGTGGGCAGGACTTGGACTACTGGTTAAAGGAGTACACGCTGGGTGCTCTTTTTAAGTCTGGCGAGCTGGAGGCCATGGCGTGAAGTTCATTCTTTTCGTCGAAGGCTATACAGAAAAGAAGGCCTTGCCGGCGTTTCTCAAACGATGGCTTGATCCACAACTTCGACAACCAGTTGGTATCCAGACTGTCAGATTCGAGGGCTGGGCAGAGCTCAGAAAGGACGTCCGAAAGAAAGCACACTTGTACCTCAATGGTCCGCAACAAGACGACATTCTCGCGGTGATTGGATTGCTTGATCTTTACGGCCCGACGTTCTATCCCGATCATCTAGAGAATGCCGAAGATCGAAATCGGTGGGCGAAGAAAGACATCGAAGACGAGGTCAATCATCCGAGATTCCGACAGTTTTTCTTAGTGCATGAGGTCGAGGCATGGCTACTGAGTCAACCAGAGTTATTCCCTTCAGCAGTTCGCAGGGCCTTTCCTGGAAGAGTCTCCCAACCGGAAAGTGTGAATTTCCAGCAGCCCCCAAGCGAGTTACTTCAAAAGCTCTTCAAAGAGAAGCTAAAGCAGACCTACAAGAAAGTAACTCACGGTAAGAATCTTTTTGACAAGCTTGATCCCTCAGTCGCCTACAACAAGTGCCCTAATTTACTGGAACTTCTAGATGAAATGTTACGTCTCGCGTCCTAAGATGAAAGGCTTCTTTGATCCGAATCGCGTGTTCATTAGTTGATTTTATGTCTAAAATTCGCGTCCTTGCCGATCACATTTCCAACCTTATCGCCGCCGGTGAAGTCGTCGAACGCCCGGCGTCTGTCGCCAAGGAGCTGGTCGAGAACGCGATCGACGCCGGCGCGACTCGCGTGGTGATCGATATCGAGGCCGGCGGGCGGCGGCTTTTGAAAATCACGGATGATGGCGAAGGAATGACGCGTGATGATGCGGTGCTGGCTTTCGAGCGGCACGCGACTTCGAAAATCAGCAAGGCTGAGGACCTGAACGCAATCGGCACGCTCGGCTTTCGCGGCGAGGCCTTGGCGTCAATTGCGTCCGTCGCGCGCGTGGAATTGATCACGCGAAGTGAAGAGGCCGCTGCCGGAACGCGCGTATTCATCGAAGGCGGGCGCATGCGCGATGTGAAAGACGCGGCCCATCCGCGCGGCTCGACGATCGCCGTGCGTGATCTTTTTTTCAACACGCCGGCGCGGCGAAAGTTCTTGCGTTCGGAAGCTACTGAGAGTTATCACCTCACGAATCTGGTTACGCATTACGCGCTGGCCCATCCCGAGATTTCTTTCACGCTCCAGAACAATGGGCGCGAGACGCTGCGGGTGGCGCCGGCCCAGGACGTGCGCGAGCGCGCTTATCAAATCTTCGGCGCGCAGTTTCTCGACAGCTTGCTGGAAGTCAATAACGAATCATCCGAACCGGATGCGGGCGTTTCGCTCGCCCCGATTGCCCGCGTGCGTGGGTTTGTTTCCGCTCCGCGCGAACGGCGCACGTCGCGCGATGCGCAGTTTCTTTTCGTGAACGGACGCTTTGTGCGCGATCGCTTGATTGGCCGAGCGCTGTCCGAAGGCTATCGCTCGATCCTGCCGCATGGCGTCTATCCGGCGGCCCTGTTGTTCATCGAAGTGCCGCTCGAAGAAGTTGACGTCAACGTGCACCCGGCCAAAACGGAAGTGCGTTTCCGGCGCGCCGCCGCCGTCGCCGACGCCGTGCGCGAAGCCGTGCGCGCCGCCCTGGCCAGCGCAGGTTACGCACCCGCGGTTGAGATCAAAGACGCCGCGCCCGCATCGATCGAGGTGGCGCCGGAGGCGAGCAATGACAAGGTCGAGGCGTTTTCCGATATGCCCGCGACCATGGAAGTCCCCGCAGTGACTCCGGGGCCGATCTCGCGCGAAGCTTTTGCCTTAAGGCCACGACCGCAGCAGGAGCGGATCGGGTTCGCGCCCGCTGAGCCCGAGACCAGCGCACCGCCGAGTTTCGCCGCGACCGCCGCAGCTCCGGCGCCGTCTATGCCGAGCGCTTCGACTGTTCCCGAGGATCAATCCTCGGACATACCCGTGACGACGGCTCCCGCTTTACCGCCGCTGAACTCAGCCCTGAAGTTTGTCCGCGAAGTCGCAGTGGAATCGCTGTCGTCAAACATTCGGCCGCTGGGTCAGCTCGACGAAAGCTTCATCATCGCGACTGACGGCGAAGGCTTGCTCTTGATCGATCAGCACGTCGCGCATGAACGCGTTTTGTTCGACAAGTATCGCGGCCTCGAGACCTCGCGCCGCGCCGAATCGCAGGCCATGCTGATTCCCGAGACTTTCGACCTGACGCCAGCCCAGGCTTCCGCGTTCGACACGGTCGAGGCGGAACTCGAAAGCTATGGATTTGAATTGATGCGATTGTCCGGCCGCACGGTGGCGATCAAAGCGACGCCCGCGGATCTGCCGGCGAGCGAGGCGCGCAACATGCTCGCGGAAGTTCTGGATACGGTTGATTCGGAAAAGCGTGGGAACGCGCGCGCGACCTTGCGCGACGAGATTGCGGCGTCGCTCGCGTGTCACGCGGCGATCAAAGTGAACATGCCGCTGGCCGCGGAAAAGATGCGCTGGCTAATCGATCGTTTACTGCTGACGTCTTCACCGACCACCTGCCCACACGGCCGGCCTGTGATTCTGCGTCTCGCTACCCAGGATATCTTGAAGGGCTTTCACCGGATCTGATGGGGCACTAGCCCGACCGTAAGGGAGGGCTCACCATTTCTCTCGTTCAGCATGGGCCCTCCCTGACGGTCGGGCTAATGCCCCGGGGGACGCGGCGCTCAATGCGCCCACGGCAAACTTTTCAGGGTCCACTCGTTGTCGGGATATTTCGCTCCCAACTCAATGCCTACCTCGCCCAACCCGGTGTGATCATTTGTAGCTTTGTAATGGCTCACGCCGCGCCAGTAGATCGCTTCGGGCGCCACGGCGGTGTCCGCGTAGCTCTCAGCCACAGCGGCATAGATCTTCTCGGCGTCGGCCCATTTCTTCTGCATGAAAGCCACGCGGGCCAGACCCATTTCCAAGCGCGCGCGAAACAAATTCTTTGGCAGGTAGCCTTCGATGCGCGAACGCTCGACGCCGCCGGAGTCCATTATCAGAATGGTCGGCGTCCACAGCGCGTCGAAGCGATGGAACCACACCGGATGCTCTTTGATGTGAGCTTCGAGCGGCACAAAACTCTGATGAATGAAATCGGCGACTTCCTGATCGGAGTAAGACTCAGCTTCCAGCCGAGCGCATGCGCCTCAAGCCGGCGCTGCCGAGAAATCAATCAACAACGGCTTGTTCTGAGCTTTTGCTTCGGCGAGGGCGGCTTCGAGGTCTTTATTCCAATTGACGAGCATGTTTCAACCTTTCTTTCCTTAATTGCCTCGTCCACTTTGAACGAGCAAACCAAATATTCGAAAGGGGGTTCCAGTATTATCGCGCACGCCAGGGAAAGATCAAAAGATCATGCTTTGGGTCGGATAGTGCCCGAATTTCGAGGCGTTTAGAAGACCAACTCCAGTTGGGTTCTTTCTTGCTCGATAAAAGCCCGACTAAAGTCGGTACTCTGAACACCGCTTGCCAGAGTAGGAGACTACTCTTTGTTCGCCTAAAGTTGGTCGAGTGTCTGTATCACAAGTTCAGCATCCAGCAAATCCGGCAGCAACGCGTCGGGATTGTGCGCGCGCAGTTCTTCGGCAGAATGAACACGGCCGGTAGCGACCGCCAGGACGCGCGCGCCGAAGTGCCGGGCACAGGCGATGTCGTTGGGGGTGTCGCCGATCACGATGAATTGTTCGGGTTCAAACTTCTCGCCGAGATGCTCGTTGATTCGCTGCGCGGCGATCGCCGGCAGATCGCGCCGGTCAAACGATTCGTTGCCAAAGGCGCCGGGCAGCTGAAAGAATTCCGCCAGCCCGGTAATTTTCACTTTCAACTGCGCGGCCGGCTCGATGTTGCCGGTGAGTAACGCGGAAGCATAGCACGGGTGTTCGTTCACCGCTTGCAAGACTTCGCGGGCGCCGGGCATCGCTTCCAGAATTTGCATGCCGTTGCCCATGGCCCGATTCATTTCATCCATGTAGCACGTTAGCAATTCGTCCCGGCGCGAATTGATCTGCTCGCGCGTGATGCCTTCGCTGCGCAGAGCTTCCTCGACGATCTGCAAGTCCGTCATGCCGGAAACTACCAAACCGTGCAAACTTCCCGCCGTGCCAAATACTTTTTCGAGCATCGGCACGGTGTAATCCTTGAACGCGCCGAAGCGCCGCCCGCGCACCAGCGTGCCGTCGAGGTCCCAGAGCAAAACACGAAAGGATGAAGGCGGAAGAATGAAGGATGAAATCTGCTCTGATTTGGCTTTGCTGTTCATGTTTCGAGGTGTGTGCTCAAGGAATCGCGACTGGAAATGCTCTTCTTCATCCTTCCGCCTTCATCCTTCATCCTTACTCTATGATCGCCAGCACGTCACCCGCATTCACGGTCGCGCCGACCTCAACATTCAACGTGACTACCGTTCCGATCTTCGGAGATTTCATTTCGTTTTGCATCTTCATCGCTTCGACGACGACTATGCCCGCGCCGGTTTCAACTTGGTCGCCGACGCTTACCAGTACGCGCACTACTTTGCCGGGCATGGGTGCGACGATGCGGGCCGCCGCGTCGGCGGGCGCGACCGCGCCGAAAGCGCCACGCAGGCGTTTCGGATCGTCGAGCGTGACCGAGTATTCCGTTGCGCCCACGATGACCCTAATCGATTTTCCGGCGTCAGCCCGGCCGTCAACGCGGCAGTCAAAGACAGCGGCATCGGCCATCAGCACGTAACCCGACTCGCCGCTTTCGCGGACATCGAGAGTGTATTCGCGGCCATCAATCTCAGCGTGAACGCGCGAACCATCATCGTGAATCAGGATGTCGGTCTGATAGTCGGCGATGGTGGCGTGTAGTCTCATTTCTTAAAGATGCGCTCGCGATCCGAAATCATCGCTCCGGAGGAGCGAGATATTTATAGCCCCGCATGTCGATTTCACGTCTCAGGTCCGGCAGGAGCGTAATGTGCTTTTCGCTCCTGACGGAGCTTTGCAAGACTGATGGACCTGGAGAGCTATGAATATTACGGCCTAACGGCGCTCAGACCTCCTGCCTGGCTCGCGATTTAGTCCCGCGGCACGCGCGGCCAATTTCCATTTGCTTTGGTCGCGCGGTTGATAGTCTCGCGACGCTTCACGGTGAGCGCGCATGTATGAGAGCGCCGCCGCGATAAGGGCCATGTCTTGCCGCAGGCTGGAAACCTGCGCTCCGCGCGCAAGCTGCGGGCGCTCCGGTCCGATCTCCTGCCGGCGTTCGTTAAAGCGCGAAATGAATCCGGTGTCGAGATGTCCGGCGATGAACTCTTCGTCGCGCACTATCTCACGAAAGAAGGGCAGCGTAGTCTTGATTCCGCCCACCGCGTATTCATCGAGGGCGCGCCGAATTCGATCGATGGCCTCGGCGCGCGTGCTTCCCCACACGGCGAGTTTCGAAATCATCGGGTCGTAGTAGATCGAGACTTCGTCGCCGGCGGTGACGCCACTGTCGTCGCGAATTCCCGGGCCGCTGGGCGGGCGCAGGAATGTAATCTTCCCCGGCGACGGGAAAAATCTGTTTTCCGGATCTTCGGCGTAGACGCGACATTCGATCGCAGCCCCAAGCCAACGCACATCTTCCTGCCGGAAAGACAAGACCGCGCCGGCCGCCACGTTGATTTGCTCGCGCACCAGATCAATTCCAGTGACCAGCTCCGTGACTGGATGCTCAACCTGCAAACGCGTATTCATTTCCAGAAAGTAGAACTCGCGGCTGACATCGGAAAAAAGAAACTCGACCGTGCCGGCGCCGACGTAGTTCACTGCCCGGGCGATCCGGATCGCGGCTTCGCCCATTCGCTGACGCAAGTCAGAATCGTTGATCGGCGAAGGACATTCTTCGATCACCTTCTGATGCCGACGTTGAATCGAGCATTCACGCTCGCCGAGATGCACCACATGGCCCTGCGTATCGGCAAAGATTTGAATCTCGATGTGGCGTGGGCGGTCGACAACCTTTTCGAGATAGACCTCCGCGCTGCCAAACGCGGCTTGTGCTTCCGAGGTCACGGTTTCAAGAGCCGAGTGAAGTTCGCCTTCCGCGGCGACTTGTCGCATGCCCTTGCCGCCGCCGCCGGCCGCGGCCTTCAGCATCACGGGATAGCCAAGTTGCGCAGCGATGTCTCGGGCTTCCGCAAGACCTTTCAAAGGCTCCGTCGTGCCCGGCACGATGGGCACCTCCGCCGCAATCGCGGCGCGACGCGCGCTGGTCTTGGAACCCATCACCTGCATCGCTTCCGCAGTTGGGCCAATGAAAGTCAGACCCGCGACAGCTACCGCGGCGGCGAACTCAGCGTTCTCTGCAAGAAAGCCGTAACCGGGATGAATCGCATCGGCGTTCGATTTCTTTGCGGCAGTGATGAGTGCGGCGATGTTCAGGTAACTCTGCGTGGAGGTTGGCGGGCCGATGCAATAGGCTTCGTCGGACATGCGCACGTGCAGAGCGTTCGCGTCGGCTTCCGAGAAAACCGCGACCGGCGCGATTCCCAGATCGCGGCAGGCCCGAATCACGCGCACGGCAATCTCTCCACGATTGGCGATTAGGATTTTGCGAAACATGAAGACTGCCAGTCGTCAGTTGTCCGTGGTTGCTCGCCAGTCGTTCCGGTTCAGCGCGTCAGTCAGTACTCCCCACTCTATGTACCACACCCACTGACAACTGACTACTGACAACTGACTCACTCAAACCACAACTGAGTTCGCGGGACGTTGCGGATCGTAGCGGAGCTGAACTCTGGCGCCGGGAAGGTAGTCGTGTTTGCGGCTGAGTTGTTCGGCGTCCAGATGCTGAAATGATTGATAATCGACGCCGCCGATAGTGTAATTGTAAGAGAGAGTCACGATGCCATCGGCGTCCGCGTCAATTTCGACCACCGTCGCATCGCCGATCCGACCGTGTCGCCGCAGAGCAGCGCGACGCGCCAGCTCAGGATCTTCTTTCTGCCGACGGAACCAGGAAAACAGTGACATGACGCTTATGGTCGGGTCGGGCGGCTTGAAGCTGACGACGCGGGTGGAGGATCGGAGGCCTTCGTGATCAAACCATCGCGCATGATGAAGTCGTCATCGGTGCTGAATAGTTTGTGCTCGGTCGGCAGACGCAATTCGTAATTCGTGAACGAAAGGCCGTTGCCAAGCAATGCATCGGCGGCCGGGCTTGCCGGAGAATTGCGGAACGCCCCGACGCGGATTGATCGCGGCTTGGCCTTCGTCGTCGCAGAGGCCAGCAACGCAGTTGGTTTGTAGGCATTCGGATCCAAATGGCTCAGCGCCGCAGCGATAGCGCCATCGGGATCGGGTAATTCTTTCAGATCCAACAAGGTCGACGGCAGCGTTCCATGCAGGTCGCGATACTCAAGCAAAGCGCGTTGAATCGTGTACGCCTGTGCGTAGTAACCTGCGTCAATACCCCACTGACGTCGCTCAAGTCTCACTGGAATCGTAATACCTATAAGCGTCGCAATCAGGACTGTCACCGCGGCTGATACGACGAAACCTGCGCGAGCCAAACGCAAGCCGCCGAATCGAGTGGAAGAGTTTTCGATACTTCGGATCAAGAGCCGGCCGCTCCAGAGAGCGACAATCGCCGCGGGAACCACCATCCACTTCAAGCGCCAGGCCGCGACTTCACCGGCGGAAACGATCTTTTCTGAAGAAAGCAAGATCGACCAGAAACTCGCCTTGTACTGAACCAGGGCAACGACAGCGGAACCGACAAAGGCGGCGAACATCAACACGCCGCTCGCGGCGGCGCCCAGAGCGCGGCCATAAGAACGCAGCTCATGCTCGGCCTTTGCCAGCGGCGGACCGACGGCGCGAGCGCCGCACGACGGACAGCCGACGCACAGATCGCCTTCAAAATTCGCACCGCAAGAGGGGCAGATGATCAAGATTCAGTTACCTCTGGAGATCGGAAATGCGAGGACTAAGTTAGAACTCAGACGGCCCTTTCGTCAAGAGTTGCTGGTCAATAAATCCTTTCGAAATTCAAAGCCTCGGGAAACCTAGCTGATCTTGTGCGCCAGCGTGGGTTCCCGGCCGATTTCCGGGGGCGGCGCCGTCTGGGTTGGGACCTCTGGCACTTCGTTGGTTTGGCTCCGGTTGAGCTCCCACCACGTGTGATACATCCGATGCGCGAACGTCCAGTAAGAACCGACGGCCAGAACCCAAAGCACCGCGGGCATGCGATTGGCAAAAAAGTTATGCGAACCGGGCCGCGTCGAGAGCGCGCCGATAATGAAAAGCACGACTCGCTCAGGCCTTCGCAAAAAACCGACGTCGCATTTCGGAATCAAACTCTCGGCGCGCGCGCTCGCATAGCTGATCATCACCGAACCCATCATCCCCGCGCCGGCCAGAAACACGTTGAGCGTCGAGTGAAACTCAGTGTCGCGCGCGTAGAAAACCATCAAGCCGACGAACACTACCATGTCCGAAAGGCGGTCGAGCGATGAATCCAGAAACCCGCCATAGCGAGTCACTCGACCTGACAGACGCGCCACCTGCCCGTCGAGCATGTCAAATAGATTGGCTACGATCAGAACGATGCCGGCCCAGAAAAACCTGCCAAAGCCGAACAACATTCCCGAGCCGACATTAATAGCTACGCCAATAAACGTCAGCAAGTTCGGACTGATGTGCCCGCGCGCGAGCCAACGCACCATTGCGTCAATGATTCGCTGGCCGGCCCGTCCTATGCTGGCTCCAAACATTTGCGTTCTTTTCCGGCTGAAATTTGCGGAAAGCAATAATACTACAAAAGCCCCGCGCGTTCACTGCGCGAATCGATTGCGATACTCGGTCGCGTCCACAAACCCTTCGACCATGTGCCGAGAGTCCGTTGGATTTGCATCCAGCACCTGTATCCAGTTCAAGTACAGCGCATCCGGGTCGCGTCTGAGGTATCCGAAGTACTCCATCACCACAAATGCCTGGTTGTAGTACTTCGCGTACACCTCGCCACTCTCCGAAATCTGTCTCAGAGCTTGCGCACGCGTCATCGTCCCGGCATTAAGCGAATCGATCAAAGCTTGGCGGTTCGATAGCGTCACGCCCGCCGTTTGCGACAGAGCATCGACATACAGCGAGTTGCCGAGCGTCCCGTATTGATTGATGAAAGCTGCTCGCGTCGTGAAGTCGTTCGCGAACTGCGCCTTTGCTGTTTCCAACTGTTCGTCAGTCAGGAAGCCACTCACGCGCCCGAGATCGGGCGTGAACTCGGCATAATCGGGCTTGCGTCCAAACGCCGTCGAGTAGAAGCGATAGACAAAGTAACCACGCTGCTGGAACTCTGCCGAGCGGAAGAACATCTCAGACACATGCACGCGGTCACAGCTCGGATCATTCGGCGCGCAGTTGCGAATCGTATTCACCCAGCCGCTGAACCCAGGCGGATCGGGTTCGCGCCCAAGGAAATCGAGATACTGTTGCCGCACAAAGAACTCAATCGTGTCGATCGCGTTTGCATGATCGCCGTTCGGTGATGCAGTGAACGAAGCTTCGGTGTGTACGCCGAGCAGACTGAAAGATCGACTCGGCGGACTGAACGAATAGTTCGCTCGTGAAGGAGTCACGGTGTAGAAGCCATTCGTCTCGACACTCGCGAAACCGTAGGCTCCACTTGCATCCGTGATCGCTTCGCGCGACTCAGTGCCGCTGAGGATGATCGCGGCCCCGCTAACCGGAACGCCATTGGCATCTGTAATTCGGCCGCTGATCGATCCGTTCGCCGCTGTCGGCGCTGTCCCTTGCGCCAGAGCGAATGGTGAAAGTGAGTTGACGCTGCCGCAAACCCAACGCTTCCCATTAACATCGGTAAAGCTGTAGGTTGTTCGATCCACGAGTTGGCCACTTTCTCCGTGCATCAACTTGAGCACTGCAAAAGTCTGTTGGTCAACACTCACGGGCACATCGAGACAGATCGTTACTGGCGGCGTATAAGTGCCGTTTGCCGTGATGTCATAAGCCGGACACGTTGAGCAAAGCGTGTAGCCGTTGGGCACCGTGCCCGCGGACGAGGGGCTGATCGGCGTGAAGGTGACGTCGAACGCTTCAGATCTGCACCACGTGACTGTGGCGTCAGTTGCCTGGTCTGTCGTTGGACAAAGGTTCTGAGCTTCAAACGCACCGATGTCCGGCTGCCCAACTGGACGCGCGAAGCCACGCTGGTCGGTAGGATAGAAGAAACCTGGCTCACCGGCATTCAGCGCCGGTGAATTCCCCATTAGCCCGAGGGTTTGCGTCGGCCCGCCATAATTTCCCAGCGACTTCAAGTGGGCCCCGCCCGCTGGATTGAGAATATTTCCCGCGAGCGATGGTGAATTGCCCGCAAAGTTGTTGCCGCTCGTATTCCCGATCAAATTGTGGCTGTAGGAAATGACTTCTCCGGAGATGTCTGGCCCAGTGCTCGCTGAGTTTCCAGCGATGATCACATTCTGCACGTTACACACCGCGAAGTTGCCGGAGTCCTGATGCATGAAAAGACCGCCGCCGGAATTCACCGCCGTATTGCCGGACATGGTTATGCTGTGCGCGTCGATGGTCGCGGTCAGACCACCGGCGTAGGTTCCGTCGGCATAAATCCCGCCGCCATCAGCCGTTGCACCGTTTCCCGTGTTGACGGCAGTGTTGCCGCTGATTGTCGAATTATGTATGTCCGCATATCCGTTGGTTAAGGTGCCCGGAACGTTATAAAGGCCACCGCCAAATTGGGCGCTGTTGTTCGATAGAGTTGAATTGGCGAAGCTCAGGTTCCCGAGGTTATATATTCCTCCGCCGGCCGGGGCGCTGCCCGCGTTCGGAGGTCGTGTCGCTGTATTACCACTGATGGTCGAGCTATCGATATTGAGCGTCGCGAAATTGAGGATACCTCCGCCTTGAATCGCCGTGCTGCCGGTGATACTGGTTCGCGTTAGCGTCATCGTGCCGAGGTTGTTGTCGATTGCGCCGCCATTGCCCGTTGCCTGGCAGTTTGCGACACTCGAATCACTTAAGCTAAACAAGGTTGAATTGCTGTAGATGCAACCGCCCAAGCCCTCGGGAGTGCTGCCGCCAGTAATCGCAAGATTCGAGGCATTAAGCGTCGTCCCGGAATTGGCGAAGATCGATCCGCCACTGCCTTGCTGTGGATCAGATCCGTTTGTGTTACCGCGAATGAAAGTCATCCCACTCA
>WNFB01005296.1_pt1 | contig 11518 bp, 7 predicted proteins | sample 5400501 | NCBI WGS metagenome assembly WNFB01 (sample SAMN13153341, study PRJNA577476) | soil metagenome | isolation source: 200 cm saprolite under Douglas fir tree site 2 hole 1 | place: USA:California | collected 2015-04-18 | reverse complement strand
CGCGCCCCCGCCCGTATTTGCCGATCGCGCGCCCGCGCGGCCATCCATCATCGCGGTGCCGAACCCGCCGGCGAGTGAGCTGACGCCGGGCCCGCCTGCCGGCGAACCGACGCCCGGCGCCGTGGCTGCCGCCCAACCCGTGCCGGACCTGCCTGCGTCGGCGCCCACCGATCCCGTGCCCGCGCCAACCACCGCGGTCGAGACGCCGAGCGCCGAGGCGCCGGCGGTGGCCGAGGTCGCGCCGCCGAAGGAAGCAGCCGAGGCGGCGCGAGAGGAAGCCGCCATCGCGCCCGCAGCGGACCGCGGCCCCGTCGATATGGCGACCTCGACCGGCACCGCGGCCGCCGCGGAACCGGAGCCGCTCGAACCGGCTCCCGTGCCGACCGCCGCTCCGCCGCCGGCACCCGCCGCGGATGCCGCTCCGGCCGCGGCTCCTGTCGCCGCCGCCATGCCGCCCGCCGCGGAGCCGGCCGCTGTCGCGCTGCCTGCGGAAACGACCGGCTCGCTCAACCCGACCGTCGACCATCATGAGGTCCGGGCGAAGCCGCGGGCCGCCGCAACGCCGCAGGTCAAGAAACGCGCCGCCGCACAAAAGCCGCGTGTGCGCCACGTCAGACGCGTCGTGCGGCCCGCCCAGCCGGCGCAACAGAGCGATCCGTTCGCGACGTTCTTCCAGCAGCCGAGCCGTCAGACGGGCGGACCGTCCGGGTTCTGATCGGATCGAGCCGGCCGGTGCAAATCGGCGGATGAGTGCTTAAATGGTCCTCGATTTTGCTCCGAGGGGCCGGTCGATGGTGTCTGCCCGCAGTCCCGGACTGGGCAAATCCTCCTTTGTCCGGGGCCTGATCCATTACCTGCAATACGCGCTAATCCTGCTGGGCGTCGTCGCCGCCTATTTCGCGGTGGCCAAGCTCGGCCTGGCGCTCGCCTCGATCCATCCGAGCGCGACCCCGATCTGGCCGCCCACCGGGCTGGCGCTTGCCGCCGTCCTGCTGGGCGGGCCGCGCGTATGGCCGGCCATTTTTGCCGGCGCGCTGCTCGTCAATCTCACGACCGCCGGCACCCTCGCGACCTCGGCGGCGATTGCGGCCGGCAACACGCTCGAGGCCGTGGTCAACGGCTATCTGATCGAGCGGTGGTCGGGCGGCCGCGCCACCTTCGATGCGCCGACCGGAATTGCCAAATTCGCGCTGATCTGCATGGCGCCCGGCACCGCCATCAGCGCCACCGTCGGGGTGGGAGCCTTAAGTCTTGCCGGATACGCCGAATGGGCGAATTTCGCGCCCATCTGGCTCACCTGGTGGCTGGGCGACACGGCCGGCGCCCTCGTGGTCACGCCGGTGCTGGTGTCGCCGGCGGCAAGCCGCCGCGGCTCGCTCCTTGCCGCGGCCGGCGAGGCCGCCGCCTTGTACGCCGCCGCCTGCGCGATCGGGGTCCTCGCCTTCAGCCCGCTGATCGAGCAGACCGGCGATCGCACTCCGCTCGCCTTCCTCGCCATCCTCCCGCTGCTGTGGGCCGCGCTGCGGCGCGGCCAGCGCGACACCGCGACGGTCGCGCTCATTCTGTCGGGCTTTGCCGTCTGGGGCACCGTGTGGGGCGGCGGGCCCTTCTCGGGACACACGCAGAACGAATCCTTTCTGCTGCTGCTCACGTTCATCATCAGCTGCTCGGTGCCGAGCCTCGCGTTGAGCGCCGAGGTGGAGGCCCGCCGGCAGACCGAAGCCAGCCTGCTGCGTACCCGGGACGAGCTCGAGGAGCGGATCGACGAGCGCACGGCGGCGCTGCGCGAGGCGAACCGGGCGCTGCGGGAGGCCGAGCAGAGGGCGCGCCTGCTGATCGAGGGCGTGCGCGATCACGCCATCTTCATGCTCGATCCGGCGGGACACGTGGTGAGCTGGAACGCGGGCGCGGCGCGGATCACGCAATACGGCGCGGCGGAGATCATTGGCCGCCACTTCGGCGACTTCTACACGCCCGAGGATCGCGCGCGCGGCGAGCCCGAGCAGGCGCTGCGCGTCGCCGCGCAGGAGGGCAAGTGCGAAGCCGAGGCGTGGCGCCTGCGCAAGGACGGCAGCCGCTTCTGGGCAAGCGTCGTCATCGAGGCGATCCGCGACGACAGCGGCGCGCTGGTCGGGTTTGCGAAAATCACCCGCGACGGCACGGAGCGCAAGCAGGCGCAGGCCGCGCTCGACGAGGCACGCGAGACGCTCGCCCAGTCGCAGAAGATGGAGGCGCTCGGCCAGCTGACCGGCGGCATCGCCCACGACTTCAACAATCTCCTGATGATCGTCAGCGGTCACGCCGAGATCCTGCGGCGCCGGCTGTCCGAACCCAAAGTGCTGCACGCGCTCGACGCCATTCGTTCGGCGGCGAGCCGCGGCGAGGGCCTGACGCGCCAGTTGCTGGCCTTTGCCCGCGCCAAGCCGCTCAGCCCGGTGGTGGTCGATCTCGGCGAGCGCATCGAGGCGGTGCGCGCCATGCTTGGCAGCTCGCTGCGCGGCAACATCGAGCTCGACTGCGACATCCCGAACTGGATTTGGCCGGTCGAGGTCGATTCCGGCGAGCTCGAGCTGGCGCTGGTGAATATCGCGGTCAACGCGCGCGACGCCATGCCGAACGGCGGCAAGATCGCGCTGTCGGCGCAAAACGTGACGCTCGCGCCGGATCGCGAACCGGGCGGGCTCGCGGGGGATTTCGTCGCGCTTGCCATGACCGATACCGGAGAAGGCATTCCCCCGGACGTGCTGCCGAAAATCTTCGATCCGTTTTTCACCACCAAGGCGGTCGGCAAGGGCACCGGCCTGGGCTTGTCGCAGGTGTACGGGTTCGCCCACCAGTCCGGCGGCGGGGTCGCGGCGAAGAGCGAGGCCGGGCGGGGAACCGTGATCACCATGTACCTGCCGCGCAGTCACGCGGCGGCGACCGTCGACAACGGCGGCGGAGGGGAGGGCACCATTCTCGTCGTCGAGGACAATGCCGAAGTCGCGGACGTGACCTCCGGGCTCCTCGATCAGCTCGGCTATCGGGTTCTGCGCGCGGAGAGCGCGGCCGCGGCGCTCGACAGCCTGCACAACGGCGCCCAGGTCGATCTCGTGTTGAGCGACATCGTGATGCCCGGCGCGCTCGACGGCATCGGCCTCGCCGACGAGGTGCGCAGGCTCTATCCGGAAATCCCGGTGCTGCTCACCAGCGGATTCAGCGACGCCATCCAGGCGGCCGGCTCGCACTATGCGATCCTGCGCAAGCCGTTCCAGATGTCGGCGCTGGAAAAGGCCATCCGCGAGGCATTCCGCAGTCGCGCCGGATCGGGCGAGGCTGCGGCGCCGCATTGAAGCCCATGCGGCCAACGCTCGACTTGTTCTTCGAGGATCTGGCGGTTGGCCAGCGCTACGAGACCGGCTCCCTGACCCTGAGCGAGGCCGACATCATCGCCTTCGCCCGGCAGTTCGACCCGCAATATTTCCATCTCGATCCGCAAGCGGCGGCGAAGTCGGCGTTCGGCGGCCTGATCGCGTCGGGCCTGCACACGATCGCGCTCACCATGCGGCTCTTCTTCGACCTCAATCTGTGGGAGCGGGCGATCATCGGCTCGCCCGGCATGGAGCATATCCGCTTCCTGCTGCCGCTGCGCGCCGGCGACACGATCCGCACGTCGGTCGAGGTCAGCGGGGTCAAGCGCTCGGCCTCGAAGCCCGACCGCGGCGTCGTCTCGACCACGCACCGCGCCTATAATCAGCACGGCGAGCTGATCTTCACGGCCGTGTGCCTGCACATGCTGCGCGCGCGCACAGCGTAGCCCGGATGAAGCGGAGCGTAATCCGGGACCGCCCATCCCGCATTGCGCTGCGCTCCATGCGGGCTACAAATGCGCAGGGGCAGCCATGATGCGCGCGACGGATCCTCGGCCGGCGGCGAGCGCCAAGAACATCGCAAAACGATTCGGCGCGACCGTCGCGCTCGACGGGGTCGATTTCGACGTACTGCCCGGCGAGGTGCATGCCCTCGTCGGCGAGAACGGCGCCGGCAAGTCGACGTTGATCCGCATCCTCGGCGGCGTGCACCAGCCGGATCGCGGCGACATCGAAGTCGATGGGCGGCAATGCCATTTCGCCGGGCCAGACGCGGCGATCGCGGCCGGCATCGTCACCATTCCGCAGGAGCTTCGCCTGGTGCCGGCGCTGTCGGTCGCTGAGAACATCGCGCTCGGCCACCCGCCGGTGCGCCGGCTTCTCGGCATTCCGATGATCGACCGCGCGCGCATGCGCGAGGAGGCGCGGCGCGTGCTGGCCGAACTCGAGGTCGCGCCCGACCCGGACGCGCCCGCCGGCTCCTTGAGCTTTGCCGAGCGCCAGCTGGTGATGATCGCCAAGGCGCTCAACCGGCGCTGCCGCGTTCTCATCCTCGACGAACCGACCGCCGCACTGGAGAAGCGCGAGATCGACCGGCTGTTCGCGGTGCTCGCGCGCATGAAGCGGCAGGGCACCGCGGTCATCTACATTTCCCACCGGCTCGACGAGGTGGTCGAGCTCGCCGACCGCTGCACCATCCTGCGCGACGGGCGCGTCGCGGCCGCAGCCCGCCGCGGTGCGTTCGATGTCGCCCACCTCGTGCACGCCATGACCGGCGGCGTCGAGGACGATGTCGCGGCGGCGCCTGCAACAAGGGGCGACGTGCTGATCGAGGATGCGCAAACGAGCGTGGACGGCGTCCGCCTGCATGCGGGCGAAACGCTCGGCCTGGCGGGCCTTCTCGGCAGCGGCACCGACCGCGTGCTGCGGCGCCTGTTCGGGCTTGCCGCTGACCGCGCCACCGTGCGGGTCAAGGGGAGCCCGCGCCGGCTGACCAGCCCGGCCGCCGCCATCGCCGCCGGGATCGGCATGGTGCCGGGCGAGCGCGCCCTCGGCCTCATCATGCAGGCCTCGGTGCGCGACAATATTCTGCTGCCGAGCCTCGATGTCTTCACGCGGCGCGGGCGCGTCGACCGACCGGCCGCCGACCGGCTGGTCGCCGAGCTGATGGAGCTTCTCGACATCCGGCCGCGCCGGCCGCACCTCAGAGCCGCGGCGCTGTCCGGCGGCAATCAGCAGAAGGTGATCCTGGCCAAATGGTTGGCGCGCCGCGTGGGCATCCTGCTGCTCGACGAGCCGACCCAGGGCATCGACGTCGCCGCCAAGGCGCAGATTCACGCGCTCCTGCGCGATTTTTCCGCGCGCGGTGGCGGCGTTCTTATCAACTCGAGCGATCTCGGTGAGCTGGCGCGCCTATGCGGCGCGGTGCTCGCGTTCCGCCACGGCCGCGTCGCCGCACGCATGGAGCGGGCCGATGGCCTCGACGAGGCGCGGCTCATGACGGCGATCGGCGGATGAGCCGGCAACCGGCCCTGCGCGCGGCCCTGCGTGGACAGGCGCCGGTCCTGACCTTGCTGGTGCTGTGCGCGTTCACCGCGCTGATGACCGACCGCTTTCTGTCCCCGTTCAACCTGACCAACATCCTGGTGCAGTCGTCGATCATGGCGGTGATCGCCATGGGGATGACCTTCGTCATCGTCGGCGGCGGCTTCGACCTGTCGGTCGGCTCGACCGCGGCGCTATCCGGCTGCGTCGCCGCCATGCTGATGCCCGCCGGCGGCATGGCGTTCGGCATCGCCGGCGGGATCGCGGCCGGCGCGGCGGTCGGGCTTGCCAACGGCCTCGTCATCGCCGTGCTCGGGGTCAACCCGTTCATCACCACGCTCGGCACCATGGTACTGGTGCGCGGCGTCGTTTTCCTGATGACCGGCGGCGCCCCGATCGGCGACGAGGGCCTGCCGACCGCGTTCATCGCGTTCGGCGCCGACCGCTGGCTCGGCGTTCATTATCTGGTGTGGGTGCCGGCCGTGCTGCTGGCGGTCCTCACCTTCGTCATGCACGCCACGCCCTATGGGCGCCGGGTCTACGCCACCGGCGGCGGGCGCGAGGCCGCATATCTGTCCGGCGTTCCGGTCGAGCGCGTGATTGCCTCGACCTACGTCTGGTGCGGCGCGCTCGCCGGTCTCGCCGGCGTGATGCTCGCCGCCCGCCTGCAGTCGGGCCAGCCCACCGCCGGGGAGTTCTACGAGTTGACCGCCATCGCCGCCGTCGTGCTCGGCGGCGCCGCGCTGCACGGCGGGGAGGGGACCCCGGCCAGGAGCGTGATCGGCGTCTTCATCATGGTGGTGCTCGGCAACAGCCTCAATCTCCTCAACGTCGATTCCTACTGGCAGCGCGTCGCCGTCGGCGCCGTGATCATTGCCGCGGCGGCGGCGGATCGGCTTCGATCGCGGTAGCTTCGTTTTCGATTTCGATTCGTGTCTTAACAGGCATTTTACAGGCGTCTACACGCTACCGCCTGCTCGGTTTCGAATTTCGATTTTCGTATTTACAGGAATTTACAGGCCGTGGCTGTGCTTGGATTTGCGCTGTTCCTCGCGTCCGCGATCGTGTGAGAGCGTCATTGCTCTGTATAGATCCGGCATCGATCTCCATTGATTCCCGCACTGATCTCGTATTGATCTGATATTGATCTCGCGTTGCTCTCCATTGATCCCGTTTCGGCGCTCGCGGCGGTAACGTCCGGATTCTCTTGACTATTTTGACCGGGCCTCGCGCTGGACAAAATCGGGCATTGACTCCTCATCAATGGCCCGCCCGGTTCTGGCCCGCGGACCAAGCCCAGGCGAGGGCACGGTCAGGGCAACCTGTACGCCGCGGCCGATGTTGTTGCGGCAACCGCGCAGGCGGCCCGCCGGATTGCCACTTTGGCTTTTGACGAAGGGCATGAGTCTAAATCCTTGAGATTTCACCTTCCATTCGCTCGGCATTGGCGCTTAGCTGAGGCCGGTCGTTTGGGCCACGTTCCTCTAGCACAATATAAAGCATGACCTTGGCCGAGTGTCAATCGTTCAGGTATAAAAAATTCAGACACCTGCCCCGCGCGCGGGCTGCTCCCTCGGCTCAGCTGGCGATCGTTGCGATAGGGCCGCGTGATTGCCGCCGCCGCCGCGGACCGGCTACGATCGCGGTAAATCTAAGGGGAACGCTCATGGCCTGCTCGCGTCGCGCACTTTTCACGGTTCTGGCGCTTGCCGCCGCGCCGGCCTTGCTGTCGCCCGCACCGGCCCAGGCGCAAGGCAAGATCACCATCGGCGTCGCGCTCGCCCAGGACGACAATCCGCTCTACATCCTCATGCTGCGCGGCATCCGCGCCCGCGCCCAGGAGCTCGGCTGGGAGGTGGTCGCGGTCTCCTCCAACGAGGACAAGCTCAAGCAGATCAACGGCGTGCAGGACCTGATCGCGCGCGGGGTCAAGGGCGTGCTGATCTCGCCGATCGACGCGGTCGGCGTCAACGCCGCCTACGACGCGGCAGCGCAGGCGAAAATTCCGATCATCTCGCTCGCGCGCGGGTCCGCCTCGCCGAACCAGACGCTGCACGTCGCCATCAACGAGAAAGGGATCGGCAGCGAGATCGCCGCGTGGACGGCCAAGCACATCGGCGGCAGCGGCAAGGTGGCGATGATCCTGGGGCCGAGCGGCGCGCCCGCCTTCCGCAATCTTGCCGAGGGCTACACCGACGTCATGGCGAAATATCCGGACATCAAGATCGTGTTCCGCACCGACGGTGCGCTCACGCGCGAGCGCGGGGTCAAGCACACCGAGGACGCGCTGGTCGCCAACCCCGACCTCAAGGCGATCTACAATTCGAACGACGACGTGGCGCTCGGCGCCATGCAGGCGGTGCTCGCCGCCAACCGCAAGGGGCAGACCCTGGTCACCGGCATGAACGGCGTGCCGCCGGCCCTGCGCGCGGTCAAGGAGGGAAACCTGGCGCTCACCGTCGAGCTGAACGCGTTCGAATGGGGCCGGCTCGGCGTCGACATGCTCGACCGCGCGCTCAAGGGCGAGCAGCTGGGCAAGCAGGCCTTCATTAAGCACCTGCTGGTCGATCAAGCGAACGTCGACGAGGTGCTGGCCAGGCAGCCGAAACCATGAATATTTGCCGGCATGACAACGAGCAACACCAGCGGTCCTGAGCAATGACCCACCAGTTGTCATCGCCCGCGAAGGCGGACGATCCAGTAAACACAGGCGTATCAAATAATACTGCGACGACGGCGGTTACTGGATGCCCCGCCTGCGCGGGGCATGACGACTCACAATTTGCCTGGTCGGTGTAAGGTGAGCCCATGACAGCGAAGCCGGCGCACGCGGATGCCTCGTTCGTCGACGCGCTGGCGGCGCGCCATCTCCATCCGCTGTGGGACCGCTATCAGCGCATCACGCCGGTCCGGCCGCAGACGAAGGACGCGCCGTTCATCTGGTACTGGCGCGACATCGAGCCGTTCCTGCACCAGTCGGTCGCGGAGGTGTCGATCAACGACATCGAGCGCCGCGCGCTCATCCTCGCGCACCCGGCGTTCGGCGACGACACCACGACCACCAGCACCATGCTCGCCGCCTTCACCGTGCTCGAGCCGGGCGACCGCGCGCGGCCGCATCGCCACACCGGCGCGGCGATCCGCTTCGCCACCCGCGCCGAGGGGGCCGTCACCATCGTCAACGGCCGGCGCTGCGAGATGAAGGAGGGCGATCTCATCCTCACCCCGCCCATGTGCTGGCACGGCCACATCAACGAGAGCGACCATCGCATCATCTGGTTCGACGCCGCCAACATGCCGCTGATCCGCGCGCTCGACGCCCATTTCTTCGAGCCGGGCGACCCGCGCGCGAACGAGTTCTGGCAGGTGGACGAGGGCGAGGAGCGGCTGTGGAGCGAAGCCGGCCTCGTCGCCGCGGATGCGCCGGCCAACGGCCTGCACTCGCCGAAATACCGCTATCCCGGTGCCGCGACGCGCCGGATGCTCGCCGCAATGCCGGCCGGCGCGGACGGCGCGCGCACCGTGCGCTACGTCAATCCGGCGACCGGCGGCCCGGTGATGCCGACCTTCGCCTGCAGCGCGGTGCGGCTCGGCGCGGAGGCGACGCGCAAGAGGCGCGTCACCTACAACATGATCTGCTTGGTGGTCTCCGGCAGCGGGCATTCCCGCATCGGCGATCACGCGTTCGACTGGTCGCAGCACGACGTGTTCACCATCCCGCATTGGACCTGGGCGAGCCATCGCGCGCTCGACGGCGAAGCCGATCTGTTCGTGGTGTCCGACCGCTCGGCGTTCGAGCGGCTCGACCTCGTGCGCGAGGAATACGCGTAGGTGCGCAGTGCGGCGTCAAGCGAGGGGATCGGCGCGTCGGTGCGGCGCGTCGAAGACCCGCGCTATCTGCGCGGCAGCGCCCGCTACGTCGCCGACATCAGCCTGCCGGGCGAGCTGCATTGCGTGCTGGTGCGCTCGCCCCATGCCCACGCGCGCATCGGCGCGATCGATGTCGCCGCGGCGCGCTCGTGCCCCGGCGTCATTGCGGTCTTCACCGGAGCCGACATGGCGGCCGACCACGTCGGCCCGATGCGCGCGTTCTGGGTGATCCGCTCGCGCGACGGCCGGCCCATGGCCGAGCCGCCGCGCTTTGCGCTTGCGCGCGAGGCGGTGCGGCACGTGGGCGAGCCGGTCGCCGCCGTGCTCGCCGAAAATCTGCTCGCGGCGATGGACGCGGCGGAGCGCGTCGTGGTCGATTACGCGCCGCTTCCCGCCGTCACCGACGGCCGTGCGACGATCGCCGCCGACGCGCCGCAGCTGCACCTGACGGCGCCCGGCAATGTCTGTTTCTGCTGGGCGCGCGGGGACGAGGCGGCGGTGCGCCAGGCTTTTGCCGGCGCCGCGCATGCCGTCTCGCTCGACCTCGTCAACAACCGCCTGGTCGGGGCGGCGATCGAGCCGCGCGCGGTGCTCGCCGCGCCCGATCCGGCGACCGGGCGACTCACCATCCATGACACCACCCAGGTGCCGCATCTCGTGCGGCGCTTCATCGCCGAAGAGCTGGCGCTGGCGGAAAGCGACCTGCGCGTGGTCGCGCCTGACGTGGGCGGCGGCTTCGGCTACAAGGGCAAGCATTATCCGGAGGAGACGATCGTCGCCTGGGCGGCGCGCCGCTTGCGCCGCCCGGTCAAATGGGTGGCGACCCGCGCCGAGAGCTTTCTGGCCGACAACCAGGCGCGCGATCATCTGACCCGCGGCGAACTGGCGCTCGACCGCGATGGCCGCTTCCTCGCGTTGCGCGTTGCGACCATCGCCAACCTCGGCGCCTACGTGTCGACCTTCGGCGCCGCCATCCCGAGCGCGATCTACAGCTCGCTGCTCGCCGGGCCCTATCGCACGCCGGCGATCTTCGTCGAATGCACCGGCGTTTTCACCAACACCCTGCCGACCGATGCCTATCGCGGCGCCGGACGTCCGGAGGCGTGCTACGTGCTCGAGCGGCTTGCCGATCGCGCCGCGCACGCGCTGGCGCTCGACCGCGCCGAAATCCGCCGACGCAATCTCATCCCGGTCGCGGCCATGCCCTACAAGACGCCGATCGGCCCGACCTATGACAGCGGCGATTTCCCCCGCGTGCTCGCCCGCGCGCTTGCGCTTGCGGATTATCAGAACTTTGCCGCGCGGCGGCGGGCAGCAGCGCAGCGCGGCCTGCTGCGCGGCATCGGCATCGCCTGCTATGTCGAGTCGTCGGGAGTGGCGCCATCGCGCTTTGCCGGCGCGCTCGGCGCGCGAGGCGGGTTCTTCGAATCCGCGGTGATCCGCGTGCGTCCGGACGGCGGCGTCCAGGCCATGCTCGGCACCCACAGTCACGGGCAAGGCCACGAGACCACCTTCGCCCAGATCATCGCATCGCGGCTCGGCGTGCCGCTCGGCAAGATCGAGGTGAACGAGGGCGATACCGACCAGGTGCCGTTCGGCACCGGCACCTTCGGGTCGCGCTCGATCGCGGTCGGCGGCTCGGCGCTCGACCGCGCCGCGGCAAAAATCATCGCCAAGGGCAAGCTGATCGCCGCGCATCTGCTCGAGGCATCGGCCGGCGACATTGGCTTCGCCGACGGTGCGTTCACCGTTGCCGGGACCGACCGGCGCGTCGATTTTGCCGCCGTGGCACGGGCCGCGCACGTGCCGCACGATTATCCCCTGGAGACGCTCGAGCCGGGGCTCGAGGAATCCGCCTTCTACGATCCGCCGAATTTCGCCTTCAGCAACGGCACGCACGTCGCCGAGGTCGAGGTCGAGCGCGACACCGGCGCGGTGCGTGTGATCGGCTATTGGGGCGTCGACGACATCGGCACCGTGATCAATCCGATGATCGTCGAGGGCCAGATCCAGGGCGGCGTGGCGCAGGGCATCGGCCAGGCGCTGCTCGAACATTGCGTCTATGAGCCCGGCGGCCAGCTGCTGTCCGGCTCCTTCATGGACTACGCGCTGCCCCGTGCCGGCGATGTGCCGGGCGTCATCGCCGAACTCGACGAGACCCAGCCGTGCACCCACAACCCGCTCGGCGCCAAGGGCTGCGGCGAGGCCGGCACGATCGCGTCGCCCGCGGCCATCGTCGGCGCGGTGCTCGACGC
>WNFB01025894.1_pt1 | contig 11519 bp, 10 predicted proteins | sample 5400501 | NCBI WGS metagenome assembly WNFB01 (sample SAMN13153341, study PRJNA577476) | soil metagenome | isolation source: 200 cm saprolite under Douglas fir tree site 2 hole 1 | place: USA:California | collected 2015-04-18 | reverse complement strand
GACAACGTCGAGGTCTCTTTCGCAAGCACCCCTGGCAAGTAATTCAGCCGGTCAATCACCATGGGAACAAAGTGGATGCGAGATGTCGCCATGGCCAGGGCCCCGTAGAGCGACCAGCCACACAGGTACGGCCATTCAAGTTCCTGCGCATGATAGTGATCCAGAAAACTCAGTGCCTCAAAACCACTCGCGTCAGCAGTTTGAGCTGCGGCCAGAATTGCCGACCAATCCCCCGTAGGTCCAAGATTGATACAAATGCGCATACACGACCCCTCCTTACGTTTTTCTCAAGAGAAGCTTAATCATGCATTCTCATCATTGCAAGTTTTCTCTTCAGAAAGTATGGCCAGCCATTCATGACACCTGCTGTCAGGTTATGGGAGAAAAGATGGAGCTGTGTTGTTTGTAAAACCATCGATATTTAAAGAACCTTTCATTCCAAGGCAAGATAGCTGCTGAGAGTAGAAAACTATGCTATAATAGGCAAAATCAAATGAGTACAAATAAAAAGGAGAAAGGCCAATGTCTCTTAACGAGCTTTTGCAGGAGAAACGCGAGGACATTCTTCGCATAGCAACCAGGCGTGGCGCATCCAATATACGTATTTTTGGATCCATTGCACGCGGCGAAGCTGACTCGAAGAGTGATATCGATCTCCTTGTGGATTTGGAGCCAGGGCGTAGCCTCTTTGACCTTGGAGGACTTCTGATGGACCTACAGGACTTGCTCGGTCACAAAGTCGATGTTGTAACAGAACGAGGGCTGCGAGAGCGTATCCGAGAGCGTGTCTTGAAAGAGGCAATCCCATTGTGAGAAATATTCCTGAACGATTACGTGATATCCAGGATGCCATCGAACGCATCATGAAATACACCAATGAGGGACGATACAGATATGATCATGATGAACTGGTACAAACCTGGGTAACCCACCATCTTTACGTTATTGGTGAAGCAACCCGCGCTATTGCAAGCGACTTTCCAGATTTCAAAGATCAACATCCAGAGATAAAGTGGAGTGAAATTATAGGTATGCGAACCATCCTTGCCCACAGATACTTCGATACTGACCCTGATGCGTTGTGGTCGGCAGTCAATCGAGATCTTCAAGACTTGAAACGCAGCATTGATACGATTTTGGGGGAGAAGGAAAATTAGATCAACAATAATTGTAAGGCCATAGCGCCAGGCCGCCTTCCAATCTTCGTCGTCTACGCGAGCGCGAATCTGGAAGATCATTTCTTGAACACGAGCAATGTTTTCTATCCACGAGTGAAAACCAACAGCTTGCTGGATGCTATTCGCCGCGCTCCACAGTTTCGCTGCCTGGAGGCTAGCCGAAACCGGGTCCGGTTCCCCTCTCATGCCAACCGCAAAACCTAACAACCCCAGGCCTGTGCCAACAAATTGCTTGTGACCCAGTTTATGGCTTAACACAATACTCTCTACCAGGTCGGAGATAGCCTCCGTGTAATTCCCTTCCAGGATCGCCATGCCGCCTTGATCTTTCAGCACATCGGCGATCGCACATCTGTCGCCAACTTGCCCAAACAGCTCTCTACTTTGATTATAGTAGGACCGCATTTGCCCAAATTCATTGGTAAAACCTGCTGCCGCACCCAGGTAAAAGAGGAGCTGACCACGCAGCCATACTTCATCTGTGGCAGAGAGCAATTGCAGGGCCTCTCCATACAGGCATTTTATGAGTTCATAATTGCCCTGGGTCAAAGCTGGCCACCCGCGGTGAAATAACGCGTTCGCCAACCCCTTTGGGTCGTTCAATTGTCGCCAGAGCGCGATACTTTCTTCGGCCAGGGCTACCGCTCTGTCCTGCTCGTTTTGCAAACAGACCAGGCGAGCAGCCTCGCTCAACGCTTTTGCCCGCGCCGCGAGCGTCGACTCTCCAACTTCTTCTTCAAGCGCAATCGCAAGGGCTGCCTCGAGCCAGACTCTCCCTTCAACCAGGAGTCCCTGCCATTCCCAGTAAGACCGGAGGGCCGAAGCAAGACGTAGGAGCACCTCAACTGCGAGTAGCCTTGCGACGGGAACTTTTTCCGGCGATATCGTCTCGATCCTGGAAGCTTCTTTAGCCTTAACGGACGCTCTTGTCTCTCCGGTCGATCCACACCCAGGGCAAGCAAATTCGCTGATCATTGTTCTCGCTCTGGCACGTTGGAGGGACCACTCCAGGGCCGCACGGAAATTATCTTGCTCCGTCACCAGCCGTGCCTGCCACTCGATTTGCTGTGCGCCTTTCAATCCTACCTCGGCCTCTTCCACCAGTCCAAGGTAATAGCAGGCATGCCAGTCCCGCAGGCGCTCAAGCTCCCCATGTGCGTTGAGCTGTTCCAGCGCGTATTCGCGCAGCGTCTCGAGCAGCGTAAAACGCACCTGTCCATCCATCACCGGCAGTCGCACCACCAGACTATTGTCTACCAGGTGCTCAAGCAGATTGAGCGTTGACTCTGAAACTGTTGCGTCCTCCAGGTGTTGGCCTACCACTACAGCTTGCATCATTGCTTCTGCTGCCTCAAGTGTCCATCCCCCGCTGAACACCCCCAGGCGTGCAAACCACACTTGCTCGGCAGCAGAAAGCAAGTCATAACTCCATTTAATGGTGTTGCGCAAGGTTTGCTGCCTGTTTGGGAGATTTCTCGCCCCTCCGACCAGCACGGAGAGCCTGGCAGCCGTAAGGCGTTCCAGCAGCAGTGCTGGTGGGAGCATTTTGATACGTGCAGCCGCCAATTCCAGCCCCAACGGTAAACCATCGACCCTGGCACAAATCTGCGCAATGCTGGCTGCGTTTTCTGTGGTCAAGCGAAAGTTAGGCATCACTAACCTGGCCCGATCAATGAAAAGCTGGACTGAACTATACTGACCTATCTTCTCCATGTCCAACATAGCACTGGTATCGGGAATGTCCAGGGGCTGCACCTTCAACTCGCTCTCTCCATAAAGGTGCAGCACCGCCCGGCTGGTGACCAATGCTTTGAGGCCAGGAGCTGCGCTTAGGAGTTCACCCAGCACTGCAGCTGCGTCTTCCACCTGCTCGAAATTATCGAGGATCAGCAACAGTTGTTTGCTGCGCAGATACTTGGTCAGGCTTTGGACGGCAGGCAAGCCTGGTGTAGCCTTGATATGCAAGCTCTGCGTGATACTCTGCGGCACCAGGGAGGAATCGCGTACTGAGGCCAGGGGCACAAACCACACACCATGCGCAAACATGTTTGCCAATCCATCGGCTACTTGCAAGGCGAGGCGTGTTTTGCCGCTGCCACCGGCTCCAACGAGCGTGACCAGGCGCACCTCATCCTGCCCCAGCAGTTGCCGGACTTGCTCCATCTCTTCTTCACGTCCAACCAGCCGTGTAAGCTGAGCAGGTAAATTATGCCGCAAGGGATGCAAATGGATATGATTTATTTGCTCAGGTTGCATTACGCCCTTATTGGCAAGCTTGTGAAAGGGAAGTGCTTCCCAATCCTGGGTACTATAGCTCCCCGGCACCACCTCTGCCTCTTCGAGCAGGTGGAGTACTTCATCCTTCGTAGTGATGACTTGCCATTCTACCAATATCGTGATGATACGCCATAGTTCCTGCCTGGTCAGACGACCATCCCCATTATCGCTCAACTTGCGGCTGAGTACCTTGTGATGCAGACCAAGCTCTTTAGCCAGGTTCTTCTGAAAATAGTGATTTGCACGCAGAAGCTTGCGCAGGCTTTTGCTCAATATCTCAACATTTATGCGATTCAACGTGTGTACCTATCAGAGACGATGTGTCTCGCGATAATTATCCCGGTAGACTTTCGGGTAGACTTTCGGGTTGCCAAAAACAAGTAAACAATGACCGAAATTAGTATACTTCAATTGGTATGCGTAAATCAACAGAAAACGGGATGGGGGATGCGTTTCAAATTTTTACAAGAGGGGCGCGTGGTAGAAGCAAAGGTCAATCCCACCTTTGCGCGATTCGGTGTCGCCCACCCACTCGCGCTATCTTCAGGAACTAACCAGGCCAACTTAGAAAGGGGACCGCATATGTGCCTTCTTCAATTTGATGCAAATAGCTATGGCAGGTTCTTCGAGGTATTGCCAGAGGAGGAAGAGAATATCGAACTGATGGTAGAAGATACGGCAAGCCTTGTTCTGCTTGACCTCTTTGGTGAGGCGACGGTGAATGATGTGACCATTCATTTCTCTCCCGCATCGCACATGGGCCAGCGCGACTGCTCTATCCACATTCGTGCGCAATGTCCTTCCCAATCCTTCAAGCTCCTTCCATGCACAAAGGAATATATGGAGCTTGCCATAGGCAAAAGCCTGTCTTCCCTTCTCAAAGAGCTTTTTGGGCCAATAACTATAGAGTGTGTTATGGTTCAGCCTTCCTTAAGTGTGTGGCAATAATCTTGTGACTTTTCCCATAGTTTGTCCGCGGCTGGAGGCAAAGTTTGTCCGCAAAAGCCCTATTTCACGCTCGATGCGACGACCCAAAAACGTGAGATTTCGTGCCTTTGGAGTCATAGTATGTCCGAAAGTACAAATTGGATGTTAACGATGTCCGCAAGTTTGAATGATCATGAACTTCACAGGTCTCCTCAAAGCCGGTGAAGGTTTGACCTGGTGAGCAGCAAACGCGCGTTTGTAGCTCACCAGATCAAACAACGATGAGCCCCTATGGTTGTCGGCAACACAACGTTGCTCCCCGTTTCAACCACATTGGTAGCCGTGATTACAGAAATCGTGCTTGAAAGCCCCCGTCACACTACAGTGGCACTTGTAACCTGATCCATTCCCCCGACAAAAAACGCTTCATGTATTTCTCGATCTCGATGTGACACTCTAAAAGAACGAAAAAATCTTTGAAGAGGTATCCATCAGAAAAGAGAAACGCATGAAGCCCCTCCACCATACCACATGGGATGAAGCCGGACCATCCCTCCAAGAGATAGGAAGATGGCCTCTGGCCTTGATCTCCCTGCATCAGCGCCTGGCTCCCTACTTCGCTCGTCCCGAACCACATCAGCACGCCCTGCTCTATCTGCAAGCCATCGTGAGCGAGATCCCGAGAAAAAATAGCTGGCAGATCGCTGAACATGCCAGACAGGAACGGCCTTTTGGCATGCAACGCTTGCTCTCGCGAGCGGTCTGGGATGAAGCTGGGGTGCGCAATGAACTGCGCTCTTTGGTCTGCCAGGCTTTGAACCCGCCCCCGATCTTGCCGGAGTGTGCTGAGCCCGAAGCCCTCTTCCCCGTGCTTGTCCTGGATGAAAGTGGCTTCCCCAAACGGGGCACCAAATCGGCTGGCGTCCAGAAGCAGTATTGCGGGGCCACTGGGCGCGTCGAAAATTGCCAGGTGGGCGTCTTCCTCTCCTACGTGACGGCCCTGGGGCATGCCCTGATCGACCGCGCATTGTATTTGCCAGAAGACTGGTGCCACGATCTCGCACGCAGGAGAACCGCTCACATCCCGCAGACCGTCACCTTTCAGACCAAACCTGAACTGGCTCTGCGCATGGTCCAACGAGCGCAGTCTGCTAGCCTGCCGATCCGCTGGGTGGTCGCCGATACCGTCTACGGACACTGCCCCGACTTGCGGCTCTGGTTGGAGGAGCAAGGCTACGCCTACGCCTTGGCCGTTCCTTCCACCGAAGTGGTCTGCGTGCAGACCCAAGCGGGGTGTCTGCTCAGCAATGTCGCCAGCATCGGGCACCGTGCGCTGAGCGCCCAGGACTGGCAGCGACTCAGTCAAAGCCAGGGCACCAAAGGGGAGCGGCTCTTTGATTGGGCCATCCTGCCGTTGTTCCAGCATGGCGCCGTGGACGAACGCCATTGGCTGGTGTTTCGTCGCTGCCTCGACTCGCCTTTCGAAGTGGCCTATTACCTGGTCTTTGCCCCATTGGCCACGCCCTTGCCTACCATCGTGCAGGCTATTGGAGCGCGTTGGCGCATCGAAGAGGACTTGGAAGCCACCAAAGATCTTGGACTCGATCACTATGAAGTCCGCAGCTATGTCGGCTGGTATCGTCATATCACCCTCGTCATGCTGGCCTCTGCCATCGTCATATCACCCTCGTCATGCTGGCCTCTGCCTTCCTGGTCGGCCTCTGTCTCCAGGACAGCCATCATCGCTCTGCCCAAGAGGAGCCATCTTCCCCATCGCCGCTCATCCCTCTGACCACCTCAGAAGTCCGTCACCTGCTGGCTCGTCTGATCTGGCCTGCTCCCACAGCCGCGCCGCTGATCTGTCGCTGGTCGCAGTGGCGACGAGCCCATCAGTATTGGGCGGGCTATTATCATCGTCGTCGCCGCGAGAAAGCCCCATCCGCCTAGGCTGTCGCCGACCTGTCTCCTGGTCGCCGCCTCCCTGAGGCGGCTGGTCTTTTTTCCCAGGACATCTCCCAGGACAACTCCCTGGGAATCTCTGGGGACTCTTCCCTGGACATCTCCCAGGACACTCCCTGGGAGTTTCCCGGGCCTGTTATCGTCCTTGTCACAGGCAACACGAAAGGAGTTGCACCATGACCCTCATGTCTTTGACCAACGGTTGCCGCCTCCTGGCCATTGATGCCAAAACGTTGCGGCGCTGGCTGGCCCTGGCTCATTTCTCCCTGCAAGCCCATCCCACGGATGCCCGCATCAAAGGGCTGACTGTCGACCAATTGCGTCAGGTCGCGACCACACATCGTCGCACGCTTGCTGACCTCCCAGAGGCGCTGTCTCCGCCTGTTCCCGCCTGCCAGCCAGGGGAGCCACCTCCGTTCTCTCGTGACCTCCTCGAGGTGCTCCAGACCATGGCTTCGCTCTCTGCCCAACTCGCGGTCTTGCAGCAGCGCCTGGCCGAACTCACGCCGCTCCAGCACCTCGTCCAGGTCCCTGCCTCCCCGTGCCCAGCAGAGCCCGCGACGGCGATGGGTGAACCCACGCCGGCTCCCGCGCCTCCCAAACCTCGTCCAGCCACTTCTTCCTCAGCCAGGCGCCTGCGAGAACCTGCTCGCGTCTTACCGCTGGTCGAGTATGGCACCCACGGCGGCTACGTGGTCATCTGTCCTCAGCACGGTCTGCTCACTCTTGAGCCGGACAGCCCGCAATGGTTTGCCTGGCTGGCGACGCGTTCGTCCTTTCGCTTCGTGGGCCAGTCTGGTCGTTTCACCGCTCATCGTGAGTTCAGGCGTGTTCCTGGATGCGCCTGGCGCGCTCATCGGCAGATACGCAATCACACCTACAACATCCGTCTTGGCTCAACTGAGTCCTTGACGATTGCTGCCATGGAGCAGGCAGCAGCAGAACTGCAAACACACCTGGCCTAGCCCCTTTTCTTTTTGGGCGATGCCACGGCGTTGCCTCCCTCTGTTCTTCTACAAGTGCCACTGTAGTGCGTCATTCATGCGAGAGATGAAAAGCCCGCTGCCCGCAGGCAGAGAACGACTCCACATGACTGAATACCTCCACCTGGAGATATCTCCACCTGGACGGATTGCCAGCCATGGTACACTGGTTCGTAGAGGGCCGTGAGACCGTCAGACGGGCAACCGTCCCAGGGCAGGTAGACCTCCCGCTTCTCTTGCCTGGCTCCCTCGGGAAGCCGCGTCCGGAGATGGGCGCAAGTCGCACGCAAGAGGATCCACGCACGAAAGACGAGCATCTTGCTCCGAAACGTCCACCTCCTGGGCGTCAGAGTTCGTCGGCTTGAAAGTCTTGTTGGTCTCCAACGATGTCCCTTTCCGAACAAGTGTGAAGAGTTGGAACGACAGCAAGAACCCCCGTCCATTTATGGCTGACTTGTACCCACATTTTACAATGACGCTTTGGTAAAATAAGGAGATGAACACACAAGATTTCCTGGACCCACATCGATGGGCAGAAGTGACCTTTGGCGGGGTGCTGCTCAAGGATCTGCGTCGAACCAGACGAGCGGTGATGGCTGCCGAGCGCATGGCAGAAAACGCCTCGGCCTCGTTGCCTGCCCAAATGCAGAGGAGGAAAGGGGTCAAAGCCTTGTACCGTTTGCTCAACGAGCCCGATGTCACCTTCGAAGAGGTGATGCAGCCCCATTGGGATCAGACACGTAGGCAGATGGAGACGTTGCCCGTGGTCTTGCTGGTGCAAGATACCACGGACCTCGATGACACCCATCATCCCAGGACCATCGGTTTGGGGCCCATCGGCGATGATCGCGGTCGGGGCTTGCTTTTGCAAACCGTCCTGGCGATCGATCCGGCAGCGCATCAGGTGCTGGGATGTGCTCATCAGGAGCCTTTTCTCCGGCAGCCTGCGCCCAAAGGCGAAACGCGTGCGCAAAGACGAAAGCGAGACAAAGAAACCGACGTGTGGGGACGTTGCGTGCGGGTCATAGGCCCACCGCGCTCCTCGACCCTCTTCGTCCATGTGGCCGATCGTGGAGCGGATATCTTTGAGTTTCTGGACAGTTGCCGCCAGACCCAGACGCACTTTGTGGTGCGTGCCAATCAGGATCGGCGTGTCGAGATGCAAGAGGAAACCCTCTCCCACTTGTTTGCCGAACTGTCTGTTTTGCCAGCGGTGGACGAGCGGCCTTTCGACGTGCCAGCCAGTCATAAGCGCAAAGCCCGTTCCACTCTGTTGCATTTGGCCTGGATCCACCTCTCGCTCTTGCCGCCCCGCCATGATCCCCTTCTCAACAAGCTGGCACCAATGCCTGTCTGGGTGGTGCGGGTTTGGGAAGAAGAGGCCCCCGAAGGCGAAGAGCCCTTGGAGTGGATCTTGCTCACCTCGGTCGCGGTGACTACCTGTGAACAAGCAGGGCCTCGGACCGACTGGTCTTGCTGTCGCTGGACGGTTGAAGACGATCATCAATGCCTCAAAACGGGCTGTCGGATCGAAGAGAGACAGGTGCAGAGTGCCGATCGTCTGATCCGCCTGTTGGGACTGGTGTCTCCGGTAGCCGTGCGCTTGCTGCAATTGCGCGATCTGGCGCGAACGACCCCAGATCTCCCAGCCGCACAAGGAATTGAACCCGAAGCGCTGGCGATCGTCGCTGCACGCGCTGGTCAGTCCGCCCTGACTCTGACCAGGAGCGGCTTCTGGACGGAGGTGGCATGCATGGGCGGCTATCAAGCCCGCAAGTCGGATGGCCCACCTGGCTGGAAAACCCTGTGGAAAGGCTGGCTTTACTTGCAAACCCTTGTTGAGGGCGTTCATCTTGCTTTTCACCTCCGTTTGTAAAATGTGGGTACAAGTCAGCCATTTATGGCGGGGAGTCTCAGGACAACTGATCGCGAAACGCTGCGATCTGGGCGCTGTGCTCGCGTTTATGCCCATAATACATATACACGAGCACATCATCCAGAGCATACTCCAACCCGTACCACGGCAGCGTTCCGGTTTGACGAAGCGTTTCCGGGGGAATCTGCTTGACCATCGACATGACCTGGGTATGTGCATCGTCGAACTCTCCCAGCACTTCTTTGATGGGTTTCTCTCTGCGCACGGCCACTTCCTCGTCATTAAATTGACCACCCGGTTCAGTATACCTGCTCAGGTAGGGTGTTGATACGTCAGATTCGCTACTTGCAAAGGTGCTCAGCACATCGATCAACACCAGCTCATAGGAGGCCAGGTGGGCGATGATATCCTTCACCGACCAGACACCACATGCCCCTGTCGTTTCCCATGCCGAATCGGGGAAGCTGTCAATGGTGTGAAGCACCGTTTGTTGACCATACTTCAGAATATCATCTGCGTTCATCGAATGTTCCTTTCTTGGTCTTTCTGTTTTCCTGGACGGATGGCTGCATCTACCTCTCTGCCGATGCGGATGACGATGCCAGGGAGAGCTTCAATGTCCTCGAGTGAGGTGCGGAAATTCACGATACAGGCACGTAACACGAATGTTTCTCCAATCACCGCATTGGAGAGGAAGGCTTCACCGCTCTTCTGCAATCGGGTCAATAGCTCCGCATTTAACGCATTCAAGTAGCTTTCAATCTCTTGCGAGCCGGGCATGAGATCTGGCGGTACATAACGAAACGTGGTGATGCTCAAGTCCTGCGTAAAGGCCTGTAGTTCGGGCTGCTTCTCCACAACCCGGTACAGTTCCTGCGCCAATTGGATGTCGTCGGAGATCATGCCTACATAGCCTTCTCGCCCGGCCTGGCGCAACGCCAGCCAGACTTTCAAGGCACGGAAGCCTCGTGAGTTTTGCGGGCCGTACTCATAGTAGTTGATTGAAGCCATGGAGTCCTCATCAAAAGGGTAGTACGGTGGGTGATAGCTGAACGCATCGCGTAGGTGCTCAGCTTCACGCACTAACGCACATCCGGCCTCGAGCGGCGCGTACAACCACTTGTGTGGATCCACGGCCACCGAGTCGGCTTCGCGTATACCCCTCAGATCTGGTGGCACCGCACGCTCATTGTCATTCAGTAGAATGGCAGCCAGTGCTCCATACGCTCCATCGACATGGAACCAGAGTCCATACTCCCGACAGATGGCAGCCAGTTCGGGAAGAGGATCGACGGCTCCAGTGCTAACAGTCCCTACTGTCCCGACAACAAGGAACGGTAGATTCCCGGCCTCCCCATCCTCTTGAATCTGTGTCCGCAAGACGGTCGTATCCATCCGAAGCTTTTCATCGACGGGAATCCAGCGAATTGAATCGGTTCCCAGCCCGAACATGTCGGCGGCCTTTTGAACCCAGGTGTGTGTTTCACTCGAGGTATACACGAGCAGTCGGCGGCTTTGCTCAGCGCTCATCCCACCTGTTCGCACGTCCCACCCGGCTTTTGCCTTACGGGCGGCCAGAAAGCACACAAAATTGGCCATGTTCCCACCACTCACGAGGAGGCCACCGCAGTCTGCCGAGTAACCAATCATCTCTGCGATCCAACGCACAACCTGCGCTTCGATTTCGCTCGCTATTGGAGCGAGCAGCGAGGAACCCACGTTCGGATTCACCACTGTCGCTAAGAGCTCGCCCAGTGCGCCGATGGGTGCGGCAGAGGAGGTGATAAATCCCATGAAGCGAGGATGCCCATTGAACACCGAATGGTCAAACAACAGGTTGGCCGCTTCATCGAGTAAGGTACTCGCATCACGCCCTTGCTCACGCAGTGTCGCGGGCGATTCGTTTGGAGGGACAGGCCGCTCTGGGAGCGTACAAAGCAGTTCAGCCACCTGATCTATCAAGCGATAGCCCGCTTTGCGGAACTCACTGGGCGTCATTTCGAGCGGCGCAATGCGATACCTCAGTGCCTGTGTCTTCTCCATGGTAATAGTAACTCCTTCGCTGTGCTAAAACCTCAGTCCCTCAAACAAATCGTGCTCAACTGTACGTCCGCCATTGACGAGACTGAAGGCGCGATAAAACGTTTGACACCCCCAGAGTGCTTTGTGTTGCTTTTCTGGCAAGCCTTCAAGGAGATGGTACGCTGGTAGCTGTGTCTGGTGACAGCGCACTGCCTTCCAGACCGTGCGCCAATAGGCCCAGGTATCAATCTGCGTGGTAATCTGCCAATCGGGCCACCCTGCTCCGCGCCGTTCTAC
>WNFB01016408.1_pt1 | contig 11521 bp, 5 predicted proteins | sample 5400501 | NCBI WGS metagenome assembly WNFB01 (sample SAMN13153341, study PRJNA577476) | soil metagenome | isolation source: 200 cm saprolite under Douglas fir tree site 2 hole 1 | place: USA:California | collected 2015-04-18 | reverse complement strand
GACCAACGGTGAGGGGGGTCGCGTCTTGCAAGTGAGTGCGCCCGATTTTGACCACGTCCACCCAGGCGACGGCCTTGTTCCACAGCGCGTCCCTGAGCGCCTTGACGTTGGGGATGAGGCGATCCGCGAACTCCAGCACGGTGGCGATATGCATCGCGGTGGGAAAGGTGTCGTTAGAAGACTGCGACATGTTCACATCATCATTGGGGTGAACGGGTGTTTTACTACCCAGTTTCCCCCCGACGAGTTGGATCGCGCGGTTGGAGATCACCTCGTTCACGTTCATGTTCGATTGCGTGCCCGAGCCAGTCTGCCAGACATAGAGCGGAAACTCACTGTCCAGTTTGCCTGCGATCACCTCGTCGGCCACCTTGCTGATCAAGTCCGCTTTGTCCTTGGAAAGTTTCCCCGCCTCGGCGTTGACCATGGCCGCCGCCTTCTTCACGTACCCATAGGCATGGTAGACCGCCTTGGGCATATGATCGTCCCCAATGGAGAAGTGGATCAGGGAGCGCTGCGTCTGCGCCCCCCAGTAGTGATCTGCCGGGACTTCGATGGTTCCCATCGAGTCCGATTCCTGGCGCATGCCCGAAGCCTGAATCCCGATCGGCAGATCGCGAACCGTTGTTGCCGCTCGCGTCTCGTGGTGCTGGGCACTGCTACTCATCTTCGGCTCCCTGCTGCAACGCTGCTCAGCAACTCTGGATATTCCGGTTGCCACATCGCATCCTGGACCTGCTGAATCACGTTGGTGAGTTCCACGCGTGCCAGTTTCTCGGACGCGGCGGTCTTGGCCACCTCAACGGCCACCGTGGCGGAGACAGCGCGCAGATTGTCCACGTGTGGCAGGAGGGACGCTCCGGGCTGTTTCGCATCTACCTGATCTCCTACGGCTTTTGCGGCAGAGGTGAACATGCCATCGCTGACCTGACGCGCGCGCGCAACGATCGTGCCCAGACCCAGACCGGGATAGAGCAGCGCATTGTTGGCCTGTCCGATCACGTACGTCGTGCCCTTATAGGTGACCGGGTGCGAAGGAATGCCGGTGGCCACCAGCGCACGTCCATCCGTCCAGGTGATCAGATCGCTGGCGCTCGCTTCTATCAGTTGGGTCGGGTTGGAGAGTGGAAAGATGATCGGACGCTGGGTATGGGCCGCCATGTCCTTCACGATCGCCTCGGTAAACGTTCCAGGCGCGGTCGAGGTGCCAATGAGCATGGTCGGGTGGACCTGGCGCACGACTTCAGCCAGGCTGATGCCGCCCCCGGGCATATCATGCTTCCAGTCTTTGACCTCGGAGGCAGCGCGCGCATAGGGGACCTGGAAGTCGCGCAAGGCAGCACCCACAGCAGGCCCTGGATATCCACGCACCAGAAATGGCGCGTCGCCTCTTCTTTGGAGAGCCCAGCCTGCATCATGGCGATGCGGATCTGATCGGCGTTGCCGATGCCAGCCGTGCCAGCGCCGAAAATGACTACGCGCTGCTCCCGCATATCGGTTTGCGCAACGCGTAAGGCGGTGTAGATCGCAGCCAGCGTAATGGCACCGGTTCCCTGGACGTCATCATTGAAAGTACAGATCTGGCGACGGTACTTCTCCAGGATGCGCCTGGCATTACTGGGTCCGAAGTCTTCCCAGTGCAAGAGCGCTTTGGGGAAGAGCCTGGTGGCCGTGGTGATGTAGGCATCGATGAAGGCATCGTAGCGTTCGCCACGCACGCGAGCATGCCGGTTGCCGATGTAGTAAGGATTGTTGAGCAGGCTTTCGCGGTTCGTCCCGACGTCGAGCATGACGGGAATCACGCGCGCCGGATCGATACCCGCGGCAGCGGTGTAGACGGCAAGCTTGCCAACGGAAATCTGGATGCCACCGACGCCCCAATCGCCGATACCGAGGATCTCTTCCGCGTCGGTGGCCACGAGCAGATCGATGTCGTCGGGTCCCGCGCCATAGTTGCGCAACGACGCTTCGATCCGTTCAGGATGATCGATGGAAAGGTAGACGCCACGGGGCCGGCGGTACTCGAGGCTGTATTGCTCGATCGCGACGGCCACCGTCGGATCATAAATGACCGGCAACATCTCATACATATGCTCGGACAGCAGCCTGTAAAACAGGACTTCGTTACTGTCTTGTAGCATATTGAGGTAGATGTTCTTCCGCGGATCGTCCGGTTGTTGTTGGTACTGAAGATAGGCGCGTTTCACCTGCTCGTCGAGTGTCGAAACTGCTTCCGGCAGCAGGCCGGTCAGGCCAAAGGTTTCCCGCTCCTGGGTGGTGAAGGCGTCACCTTTGTTCAAAAAAGGCTCATGTAACAAATCGGGACCGCTCAACTGCACCTCAAAGCGTTTACGCGGTGAAGCTGTTCCCGTCATCTCGCGGAATTTTCGCATATGGTCCTCCTGTCTCGCTACCTGTAGCGGATTTTTTGGCTACAGTAAAAAAGCATTCTCTCTTCCAAGTATGACGACGAGGTGTCATGAAAGCGTTATGAGCATCGTCATGAACGGAATGTGCCTCTACACGAGGCCCTGGTGCTGCTAGAGAGTGGTGTGGTACGCAACCTGTCTCATCCGTATAGTGTATAATGATTAGGTACTCTACAGCTTAATATGTCCAGAAAGGGAGCCATACCTTGCCCAACCTCTCCCACGTACAGCGTATTCGCCAGGAAATGCCGGTCACCACGTCGCACCTGTATCTCAACACGGGCACCTTTGGCCCCCTGCCGAACTGCGTAGCACTGGCTATGCAGGAGCGCATCCAGTACGAACTGCAAAATGGCCGTCTAGGGGCGGCAGCATTTGAAACGATGGGAAAGATTTACGACAACGCACGCAGCAGCGCTGCCCGTCTCCTGCACGCTGACCCCGGCGAGATCGCCCTGACCGACAACACCGGCGAAGGCCTCAACATCATCAGTCACGGCTTTCATTGGCATGAGGGTGACGAGGTTATAACGACCAGCCACGAGCATATCAGCCTGCTTGCGCCTCTTTACCAATTGCGTGATCGATTCGGCATTGTCATTCGTATCGCCGATATCGGCCCGCAGGCACAACGTCCCGTTCTCAAAGCCATCGCGGATCTCGTGACACCCCGCACGCGCCTGATCTCCATCTCGCATGTCACCTGGACCACGGGAGTAGTCCTCAATATCAGCGAAGTCGGCTACATGGGCCGCGAATGGGGTATACCCGTGCTGATCGATGGCGCACAGTCTGCAGGCGCGATACCCGTTGATGTAACGGCGCTCGGTATCGACTTCTACGCTATCCCTATGCAGAAATGGTTATGCGGGCCGGATGGCACAGGAGCATTATATGTCCGCAGGGAGGCGCTTCATTACGTCGCCCCCACCTACGTTGGCTACTGGTCCTGCAAACACGAAGAAGGGATGGAATGGGAATTGCTCGAGAGTGCGCAGCGCTTTGAGGCAGGAGGCCGGCAGACCGCAGCCCTGGCCGGTCAGTCGGCAGTGCTGAACTGGCTGGAGGAAACTGTTGGCTACACATGGATCTTCGAGCGCATCGCCTCCTTGAGCACCTATGCATATAACGCCCTCAAAGCAGTGCCCGGGCTTACTTTGCTTACACCACGTCCGGGAGAGAGCGGCCTGGTTGCGTTTAAGCTGGAAGATCGTGATGTGAGCGAGGTCGTCATGTACCTGAGCGACAAACACAATATCTACATCCGCAGTATCCCTACCACGAATTCGCTGCGTATCTCAACAGGGTTCTACAATACCGAAGAGGAGATAGATCAACTGGTGGAGGCACTGCTTGAGGTGTAGCTAATTCGTACCCCACAAAAAACCGCCCCTATGGGCGGGTGAAACGGCGACGTCCTATTTTCCCGTGGGGCTGCCCCCAAAGTATCGTCGGAGCTGAAGAGCTTAACTTCCGTGTTCGGGATGGGAACGGGTGTACCCTCTTCGCAATTGTCACCGGTTCACCTGCACATACAGGCGGTTCCTCTTGACACGGTGTATACTATCACAGTCAGCAAAGCCTGTCAATAGCTTTAACGATCAATTCCTCAGTTCGCACATACTACGAGACCAGCCACCAGTCGCCGCCGCTGAAACCAGGACAGGAAAACCGACTCTATCGATCCCCCGCAGCCGGAGCCTCTTCCAGCTTCAAAGAAAGCACGCGCGAAACGCTATCACTGCCCATCGAGATTCCGTAAATCACCTGGGCCTCCATCATCGTCACACGGTTATGCGTAATCACGATAAACTGCGTGCGTTGGGCCAGGCGCTTCAGGATGTCGCAGAAGCGTGTTAGATTGGACTCGTCCAGCGCCGCGTCTACCTCGTCGAGCAGGCAGAAAGGCGGCGGGTTGATCTCCAACAAGGCAAAGAGCAGCGCCGCCGAGACCAATGCGCGTTCCCCGCCCGAGAGCAGCGACAAATCCTGCACCTTCTTGCCCGGGGGCTGCACGATTACCTCAACCCCTGCCGGCATACTGGATGCATACAAGCCATTCTCCTCCTCATTTCTGGACACGGTCAGTTCAAGGCGTGCACTGCCGCCATTGAAAAGCGTTGTGAAATGTTCGCGGAAACGCGTATTCACGGCCTGGAACGTGTTCTCGAACTGGCGTGCCATCATTGCGTCAAGCTGGCCGATGATCGTATGTAACTGCAAAGCAGCCTGCTCCATGTCGCCAATTTGCGTGGTGAGAAACTCATAACGGGCACACGTCTCTTCGTACTGTTGCGGTGCGTCGGGATCGCTACCCCCAAGGGCCTTGAGGCGGCTGCGCAGGCTATCAACTCGTCTGCGCAGTTTGCGCAGTTGCGCCTCCTCTTCCTGCGAAAGTATCTCCGTCTCACCCTCCGCCGTATCGCTTTCATCCGGCGCTTCCGGAACTTTATAGCCGTTAGCAGCATACCCGACCAGTTCTTTGGGATCCGCGACGCCCATTTCTTCGTGTAATTGCTCCAACAACGCATCAACGGCATCTCGCGCCTTCTGGCTCTCCAGCAAGCAATGGCGATAGGTCACTTCCAGCTCAGCCATTGTATGACGCACCTGCAAAATCTCTTGCTCCACCGCTATGACCTGCTGATCGAGTTCACCGGCCTCTTCCTCAGCAACGCGCAGCGCATCGGTCAGGACCTGGGTATGCCTTTGAGCCTGCTCAAGCTCGCTGCGCTGCGTTATGACAGATTCTTGCAATGCCTGGTGCCGTTTACCAGCCTCTTTCATACGAGTTATGTGCTGCTCAACCTGCAACTTGAGATCCTGTACCTGCGCTTGTTGCACCTGCAATTGCTGGCGGAGCGACTTCGCCTCCTGCCGCTTCACTGCCAGCGCAGTGCGCGCCCTGCCCAGGTCATCCTGCTGGCGGCGATAGGCGATTGTTCGCTCCTCTACCTCTCTCTGTAGTTCCTCGACCAGACCGGTCATTTCACGCTGCGACTTCTCATGCGCTTGCACGCGCTCTAGCGCCGCCTGCACTTCTTGTTCCAACCCTGCCAGCTCAGCCGCCAATTGCTGCTCAACCGAGCTTGCCAGTTGTAGCTCGGTTTGCAGGCGTTCTTGCTCCCGCTGCGTTTCTCCCGTCTTTCTGCTCAAATCATTGATGCGGGCTGCATTCTTCTGCAGTTCTTTGTCCACCGCGTTCTGCTCGATACGACGCGCCTCCTGGCTTCGCTGCATCTCGCTTATATCCGCATTCAGCCGGTCAATCAGTGCTAAATGCTCCTCGAGTTGCTGGGGCAGTTCGCGCAATTCACGCTCGTAGGCCAGCAATCCCTGTTGACCACCATCCTTAGCGCTTCCTCCGGCAAGCCACCCACCGATGTGGAGCACCTCCCCGCCGCGCGTTACAAGCTTCTCAATATAATAGGAATCGGCAGGAACACCATGCGAGCGCAACAGGAAGTCGAGCAGCTTACGCGCAGTCTCCAGTTCATCTACGATGACGGTTCCCCGCAGCACCCGGCGAAAGAGGGGTTGGTAGCGTTGCTCGCACTGCATAAAGCGCCACGCCATGCCACGCACATGATCTCGCAGCGCAGGTAGATCAGCAAGCAGGCGATTGAGGGCGGCCTCTTCTTTTTGAGGTTGGGCATCTTCAATACCTCCGTCCATCCACACGACCATTGCCTTCCCCGCCTTCGTCGCCTGTAGATAATCCAGGCAAGCACGAGCGTCGTCGAGCGTTTGCACCACTACAGCCTGCACATATGGGCCAAGCGCTGCTTCCAGCGCAGTCTCCAAACCGGCAGGCGCGACACCGAGTTGGGGAACGGGGCCAATGATGCCGGTAAGCTTGCCCGCAGGGGCGCGTAATAAGGCACGTACCCCATCGCTATACCCACCGAGGCTCGAACGCCAGTTCCTGAGCATATTCAGGCGATCTGAAACGGTGCGGCGCAGCCTCTCAGCTTCGGCCAGCGCTGCCTTCAGGCGTTCTGTCTCCCGTTGGGCATCCGCGATAGCACGCGCGATCACCTGCCTGCGCTGCGTAATCTGTTGTTCTTCTTCGCGCGCGGTCGCCAGCTGTGCGCGTTCTTCAACAAGGCGCGTCTCCAGCACCCGCGTGGACTCCTTGATCTGGGCAATGCTCTCTCGCCGTGCTGCCAGGGTGCGATTGCGCTCTCCAAGATGCTTCTGCTGCCTGCCCAGGTCTGACTGGCTGGCCCCCAGGCGCGCCTGAACCTGGATGAGTTCACTCTGCGCGTTACGCAGGCGCCGCTCATCCATCTCGTACTCCTTCTGCGCCTTCGCAACCTCTCCCTCCTGTATCGCCAGTGACGTGGCATCCTTATCTATAGCTTCGTCGGCAAGGTCACCCTGTTCCTCGAGGTCGATCACCTGTCGCTGAGCAGCGATCAATCGCTCGCGCAGCTGTCGCTCCTCCTCTTGCTGTTCCGCTCTCTGGCGCTCCAGGCTGGTGATACGCTCCTGGTTGACTGCCAGCTCGCGTTCAATACGCTGTACAACCTCGTTGGCATGGCCATACGCTTCACGCGCCTCGCCAATCCTGGCTTGTGCGCTTCGTCGTCTGGCACGCAGGGCCTCTCTGTGCTCATCGGCGGCCTGCAGCGCCTGCTCCATTTGCTGAACCTTCTGCGCCTGCTCCTGTTCTGCGACCTCTGTGCGTTCCCTGGTGGTACGCAGGCGGCGCCACTGCAGGGCATACCAGGTCAGCAGGACCTCCTGCAGCTCGCTATTCAGCTGCCTGGACTCGATCGCTCGGCGGGCTTGTTCCGCTAAAGGCTCCAGGCGAGGCTCGATCTCACTGACGATATCGCGCAAACGCTCAAGGTTTTGCTCCGTCTGGCGCAGGCGGTTCTCGGCTTCGACACGCTGCACCTGGTAGGGACGTATGCCGGCGGCATCCTCAAATAGCCCACGCCGCTCTTCTGCGCGCAAGCTGAGCGCGGCGTCGATCAACCCCTGTCCGACAACCGTGTAAGAATCGTGCCCGATACGTGCCTGGGCCAGCAGTAAAACGACATCTTTAAGGCGCACTTTCTGTTTATTGATCAGGTATTCGTTCTCGCCTGAACGATAACTGCGCCGTGTCACGGTGATCTCGCTATATTCCGAAGGCACCCAACCCGTACTATTATCGATGGTCAGCGAAACTTCGGCCATGCCAAGCGCAGCTTTGCCGTGCCCGCCAGCAAAAATAATGTCTTCGCTTTTCTTGCCACGCAACTGGCGCATACTCTGCTCGCCGAGCACCCAGCGCACCGCATCGGCAACATTCGATTTACCAGCGCCGTTCGGCCCCACTACAGCCGTTATACCCGTGCTGAATTCCAGCACGGTTCGCACGGCAAAGCTCTTAAAACCCAGCATTTCCAAACGCTTAAGATACAAAGTGTCGTCTGAACCTCCTTGCAGTCGATAACGCTACCGATGATATCATAGAGCTGTGCATCCGTCGAGTAGATGGGTAGCTTTTTTCTCCTTTTTAGCTCAGGCCTGCGATGTTCTGCTAGTCTGTTGCCTTCCATACCTGCACGGTGGTATCCCCGGCGCAGGAGGCGATGAACTTGCCGTTGGGGGACCAGCGCACGCTGTAGATGTTGCCGGTATGTCCACTGTAGGTGAGGATGGTCTGGCCTGTGGCGGCTTCCCAGAGGAAGATCTTGCTGTAAGCGTCGCCTGAGACAATGCGTTTGCCATTGGGAGACCAGGCTACGGTGAGCACATTGACGATATGATTGCCATAGGTGAAGACGTGCTGGCCTGACATGGCGGTGGAGATCTGGACCGTTCGATCGGCGCAGGCGGAGGCAAGGTAGTTGCCGTCGGGCGACCAGGCGAGGCTGTAGATCACATATGGTGAGGCGGAGAGCGGCCGCGCGGGTGTTATGAGGGAGTGCTGCCTGAATGGATCCGCCAGAGCAGCCAGGGGACGATGCAGCGTGTATGACAGGGGAAGTGCGCCGGGCACCAGAGAGGTGCCGGTCGTCATGTGACCGGTGAAGTTTGAGATGGGTGCACCTGAGAAAGGGTTCCAGACCTGGACGGTGCCATCGTTGCCCCCGGTCGCCAGGTAGGCACCATCGGGGGACCAGGCGATGGTGTTGATGCCAAGCAGTGAGCCACCCAGGTCGGTGTTCATGTGGCCGCGATAGCTGACGATGATCCCTCCGGTGCTGGCATTCAGCACGTATACCGGGCCTGACCCGCTGGCTATCGCAAGATAGCGGCCATTGGGGGACCAGGCTATCGGCGCATTCCCGCTCACGCTGAGCTTCTGTTGTTGCGTAGCCACACCCCAGACGCGCACCGTCTGGTCAGATCGATTCGAGGCGATAGAGGTGCCGTCAGGTGACCAGGCAGCGCCTTCTCCTCCGTTCGCAAACGCATAATCGTACTGTATAAGCTCATGCTGGCCGGTGAACGCGTCCCATACATGCAGCGTCTTGTCGAAGCTGCCAGAGACGATCCTTTGCCCATTGGGCGACCAGTTGGCGGTGTCCACCCAATCGCTGTGACCTCTATAGACATATACAGTGTCGCCTATGGCGCTGACAGGCACGGTAGGGGCAGTAGTAGGTGTGGGTGAGGGCGTGAGTGCGGGCGATGGGGAAAGGAGCGTAACGCGTGCCACGAGAGTTTTCTTCGGAGCAAGCGCCAGCCAGCCCAGGTAAGCGCCGCCAACGACAGCCAGCGCGGCAACGCTGCCCCCGCCAAGGAGAGCGGCCCGGCGCGAGATGCGCCTGCGACCCTCGCGGGGCTGTTCTCGTCGCTGTGCCGCGTTGCGCTCTGAGGGGAGAGTTGTGCTGTCCGAGATCTGGAGAGCGGGCGTGGGCATGGTACCGAAACGGTAGGCGCGTTCCAGGGCGTCGGCGAAGGCCTGCACACTCTCGAAGCGCTGGCGGAAGTCTTTAGCGAGCGCGGTGGTGATGACGGCGGTGACGGCGGGCGGAAGGCCGGGGACCCTGGTGGGCAGCGGCGGCAAGGGGGCATAGAGGTGTTTGCTGGCGATGTCGATAGCACTTTCTCCCTCGAAGGGAGGTGCGCCGCTGAGCCATTCATAGGCCAGCGCCGCCAGGGCATACTGGTCGCTGGCGGGACGCGGGCGTCCCTGGATCTGTTCGGGGGCCATACAGGTCACGGTGCCCACAACCTCTTGCAAGCTCTGCGAGCGCGAACTGCGGGCGATGATAGCGATGCCGAAGTCGCTGAGCAGCAGTTCATCGTGCTCATCCAGCAGCAAGTTCTCCGGCTTGATGTCGCGGTGAATAAGCTGGCGATGGTGGGCATACTGCAAGGCACTCGCCGCCTGGTTGACGTATGCTACGACGCTGGCGAGGGGGACGTGGGTGCCTTCGTGATGGCGCTGGCGCAGGTTACCATGCGGGGCATAGCTCATCACGAGGAAAGGGATGCCCTCTCGGAGGCCGAAGTCCTGCACCTGGATGATGTGCGGGTGGTGAAGATGAGCGATGAACTGGGCCTCACGCAGGAAGTCCTGCTGTTCCTCCGCGTTAAAAAAGTGGATCTGGAGGATTTTGACTGCGTTAGAGGTGTGCAGGTAGATATGCTCGCCCAGGTAGACATCGGCGAAACCACCGGAGTCAAGGAGGCGGAGCAGGCGATAGCTGCCGAATTGCTGCCCGGTATAATTGTGCATCGGCTGACCCTCCTTACTAATATACGTGATAACAGGAGGATACTCTCACCTATGCCTGTAATTGCGTTGAGCTGACAAACTTATGTATCCTTCCTTGCTGTAGCTACGTGTACCTGCTAGTATATATAAGAGGTTACATTCTACTAGAATACCTTGGCGGTACACCATGTTCTACTTTTTTCACGTACCAGCTCTCACGAGAACACTACTTATTTCGCTGATTACCCTGCTGACGCTCACCGGCATCATGGTTCGCCCGTGGAAGGTAAACGAAGCCCTGACCGCGCTAGCAGGAGCGGCATTGCTCCTCATCCTCGGTCTCATCAGCCCCGCTGACGCTCTCTCCACCTTGCTGCATGACTGGAACACGTTTCTCTTCTTCCTCGGCATGATGAGCCTTTCAGCACTCGCAGAAGTAGCAGGGCTCTTCGATTGGCTGGCAATCCAGGCCGCACGACTCTCGAGGAACAGCTCGCGGCGCCTCTTTCTGAATACCTTTCTCCTGGGCAGCATCATCTCGATGCTGCTCTCCAACGATGCCACCGCCCTCATTTTGACGCCGGTTATCTACACCCTCGTAACGCGCCTCCGGCTCCCTGTTCTCCCCTACCTCTTCGCCTGCACTTTCATTGCCGACACGGCCTCATTCCTGTTGCCTGTTAGCAATCCAATCAACATTATCGTCACCACGCGCTTCCCACTCGACCTGCTTACATTCCTGCGCCTGCTCTTCTTACCATGCCTGCTCTGCATTTGCGTCAATGCCGGGGTGTTCTACCTGCTCTACCGGCGGCAGCTACGGGGCAGCTTTGATATGAAGCGCCTGCCCTCAATTGAGGAATCGGTGAAGCACAAAGCATACTTTCGCTACACATGCACAGTAGTAATCCTGGTGGCAGCAGCATACATCCTTGCCGCTGCAACACAATTCCCGCTCTCACTCGTTGCACTGAGTGGCGCTTTCTTCTTGTTGGTCGGAGCGCTCTTCTGGAAACAGATCACCCTATGGAACACTGGAAAACAGATTTCATGGCCGATCTTCGGCTTCATCGCAGGCATGTTTATTGTCGTTCAGGCGCTAGAGAGCACCGGGCTTACCGCACAATTTGGTCAACTGCTCCTTCACCTCTCCGGCGGCACCAGCTTTGGCGCGGTCATGCTAGGGACGCTTGGATCAGCTCTGGGAACCAACCTGGTCAATAATGTTCCCATGGCGGTGGTAATGACCTCTTCGTTGCGCGGCATTCAGCACGCCCCCCTGGCCATACAGCACGGCTTCATCGCAGCTACCATGTTCGGCAGTGACCTGGGGCCAAACCTCACGACGGTCGGCTCTCTCGCCACCGTGCTCTGGTTGCTCATCCTGCGCCGTCGTAATATCGAAGTAACCGGCCTGGACTATTTCAAA
>WNFB01046508.1_pt1 | contig 11522 bp, 9 predicted proteins | sample 5400501 | NCBI WGS metagenome assembly WNFB01 (sample SAMN13153341, study PRJNA577476) | soil metagenome | isolation source: 200 cm saprolite under Douglas fir tree site 2 hole 1 | place: USA:California | collected 2015-04-18 | reverse complement strand
GACGCGCACGCGCGCCGCATACAACCATTCGGCCACCCACCTGATGCATGCGGCATTGCGCAAGGTACTCGGTCCGCACGTCATGCAGAAGGGCTCGTTGGTGGACGCCAGCCGCACGCGCTTCGACTTTTCCCACCACGCGCCGATGACGCCGGAGCAGATCGCCGAGGTCGAAGAGTTGGTGAATCGCGAGATCCGCAGCAACCATGCGGTGGAAACCCGGCGCATGAAGTACGACGAGGCGATCAAGGCCGGCGCGATGGCGCTGTTCGGGGAGAAGTACGGAGACGAAGTGCGGGTGCTGCGCATGGGCGATTTTTCCACTGAATTGTGCGGCGGCACCCATGTGCGGCGCACTGGCGACATCGGTTTCTTCAAGATCATTTCCGAATCGGGGGTCGCCGCGGGCATCCGCCGGGTGGAAGCGGTGACCGCGGAGGGCGCGCTGGCGTGGGTGAAGGAACAGGAAGCCAGGCTCGGTGAAGCGGCGCAAGTACTGAAAGCGCAGCCGCAGGAAATCCTGCAAAAGCTCGCCCAGCTACTCGACAACGTGAAATCGCTGGAGAAAGAATTGGCGCGGCTCAAGTCCAAGCTCGCCAGTTCGCAGGGCGACGATCTGGCGGAGCAGGCGGTGACGATCGGGCCGGTGCGGGTGCTGGCGGCGCAGCTCGACGGGGCGGATGTCAGGACGCTGCGCGAAGCCATGGACAAGCTCAAGGACAAACTCAAATCGGCCGCGATCGTGCTCGGCGCGGTCGAGGGCGACAAGGTCACCCTGATTGCCGGCGTGACCGACGATCTGACCTCCAAGGTCAGGGCAGGCGAACTGGTGAACTATGTGGCTCAGCAGGTTGGCGGCAAAGGCGGCGGCCGGGCGGACATGGCGCAAGCAGGCGGAACGCAACCTGCGCGACTTCCGGATGCGCTGGCCAGCGTCGCCGATTGGGTGAAGCAACGGGTGGCGTAGACGCGGGACACAAAACGGGAGGCGGGCATGAGGAAATTGGCGGCAATGCTGATGGGCTTCACTGTGGCGCTTTGGGCGGAAGGGGCTGCTGCGGACGCCAGGGATCTGGAGATCTTTCACACCATCGCAATCGATGCTCCCGCCGACGAGGTGTGGGCGATGGCGGGCGACTTCGGCGGCATCCAGCGCTGGTCTCCGGGAACGGAATCCAGCCGGTTGATTGTCCGAAATCGCAACGAAACCGGCGCCATCAGGCTACTTCGCCGCCGCGGCGACGGCACCCAGGTCACCGAGAAGCTTCTCGATTATGATCCGGCCAACCGTCGCATGGCGTATACGTACGTGGATGGCGTGGTGAGAGCCGCCGATTATTTCTCCGAACTGGTGGTGAAAGATGCCGGTAACGGCCGGTCGGTCGTCGAGTGGCGCGGCCGCTTCAAGCGCCTGGCCTACTGGACCGACAATCCGCCCGCGGGTCAGGATGACAAGGCGGCGCTCGATTTCCTCAACGGCGCCTACAAGACCGGACTCGAGAATCTCAAGAAGATCCTCGAAGCGAAAGACCGCTAGCAGGCTGTTGGGAGACTCGATTGCCGAACCAATTCTAACCACCAAGACACAAAGGCACCAAGAAAAACTCACAAAATTTCCAGGTTCTCATTTGCATCCCTTGGTGTCCTGGTGCCTTGGTGGTTAGTTTTTCGATTTTCTCTCTGTACTTTCGGCGTTCTCTGGCAATTTCGACAACCTGCTAGTGCTGCTGTGCGCTAGAACGGGAGTTGGGCGGTGGGAGCGGCTTCGCGCAGCACGCGCCGGAAGTCTGCCTGGATGCGCTTCAGCGCGGCTTCGTCCTCCGCTTCGAAGCGCAGCACCACCACCGGGGTGGTGTTGGAAGAACGCGCCAGGCCGAAACCGTCCGCGTATTCCACCCGCAGCCCGTCGATGGTGATCACCTCGCGCGCATCCGGAAAACGCGCGGTCTTCTGCAATTTCTCGATGAGCGTGTAGTTCTCGCCTTCCTTCAGCTTGATCTGCAGCTCCGGCGTATTGACCGAGTCGGGAAGCTCGTCGAGCGCCGCACCGATGTCGGGCACGCTGCTCAGGTACTCGAGCAGGCGCGCGCCGGCGTAGAGGCCGTCGTCGAAGCCGTACCAGCGTTCCTTGAAGAAAATGTGCCCGCTCATTTCACCGGCGAGCAGCGCGCCGGTCTCCTTCATCTTCGCCTTGATAAGCGAGTGGCCGGTCTTCCACATGGTCGGCCTGCCGCCGTGCTTGCGGACCCAGGGCGCCAGATTGCGGGTGCATTTCACGTCGAAAAGGACCTCGGCGCCGGGGTTGCGCTTAAGCACGTCCGCGGCAAACAGCATCAACTGGCGATCCGGGAAGATCACCTTGCCTGCTTTCGTGACCACGCCAAGACGATCGCCGTCGCCGTCGAAAGCCAGACCGATCTCGGCGTTGCCTTTTTTCAGCGCATCGATCAGGTCTTTCAGATTCTCCGGTTGCGATGGATCGGGATGGTGGTTGGGGAAAGTGCCATCCACTTCGCAGAACAGTTCTTCGACTTCGCAGCCGAGCTTGCGGTAAAGCGCCGGCGCGAAGGCGCCGGGAATGCCGTTGCCGCAGTCCACCGCGATACGCATCTTGCGTTTCAGCTTGATATCGCCGGTTACGCGTTGGAGATAAGCATCGCCGACGTCTTGGCTGCGAATGCTTCCGGCGCCGCGCGTCAGATCCCCGGTCTCGAGCCGCCGGCGCAGTTTCTGGATGTCGTCCCCGGACAGCGTTTCGCCGGCGAGCATCATTTTCAAACCATTGTAGTCCGGCGGGTTGTGGCTGCCGGTCACCATGACGCCGCTGCCCGTGCCGAGGTGGTGCGTCGCGAAGTAGAGGATCGGGGTGGTGACACGGCCGATGTCGATCCCGTCCACGCCGCTTTTCTGCAGTCCGCGCGCGAGTGCCTGCGCCAGCGCCGGTCCCGACAGGCGCCCGTCGCGGCCGATGCAGACGGCGCGTTTGCCGCGCGCCTGCGCCTCCGAGCCGATCGCCTGCCCGATCGCCTCGACCGCTTCGACAGTAAGCGTGCGGTCGACGATGCCGCGGATGTCGTAGGCTTTAAAGATCTCGGGCGCGGGGAGGTTCATCCAGGCGAGAATAGCAAAGGTCCGCCGCGAAAGCATCACGCACGGGCGGACCGGGCTCGCGCGCCTTCCCAGTGTCCTGTTCCGCTGATTCGTGGGACAACTTGCGAACCTTGGAAGGCGGATCTCATATCCATCTGGTAATAATCCATTATCGATCGGAAAACCCGCGAAATCGGCGTCAGGCAAGGCGCGAGTCCTTGACAGTGGCGGGGGCCGGTGGAACGTGGAGCAGGGGCCCCGCTTGCGGGGATGCGACCGTGCAACCGGCCAATGGCGTGTCGACCACCGGCCTTACGCGTGCCTCCGCGGTCAGATCCCCAGAGGGGCCCCTCTTCCGCGCTCCGACACGCACGGCGAGGACTCGTAACACTGCATGGCGCCGATTCTCGTCGGGTTTTCGGCCGCGAATCAGCGGCACTAGTGGACTGTATCAATTGAACCGGAAGTAATTCGCCGGGAGGGATCGAAGTATTTCCATTTCACGGTTCTGGGGTTCTTGTTGTACTGACGGATGTAGCGCATGAGCTTTCTCTTCAGATCGGGCACGGAGGTAAAGACGCCACGGGCGATCACGTCGCGCTCGATTTTGGCGAACCACAGTTCGACCTGGTTCAGCCAAGACGAGTACGTTGGAGTGAAATGCAGATGAACGTTGGGGTGCTCGGTGAGGAAGGTTTCCACCTTCTCGGTCTTGTGAGCCGAGAGGTTGTCGGCAATGACATGGATCTCCTTGCGCTTGGGCTGATGGGCCACGATGTCCGTGAGGAAGGCCACGAACTCCGCAGAGCTATGGCGGATCGCCGTCTTGCCCAGCACCTCGCCGGTCTTGGTGTTGAAGGCGGCGTACAGCGAGAGCGCTCCGTGCCGATAGTATTCAAAGCCGTGTCGCTCGGCTCGCCCAGGCGACAGCGGCAGGACGGGATCCTTACGGTCCAGCGCCTGGATCGCCGTCTTTTCGTCCACGCTGAACACCGCCGCGTGTGCCGGCGGGTTCAAGTACAAGCCGATCACGTCCGCCGCCTTGGTCTCAAAGTCGGGATCGTTGGACGCCAGATAGCCTTCGATGCGGTGAGGCTTGAGAGCGTGCTTGGCCCAAATGCGCGCAATGCTCATGTGCGACACGTCGCCCAGTTCGGCGGCGAGCTTGCGCGAGGACCAATGCGTCGATCCGTCCGCGGGCTTGCGTTTGGTGGTCCATGCCAGCACTTTGGCCTCGATGCGTTCGGTTACCTTGTAGCGTGCGCGCCCCGCGTGCCGGGCGAACAGGCCCGAGAGTCGATCCGCCGCAAAGCGCTTACTCCAACGATCGATGTAGCTGTCGCTGCAGTCGAGCTTGGCGCGAACCTCAGCCCAGGTCAGTCCCTCGGCCAGCAGCAGGATCAGTCGTGCGTGGCGCGCCACATCCGCGCGCGCGTTCCGGGCTCCGGCTTGTCGTTGCAGTTCCATACGTTCGCTCTTGGTCAGTATCATCATGCCCTCCATGGACATGATGATACTACCTATTTAAACGTTACAGCCCACTAGTTGTGGCTGCCGATGTGCTGCTCGAAGAAACGGATCACGCGCCCGGGCATCCAGTCGAGGTTGCCTGGAAACGGCCCCGAGGCGAATCCGACGTGGCCTCCCCCGTCCGGGAATTCCAGGCGTACGCGTGCCGATACGCGCTGCGGAGCGGGCAGGAAGCGCCCCGGCAGGAACGGGTCATTGCGCGCGTGCACGATCAGCGTGGGCACGGCAACGTGAGCCAGATCGGGCTTGCTGCTCGCGCGCGTCCAGTAATCGTCGGTGTCCCTGAAGCCATGCAATGGCGCGGTGACCAGATTGTCGAACTCGCGCAGCGTGCGCGTGCGCCTCACGGCCTCCCCGTCGTACAGACCGGGAAAGCGCGTCAACTTGGCAAGGCTCTTCTTTTTGAGGCGAGCGAGGAAATGGCTGCCATAGGCGCGCGACAGACCGCTGCCCAGGCGGTCGCCGGCGGTCATCAGGTCCATGGGCGCCGATATAGTGACCGCTGCATCCACGATCGCCGCCGCTTCGACGCGTTCGCGGCCGAGCCATTTGAGCAAAGCGTTGCCGCCGAGCGAGATGCCGACGGGCAACAGCGCAATATGTCCGGGAAGGGCGCGCAGCCGCCGCAGGATCCAGTCGATCTCGCTGGCATCGCCGGAATGGTAGGCCCGCGGCAAACGATTGGGCTCGCCGCCGCAGCCGCGGAAATGCACCACCACGCCGCACCAGCCGCGCCTTGCCACCGCGTGCATTAGTGCCGCCGCATAGTGGCTGGTCGAGCAGCCTTCGAGCCCGTGGAACAGCACCACCAGCGGCGCCGGCTGCAGCACGTCCACCCAATCCAGGTCGATGAAGTCGCCGTCCGGCGTATTCCAGCGTTTGCGCCGGTAGGGCGGCGGGCGGCGCTTCAGGACGAAATAGGGATAGATGGTCTGCAGATGGCCGCCGGGCAGCCACCATGGCGCACGATAGTCTTTCATCAATGCAGCATGGAGGGCGGGTTTTCCTGGGGTGCGGGCTCGTCTGCGAGCGGCGAGCCGTGGTGCATCAACATGCGCCACCCCCGATCGGTGAGCAGATAAATGTTGGTGGCGAGCACCGGATTCGCCGGCCGCGGGTCACCGGCCACAGAAACGTGTTCGTAAACGCTGTGGATCGAGAGCATGCGGCCGGAGAACACGCGGCTGCCGCTCAGCCTAAAGCGCAGGCGCGGGCCCTGCGCGAAGATCTGCCGCCAGGATTCGCGCACCTCGACGACGCCGTTGCGGCGAGCGCCGCCCGGGTGTACGCAGACGATGTCGTCTTCTTCGGCCCAGACCGCCATCATCGCGGCGAGGTCGGCGCGCTCGAAGGCCTGGTAAAAGGCATGTTCGACGTCCTGGGCGGTGGTGAAGATCTCGGTGATCACGTCGGGAAATGACGGTGAATTTCTTCGAGCACCCGGCTCGGGGCAAGTTTCATCATACAGTCGAAGTGCTTGAGCGGGCAGACGCGCTGGAAGCAGGGGCTGCACGGAACCTCATGCTTCACCACGTGCGCCCGGTCGGAAAGCGGTGGCGTAAAAGACGGCGAACTCGAGCCGTACAGCGCGATCATCGGGCGATCGAGCGCTGCGGCGACATGCATCAGTCCGGAATCGTTGCTTACGACCAGGTCGGCGCAGGACAGTAGCACTACCGCATCGTCGAGCGTGGTGCGTCCGCAAAGATTCACTGCGGCGGCGTAGCTCCCCGAAATGACGTCGCCGATGTCGCGCTCGTTTGCGGATCCCACCAGCCATACGGCGAAACCCCCGGCACCCAGCTTTTGCGCCAATTCGCCGAAGTACTGCGCCGGCCAGCGCTTTGCCGGGCCGAACTCTGCGCCGGGACAAAAACAGGCGACCCGACCGCCCACTGCCAGACCGAGGCGCTGGCGCAGTTGGGCGCGCTCAGTCTTAGTGACCCGCAGTTGTGGTCTGGGCACCGGTCGCGTCAGGGCGGCGTCCGCACCATCGGCCAGCCAGGCAAACCGCTCCACCATCATCGGCAGCACCCGTTCGTCGAGCCGGCGCGCGTCGGTAAGAAGCCACTGGCGGACCTCGCCGATGAAACCGATGCGCTCGGGAATGCCGGCGAACAACGGTACCAAAGCCGACTTGAAGGAATTGGGAAGCACGTACGCGCGGTCGTAGCTTTTGGCGTGCAGGCTTCGGGCGATGCGCCAGCGTTTGCCAAGCACCAGTTCGCCGTGAGCAAACGGGCTTTCCACGGTTTCGTTCACTTCCGGCATGCGGCGGAAGACCGGCAGCGCCCAGTCGGGCGCGAGAATGTCGATGCGTGACTGGGGGTCTTTTTGCTTTAGGCGGGTGAGCAGAGGTTGCGACAACAGCGCATCGCCTACCCAGGAAGGCGCAACTACAAGGATTCTAATACCAGCACTCACCGCAGAGGACGCAGAGGACGCGGAGGAAAGGCAAGAGCAAGAAAATAAACGGGGCTAAAAACCATTCATTGACTGATGATCCATCGCAACGACAATTAACGGCAGAAATTCGCATACAGTTACCTCGCTTCTAACCTCAGTTTGCTTTTCCTCGTTTCTGTTTTTCCTCCGCGCCCTCTGCGTCCTCTGCGCTGAGAGTTTTAATGTGCCGGCTTTACTGATCCGCGAAGCACGTAGCGGGTGCCACAGTAGGGGCACAGCGCCTGGCCGGTTTTCTCGATCGGCAGGAACACGCGCGGGTGCGAATTCCAAAGCTTCTGCGTCGGCAGAGGGCAGTGCAGCGGCAAGTCGGCCGCCGTTACCGCGACCTGGCGCTCCTTGCCGGCGCTCGTGCCCGGGTCCATGCCTGTCTGGTCGCGGCGCTCAGACCTAATGCAGCCAGTGGCCGTACTTCTCCGACCGGCCGTTGGGCGATGTACAGGTCGTCGCGGGTGATGCGCTTTGCACCGATCGTGTAGCCGAGGTCGCCGGCGAGCTGGATCACCGATTCGCGGGTGATGCCGATCAGCGCGGAGTTCAGCTCCGGTTCGACGATCTTGTCGTTCTTGATCATGAACAGATTTTCGCCGGCCCCTTCGGCCACGAAACCGTCTACATCCAGCAATAGTCCCTCGTCGTAGCCGTGTTCGGTCGCCTCCATGTTGGCGAGGATGGAGTTGGCATAGGTGCCCGAATACTTGGCCCGGCACATCGACACGTTGACGTGATGGCGGGCGTACGACGAAGTCTTCACGCGGATGCCCTTTTCCAGGCCCTCGCTGCCCAGGTAGGCGCCCCACGGCCAGGCGGCGATGGCAACGTGGACTTTTGCGCCCTTGGGGGACACGCCCATCTTTTCCGAACCGTAGAAGGCGATCGGCCGCACGTAACAGGAGTCCAGCTTATTGGCGCGCACCACTTCCTTTTGTGCCGCCATCAGCGTTTCCCTGTCGTAGGGGATTTTCATCATGTAGATGTGCGCCGAATTGAACAGCCGTTCGGTATGCTCCTTCAGGCGGAAGATGGCGGTGCCTTTGGCGGTCCGGTAGGCGCGCAATCCCTCGAATACCGCGAGTCCGTAGTGCAGCGAATGGGTGAGCACGTGCGTGGTCGCCTCGCGCCACGGCACCAATTTGCCGTCGTACCAGATCAGACCGTCGCGGTCGGCCATCGACATGTCGCTCACTCCCTCGAAAAAGCATTGATTCTAGCGCAGACGCGGGGCTTTGCAGAGACTGTCTGGTTCGCCTTGCGGGAACTCGCTCGCATGCTTTACTCTTGGCCTCTTTCGAAGCGGCTGCCGCCAAGAAAAACAACCGAATCCGATAAAACGCAACCAATTCCATGGCAGAACCCGTCAAAACTGCCGTAATAGCCGGACGCGGGCTGATCTCGCGTATGGGCGACGCGGCGATCGACGCGAACGACAGCGAGGAAATGAAGCTGCGCAAGACGCTGCTCATTTTCGCCAGCGGCCTGATGAACATCGCCGCTATTCTCTGGCTGGCGATTTACTGGTGGATGGGGCTGAAGCTGCCCACCTCGATTCCGCTGGGTTTCCAGATCCTCTCGGCGCTGGTTGTGGTGATCTACCTGCGCACCCGAAATTTCGATTTCTTCCGCGTGGCGCAACTGTCGCTATTCCTGTTCTTTCCGTTCATCATCCAGTGGTCGATAGGCAGCTTCGTGAGTTCCTCGGGGATCGCGTTGCTGGCGATCCTGGCGCCGATCGGCGCCATTGTCTGCTACGGCCCGCGCGAGTCGATTCCCTGGTTTGTCGCCTACGTGGTGCTGACCATCGTCTCGGGCGTGTTCGATTTCTTCCTCGCCAAAGGCGAGGATTACGGCATCCCGATGAAGACCATAGCGGTTTTCTTCGTCATGAACTTCACCATTATTTCCACGATGGTGTACCTGCTGCTACGCTATTTCATCCAGGAACGCATCCGCTACGAGAAGGAGCTCGCCGAGCAGCACGAACTGGTGCGCATCGAGCGCGAAAAATCGGAACGGCTGCTGGTCAGCATCCTTCCCACCCACATCGCCGAGCGGCTCAAGCTCCAGCCGGGCACGATAGCCGACGGCTTTGCCGATGTTTCGGTAATGTTCGCCGACGTGGTGGATTTCACCCGCCTGGCCGAAGAGCTGACACCGAACCAGGTGGTGTCCTTCCTCGACGAGGTATTCACCCGCTTCGACAAGCTGACCGCGAAATACAGCCTGGACAAGATCAAGACCATCGGTGACGCCTACATGGTGGTGGGAGGGCTGGCGGGAGAACGGCTGACCTACGTGGATCATGTCGCCGACATGGCGCTGGAAATTATGGAGTTGACCCGAACTGACGCGCAACTGCGACGGCTGGCGGTGCAGCTTCACATCGGGATCGCGACCGGCCCGGCGATCGCCGGCGTGATCGGCGCCACGCGCTTCATCTACGACCTCTGGGGCGATACTGTCAACCTGTCCAGCCGGCTCACCGCCGAGGCAGCCGGCGGCATAATCCTGGTCGACAAGACCACATATCGCCGGCTCGGGCACCGCTATTCCTTCGACGAACCGCGCACAATCGCGATCAAAGGCAAGGGGGAGACCACGGTTTACCGTCTCACCGGCAAGCTCTACTCGGGTTAGCGCACCCACCCCTCCCCGTCCCTCTCCCCGCGCATGCGGGCGGAGAGGGTGACTGGACACCAAGCAATGTCATTGGCCGTTGGCTCCCTCTCCACTCAAGTGGAGAGGGCGGGGTTGAGGCGTCTTTCTGTGTCCTCTGTTGCCAATAGGTTGTTTTTGTTTCAGGTCGGTTGTTCTGAGAAGACCTTATCCCAAAGTTTGACCACTGCGCGCGCGTGTCCGGCAACCGTGGCCGGTTCGACGCGCGCGTAGCGCTCGTCCTGCAGGCGCAACTGATGCTGCAGGCGCCGGAACTCGCGATAGGCCGCATGTGCGGCCGCAGCCATGTCTTCCGGTATCAGCCCGAGTCGGGCGGCGAGCTTGAGCAAAGCCAGGTTGCCGATGTTGCCGGCCAGATCGGCATGGCGGTGCGCTTCGCCGAGCACCAGGTACTGGACCGTGAACTCGACGTCGACGATGCCGCCGCGATCGTGTTTCAGATCGAACAGTTGGGTGTCATTGGGATGGCTCTGGCGCATCTTGTCGCGCATTGCGCGGATTTCCTGCCTGAGCAAAGCCAGGTCGCGCGACCTGCGCAGCACCTCGATCCTGATGGCCTCGAAGCGGGCGCCGATTTGCGGGTCTCCGGCGACCGCGCGCGCGCGCGTAACGGCCTGGTGTTCCCAGATCCACGCGTCCTCGATTTGATAGTCGCGGAATGCGCCGATGCGGCTCACCAGCAAGCCGGCCACGCCGTTGGGCCGCAGCCGCAGGTCGGTTTCGTAGAGCACGCCGGCGGAGGTGGTGCTGGTGAGCAGGGTGTTGATGCGCTGCGCGAGCCTGGCGTAGATTTCCGGCGCGCTCTCATGCGCGTCGTCATAGAGAAAGATGATGTCGAGGTCCGACGCGTATCCCAGTTCCTTGCCACCCAGCTTGCCGTAACCGACGATGGTAAAGCGCGGTTCGTCGCGGTGGCGCACCCTCAGACCGTCCCAGGCCAGCCGCAGCACTTCCTCCAGCAACACGCAGGCTAGATCGCTGAGGTGGTCGGACAGCGTTTCCAGCGGCAGGTTTCCGTCAAGGTCGAGTGCAAGCAGACGCAGCGTCTGCGTCTGCTTGAAGTGGCGGAGGATATCCATCTGCTGCTCGGTGTTGCCGACGTGTTCGTCGAGGCTGGCGCGCAGCGCGGTGCGCAACTGGGGCCAGTCCGGCGCCTGTCCGCTCTGCGGCGCGATCAGTTCGTCGAGCAGGATCGGGTGCTGTGCCATATACCCGGCCGCCCAGGGGCTTGCGGAAGCCAGACGGGCGAGATGCGCCAGCGCCAACGGATACTCGAGCAGAAGCGCCAGGTAGGACTCACGCCGGCCAATGCTTTCCACCACCTGCAGCACCCGCTCGAAAGTCGCATTCGGGGCGGGGAGGGTGGTGGCGAGCTTCAGTAATTTCGGCATCAACTGGTCCAGACGCGCCTGGCCGGAGGCCGCCATGCGGCGATAGCGGGCGCTGGCCCGGATGTCCGAAATAAACCGGAAAATACGCGCCGGGTCGGCGTAGCCTAACGCGGCAATCCGGGCCAGGGCATCCTTCTCGGGTAACTGTTGCAGCCAGAGGTCGGCGCAGGAATCTGCCGTCGCTTCCTCGGGCTGTCCGGCGAAGATCGCTTCGAAATGCCGGGACACCACTCCTCGATGCCCCGCCAAGTCGCGGTCGAAGTCGGCATAGGCGGGATAGCCCATCATTTCGGCGACCAGCCGCCGATCTTCCGCGCCCGCGGGCAGCATCTGCGTCTGCTGGTCATCCAGGTACTGCAAGCGGTGTTCGAGGTT
>WNFB01005290.1_pt1 | contig 11522 bp, 12 predicted proteins | sample 5400501 | NCBI WGS metagenome assembly WNFB01 (sample SAMN13153341, study PRJNA577476) | soil metagenome | isolation source: 200 cm saprolite under Douglas fir tree site 2 hole 1 | place: USA:California | collected 2015-04-18 | reverse complement strand
GACCGGCGCGGTGCCCGGCGTCTCGCGCACCAAGCCGGAAAAACGCACGCTCGCCCAGTGCCGGTCCTTCTCGCTCGCGACCTCGAGCAGATCCACGTTGAGCGACACGACGTCGGTCTGCTGGGGCTCGGAGGGCCGCGCGAGCGCGTCTTTCCTCAGCTCGTCGAACATCTCGCCGGTGGTGAACCCGCGGATTTCCTCGAGCTGGCCGGCATCGTTGGCAACCTGCAGCTTGACGAAATTGAGCTTGGCCGCGCGCAGGAATCCGGCGGCATCGAACCCTGCCGGGACCGGCAGCGGTTTCGCTGCTGCACCTCCCTGCTGCAACGCAGGCGCGACGGCGAGCGTGTGCTCCTGCATCCCGGCGTACTGAACGGCCCGCGGCGATTCCTGCTCGCGCCGGCGCGCGAGCAAGCGGAAGGCGAGCACCGCAACAACCGCGAGGGCCGCGAGGAGAAGCAGCGCGCCCAGACCGCTGCCGCCCAGGAAGTAGCCCAGCAATCCGCCGAGCGCGAGCCCGCCGAGAATTCCGGCCCACTTGCTGCCCCCCTGGGTAGCGGGTGCGGCCTGCTGGGGTTGCTGCGCCGGGCGTGCCGGCACGGCCGCAGGCGGCGGCGTCACGCTTCTTTGTGCACCCACCGAGCGGCCACCACCCAGGCGCGCTGCGTCGGCGTGGGTGACCAAAAGGAATGCGCCAAAAGAAATGGCGCATAGCCCAAGTATCCACTTACTCATGGTGTCCTCCAGTGGTCCATGCTATCAAATCCTGAAGCCGCGGTGCACGGCGACGACGCCTGCGGCGAGATTGAACACCTCGACCCGCGAGAGCCCGGCCGCTTCCAGCATCGCGGCGAGCGCCGCCTGGTCGGGATGCACACGGATCGATTCGGCTAGATAGCGGTAGGCCGCCGCATCGCCGGCGACGCGTTCCCCGAGCCAGGGCAGCAGCTTGAAGGAATACAGATCGTAGGCGCGCTCGAGCGGCTTCCACACTTTGGAGAATTCGAGCACCACCAGCCGCCCGCCCGGCTTGAGCACGCGCCTCATCTCGGCAAGCGCGGCCTGCTTGCGCGTCATGTTGCGCAGCCCGAAGCCGACGGTTACGCAATCGAAATATTCCCCCGGAAACGGCAGCCGCTCGGCGTCGCATTGCACGGCCGGAGCAAGCACGCCCGCGTCGAGCAGCCGGTCGCGGCCGCGCTCGAGCATGCGGCGATTGATGTCGGTGAGCCAGACCTCGCCTCCCGGCGCCACGCGGCGGCTGAGCGCGCGGGCGAGGTCGCCGCTGCCAGCTGCGATATCGAGCACGCGCTCGCCCGGGCGGGGACGCGCAATGGCGACGGCAAACGCCTTCCAGGCACGGTGCAGCCCGAGGGACATCAGGTCGTTCATCAGGTCATAGCGCTCGGCCACGCGGTCGAATACCGCTCCGACTCGCGGCGCCTTTTCGCTCTCGGGGATGCGCTCGAAGCCGAAGTCGCTCTGTTTGCTCATGGCCTACTCACGGCTCCCGCCCGCCTGCTCGAGCCGCGCGAGATACTGGGCCCAGAGCTTGTCCTGGTTTTCGCCGAGCTCGTAGAGATAGTCCCACGAGAAGATCCCGGTGCTGTGGCCATCGGAGAACGCCGGCTGCACGGCATAGGAGCCGACCGGCTCGAGCGAGCGGATCTCGATTGCGCGCTTGCCGGTCTGCAGCACTTCCTGGCCTGGCCCGTGCCCGCGCACCTCGGCCGAGGGCGAATAGACGCGCAACAGCTCGTAGGGCAGCTGGAAGCTGCGGCCGTCGGAAAACGCGATTTCCAACACCCGGGACTTCTGGTGAAGCTTGATCTCGGTCGGAAAAAGGCCGGAACTCATGGACTTGCATGATACCCCGCACGATTGAAACAAAACTGTCACACGGTGTTCTTACAATTGCCTTATGGCGGCCAACATCCTCGTGGTCGAGGACGAACCGGCGATCCAGGAGCTGATCGCCGCCAACCTGCAGCACGCCGGACACCACGTCATCCGCGCCGCCGACGCCGAAGGCGCCCTCGGTATCGTGAGACATGCGCTGCCGGACCTGCTGCTCATCGACTGGATGCTGCCCGGGATGTCGGGCGTTTCGCTCGCGCGCCAGCTGCGCCAGGAGGAACGCACGCGCGGCATCCCGATCATCCTGCTCACGGCGCGCAGCGAGGAGGCCGACAAGATCGCGGGCCTCGAGGCGGGCGCGGACGACTACGTGACCAAGCCGTTCTCGCCGCGCGAGCTGCTGGCACGCATCAAGGCCGTGCTGCGCCGGCGTGCGCCGCAGATGACCGATGACCCGGTCGAGGTCGCCGGCCTGCGCCTCGAGCCCGAGACGCGGCGCGTTTTCGGCAATAGCCGCCCGCTTGCCCTCGGACCGACTGAGTTCAGGCTGTTGCATTTCCTGATGACGCATGCCGAGCGCGTGCACTCGCGCGCGCAGCTCCTCGACCAGGTTTGGGGCGACCATGTGTTCGTCGAGGAGCGCACGGTCGACGTGCACATCCGGCGCCTGCGCAAGGCGCTGGAGCCGAGCGGCCACGACCGGCTGGTGGAAACGCTGCGCGGCTCGGGATACCGGCTCTCCGCCAACCCGGCGTGACGGCCTTCGCTCTCGTGATGGCGGCGATCGCGGCTGCGATCGCGCTGCGGCTTCTCTATCACGCGCTGCACCTCAGGGCGTTGCGCGCCTGGCTGCGCCAGCCCGCGCTCGAGAAGCTGCCGCGCGGCCGCGGCGTGTGGGAGGACGTGCTCGCCGAGCTGCACCGCTTCCTCAAGCGCCGCGACGCCGAGGAAGCGCGCCTTGCGCATGCGCTCGAGCGCTTCCGCGCCGCGGGCCGGGCGCTGCCTGACGGCATTGTGATCCTCGACCAGGAGCTCCGCATCGAATGGGCCAATCCGACGGCAGCGCAGCATTTCGGCATCGACGTGCGCCGCGACTTCGGCCAGCCGGTCGTCAACATGATCCGGCACCCCGGATTCGTCGCCTATCTGCGCACGGGCGATTTCGGCGAGCCGCTGATGCTGCGCGCCGCGCGCGACACGCTGCTCGAGCTGCGCGTGATCGAGTTCGGCGAGGACCAGAAGCTGCTCAACTCGCGCGACGTCACCGCCGCGGAGCGGCTCGAGATCGTGCGGCGCGATTTCGTCGCCAACGTGTCGCACGAGCTCAAGACTCCGGTGACCGTGCTTTCGGGATTCGTCGAGACGCTCGCCGACGAGTCCTTCGAGCTGCCCGCGGCGCAGCGTCGCCGCTTCCTCGCGCTGATGGCCGAGCAGGCAAAGCGCATGCAGCGGCTCATCGAGGACCTGCTCGTGCTCTCGGCGCTGGAGTCCGGCGTCTCGGCCGCGGACGAGCAGCCGATCGACGTGCGCTCGTTCGTCGAGCGCCTCGCCGAGGAAGCGCGCGCGCTTTCGGGAGGCCGGCACCGGGTCGAAACCGCGTTCGAGGCCGGCTACCAGCTCCTCGGCAGCCCGAAGGAGCTGCACAGCGCTTTCTCCAACCTGGTGTCGAACGCGGTGCGCTACACGCCCGAAGGCGGAACGGTGCGCCTCGCCTGGCAGGCCGGCGACGACGGCGCGGTGTTCACGGTGTCGGATACCGGCATCGGCATCGAGCCGCGCCATATCCCGCGGCTCACCGAGCGCTTCTACCGCGTCGACAGCGGCCGCTCGCGCGATACCGGGGGCACCGGGCTCGGGCTCGCGATCGTCAAGCACGCGCTGACGCGCCACCAGGCGGTGTTGCGCATAACGAGCGAGCCGGGACGAGGCTCGAGCTTCAGCGCGGTGTTTCCGCCGGGACGGATTCTTCGCTCGAGCAGAGCCGAGGCGGCCGCCTAGGCGGGCTTCATACCATTTCATTCCGCGCTGCCGAACACGTCGCGGTAGCTCACGTAGAAGCTCGCGAAGAGGGTCGGCAGGAGCACGGCGAGGAGCGGGAAGATCAGCGACATGGCCGGCAAACCGCCTGCAACGCTTCGCGCGATCAGAAGAACGAAGAACGGCAAGACGAGCGTGAGCAAGGCGGTCGCCGCGGCGTAGGCGAGAAATGCGCGCCAGTTCATCAGGCAGGCGAAGAAACTGAAGAACAGCGCCTTGGCTGCGCCGACCGAGTGCCAGGCAGCGAGCGGCGGCGCGAACCAGAACAGCATCATCACCGGCGTGTAGAGCGCCGCGGCGCCGGCAAGCGCCATGACGAATTCGTCCGACTGCAGCACCTCGTCGGCGGGGCGTCCGCCGGTCAGCATCCAGCGCGCCAGCGCGCCGTCATCGGCAAGCGCGCTAGCCGCGAGGACCAGCGCCAGGCAGGCGAAGTACACGACGCCGAGCGCGAGCTGCGCCGCCGGGGCCTGCCTGAAGCCGTCGAACAGCAGCGCGAGCTGGACCCCGCCGCGGTGGCTCGCGGCGCGCGCCGCCGCCATGAAGCCGACCGAGAAAGCCGGCACGAGCACCGAGGCGGCGGCCACGCCGACGTAGGGCGCGAGCGAGACCAGCGTCATCATCAGCCAATAGGCGAACACCAGTGCGAGCCAGCCGAGCGGCGCCGCCCGGAACAGCCGCCAGCCCTCTGCCAGCCAGCGCAGGCCGCGCCCCGCGCCGACGATGCGCGCCTGCATCTCAGTCGATCCAGGGCGCAGCCTCGCGCATCCGCGTTTCGAGGATGCGGCGAAACTGCTCCGGGTCATGGGCATGCACCAGCATGCCGGGCCGGGGCAAGTGGTAGTCGTAGAGGCGCGACAGCCAGAACCGCAGCGCCGCGGCGCGCAGCATCACCGGCCAGGCTTCCCGCTCGTGCGCGGCAAACGGCCGCACCGCGTGGCTCGCCGCGAGCAGCGCGCGCGTGCGGTCCGTATCGAGCGCCGGGTCGGATCCCGGGGCGGCGAGGCACCAGTCGTTCGCGCATACCGCGAGGTCGAACAGCAGGCAGTCGACGCCGGCGAAGTAGAAATCGATCACTCCCGATATGCGGGCGTTCTCGAACAGCGCGTTGTCGCGGAACAGATCCGCGTGCACCGGGCCGCGCGGCAGGTCGGGAAAGCGGTGCTCGGCCTGGAACGCAATTTCATTTTCCAGCAAGGACCTTTTCTCAGAATCGAGAAACGGAGCGACCGCGCGCGCGGCGAAGCGCCACCACTTCGGGCCGCGGGGATTTTCCAGGTAAGCGCCATAAGAGCGGCCTGCGAGGTGCATGCGCGCGAGCAGCGCGCCGAGCTCCGCGCAATGGCTTGGCCCGGGCTGCTCGAGCGAGCGCCCCGGCAGACGCGTGACGAGCGCGGTGGGCTTGCCGTTCAGCTGCTGCAGGTACTGATCCGACAGGTCCGCGATCGGCGCCGGGCAGGGAATACCGTGGCGCGCGAGATGCGCCATGAGACCGAGGTAGAAGGGCAGCTCGTCCGCGGCCAGGCGCTCGAACAGCGTGAGGACATAGCGCCCCTGGGACGTAGTGACGAAGTAATTGGTGTTCTCGATGCCCGCCTTGATCGGCTCGCAGCCCGCGAGCGTGCCGACCGAGTAATTGCGCAGCCAGTCCGCGAGCTGCGCTTCAGATACAGGCGTGTATACCGACAATCAGGGTAAGTGGACCGGCGGTCAGTCGAAGGTGTGGAGGGGCCACATCGGCACCCGCACTCCGTCGTCGAGCGAATCGCGGCGCATCCAGTTGCCGTTGCCGGTGGTGTCTACGAGGTAATAGGGCTTGCCGCCCGCCGGGGTCACCTTGAGCATCACCACCCGCCCGCCTTCGCGGATCTCCTCCACCTGGTCGGCTTCCTGCACCGGGATGCGTACCGCCGGTTCGTCCGGTCCGGGAATCGGCGGCGGCGGCGGCGGCTCGGGCAGCGCCTCGAGCTTGGGCGGCCGGTGTTGCGCCATCGCGCTTAATGAAAAAAACATCACCAAGACGAGTAACCGGCGCATCTGCGCCGATTCTACTAGAGGTTGAGCAGCACCTCGCGCTCGGCCGGCGAAGGCTCGAAACTGCGCTTCTCGTAGAACGCGAAGATCGCGTCGACCACCTGCTGCGGCTCGTTGCAAACCTGTACCAGCGAGACATCGGTGGCGTCGATCATGCCCTCCTCGACCAGGCGCTCGCGGCACCAGTCGAGCAGCCCGCGCCAGAACGGCTCGTGCACCAGGATGATCGGCATCTGGCGCGTCTTGCCGGTCTGCACCAGCGTCAGCGCCTCGAACAGCTCGTCCAGCGTGCCGTAGCCTCCCGGCATGACGACGAACGCGGTGGCGAATTTCGCGAACATCACCTTGCGCGCGAAGAAATGCTTGAAGCGCAGGCTGATGTGCTGGAAGCGGTTGGCGAGCTGCTCGCGCGGCAGGTCGATGTTGAGTCCGACCGCGAGGCCGTTGCCGTGGAACGCACCCTTGTTGGTCGCCTCCATCACCCCCGGCCCGCCGCCCGAGAACACTGCGAAGCCGGCGTCCGAGAGCAGCCGCGCGGTGTCCTCGGCGAGCCGGTAGTAGGGCGACCCGGCCGCGACGCGCGCGCTGCCGAACATCGACACCGCCGGGCGGATTCCGGAGAGCCGCTCGGTCGCTTCGAAGAACTCTGCCATAATGCCGAACAGCTTCCACGCCTCGCGCGCGGAAATCTCGTGGCCGAGACCGGCCGCCTTCGGTAGTTTCTCGTGTGTCATCGTGTCGGGAAAAGATCCTGAAAATACGTTGTTGCTGGTTGACGGCTCGTCCTACCTGTACCGCGCGTTCCACGCGCTGCCGGAGCTGAAGAGCCCGAAGGGCGAACCGACCGGCGCCATCTACGGCGTGCTCAGCATGCTACGGAAGCTTGGCGCCGACTACAAGGCACAGGCGCGCGCCTGCGTTTTCGACGCCAAGGGCAAGACCTTCCGCGACGAGCAGTATCCCGCGTACAAGGCGAACCGCGCGTCGATGCCCGACGATCTTGGCGCGCAGGTCGAGCCGCTGCGCGAGGCGATCGAGGCGCTTGGCTGGCCGGTGCTCACCATCGACGGCGTCGAGGCCGACGACGTCATCGCCACGCTCGTCGAGCAGGCGAAGCGCGGCGGCTGGCGCACCATCATCTCGACCGGCGACAAGGACCTGACGCAGCTCGTCGACGAGCACGTCACCTGGGTCAATACGATGTCGAACGAGACACTCGACATCGAGGGCGTCAGGAAGAAATTCGGCGTTCCGCCGGACAGGATCGTCGACTACCTGACCCTTGTAGGCGACGCAATCGATAACATTCCAGGCGTAGAGGGAGTTGGTCCTGGTTTCGCCTCGAAATGGCTAAACCAGTATGGGTCTCTGGACAATCTAGTCGCCAACGCGAGCCAGATTCCTGGCGTTCGAGGCGAAAATCTTCGAAAGAAACTCGACTGGATTCCAAAGGCGAGGGAGCTCGTCACGGTCAGGCGCGATGTACCGCTGCCGGTAACCCTCGAGCAACTCGCCGAAGGCAAGCCCGACGCCGCGCGTCAACGGACGCTCTATGAGCGGTTCGGCTTCAGGACCTGGCTGCGCGAAATGGAAAGTGCCGCGCCTGCGCCTTCTCAGGAAATTCCGCTCGTTGCCGAAGAAAGGACAGTGGGGCCAGAAAAGCGCAAATACTCGGCTATCCTCACCGAGGACGAGCTGAGAGCCCTGGTGAAAAAGCTTGAAGCCGCACCGCTGGTCGGCTTCGATACCGAGTGCGTCGGCCTGGAGCCGATGACGGCGAGGCTGGTCGGCATGTCATTTGCCCTTGGGCGCGAAGCCTTTTATCTGCCCCTTTCTCATGAGTATCCGGGCGCTCCCGCGCAGTTGCCCATGGATTTTGCATTGAAGGCCCTGAAAGCATGGCTCGAGCGTGATGCTTGCGGCAAGGTCGGACAGAACGTGAAGTTCGACTCGCACGTGCTCGCGAACCAGGGCATCAGGCTCGCGGGCTGCGTGCACGACACGCTGCTCGAGTCGTACGTGCTGGAAGTGCACGAGCGCCACGATCTCGGCGTGCTCGCGCAGCGCCATTGCGGCTGGCAGACGCTCAGTTACGATGACGTTACCGGCAAGGGCGCCGCGCGCATCGAGTTCTCCGCGGTAGAGATCGGGCGCGCCACGCAATACGCCGCCGAGGACGCCGACTGCACGCTCGCCGTGCACGACGTGCTCTACCCGAAGATCAAGCAGGACGAAAAGCTCTGCTTCGTTTACGAAAAGATCGAGATGCCGTTGCTGCCGGTGCTGTTCCGCATCGAGCGCAACGGCGTTCTGCTCGACAGCGCAAAACTCGAAGCGCAGAGCCACGAGCTCGGCAAGGAGATGTTGAAGAAGGAGCAGCAGGCGCACGAGGCGGCGGGACAGCCTTTCAACCTCGGATCGCCGAAGCAGATCCAGGAGATCCTGTTCGACAAGCACAAGCTGCCGGTGAAGAAGAAGACCCCCTCTGGCCAGCCCTCGACCGACGAGGATGTGCTCGAGGAACTCGCGCTGGATCACCCGCTGCCGAGGCTCATTCTCGAGCACCGGGCGCTCGCCAAGCTCAAGTCGACCTACACCGACAAGCTGCCGAAAAGCGTCCATCCGGGCACCGGGCGCGTGCACACCACCTACTCGCAGACCACCGCGGTCACCGGGCGCCTCGCCTCGAACGACCCCAACTTGCAGAACATCCCGATCCGCACCGCCGCCGGGCGACGCATCCGCGAGTGCTTCATCGCGCCCGCGGGCGCGAAGATCGTCTCCGCGGACTACTCGCAGATCGAGCTGCGCATCATGGCGCATCTCTCGGGCGACGAGAGCCTCAAGCAGGCGTTCGCGCGCGGCCACGACGTGCACCGCGCCACTGCCGCCGAGGTGTTCGGCGTGCCGCTCGACAAGGTGTCCAATGACGAGCGCCGCGCCGCCAAGGTGATCAACTTCGGCCTGATCTACGGCATGTCGAGCTTCGGCGTGGCGCAGAACCTCGGCATCGAGCGCGCCACCGCGCAGGCCTACATCGACTCGTACTTCTCGCGCTACCCCGGCGTGAAGCGCTTCATGGACCGGACGCGCGAGCTTGCGCGCACGCGTGGTTACGTCGAGACCGTGTTTGGACGGCGGCTGTACCTGCCGGAGATGAAGTCAGGCAGCCCGCAGCGCCGCCAGGCCGCCGAACGCGCCGCGATCAACGCGCCGATGCAGGGCACGGCGGCAGATCTCATCAAGCTCGCAATGATTGCGGTCCAGCAATTCCTTGACGCTTGCCGATTGAAGACCAAGCTCATCATGCAGGTGCACGACGAGCTGGTGCTCGAGGTGCCCGAGAACGAACTGGAGCAGGTCAAACAGAACGTGCGTGATCTCATGCAATCAGTGGCTCATCTCGAGGTGCCGCTCATCGCGGATGTCGGGGTCGGTGCAAACTGGGATCAGGCGCACTAGAGGGCGCCGAATACCTTCCTGAGGATCGCCGTCCCGGCGGCGGCCGGATCCTTGCGGATCTTCTTTTCCTCCTCGGCGATCATGAGGTAAAGGCCATCGAGCGCCTTCTGCGTCACGTATTCGTCGAGGTTGGCGTCGGCCTTGCTCACCAGGCCGAGGGCAGCGCCCTGCTCGGCGTACTCGCTGTACTTCTGCGCCACGCCGACCTTGGCGGTGGACTTTTTGACGATCGGCAGGAAGCGGTCGTGAAGCTGAGTGCGCGTGGTGCGTTTGAAGTAATCGGTCCCCGACGTTTCGCCTCCGGTCAGGATGCCCTTCGCGTCCTGCACGGTCATTTTCTTGACCGAGTCCGTCAGAAGCTGTCTGGCCTCGGGCACTGCGGCTTCGGCAGCGCGGTTCATCGAAAGAACCAGCTCGTCGGCCTGCCGGCCCATGCCGACGCGGCGCATCACCTTCTCGGCGCGCGCGAGCGACTCGGGCAGCGGGATTTTTACCTGCGGATTGCCGAGAAAGCCGTCGGCGCGGCCAAGCGCCGCGATGGCGGTTTGCGAGCCCTTCTCCAAGGCCCCCTTCAGACCGGCGACCGCCTCCCGGTTGGTGATGCGATCCAGCTGGGCTAGTGCCGGAGCGGCGCAGGTCATGACGGCGGCGGCGCAGAAAATCGCGGCTCTCATGGAAAAAGCGCTCGGCTCCTAGTAAGGCGTTCCGTCCTTCCTGCTAAAGCGCCATTCGCCGTCGGCGCTCATCACAGCCTTGAGGTCGTCGTCCGGGTAGGCGGCGCTGTCGCCCGGGCTGCGGTCGCCAATCTCGAGGTACAGGACATCCGAGCGTGTGCGGTTGAGGAGGTGGTGCGCGTCGCCGCTGCCTGCCTTGAAGCCCGCGCACATGCCCGGCTCCAGCTGTGATTCCCCCAGGTTGGTGACGAGCGTCGGATTGCCTTCCACCACGTAAATGAATTCGTCCTGGCGCGAATGTGCATGGCGCAAGGCCGAGACCGCCCCCGGCGCAAGCCGCGTCAGGTTGACGCCGAAATTGGCGAGCCCGAAGAGGTCGCCCAGCGGGCGCTTCTCGCGCCCGGCCATGCGCGACGCGAACGGTTCGGGATAATTTGACGGCTTTACCCGCGGAGGCGCCTCAAGCGCCTTGATCGATGCCCGCTTCATGCGCCTGCCTGTCAGCGTGGTAGGAAGAGCGGACGAGCGGGCCGATCGCGGCGTGCCTGAAGCCCATCAGGCCGGCCTGAGTTTCATATTGCTTGAAGATCGCAGGATCGACGTAGCGCTCCACGGGCAGGTGGTGCGGCGAAGGCTGCAGGTATTGCCCGATGGTGAGCATGTCGACCTCGTGAGCGCGCAGGTCACGCATCACGGAGAGGATCTCGTCGTCAGTCTCGCCAAGGCCGACCATCAGGCCCGATTTAGTGGGGATTTTTTCGTGCTTACGCTTAAATTCTTTCAGCAGGGTAAGCGAGTGCTTGTAATCGCCGCCGGGACGCGCCTGGCGATAGAGCCGGGGCACGGTCTCGAGGTTGTGGTTCATCACGTCGGGCGGGGCCGCGGCGAGGGTCTTGAGCGCGCGCTCCAGCCGCCCGCGAAAATCCGGGACGAGAATTTCTATTCTCGTATTTGAAGATTTCTCCCGAACGGCGCGGATGCAGTCCACGAAATGCTGCGCGCCGCCGTCCCTGAGGTCGTCGCGGTCAACGCTCGTGATGACCACGTAGGAGAGGTGCAGCCGGGAAATCGTCTCCGCCAGGTGCCGCGGCTCCTCTGCATCGGGAGCGAGCGGTCGGCCGTGCGCCACGTCGCAGAACGGGCAGCGGCGCGTGCAGATGTCGCCCAAGATCATGAAGGTGGCGGTGCCCTTGCCGAAGCACTCGGCGATGTTCGGGCACGACGCTTCCTCGCACACCGTGTGGAGCTGCTGCGCGCGCAGGATCTCCTTGATCTCGTAGAAGCGCGAGCCCGGGCTCGCGGCGCGCACGCGGATCCACGCCGGCTTCGCTAGCCGCTCGCGCGGCACGATCTTGATCGGGATGCGCGAGGTTTTCGCGTGCCCCTTTTCCTTGACGCCCGCTTCACGCATGGTCTAGCCGTTCGACGAGGGTTCTCGCCAGTTGATCCCCCTGCTTG
>WNFB01005289.1_pt1 | contig 11524 bp, 10 predicted proteins | sample 5400501 | NCBI WGS metagenome assembly WNFB01 (sample SAMN13153341, study PRJNA577476) | soil metagenome | isolation source: 200 cm saprolite under Douglas fir tree site 2 hole 1 | place: USA:California | collected 2015-04-18 | reverse complement strand
CGCCAATCCGCAACTTCGTCAAGGACCTCGACACGGTACTGGCCACGGCCGACCAGATCGGTCTGCCGCAGCTGCCGATCGTCAAGGCGGTGCGCGACGTGTTCAAGGTGCTCTACGACCAGGGCCACGAGCGCTGGGACCACAGTGCCTTCTTGCTCTATCTGGAGAAGATGAATGCGCCCGCGCGCCTTGGCGACAAGGCCAACACGCCGCCCGAGCGTTGAACCGACGGCAAGTCTTGCGCCTGCATAATCAGACGGTACTGATCTGGATCAAACGCGGGTAAGGGCCACTTCGGGTCAGGGGCTGCTGTCCCGAGCATGTCACCGACACGGCGGGTCCGCCTCAGTAACCGGACGTCCTGGCCGGCCGGCCAGGTGGCCGGGTTGTGCCAAAGGCGGACAAGCAGATCGCAATCGCTACTTCAGTTCCTCGAAATCACCCGGTTTCCAGGTCTTGTCAATTGCGGCTTCAGTCGGGACGTAAAGCCCGAGAAGAGCCAGGTACGCCTTGCCCGGGACGGTGCCGGTTGCCCGCTTTCCCGGTGGGCGCTTTCGGGGACACTGGGTGATAATGCTCCCCGCGGCGGGTCACGCCGATCCCTGACAATCCGGGGAATCTCGGCTAGCATCCGGCCATCGTTCCCGCGGCGGCGGCTGCTCTCGACGTCGCCTAGCCAAAGGTCGGCACACACCATGAAGGCGGCTTACATTCAACAATTCGGTGGGCCGGAGGTTTTGCGGTACGGCGATCTTCCTGATCCTTCCGCCGGGCCGGGTCAGATCGTTGTCGATACTTTCGCCGCAAGCGTCAACGGTGCTGATTGGAAGGTGCGCGCCGGTAGCTACGGCCAGGCGAAGTTTCCATTGATCATGGGGCGTGATTTCTCCGGCGTGGTCAGCGCGCTCGGCGCCGGCGTCGCGGATCTGCGCATCGGGGATGAGGTGTTCGGTGTGTTGGAGGCGGGCCGGGACGGCACTTACGCAGAGAAAATCGCCGTCGGTGCCTCCATTGTCGCGAAAAAGCCGGGCGCTCTGTCTCATGTCGATGCCGCGGCATTGGCGCTCACCGGGCTCACGGCCCTGTGTGCGGTCGAGGACACGTTGAAGCTGAGGTCTGGCGAAACGATCCTGATCCAGGGCGGCGCGGGTGGCGTTGCCGGCTTCGCCATCCAGCTTGCCAAGCATCTCGGCGCCCGCGTCATCACGACTGCGAGCGCGGCCAACCTGGCCTATGTGCGCGACATCGGCGCCGATGAAGTCATCGATTACAATACGACCGACTTTCGCAAGGTTGGGAGCAACTGCGACGCGGTGTTCGATACCGTCGGCGGCGATGTGGCGTTGCGCTCTTTCGCGGTTCTCAAGCCGGGCGGACGCGCCGCCTTTATTGCCTCCGGGGCACAGCCGCCGAAGGCCGATCGCAGCGACGTGACAGCCTTGCGGCCGGCGGTCGGCCGCGACCGAGCGCATCTCAACCGCATTGTCGACCTTTACCTCGCAGGGGCCGTCCGCCCGCCACCTATCACGCTCTACAGCCTTTCCGATGCCGCGGAGGCACTGCGGGTCAGCGAGTCGCGTCACCTGAAGGGCAAGCTCGTGCTCAGGATGCGGTGAGTTGCTCGTTCATCCCAGCTCCACGTCGAAGACGGATGGATGGGGATTGCTCGGACAGTGATCATCGACCCCGCCGACACACCACCGGAAATAATTGCGATCATCAACAAGGAGCTTGTGGCGCGCCTTTTGTCCGCTCCCGCATCGAGTTTCAGGACCATGTCACCGCCCACACCCGCGAGGCGGCCGCGGCGGCGGTGGAGCAGTTCGACCGGACTGACAGGCAGCGAATGTCATGAGCGGACCTCAGGCTCAATCGGCTGCCCGTCCGCTCAACCCTCAAAACAGACCTCATTGCTGCTTTGCCCAACCCAATTTGCTCAATGTTGCCTTGCCTTTCGGGTCTACGGGGGGACCGTCCTTTGCATCGAAGGAAGATCGGAGATGGAGCGCATCCAGCTCGCCAGCCGCGCACGGGCGGCGGTGAGATCGCCGAGCCCGCGCTTACGTGCCATCTCGACGCCGACGGCAAGGATCAGGTGCGCCATGCCCGGCGATCCCTGCATCAGCGGATCGGTTACGCGGTCCTCGAAGAAATCCGCCATGCGCTGCGCGCGCGCTGACTCATGGGCGAGAGTGGTCGGCGAGCGCTCGTTCTCCGGCCGGACCATCTCACGACCCCAGACGGCGATGCCGTCGCACATGCTGCGCGCCGCGAACTCGAGCCGAAGATACGCCCAATCGGATGCGCGCGACGCGTTGTGGAAGCGCGGCTTGCCGTCGAAGCTGTCGAGATAGGCGCAGACCAGTTGGCTGTCTTCCATGCCCACCCCGGTATCGTCGACCAGATAGGGCACGCGGCCCGAGGGATTGATCCGATAGTAGGGACTGCCCGGCGTGCGTGTTTTCGCCTCGATGATCTCGACGCGGTCCTCGAGCGCCTTCTCGATGACGATGATGCGCGCGAGGCGGGCATATGGCGAGCCGTATGTGACGTAGAGCTTCATATTCAGGGTGCCATCCAGTTTTCTTCAGCGGAAGCGGGCCGGTTGCTCAATGCCGGATACCCGATGATTCTGCTGAACGAGCATATCGCTTTCGGGTTACGCTCGCCAGCGGACATTGCCCGGACATGTCGGCCCTTGCGTGCAAGCCGACATCGCCGACGAAAGATTACCGTGTCTGGGCGGTTCGATTTTGCTCCTCGCATACCTGGCGCGTTGCGCCCGCATGATGCATCCTTGTGAACGACGCCACAGTTGAGCTACGAGGTACGTCCACACGGCCTGCCCGGTTCATGAATGTCCGGGATGGGCGGTTGCGGCACGCTCTGCCGGCCCTCCCCAGCACCGTGCGGCATGACTGGAAGACGCACGTCGCAGGGAAAAGCTAGGTTCAGGCGAAGTCCCCGGATCGGACCTCAAAGAAAGGACAGCAACGCATGTTCACACACGTAATGGTCGGCGCCAACGATCTCGCCGCGTCCAAGAAGTTCTACGACGCCGTGTTCGGCGCCATCGGCCTGCCGGAGGGCAAAGCCGATCCGAAGGGCCGCATCTTTTATCGCACGAAGACCGGCGTGTTCGGCATCACCAAGCCGATCGACGGCAAGGCGGCGACGCATGCCAACGGCGGCACCATCGGCTTCGCGTGCGACAGCCCAGAGAAGGCCAAGACTTTCCACGACGCCGGTGTCGCCAATGGCGGCAAGAGCATCGAGGATCCGCCCGGCTGGCGCGAAGGGGCCGCGGGCAAGGTCTATCTTGCCTACCTGCGCGATCCGTCCGGCAACAAGATCTGTGCGCTGCATCGCGGCTGAACGTCCGCCACGATCATCAAAAGGTTAGCTCGTGGGGCGGATTAGCCACAAGCGTAACGGTGCCTCGTCGGCTTGGCCCCTGAAAGCAGCACGTAGGGCGGATCAGCCCATCGGGTCCGCGCAGGGCGCAGCCCGACGGCAGGCTCCGGCGTAATCCGCCAAATTTCATTGCGCACGATGGCGGAATACGCTGCGCTATTCCGCCCTACGGGCTCTGGGCGACCGCTCATGCGACACCGCGCTGCTCGCGGGCCCGCGAGCAAGGATCACGGCGCCGCCACGCCATCGTGATCGCCGCAAGCATGCAAACACGTCGCCAGCGGAAATAACGGCAAGCGCCGCGCAGTCTCCTCGGCATCGCAACCCGAAGGAGATAACCATGTTTGCCAAGTCCACGAAAGTCCTCGTCGCCGCACTTGTGCTCGCTGCCACGTCGCTCACGTTCGTCGCCAATGCGTCCGCTCGCCCCAGTCAGTCCGGCTGGTCGCAGGGCGGCGGCGACAACAGCTACATGAGCGAACGTCACGACCCGACCAACACCAACGGCTTCTGAGGCACGCGGAGCCTTGGAGCAACGAACGGCCGGCCGGCGGCCGGCCGTTCTTGCCGAGGCCTCACGAGCCGTTACCAGCCAATCAAGGATCACGACCATGAACAAAGCAATCGCCGCAGTGTGCGTCGGCCTCACGCTGACAGCCGCCACCGGCCCGGCATTCGCCCGGGCGCATCAATACCAGTACGCTCAACCGGCACCCGAAAGCGCGCCGCCGCGCATGATCGAAGTGCGGCCGGGGCTGTGGGTGGGAAGCTATCAGTGCATCACGGACCTCGAGCGCGGCGGCCGCGACTGCTCGTCGGGGAATTGAGCTTGTAGGGCGGATAAGCCCATCGGGTCCGCGCAGAGCGCGGCCCGGTGGCAGGCTCCGGCGTAATCCGCCAAATTCCATTATGCACGATGGCGGAATACGCTGCGCTATTCCGCCCTACGAACTGCGGACGTGCATCAGACAAAGCCGGCATGTCGGCCATGCGAAATCGCGGTCGCGCGACGGCAGGCGTGGACCTATGATACGCGCGGCTTGTCGCCCGGAGGACGCCATGAAAGCCCATCGACCGACCATCATGGGAACCCGCCATATGGTCGCGGCCTGCCACTACCTCGCCGCCGAAGCGGGCTTTCGCATTCTCGAATCCGGCGGCAATGCGATCGACGCCGGGGTGGCGGCCGGCATCGCGCTCGGCGTGGTGCAGCCCGAATATGTGAACTTCGCCGGCGTGGCGCCGATCATCATCTATGCGGCGAAAGAGGACCGGCTGATCACCATCGCGGGGCTCGGCCCATGGCCGAAAGCCGTGACGCGCGACTATTTCCAGCAGCACCACGGCGGCAGGATCGTGACCGGCATCCTGCGCACCGTCGTGCCGGCGGCTCCCGACGCCTGGATCACCGCACTCGAGCGCTTCGGCACCATGAGCTTCGGCGAGGTGGCGCATAGCGCCGTCGCGTTCGCCCGCGACGGCTTCCCGGTCTATCCGCTGATGGCCGAGATCATCGCCGAGCACGAGGCGGAGTACCGGGCGTTTCCCGCGAACGCTGCGCTCTACCTGCCGCAGGACCGTCCGCCGCGCGCCGGCGACATCTTCGTGCAGAAGGATCTCGCCGCCACCATCCAGTTCATGGCCGACGAGGAAGCGGCGAACCGGCAGCGCGGGCGCGCGGCGGGACTCGAGGCGGCGCGCGATGCCTTTTACCGCGGCGACATCGCGCGCCGCATCGTCGCGTTCCACAAGGACAACGGCGGCCTGCTGGCGGCGGATGATCTCGCCGAGTATCGCTCTCCGGTCGAGGCCCCGGTGGAAACGTCGTTCGGCAACATCCGGCTCTATGCCTGCGGCCCGTGGTGCCAGGGGCCGTCGCTGCTGCAATCCATCAATCTGCTGGACGGCGGGGAGCTGCGCGCGCTCGGCCACAACTCGCCCGGCTATCTGCATCGCATCACCGAGGCGGTGAAGCTCGCCTTTGCCGACCGCGAGGCCTATTTCGGCGATCCGCGGCTGGTCGATGTGCCGATTGCGGCGCTCTTGTCCCGCGACTATGCGCGCCGGCGCCGCGAGCAGATCCGGCCCGATCGCGCCTGGCCGGAAATGCCGCCGCCCGGCGATCCCTATTCCGCGCCGCAGGCGCGCGCGGCCGCGCTCCGCGGCGCCGCCCTGGTGCCCGAGTCCGCCTGGCAGGCGCCCGAGGTCGACACGTCCTATGCCTGCGCCATCGACCGGCACGGCAACGTGTTCTCGGCGACGCCGAGCGACGGCTCGTACAACGCGCCGGTGGTGCCGGGCCTCGGCATCATTCCCTCATCGCGCGGCAGCCAGAACTGGGCGGACCCGGACCATCCGTCGGGCGTCGCGCCCGGCAAGCGGCCGCGGCTCACGCCAAATCCGGCGATCGCGATCGAGCCCGGCAGGATGACCATGCCGTTCGGCACGCCGGGCGGCGATGTGCAGACGCAGGCCATGCTGCAGGTGTTTCTCAACATCCACCTGTTCGGGATGGAGCCGCAGGAAGCGATCGAGGCGCCGCGGGTTGCCTCCTACAGCTTCCCGTCGTCGTTCGAGCCGCATGCCTACCATCCGGGCCGCCTCAACCTGGAGAGCCGCATCGACAAGGCGACCGGCGAGGCGCTCGCGCGTCTGGGCCACAAGGTCGCGTGGTGGCCCGAGTGGACCTGGCTTGCCGGCGCCGTGTGCACCATCGTCGCCGATCATGCGACCGGCGTGATGAAGGGCGGCGCCGACCCGCGGCGGCCCTCCTATGCCCTCGGCGCGTAGGCTGCTCCATCAGGATGAGTTTCTGAGATTACTGCGCCCGCACAATCGGTCCTCATGGTGAGGAGGCCCGCGTAGCGGGCCATCTCGAACCATGGCCGCAAACTCAACTTGCTGCCATCCTTCGAGACGGCCGTGCTACGCACGGCCTCCTCAGGATGAGGTTCTGAGATTTGCACCCGTGGCGGAATACGCTTCGCTATTCCGCCCTACGCGCTGCGGCTACTTGCCCGCCAGCGTCACGTCCTCGTAAGGCGCCGAGTAGCCGTGGCCCGCGATCAGGCCAAGCCCGGACTCGCCCATCCGCGGGCCGGCGCCGTTGACGAAGGCCTGTCGCCAAATCGGCGCGTAGATTGCCCGCTCGTGCACGAGCTGCTGGATCTTGTGCAGCGTCGCTGCGCGCCGCGTGCGATCGAGCTCGCTCGCCTGCTCCTTAAACAGCGCGTCGATGTCGGGATAGCTGCCGTGGACATAGGCGCCTCCCTTGACGACGAAAGCTTCAAGCCGGGTGGCGGCGTTGCCGAACGCGCCGCTCTGGCCCTGGATGAGGTTCTTGAAGCTCTTCTCCGCATAGCCCTTGAAGAAGGCCGCCCGCTCGAGCGGCCGGAGCTTGGCCCGGATGCCGACCTGCTGGATGTTGTTGAGCACGGCCTCGGCCAGGCTGGCGTACGAGCCGTCGCAGTTGAATTCGCCGGCGTCGAAGCCCTTCGGGTAGCCCGCTTCGGCCAGCAATCGCCTGGCCTCCGCCGGATCGTATGTCGGGGCCGGCGGCTGCCAGTAGTATTCGAAGATGTCCGGAATGATGCTGCCGGTGAGCTTGGACTGGCCGAGCGTCAAAGCCTGGTTGATGGTGTCGCGGTCGATGGCGAGGCTCGCCGCGCGCCGCACCCGCTGGTCATGCCACGGCGACTGCGGGTCCCACTGGTCGGCGAAGTAGAGCCAGAAGGTGGCCTTGCTGATGATCGGCTTGACGGTGAGTCCCTTGCTGCGCGCGAGCTCTTCGGCCAGCTCGCCGCGGATCGCGTAGATAATGTCCACCTCGCCCCGCTTGAGCGCGACGAGCCGCGTCGCCTCGTCGGGGATCATCCTGAACACCAGGCGCTTCACCCTCGGGACCTTGCGCCAATACTGGTCGAACGCCTCCAAGGTGAGGTCCAGGCCCGGCGTGAACGAGACGAACCTGTAAGGACCGGCGCCCACCGGCGCCTTCTTGAAGCCCTCCTCGCCGACGGTCTCGACGTACTTCTTGGGCACGATCCACCCGGCACCGGTCGCCTCCACGTAGAAGGTGAGGAAGTCGGGCCACGGCTGCTTGAGCTTGAAGCGCACTCGCCGGGCATCGGGGGTCTCCACCGCGGCCACCCGGTCCCGCAGCATCTGGCGCGAGATTCCGCGATAGCGCTCGAAGGAGAACTTCACGTCCGCGGCCGTCACGTCGTCACCGTTGTGGAATTTTGCGCCGTTGCGCAGCACGAACTCGTAGGTGAGCGCGTCTTCCGACGCGGACCACGACTCGGCGAGGCTCGGCGCCTGCGGCTGGCCCGGCATGGGTTTCACCATGGCGTCGTGCAGCGCATACATCACCATGAAGGGGGTGACGGTCCCTCCCGTCTCCGCCGGATCGAACCACGCCGGGGCCAGGGATACGTGCACTCCCCAGGTGACCTGCCCTTCCGGTTGGGAAGCGCCGGCCGAACCGGCCGAGGCAAGAACCTGCGAGCCTGCCAGCACCGCCGACATCTTCAGGATTTCACGACGACTGAGATCGCCGACAGAGTAGGTCGCCATCTTGGTCCCCCTTCAGCGCCGCGCGTTGAAGGCAACCTCGACATCCCAAATGGGGGCCGCACCGTAGAAAAGGAATTGGGCGTACGCAGGCCGCAGAGCCGCCGACGGCGCCAGTGCTGCCCGTTCACTCCGGCGGAGACCCCGGCACGTCCCCGTCGCAAAGGCAGCTCTTCACAGCTTACACCACGTACTTGCCTTCGGCGAGTCGGTCTTAGAGCATTTTCCGGAAAAGTGGACACCGGTTTTCCGCAGAAAATGCGATCAAATAAGGAATCTAGAGCGCTTTCCGATTCAATCCAATCGGAAAGCGCTCTAGGCGCGACGACGAGGAGCAGAACCACTATCATCGTCGGGGCTCGCCGCCAAGCCGAGAGGATAGCCGCATGAAAGTCGGGCTCTTCATCACCAACCAGCAGACCCTCGACACCGACATGGTGAGCGCGCTGGACGACCAGTTCGCGATGGTACGCCTCGCGCGCGACCGCGGGTGGGACTCGCTCATGACCGGCCAGCACTACCTCAACGAGGGCGACAACAAACAGCTGCAGGCGGTGCCCTTGCTGGCGCGGCTGGCTGCGGAAGCCGGCGAGATGACGCTCGGCCTCGGCATTCTGCTGCTCAACCTGCACAATCCCGTCTACACGGCGGAGACGGTGGCGAGCCTGGACGTCATTGCCCGGGGCAACTTCATCTTCGGCGTCGGTCTGGGCTACCGCGACATCGAGTTCGATGCCTTCGGCGTGCCGAAAGGCGAACGTGTCAAGCGGCTCGAAGAGTACCTGACCCTCGTGCAGCGCCTGTGGACGGAGGAACGCGTCTCCTACGACGGGCCCGGCTGCCGGCTGGAAAACGTACACATGAACATCCGGCCTGTGCAGAAGCCACGGCCGCCGATCTGGATGGCGGCAAACAACGATCCGGCGGTCAAGCGCGCGGCCCGAACCGCGGATGCCTGGATGATCAACCCGCACGCCACCATCGACACCATCCGCCGGCAAATGACGATCTACCGCGCCGAGCTGAAAGCCGCCGGAAAGGAGGCGCCGCGGGAGTTGCCGATCGCAAAGGAGGTCTACTGCGCCAAGGATCGGGCGACGGCGCTCGAAATGGCCGGCCCCTACCTGCTGGCGAAATACCGGGACTATGCGAAGTGGGGGCAGGACAAGGTCATGCCCGACGGCACCGACTTCAACCGTCCGCTCGACGAGCTGATCGAGGGGCGTTTCATCCTGGGCTCGCCCGAAGACTGCTACGCCGCGCTCAAGCCCTACTGGGAGGAATTTGGCGTCAATCACCTCATCATCCGCACCCACTGGGTGGGGATGCCGTTGTCCATCTCGCTCGCGAGCATGCGTCTGATCTCGGACGAGCTGCTGCCCGCACTGCAGGCAGTCGCGCCCGGCGCCCGGCTTGGCTCCGCGCCGGCCTGAGCAGCCTCGCGCCTGCACGAATGCTATCGTTGCCTCAGAAGCCTTCAGGAGGTCCGCATGATCGGTGTTCTCACGCATCACTGGGCCAAGGCCGACAAGATTGACGAGGCCAGAAAGCTCTTGGATCGCAATGGCGAGGCACAGAGCAGGGCGCCCGGCTTTATGAGCCGTCAAACCCTGATCGCCCTCGCTGACCCCGCCAAAATCACCACCCTGGTGGTCTGGACCACCAACGACATCTACGACGCCTGGCGGGCCAGCCCGCAGCGGGCGACGGCGATGAGTGGGGCCGACCGGCTGTGGGCCAAACCTCCGGAGTCGGAGCGTTTCCAGGTGGTCGGTTAAAGGGGTATTCGCAAGATTAAGTGTGCGCTGCCAGACTCGTGCATCACGGCCGATGCCGCAGCGCATGCGCAGCACGCGCTCCTCGCGCGGGGTGAGCGAGGCGAGCACCCGCGTCGTCGGCGCGCGGACAGATGCGTGCGGTGTTGACACACGGGATGCCGCTGTCATCATTCGGCGAGAAGGAAAACCGTGCATGAGCGGCCTGGACGACTGCTACAACATCTTCGATCTTCGCAAGGTCGCGAAAAAGCGACTTCCGAAGGGCGTGTTCGAGTTCTTCGATCGTGGCACCGAGGACGAGGTGGCGCTCGCCAACAACCGCGCGGCGTTCGAGCGGCTCAAGCTGAAGCATCGCGCGTTGGTGGATATGACCAACCGCACGATGGCAACGACGCTGTTCGGAAAGCCGGCGTCCATGCCGATGGCGATCGCGCCGACCGGCGTTGCGGGTCTATGCTGGTATCGCGGCGAGCTCGAGCTGGCGAAAGCGGCGGCGGCCGCCAAGATTCCATTCACGCTTGCGACTGGCGCGATGACGCCGATGGAGGAGATCGCCGAGAAGGCATCGGGTCGGTTGTGGATGCAGCTCTATGTCTGGCATGAGCGCAAACTTTCCTACGAGCTGATCGACCGGGCAAAGAACGCCGGCTTCGAGGCGCTGATCATTACCGTCGATACGGCGGCGCCGCCCAATCGTGAATACAACGCCAGGAATGGCTTCAATTTGCCGTTCCGGATGAGCGCCCGCGCGGCCATCGACATGATGGGCAAGCCGCGCTGGCTGGCGCTGGTGATGTCGCGCTATCTCGTGAACGGCGGCATGCCGCGTTACGAGAACTATCCGGCGCATTTGCGGCATTCGATTCGTACCGATCCATCGACGAACGCCGTGATGCGCCGCGACAGCCTGTCGTGGGAAGACATCAAGATCTTTCGCAAGATGTGGCCCGGTATCCTGATGGTGAAGGGTATCAATCGTCCCGACGATGCGTTGCGCGCGATCGAGCACGGCTGTGACGGCATCATCGTCTCGAACCATGGCGGACGCAACATGGACAGCGCCGTCGCCTCCATCGACGCGTTGCCGGAGATCGCCGAGGCGGTCGGCGCGAAGGCAACCGTGTTGCTGGACAGCGGCGTGCGCCGCGGCTCCGACATCGCCAAGGCGCTCGCGCTCGGTGCCAAGGCCGTGTTGACCGGTCGCGCGACGCTTTACGGCACGTCGGTCGGCGGCGAGGCCGGCGCCGCCAAGGCGATCTCCGTGCTTCGCAAGGAGCTTGACAACACCATGGTGTATTGCGGCTGCAACACGGTCGACGAAATCACGCCCGACATCCTGTTCGGGCCCCGCGCCATCAATTCGGCGGCGGGGTTCGTCGGTTGACGGCGGCGCCGCCCCGCGCGGGTGCCGGCGGGTCCGCTTCACCGCCGGTCTCCAACTACGCGAGCCCGTTCGAGTTCACCGGCAAGCTCATCAAGGTGACCGTCACGATGGATGACGACCAGATGCTGGACGGGGACGGCATCGGCCGCGCACACTTGGCGCGGGAATGACGCCTCGAAACGGACCTCCGTGCATTGGACGGCGGGCAACTGTCTCAGCCCCCTCTCCCCCGCGCGCGTTCTTCACGCGCGTGGCGGGAGAGGGAGGGGTGAGGGGGAGTTTCCAACAAACTCGGTGTGCCGAGAGCCCCCCTCACCCGACGCGCTTCGCGCGTCGACCTCTCCCGCAAGGGGAGAGGTGAAGCACCCCCGGAGGC